>WNGK01009071.1_pt1 | contig 10255 bp, 10 predicted proteins | sample 5400601 | NCBI WGS metagenome assembly WNGK01 (sample SAMN13153376, study PRJNA577476) | soil metagenome | isolation source: 60 cm soil or saprolite under Garry oak tree replicate 1 | place: USA:California | collected 2016-06-15 | reverse complement strand
GCTACGAAGAGCGAGCTCCTTCGGTGAACGCAAGGTCAAGGCAACGTCGCACCAATAAAATGATCCGGGAGCTCCGCAATCTTGGCTACCGCATCGAACCCGTGCCAATCCCAGCATGAGAGGAGCGGGTTTTCGACCCAGGAGTAATAGAAACACCGCGGAGAGCTTGCTCTTACCAGACACAACGTTTTTCCTTGCACCCAAAGCAGCCTACCAGCCATCTGTGCCATCAGAAGCCGGGCGATTCGCTCGGGCCGACTTGACTTCGTCCCAGAAGAAACTAAATATAACAGGGTGCAATCATAAGAACCGAGGCAGAGAACGGAGGCCATTATGCTTTACTGCCCTGAATGCGAAACTAGCCTGGACGTTGAGGAAGATGAGGTCGATGAGGGCGAAGTTCTCTCCTGCCCCGAATGCGGCACCGACTTCGAGGTAACGACGATCAATCCTGTCGAACTCAAGCCCGTCGAGGAAGAGGAAGAATACGACGAAGATGAAGAGGAAGAAGCTGAGGATGGCGATTACTCCTAAGCGTGCCTCCCGTGCTCAATCCCCGTCTGCATTCCTGGTTGTTTGCCTTTCGCTGTTGCTGTTTATCCCTGCTCCGTTGCATGGCCGTAAGCATCCCGAAATCAAAGACTATTCACTGATCTTCGGCACAGTGTGGGGACCGGACGACCGGCCTGTTCCCGGCGTGAGAGTCAAAATCCGCAGGCTGGATGAGAGGAAACCCCGCTGGGAGGTCTATTCCAATCGCCGAGGGGAGTTCGAGCAGCGGTTACCAGTGGGCAAGCAGGATTACGTAATCTGGGCGGATTTAAAGGGCTATAAGTCTTCCAATAGCAAGCACTTGCAGCCCGGTCCCGAAGTTACCGTGCACATCGAACGCAACGAGCGCGCCGATACCGGGTTGCATCTAAAATAGCAGCAATTCACGAAGCGTTGGGGAGGTCGTTATGAAGTTAGCTCGGGTCGTTGTAGCAGGCTTGCTCACCCTGGCCGTGTTTGCCGCCGTTCCGTCTTATGCGAAGGAAAAGGACACCACGCCCGGGCGCCTGCTAACTGGCAAGGTGATCGATAAAGATGATAATCCGCTGTCCAATGCGGTGGTTTACGTCACGGACACGCGTACCCGGGCAGTGAAAACCTACATCGTAGGCCCCGACGGCACGTACCGCTTCCCAGCTCTTGCCGCTAATGTGGAGTATGAGATTTACGCCCAGTCAAACGGGAAGGCCAGCGACACAAAAAGAATGAGTCAATTCGACGACCGCAAAGTGGTGAGTATCGTGCTGCGGATTGATACGAAGTAAAAAGCTTGGCCACGGATTTACACGGATATTCACGGATTTATTATTTCTTTCCAAAAGATTTATCCGTGCTGATCCGTGAATATCCGTGGCTTAGGCTTTTGAAGTTATCCGTTCTCGCTGCCCGCTCGCTTCCAAGACACAAACTCGCCGATCGTGGATCCCGTGCTTGACGCAGGTTGTTTGTAGGCTTCTACTTCGTGGCGAGAGGCTTCCTCGCCGACTGCGCGGATGCTCAGTCCCACCTTCTTTTCTTCTGGGCTCATCTTGATGATTTTGAAATCGTGCTCGACTCCAGGTTCAAGGTGAACCTGCTGCCCATTCCCATCCACAGCCTCGGAGTTGTGGCAGAGGCCTTCAACGCCCTCTGCAATCTCAACAAACGCGCCAAACGTCGCCACCCGCAAGACCTTGCCATGAATGATGTCCCCTACGCGATGGCGGTCGAAGAAGGACTCCCAAACGTCCGGCTGAAGCTGCTTCACGCCGAGTGAGAGGCGGCGTTTCTCGGAATCAATCGCGAGAACCACGGCCTTCACGCGATCGCCCTTTTTCAGCACTTCTGAAGGGTGCTTCACGCGCTTAGTCCAGCTCAAATTGCTCACGTGCACTAAGCCGTCAATGCCATCTTCAATTTCGATAAACGCGCCAAAGTCGGTGAGATTTCGTACACGTCCTTCGACCGCCGCGCCCACGGGATACTTCTCAATAAGGCTGTCCCACGGATTGGCGGCCAGCTGCCGCATGCCGAGTGAAATCCGCCGTTCGCCTGGATTCACGCTCAACACCACGCACTCAACCTGATCGCCCACATTGACCAGCTTCGAAGGATGCTTAGCACGTTTCGACCACGTCATCTCGCTAACGTGGACGAGACCTTCGATCCCCTGCTCGAGCTCAACGAACGCTCCGTAATCGGTCACGCTGATCACGCGTCCGTGAACGTGCGCACCCACTGGATAGCGATGCTCGGCATCTAGCCACGGATCAGGCGTGAGTTGTTTGAATCCCAGAGAAACGCGCTGCTTGTCGGCATCGAACTTCAGCACCTTGACTTGAATTTGATCTCCCACATTGACCAAGTCGCGTGGATGAGTGAGTCTGCCCCAGGACATGTCGGTAATGTGCAGCAGGCCGTCAATGCCGCCAAGATCAACGAAGGCTCCGTACTCGGTCAGGTTCTTGACCACTCCGGTCAGAATTGTTCCTTCCTCCAGGTGTTCCAGCACCTTCGTGCGCTTCTCGTTCTGTTCCTGTTCCAATAGCTGTTTGCGAGACGCCACAATGTTGCCGCGCTTTTTGTTGAGCTTCACAATGGCAACATCGAAGGTTCGCCCTTTCAACCCCTCCAAGTTCCGCACTGGGCGCAAATCAATTTGCGAACCCGGCAGGAACGCCCTCGCGCCGAGAATATCAACGGTTACCCCGCCCTTGGTGCGTTCGACCACGGTTGCTGCAATCGGGTGGTTCTCGCTATAAGCTTTCTCAATCTCGTCCCAGGCGCGTAGCTTCTGCGCTTTCTGGAACGAAAGATTTATGTATCCCTCTTCTGTCTCGCCTTTGTCACGAATTACATCAATTTCGTCGCCCGGCTGGAATCTGGGCTTGCCTTCGTGGTCCAGGACTTCCGCAATCGGCAACATCCCTTCCGACTTCGCGCCAATGTCGACCACAACATGCGTGGACGTCAGCTTGAGCACCGTGCCCTTGAGCACGTGATCTTCGCCGGCAGCCTCTTCCGTTTCAGTGGTGAAGCTCTCGAGCGCGGAGGCGAAATCGTCAGTGCTGGCAGGCGCTGGCCGTTCGTCGGCAGGCTGAATATGGCTCGGCTGAGAATCGCGGTGCGGGCCGTGATCCTGAGGATCTTGGTCTTGAGCGGATTGCTCGGCCTGTGCCTCGGTCGCGGGCTGCTGCTCGGTTAAGGTTGTAGTGTTGGAGTCGGAATAGGGGGCGTTGGTATCGTCGAACAAGGTCATTGCCTCTCAGCGGGCTCAGAGGACGCGGGCTACAGTTTAGCGAACTGCTGGTATGAGTCTTAGTTTATGTTGGGCCCATCCTGGCGGATGGACTGACCCAGCGGCCGTAAAGATCAAACCCGAATCCAAAGGGAACTCTTCGACTATAGCAACCGCTTTCAAAGGGTGTCAAACGGGGCAGACGTTATTTAACAATCGGTGCCCTGTGGGTCGGGACATTCTTGTCCGACGCTTTTGACTTGTTCTTTGTATTCGGTTCTGTACTCCAAGCCTGCGCTCGCTGTCTGCGATCAATGAATCATTGACCGGGTGCAGATATCGAGGGTCTGTCGGACAGGAATGTCCGACCCACCCGTGATCTGCTACCCTCCTTTTGTCATGGATTACCTGTGGACCCCCTGGCGCTACGCTTACATAACCACTGCCGGCAAAAACGAGGGCAGGGCGGACGGCTGTATTTTTTGCGGACTGCCGAAGCTTCCAGACCAAGAGTCCAAGGTCGTCTATCGTGGTAAGCACTGCTACATCATCCTGAATAGTTTTCCGTACACCTCCGGCCACGTAATGGTCGTGCCATTTGCCCACCTCGACGAACTGCAAAAGCTGCCCGAAGCCGCCGCCCACGAGATGATGGCACTGTCACAAAAGATGGAGAGCGTCCTCCGTCAGGTTTACACTCCCGACGGCATCAACCTCGGCATGAATATTGGCCGCGCTGCCGGAGCCGGAGTCACCGGCCACATCCACATGCACGTGCTGCCCCGGTGGGTCGGCGATACGAATTTCATGACGGTGACGGGAGAGAGCCGCGTACTGCCGGAGGCGCTGGAGGAGACATGGAGGAATCTGAGGGCGGCTGTGCTGGCCGGTACGCTGTGATGGTACGCATTCGGAGATGGCTAGCTTCGTTTCGAGTGGTTCCTTGATAACAAATTGGCAACCAGCCTCTGCTCGGATACGCTGGCCCCATCTCACTTCAAATATCAGAAACTCGCTCAACGGGGACCGCTTCCTCAGCCAATCTGGATTTCTTGCGCGCTGTCGCAGTGCTCCTGGTTCTGACGCAGCACCTGTGCCGCAGGGTGGACGTTGACCAAATCGCCTGGATTCCGACAGCCTCTCTCGGCCTCTTCGGCGTGCTCCTCTTCTTCGTTCATACTTCGCTTGTGTTAATGCAATCTATGGAGAGAAGCAACCTCAGTGGCTGGCCTCTATTCAGGAATTTCTATGGCAGAAGGTTCTTTCGAATTTATCCACTCAGCATCTTTACGGTGCTGACAGCGTTGGCCCTACGGCTCGATTCCGATATTAACGGCATCGCCGGACTCTCCGTGGGTGTATTGCCCGGAAAGGTGGCGATCTTTTCCCACCTGCTGTTGATCCAGAACCTCACGCACGTCAAATCGATCGTGAATGTCCTCTGGTCGTTGCCGTTCGAAGTGCAGATGTGCGTTCTTCTGCCTTTCCTGTTCGTTTGGATTAGTGGCCGACGAATGTTCTTGCCGCTGACTGCGCTCCTGGCTGGGACCGATGATTATCGCAACCATTCAGCCGAACGTGCCCGTATTGAGCCGCTTTTCGATTTTCCGCTTCATCCCCAATTTTCTTGCCGGGCTGATCGCTTTTACCCTGCCTCGAGTTCTGCGGATTAAGGCGTTCGTCTGGCCGGTGTTTCTTCTTGGACTGATTGCGGTCTTCATTTTGAAGCCAACACAGATGACCGGCTGGGCTTTATGTCTAGCTCTGGGAATGTTGATTCCATTCTTCGCTGAGATAACGACGGGCTGGATCCGAATAGCAAGCAAGCACATCGCCATGTACTCATATGGCATCTACCTTTCGCATCAATTCTCGATTTGGATCGCTCTTGGATTGTTGGGACCGCAATCACCGTGGCTACAAAAATTCCAGTCATGATCGGATTATTGGTAGTACTTCCGACTCTGCTCTATCGCGGCATCGAGAAACCTATGATTCAGATGGGAGTTCGGTTGGCAGCTGATCGCAACCTTGGGACCTCGAGGAATGCCGAGCCATCAGCGATTGCCGCCTAGCCCAGGCCAGCTTACGCCCGCAGCAGCTCTTCCATCCCCTTTCCGTCGATCACTGGAACGCCCAACTCCTTAGCTTTATCGAGCTTAGAACCGGCGTCGGCTCCAGCAACTACATAGTCTGTCTTCTTGCTGACCGATCCCGTGACCTTTCCGCCGGCGTCTTCGATCATCTTCTTGGCTTCGTCACGCGAGTAGTTCGCCAAAGTTCCGGTCAACACAAAAGTCTTGCCCGCCAGCTTGGTGCCGCGTTCTTTCTTCTTTCCGCGGAAGGTCAGACCGGAGGTGCGTAGTTCGTCGACCAGTTCGCGGTTCTTCGGCTCGGCGAAGAATTCAACGATGCTCTTGGCGATGCGTGGGCCGACTTCCTCAACCTGCTGCAGCTCTTCTTCGCTGGCTTTCACAAGATCGTCGATCCCGCCGAAGTGCTCCGCTAGAAATCGTGCCGTGCGCTCTCCGACAAAGCGGATGCCCAGGCCGTAGATCACTCGCTCCAGCGGAAGCTTTTTCGAGCGCTCGATTTCATTGAGAACGTTTTGCGCGGACTTGTCGCCCATGCGTTCGAGCTTCAGCAGGTCGGTTTTGGTTAGCTTATAGATGTCGGCGACATCTTTTACCATGCCGCGTTCGGTGAGCTGATTGACCAGCGCGTCTCCCATGCCATCAATGTTCATGACGCCGCGTGAAGCGAAGTGCAGGATGGTCTCGCGCAGCTTGGCCGGGCATTTCTGACTGACGCAGCGATGGTCCACCTCGCCCTCGGTGCGCACTACGTGGCCGCCGCAGACCGGGCACTTTTCCGGCATCTGAAATGACTTATGGCCGCGGGGATGGTCTTTGTCGTCCAGCACACGCGTGACTTTGGGGATTACGTCGCCGCCGCGCTCAACTTCCACCCAGTCGCCAATCTTCACTCCCAGCCGCTCGATCTCGTCCATGTTGTGGAGCGTAGCGCGGCTCACTGTAGTGCCACCGATGGGAACCGGCTTCAACGCCGCGACCGGGGTGAGTTTGCCGGTGCGTCCGACCTGAACGAGAATGTCCTCAATCTGCGTGATTCCCGATCGCGCTGCGTACTTGTACGCAATCGCCCATCGCGGGGCTTTGCCGGTGAAACCAAGCTCGCGCTGCATTGCCGTGCTGTTGACCTTGATTACAACTCCGTCTATTTCGTACGGAAGCGTCTCGCGCTTTTCCTCCCACGCGCCGATGAATTTCCAGACTTCATCGAAGTTCGTTGCCAGAACTCGGCGCGGATTGACCTTGAAACCCGCTGCGTCGAGTGTATCGAGGGTCTCCGAGTGCCGATTGAAGACTGTGCTTACACGGGCGGGGACGCCCGTGCCTCCAGACGCTTGATCTGTGGAGCGACGGGCGTCCTCGCCCGTCCGCGCGAGCAGCATGTACGCAAAATAATCCAGGCGGCGCTGCGCTGTGATGCTCGGCTCGAGCTGACGCACGGTGCCCGCCGTCGCATTGCGAGGATTAGCGAACAAAGAGAGCCCCTGCTTCTCCCGGTCTTCGTTCATTTTCTTGAACGATGCAATCGGTATCAACATTTCGCCGCGGACTTCGAAGTCAGCGGGAATGCCGGCTTTCTTTAGTTTGTCTGGTGAAATCGAAAGTGGAATCGAGCGCACGGTGCGAACGTTCAGCGTCACGTCCTCGCCCGTGTTGCCGTCGCCGCGCGTGATCCCGCGTACCAGCTTGCCGCCTTCATACCGCAGCGCCAGCGACATGCCATCGAGCTTCAACTCGCAGACGTATTCAATGTCTTTGCGCCCGCTGAGCTCGTGAACGCGCCGTTCCCAATTGCGCAGCTCTTCTTCGCCGTAAGCGTTGTCGAGGGAGAGCATCGGCACGGAATGCGGAACTTTGACAAAACCCTCGCGCGGTTTGCCGCCAACGCGCTGAGTGGGGGAATCCGGTGTGACCAGCTCGGGATGCGCGGCCTCGAGCTTCTTCAGCTCGTTCATCAGGCGGTCGAATTCTTCATCCTTGATCTCCGGATCATCGAGCACGTAATAGCGGTACTCGTGATGCCGAATCTCGTCGCGCATAGATTCGATTTCGTCCTGAATGTGCTTCGTAGTCGTCATGAAAAATTCATTTCACCACAGAGACGCAGAGACACAGAGAATGCAATTGTTTCGAGTTTGGAGTCTGATCCCAATGAATCCTACGAAAAGGATTGAGCTGCCAATGAGAGGGGATCTTGCCACTTTTCTCGCTTGTCTCTGTGCGCTGTGGTGCAAATGCTTTTACGTCCCTGGCTTACCCTCAAACAAGGGCCAAAGCTTGTCCCCAATGACCCGGTAAATATTAAATGCCGATCCAGTTTCCGAAGTGAGGCGAAACAGCAGCTCGCCGCGGCCATCGCCGTCCGCGTCCACTGCGTCAATCAGTTCGTATTTTGGCAGGACATCCAAATGCTTTGAATCCGTGGTCTGCGCAAAAACTTTGTGCAGGTCGCCATAAATATCCTGCCGCGCTACCATCACGGTCATGTACTCGAGATCGCCAGAGCCATTGCCGAGTGCAGCGTTGGCAGTGAGCACCAGCACCGCCTCATTGCTGTTCGAAAGATCGAAGATATGCATCTGAATGCCGTGAAATTGCGGTGCCTCTGCCGCCCGGCCAGTGTGCGTTTTGGGCTTCGTCTCCCCCGCGCTTGCCGAGCTTTGCTGCCCTCTCGCGGTCACCTCGTCGCCCGCCATGCTCAACATCTTTTTCAGAAGACCGGGTTCATCTTCAGGCCTCATTGGATAAGCGTAAGACCGCGGCTCTGGGCCAGCAGCATCCGAAACCGCGGGGATAAACTGAATTGGCCCTTTCAGGGGTTCCGCATCGATCCCAGACTTGGTCTGCTCGTGCGCAGTCTCGGACGGCGGCTGACGGCGCAGCACTGGCCGGTTTGAATCATCAACGGATGCCGATCCAGAAGAATTCTGGGCCGGATTTGTGCTCTCGGATTTCGGCGGTGGTGTAGGATTCGGCGCCGGTGCCGGCTGAGGAGAGGTTTGAGATGTGCTTTCCGGCCCTCGCTTCAACTTCGGTGGCGCGCCAACCTGCTGCTCCGGCGGAGGCGCTTTCTGTGCTTTCTTCTCAGCATCGGCTTTAGCTCTGGTCTTCTCGGCCTCGATCTCCGCGGTTGAACGCCATTTGCCATCGCCAAACCATCCTTCCTGGCCATGGGCCGCACCGCTAACCGTGAACAGTCCCTGCGAAACTCCGGACTTCAGCGCTTCGTAGACCGTCTCTGGCTGCAGCGCCATTGGCACGGGGTCTGCCTTGTAGGCTCCTGCGTCATAGAACTTGCCACCCACCATGATCGTGACCGGCATCAGATGCGCTTTACCGTTTGTGGCAAGTTCAAGTAGTCCAAGCGCGCGTGGACCCTTGTCCGCTGGACGACGTTTTGCGATCTGGCCTGACGCCGCCAACGTCAGCGCCGTGCAGACCAGGACCATGACCGCCGAAGAGATGATGACGGCCTGCGGCAGTTTGCGGTATAACCGTGAACGAAGCCAGTACAGAGAGGGTCCCATGGAAATCAATGATAAAGCCCCGGAGTTCACTTCGCTTGACCAGAACGGCGAGAAGATCGCGCTGAAGGATTACAAAGGCAAGTGGGTTGTGTTGTATTTCTATCCTCGCGCGGATACGCCAGGATGCACTATCGAAGCCTGCAGCTTCCGCGATTCATTCAAGAGAGTGGAGAGAACTGGCGCTGTCGTGCTCGGCGTTTCGCCGGACACGTCCGCGGCGCAGAAAAAATTTGTGGACAAATACGATCTCCCGTTCACGCTGGTCGCTGACGCCGACAAGAAGATTTGCAATGCCTACGGCGTGATCCAGGAAAAGAACATGTACGGAAAGAAAGTGATGGGCGTGGCCCGGACTACATTCATCATCGGCCCGGACGGGAAGATCAAGCACATTTTCAAGAAGGTAAAGCCGGAAGGGCATGCGGATGAGGTGTTGGCGTGGTTGAAGGAAGCACAGAAAGGGGCAGCGTAGTCTTTGAGATTGTGGAGCTACGGGCGTCCCCGCCCGTAGCGGGCGAGACGCCCGCCTCTCCACCTTAGAAAATGGGATCCTTCGAACGACGAGTTCTTCCCCGGTCATTCTATGATCGCGACCCGCGCCTAGTCGGCCCCGACCTGCTGGGCCAGATTCTCTTACGACGCCAAGGACGCCAACTTCTCGCCGGACGCATCGTCGAAGTCGAAGCCTATCTGGGCTCCGATGATCCTGCCGCCCACGCCTCAATTGGGAAGACCGCACGCAATGCCGTCCTATTTGGCCCTCCGGGACAGGCGTACGTGTATTTCATCTATGGCAATCACTATTGTCTGAACGTTTCCTGCTTACCAGATGGGACGCCGGGAGGAATTCTTTTTCGTGCTGTGGAACCCATCGCGGGAATCGAAGAGATGTGCAAGCTGCGCGGAGTCGGTGAGGATTCCGATCTGAGGAGACTCACCAGCGGGCCCGGACGATTGGCTGCGGCTTTCGGAATCACCCGCGAGCGTGATAATGGGAAAGATCTAACGGATGCAAGGTCCGACCTTCACATCGCAGATGATGGCTCTGACCTACCGAGTGTTCTGATTACAAAAAGAATTGGAATCACGAAAGCGGCAGACATGCCGCTCCGCTATATAGTCGCGGGGAACAGATTTGTATCAGGCGGAATGAAATTGTCGGAGTAGTTTCCGGGAAGGGCACGAAGTTTCCACTCGCGCCAATTAAATGTCTTGATGCCTGGCGGCTTTAGCCGAAGTTCGTCACGGAAATGCCAAGTCCCGCGATTTTTGAGGTGGGGAGCGAGACAAGTCTAGTCTTTGCAATCGCGGGTTCAGAAAAAGCGATGTAGTGCAGACCTACCCTCTTGAAGCTAACGCCAGCGGAT
>WNGK01010076.1_pt1 | contig 10257 bp, 10 predicted proteins | sample 5400601 | NCBI WGS metagenome assembly WNGK01 (sample SAMN13153376, study PRJNA577476) | soil metagenome | isolation source: 60 cm soil or saprolite under Garry oak tree replicate 1 | place: USA:California | collected 2016-06-15 | reverse complement strand
ACCATGCTGCCGAATTCAGTCACTGTCGGTGAAAAATCCATCTCCAAAGCAATTGTAGCGGCGTTAATGAATTTCATCGTGATCATCGGCGTGCGGAATACCGCGATTTTTGCCTCCGCTGTAACAACGAGCAACTCAGGCGCAAGATGAAACCCACGCGACATCACCAGACACGGGATCTTGCGCTCGCATAATTCGCGAAACCTCTTTACCCGAACGCTTGACAGCAGACTTTTTAGATATGAATGCTCAGCCGCCCCTAAAACCTGAACGCGTTTCTCGGCGAAATACGTGTAGAATCCGGAGAGCGCGAGCCCGGGGCGATTAATGGTTGGCTCGCGAATTTTCCGATGAAACCCCACGCGCGGGCCTTCCAGCTTCATATGGAGCTTTTCAGCGTGAGAATTGTAAAACCCTTCGACCGTGACTACCGGAACGCTTTTCTGCTGACTGCTCGTGGATGTAATCGTTTGGATCCCGCGTCGTTCCGCCATTGCCTAACTTCTAGCGTGAATAGCGCGCAATTTCCAATGTGCATCGCACGTAATAACGAAAGCCGCTCGGCATAGCGCGCTGTTTTAGGTTTCGTCATTCGGATTTAATTCGTCATTCGTCATTCGGATTTCGTCATTCGCTCTCCCATTCGCGCAAAATCCGAAGGTCGTTCTGGAGCGCCGATGGGTCGGATAAGTCTGAGGCTGGTGCCGCCTCAAAGTGCGCGCGATGCATATCGGCGAATTCAGTGAACGCATTTCGCAGCGCGTTGATAGTTTGTTCCATCCAACGACGGAGACGATTTGCGTAAAGGCTTAAAAATTCCAACAACATGCGATCGTATTCGCTTTCCAGTGTTCGCCGGACGTAAGACGCCAACATTGTCTTACCGAACAGTGAAAGCACCGCTGGCCGTTCGATCGCGATTTGTTTGCAAATTTCATTGACGTCCAGCATTGGCATGCCTGCCGGCTTTGGCAATTCATCAGGAGCGACGCGACTAGAAGCCGACGCGACGGCTTTCATGGCCTTCGCCAAAGATTCGCGTGTCTGCTCAATCAAACGGAGAGTCGCAGCTACGGGCTCAGCGACAAGACTCGTAAGCGTCTTGGAAAAAATTGACGCTGCATCCGCATGATTTGACTCGGTCATTACTGCTGCGATTCGCTGTGCGGCGATATCAATGATTGCCCGCTGCATCTTCGTAATTTTCTGTGTGAGGAAAAAGGATTCGCCTTGCGCACGCTCCAGGATTCGGTCGCCATTACGCAATGCTTCGGTTGCTTCCTCAGAGAGAGCGGCAGTGTCCCTTGAAACCGATTCTGAACTCAATTGGAGCCTGCGCTCCAATGCGCCGATGACCGCTTCGCGCAAACCGCCAATCTTGCGCTTCTGTGAAACGATGGCGAGTTCGTGATGCTGGGCCAGGAAGGGGCGAAGTTCGCTCTCAAACCAGCGATTGCACAGCACTGCCTCCGCTCCAAAAACGCTGACGGCGTGCACAGGTGGTTTCACACCAAGCTGACCGCGCAGGTTCGCCTTCACATACGCAATCATTTCTTCTCGATCGGCGGCGCCAAACAAATCAGCTTTGCTGACGAGGATCATGGCGCTTGCGCCCGCTTGATAAAGCGCCTGCACAACCACTAGATCATCCTGGGTAAGGCCTGCGCTCGCGTCGATCAGAACAATGCCAAGATCGCAGCGTGGCAGATATGCGATCGTCTCCTCCGCCCCAGCGACTGCGAGCGAGCCAAGTCCCGGCGTGTCGACAAACGTCACGCCTTCCGCCAGCCGGTCCGACGGCAATTTCACGAAAATGCGCGTGACATGCTTTTTGTTTCCCTGATTTTTCTGCTCAGTCGCAAACTCGGGCAACTGGGACAACGGAATGATTTGCGGCTGCGCTTCGGCAAATTCGATTCCCGCTTCTGCAACAGGTCCGTGGCTGATGCGCGTTGGGATTGCCGTTACGGGTGTCACGCCAATCGGTAAAACATCGGTCTGCAAAATGTAATTGAGCAATGACGATTTCCCGGAGCTAACTCTGCCGAAAACGCCGACCTCAAATGCCGCGCTTTCCATGCGGTCGAGCAGCATGCCCAGCGTCCCCCGAAATTCAACAAGACCGTGCGCGGTGATGATCCTCTCGATTTCGCTGAGCAGTCGAATCTCGTCGTCGGTTTTGCCTAGCTGTTGGAGCCGCTGTTGTAGATCGCCGCCGGCACCCTTTCCCAAGTAGCTTCGCAGCTTGGCGACCAATCCATCCAGCTCGGCGCGGATACCGTCTAACCTGTCGGCAGCTTCGTGCGAAAGCGGCCCATACGCGCACATTCGTTCCGGCGTGAGCTCGTTGAGCGAGATTGAGCAATACAACAGATTAATCGCGGCGGCCCATACTGCGCCCGAGTGCTGCTCGGGTGGTGGGATATTGAGCTCCTCCATCACGCGCCGCATCGCTTCCCGAATCCGGAGGATGTAATCGTGCGTTACCTTGCGCTGGATTGGTGTCGTGTCATCGGAATGTCTTCGGAATGGCGATGGGGAACCAGCATCGACCATTGTGTGCTCGGCTTCGGAGAGCAGCTTGTCGATGTACTGGAATGTCGTGCGCACATGCCGCTGATGATGCTCGCTAAAGGGGTGTGGCTTTGTCTCTGCACTCATTTTTTCACATCGCCGTTTTCCCCCACATCCTCCACGCTTAGCACCCGTATACGCTTGCGGTACAGGTGTCCCCACTCATGCATCATCTCCACAGTCGGCTGGAAAAATTTCTGTGCGATCAACGTCGGCACAAATGCGCTCAAGATGACGACGCTAACAAGAATCGTGTACTGATTCCGGTCGATGATACCGTTTTGTAGGCCATACAAGGAGGAGATGGTCCCAAATGTCAGACCCGTGGCCATGAGCAGCGTGGTGTAGCTTGCTTCCTTGACCTTCATGTAGTGCAATCGAGCAAGAGGAAAGACGCCGGCGATTTTAGTTATCATCTTCAGCGCGAGGAGTACGCTAATCACAAGGGGTCCCGTCCACAGCGCCGGCAGCGAGACGTACAGACCGGCCTTGATAAAATAGAAAGGCGTGAAGATCGCAAAGGCGATGCTACGCATGCGACGAACAAGGGTTTTGTCGCGAAGAAATACTCCTGCAACCACAAGACCAAGGAGATAGGCTGGCAAGACGGCTTCGCTTTTGGCTGTTGTAGCGAGGCCGCCGAGAAAGAAGAGAACGAAGAGGATGAACTTTACCTCGGGTTCGCTCACCTGCGTCGCGCCCAAGCGTGTGATGATCGATTGCGTCCACCGTGGCATGAACCACAGAACGATCAACGTCACGGTCACAAATAGCAGCAGCCAGAGATTGTAGTCGGCGAACAAGGTACCGAGCGCCAGCACGGTGCCGAAATCGGTAATGAAGCAGGCGGCCAAGATCATCTTGCCCATGGCAGTGTCGCTGAATCCGCCCTCGATCATCACCGCGTAAACGACGGCAACAGAGGTCGTGGAAAGCGCGATGCCAGCGATTTGCGCCTGGTGCAGAGGCCAACCGAGAACGAATTCGGCAAAGACCCAGACGATGGCAAATGGAATGGCAAACGAAAGAACGCCGATCAGCACGCTTGCTCGCCAATTGGCCTTCAACGAAACCGGATCGATCTCCGCGCCAGCGAGAAACGTGAGCACGCCACTGCCGAGCAATGCCAGGAAGTTCGTCCATTCCGTCGATTGTAGTACGTGATGAAGATTCCCCGCGCCGGTACCAGCGCTGGCAATGCCGACATGCAACGTGCCGCCCTCCAAGCCGACAGCGAGGTTGCCAGCAACAACGCCAACCAGAATTTCGACCAGTGCGACCGAAATTCCGCTCCGGATCGAGATCAGACTGGCAATGAGCGCTAGGCCCATCCAGACAGCGGCTATAAACCAAATATTTTCGAACATAAAACTCCTTCCGCTTGGAAGGAGTCATTAGCTCACGCGGTTTTCCCAGCTTGACTCTGGGAAGGCAAACTCCATTGCCTTTGCCCGGAATCTACCGCAGCCCTATCTCCGATCAAGTGAACTCGGGCAAAATGGCACAGACAATCTTGTCTGCGCTCCAATCCTTGCAGACAGGATTGTCTGCATCACGAACTCACATCTTGAAGCGTTCGCCGAGGTAAAGCTGTCGGCTGATGGGATCGTTGATGAGAAAATCTTTTGTGCCTTCGCTTTCCACACGACCATCGAAAATCAGATAAGCGCGGTCTACGATGGAGAGAGTCTCACGCACATTGTGATCCGTGATCATGATGGCTAATCCAGATTTGCGCAGGTTCACGATAATTTGTTGCACATCATAAACCGCAATGGGATCGACGCCGCTGAACGGCTCGTCGAGCATCAACAACTTCGGTTGTGTGACCAGCGAACGCGCGATTGTTAAACGTCGTTTCTCTCCACCACTCAGGGTAAGCGCGGTATTTTTCGCGATCCGCTCGATACCAAACTGGTGCAGCAGTTGATCGCAACGATTTCGCCGCTCAGCCCTGCTTAACGGAAGCGTCTCCAAAATCGCGAGGATGTTTTGTTCCACTGTCATCTTGCGAAAGATCGATTCCTCCTGCGGCAAATAACCCATGCCGAGCCGGGCCCGCTTGTACATGGGGAAATCCGTGACGTCGGTGTCCGAAAAAATCACGCGACCGCTGTTTGGCCTGACCAGACCAACGATCATGTAAAAACTGGTAGTTTTACCCGCGCCGTTTGGCCCAAGGAGTCCCACAATTTCGCCGGCACCCACATGCATGTCGACCCCATTCACCACTGCGCGCCCCCCGTAAACCTTAACCAACTGATCAGTAGTCAGAACGGTTTCCAGTTTCGCTTTGGGAGGCGAAGAAATTTTGGGAGTCGAAACCGGTGCAGTTTGACTGATCATGGTTTCGGGAGCGCCGCGGGAGGTGGCGTTTGAGCGGGCGAAATCTGAGAGGGTGAAGTCTGGGCAGGAGCCGTTTTGGTCTTTTTTTCCTCGTCAGGTTGCTGACGAATCTCCGTGCGGCTCGGTCCGTGCGTGGACAGTTGGCTGTTTTGGTTGATGATCATGACCGTATCAGGACTAGTCGCCACGTGCATATTAGCTCCCTCTTGCACACGTGGCGTCCCTCTCAATTCAACGTCTCCAGTTGCAGCCGTATAAGTGGCTTTATCTGCCCGGCCAACAGCATGCGTGGGCGCTCCGCCGTTCGGGTCGGGCCGGTCGCGCACCAATCCAACGTTCCCTTCTGCGATGGCTTTCTCAAGACTCTGGTTTTGTCCCTTTGTAATGAACACTGTCAATTTGTCAGATTGAAGATTGAAACGCGGATCGATTACCTTCACTCGGCCGCTAAAGATGCCCATGTTCTTGGTTGAATCAAAAAAAGCCTCGTCGGCGTAGATTTGCGTTGTCACGGGTTCATTTGATTGTAATCCCGCGGCGCTCGAGCCAAATAAGTTCGTTGCGGGTGACTTGTCCTCTTTTTTCTTGGCTGGTTTCTCCGCCTTCTTCACTGGCGCAGGCGATGCCGCAGCGGCGGCGGCAATCTGCCCGTGCAAGCGCGCTCCTACCGCGCACGCAATGAACAACACCAACACCGCTAATTTTTTCATTGGGGCGTGTTGGGTTTCGCCGTGAGATGAGATTTGTCAGTGATCACCATCTTCACATTTCCGATCAACCGCGCAGTTCTTGAGTTCGTATCGAACTGCACTGAATCACCCACAATGTTGAAATCTGAGCGTTGAATTGTTGTACGCTCCTGCGAGCTTAGAACCCGGGTTTTCAAGTCAAGCACCGACGTGTTCATGTCGATTCGCAGATCGGACTGATTATCCGGTGTGTAGGTCGTAATTTTAAGAATTTGAAATCCTACGTGCTCCTCATCAATCCGGTGCGCCGTACCGGCTTCAATTCTTCCCCGTAGATGACCGTTGGCATCGAAATCCGGTAACACAAGGCCTTTGGCTTCATGGCCGATTGGCAGTGGAATATTGGTTAAATTTTGTTCGCCCGGTGATGTACTGGGCGACGCTGCCGCTTTCTTCTTGCGACCTTTTGACTGGCCGAACACTGGAGGCGCCAATATCAAGACGAAAAGCGAAATCAACAATAACCCGCCCGATAATACCCGAGACAGGGAGGGACGCTTCACGCGCCTTCTGTCGCCTTGGCGACTTACAGCGTGCCAGGCCCGAACCGCGCGCTTCCGAGAAGTGATGCCCTTATTGGTCGGGCGATTGGGGTCAATCGCCCCTACCTGAAACGGCAGCATGGATAGCCTTTAACATGCGCAGGTGCTTCGGCAAATCCTTTAGCGGGATCTGATTCGGCCCATCCGACAACGCGCGTGCCGGATTTTCATGCACCTCCATAAATATACCGTCGCACCCTGCAGCCATCGCAGCCCTGGCCAGTATCGGCGCCAACGCGCCGTCACCTGAGGTCGAGTCCCCTGCGCCGCCTGGCCGCTGCACAGAATGTGTAGCATCAAAGATGACGCGATATCCTGCTTCGCGCATCCAATACAACGAACGCATGTCGGCGACGAGATTATTGTAGCCAAACGTAGTGCCACGCTCGGTGAAACAGAATTGTGAGTTGCCAAAGGCGATCAGTTTCTCGGCAATGTTTCGCACGTCCCATGGCGCAAGGAACTGACCTTTTTTAACATTGATCGTCCGGCCAGTCTCCGCGGCGGCGCGAAGCAGATCCGTTTGCCGGCAGAGAAATGCCGGGATTTGCAGCATATTGATCTTTTCGCCGGCGATCGCTGCTTCATTCGGGGAATGGACGTCTGTCGTCACTGGGATTTTTAAGTCGCTGCCTATAGCGGAAAGAATCTCGCAGCCTTCGCGTACTCCAATTCCGCGAAACGAATGCACCGAACTTCTATTCGCCTTGTCGTACGACGCCTTAAAAATGAAATCGATATCTTCGGCGGAACAGATTTCAGCGATCTTCTTCGCCATGCGCCAGACAAACTTCTCCGACTCAATCACACATGGGCCGAGAATGAAGGTAGGACGTTTACCCCCAATGGTTACTTTCCCGACCGGCAATGCTCTTGACTTCGCCATGGCATCTCTAAGGAAAGCAGGAACGCAGGAATTTCAAAAAGCTCCTTCCTGCTTTCCTGTATTCCCCAGTGATTTGCCCGTTGCAAGATCGAAAATGGCAAACGGCGCATACAATGCGAGGAAAAAGAGCAGTGCGACTCCGTGCATCTGCAGAAGGTAAAGCTGGCGGGAGTCGGAGAGGAAACTTAAAATGGAAAACGCCTCTGGTTTGTGCAGCAGAAATCCATAGTTAACGCCAGTCAGTTCATCGACGATAAGCGTCACCACAAAATAAAATTCCGACCACAACCACACGCGCACGATCGACATGGGATGGGGCCGGTATCGCCGGATCAGCATCAGGAAAATCACGCCCACGATAATACCGCAGTGCGAGGTAAAAAAACTGATGAATCGCCAGTCTGGAAAGCCAAAGCGCAGGTTTGGCGTGAGGACGGCTTGCAACGTGCCGCCGATGCCCCAGAAGTATGCCACTTCGAACCAGCGCTGATTTCCGGTCCACATCGCCACGATCACTACGACCATGCCCCAGTCGCACATTTGCATCGGCAAAGTTTGCCGCCAATCCGTAACGCCGCGGCTGCGGATAAAGATTAAATAGATGACGTAGTTCAACATCAGCACCGCGGAGAGGACGCCGATAATAATCTTCTCGAGTCGCTGCGACTTTGTGCGCCGCACGATCGCCGCAAGCGCGAAGGGCAAGACGATCGTGAGAAAAATGACTGTGACGTGCGGCAAGCCGTACGGTTGAAACTGAGGCGCGTCGTTCATGCAAAGAAAGATAAATTCCAAAATCCAAGCTCCAACATCCAGAGAAATCCAAAGCTCCAATCATCAACAAGTTGCCCCAATCTGGAGCTTGGTGATTGGAATTTCTCTGGAACTTGGGTATTGGAACTTGGAGCTTCCGCTTAGCGGATCACCCAGAGATTGCACGGAATAACATCAGTAATCCAGGCGATGTTGCTGGGTAGCGGCTGACTGGGTTCGCCATTCTTCTGCAGTGGCACTACCAGCAAATCCGCGTTTACCGATTGAACAAAATCCGACGCAACTAACCCGGTATTGCCGCGGACGCAGCGGACCTCAATCGGGACCTCAGTTGCGCCTGCCGATAAAACGAATTGCTCCAGCGCCTCTTCCTCCTGGTTGTGTCCGCTGGAATCTTTAGCTTTGCTGGCGCCTGAGCTAATCGACGCGCGGACCTGATCAAACGTCGTAATGATGCTAATCACATAAAGCCGCTCGCACGATTCGGCCGCAGCAAGGGACAGTGTTTTTTTCAAAGCTTCCAATCCGTGACTGGAATAATCGGCAACGAAAACGATGCGGTGCAGCGGCTTGGGTTTCGCCGCTGGTTTGGTAAAGAGCATAACCGAGCACGGCGCTTCTCGCACGAGGCGACGCGCGACATTGCCGAGAAACGGATGCAACACCACCTCCTTTTCCAGCGCACCAGCTACGATCACGTCGATCTTCTCACGAGCAAGAGTACGTAAAATAGCTTCGGCTGGATCTCCCTCTTCATAATGAATCGTCGAATCGGTAGGAAGCTGCAGTTCCTCTAGGGTGTAAAGAAACTTTGTTGTCGCTTCTTCATTTCGCTTACCCGCGTATATCAGATGAAGATCGGCCGGAAAGCGTTCTCGCATTCGCTTGGCTTCGGCGAGGACCTGCTTAAACCGCGGCGAAAACGTGCTCGCGACAGCGATTGTTTTGTAAGGCGAAGAATCAGGCATGAGATCGGTTGAACTGTCGCGCTCCACGGAAATTCGGCAAGGTAGAGACGGCGCGCTCGGCGGGCGCGACCACTAATCCGCTTTTCATTTCTAAATTCCTCTGCGAATTTTCGCCGATGCGACGCGCGATTTATCCGGGCAGCTTTGATCCGGTGACCAATGGTCACCTGGATGTAATCGAGCGTGCGCGAAAGCTATTCGATGAAGTCATCGTGGCTGTGGCGCACAATGACGAGAAGCAACCACTTTTCTCGCTCGAGGAACGCCTCGATTTGCTTCGAGAAACCGCAGGCAAAATCGATCACGTTCGGATCGCTGAGTTCAGTGGATTACTTGTCGAGTTCGCCAGGGCAGAAAAAGCCGGAGCGGTGATCCGCGGTCTGCGCGCAGTCTCTGATTTTGAGTTCGAATTTCAAATGGCGTTGATGAATCGAAAACTAGATGCGGCGATAGAAACGATTTTCTTAATGCCGAAGGAGGAATACACCTATCTTAGCTCTCGCATTGTAAAAGAAATCGCGCGTCTCGGCGGCGATGTCTCCAGTCTTGTTCCGGTTTGCGTGGCTAAAGCGCTGAGCGGGAAGTTTGATTGATGAATTTCGGAGGGTTAGCTCATGAAAGTTCACCTGAAACAAATTCCAACCCAGGGTCTGCGTTTGGAAGGCGAAGAGGAGTGCCCAATCCAAGACCTTGAATCAGAGGGAATTCGTTGCGCCGGCCGCCTTCATTACGATATCGATCTTGGCGTTGCCGCAGGCGGATTGTGGGCGAACGGCTCGCTCTCACAGCCAGTAGAACTGCGCTGCGTATCGTGTCTGGAAAAATTTCTCCATGAAGTCCGAGTGCCTGCATTCGCCGTGCACACGGAGCTCCATGGACCAGAGACCGTCGATCTTACACCATTTGTGCGCGAGGATATTTTGCTAAACCTGCCGGCGCATCCACATTGCGATAGGGACGGCAATCGGGTTTGCAAAGGGAAACAGGTTGAGACTGCGCAGCAGGAGACAAAGCGCCGCTCGGATTGGAGTGCATTGGATAAACTTAAGCTTGATCGGTGATTCGCTGAAGCGTTGAACGGTTGAAGCGGGAGACTAGAACGCTTCAACCGTTTAACGCTTCAACGTTGTTTTCTCGTTCAAGTATGCTTTCATAACCGGCTGCCATGGGAGTCCCAAAACGCAAAACATCCAAAATGCGGTTACGCACGCGCAAAGCGGCAAACCGCTGGCACGCGGCGCAGCTGAACAAGTGCCCCCAGTGCGGAAGCAGCGTCCCATCACACATCGCCTGCCCATCGTGCGGTTATTACCGCGGGCGACAGGTTTTGACGCTCGAGGGAAAGTAGCGTTAAAGCGTTTGTTCGCTTACCGCTTTAACGCTTCAACCTTTCAACTCTTCAACGGCTTCTCATTTTC
>WNGK01019379.1_pt1 | contig 10258 bp, 9 predicted proteins | sample 5400601 | NCBI WGS metagenome assembly WNGK01 (sample SAMN13153376, study PRJNA577476) | soil metagenome | isolation source: 60 cm soil or saprolite under Garry oak tree replicate 1 | place: USA:California | collected 2016-06-15 | reverse complement strand
GAAGTTATTGAAGATACCACCGATGAAGCACTCTGCGGACCCGAACCCGTCAATCGAGATGTCGGCGATGCGGATCGTATTGGTTTCCTCGGGGATGGTGGAACCAACGAATTGGCCCACGTAAGTGTTACTGTTGCCAAGGGCGGTAACCAAGTTTGGTCCTGCCCCTGCACCCACGACTGTGTTCTGAAAGCCATCAACGTTATTGAGGAGCGCCGCAGCGCCAACTGCCGTGTTGCCGATGCCGGTGGTGTTTTTATGGAGCGCACCAAAACCAGTGGCCGTATTGTCGTCGGCGGTGTTGCGGTAGAGCGCACCATAACCATTGGCTGTGTTGTAATTCCCGCTAATGTTGGTCGCGAGCGCGTAAGCGCCAGTGGCACTATTGAAAAACCCGCTAGTGTTGCTAAAGAGCGAATAAACGCCAGTAGCGGTGTTGTAGCCGCCATTGATATCGCTATTCAGGGCTCGAAGACCCGTCGCCGTATTTTGGTTGCCGGCGGTGAGGTGGTTAAGCGCCTCGAAACCAGTGCCGGTGTTCCAGACACCAGTGGTGCGGCTGACGAGGACCCCAATGCCTTCGCCATTGTTGGAGCCCGGTATGTTACCGTCCGTGTCGGGACCTACCGCTTGCGCCATCGGTGCAAGCCCAAAACAGACAAGCACGAGCAGGATGAGAAGGAAACCCCGTCGTAAAGAGGGGCGGTGAATGGGACTTTTTGCAGAGAGAACGATTGCTTTCATTTAACAAACCTTTCTTTTTCCAGGCGATTGACTGCGTGGTTTGGATCTGCAAGGGGGCGGAAGAAGCTGCCTGGAAAAACGTCCTCTGCCTGGATCAGATCGATTCGTGGCGCCGAGTGTGGAAACAATTCGCCAGTTTCGTCAAGACCAAAGTTCAAAACATAAATGAGATTCCCATAATTTTGTTCTTTTCATCCGCGGGGTTGTGGCATACGACACGGTCCCGGAGGACATTTATCTATCCGGTTAGTCTGAAAATTCTGCTGGGCACTGTTGCCGTTGCCGTGGCTGTTCCATCGATAATTGCCGACACTTTTCCGGTGTCCGGGCCAATCGTATCAGGTGGAGTCGCGCGTCTTCACCGAGGACAAGCGGCAGCACCGAAAAAAGCGCCGGTCGCGGTTAAGGCGAGCAATTTGGGCTGCAAATCAACTTCGGTCGAAGCCATACCGGTACGGCGGCGGTCACAAGTCGTTTGATGACCGCGGTTACGATTGTTCTGGCACTGTTTCCTATGTGCTCGGTGCCGCGGGTTTAATCGCTTCACCGATGAGCTCCTCCGAATTCCGCATCTACGGTCAACGCGGCCGCGGGAAATGGATAACTGTCTATACCCGGGAGGGCCACACCTTTGCGGTCATTGCCGGTCTGCGGCTCGATACCACGCCGTGGGAAAACTCGAGCAATCGCTGGGCGCCGCGCTGGCAAACCACCGAGCGCCTCCCGCGCGGTTTCGACGCAAGACATCCAATCGGGTTGTAGATTGCGCATCCATTTCAATGCTTCAACAGTCTCCTAACCCAAGAGCACATACTGTAATGACATTGAGATAGCAAAAGCGATGCGAAGACGCATCGCACTCCAAAGCACTTCGTGCGAAATGTAATTCAGCGCCCGCCCTGTTTCGCGCAAGCTTTTGGAGTGCGATGCGTCCTCGCATCGCTTTAGTGCAACTGTCGCCATACAATGGATTATCTAATTAGTTAAAACTTTATGCGAATCATCCACTGCATTGTTTTGATCAGCACAGCATTATTCAATGTGCTAGAGCTATCTGCCGCGGCCGCAGCGGAAAAATCTCATGTCACTTCCGCGCAAGTGGACAACGCTGTTCGAGAAGTCGAAAAACTCGCGCAAAAGCAAATTCAAGAAAATGCGCTGCCGGGGCTAGCCATCGCGGTCGTGTTTCAAGACAAGGTGGTGTACGCGAAAGGATTCGGCGTCCGCGATGTGAATACGAAGGCGCCTGTGGATGCGGACACAGTGTTTCAACTGGCGTCGGTTTCCAAATCCATTGGCTCGACGGTAGTGGCCGAGTTGGTTGGTGAAGGAAAAATCACCTGGGACTCGAAGCTCAGCATGCTCGATCCCACCTTCGCGATGTTCGATCCTTGGGTAACACGTGAAATCACGATTCGCGACATGTACGCGCATCGAAGCGGCTTGCCCGAACACGCAGGCGACTTGCTCGAAGAATTTGGATTTTCGCGTGTGGAGATTTTACATCGCCTTCGCTATCAACATCCCGAGAGCAGTTTTCGCTCGCATTACGCCTACACGAATTTTGGCCTGACCGAAGCCGCGGCGGCGGCGGCGAAAGCGTACGCGCTGGACTGGGAAGATGTGTCCAAGCAAAAATTGTACACGCCGCTCGGCATGGCTTCGACGAGTTCGCGTTACGCGGATTTTGTTGCACGCCCGAACAAGGCGTTGGGACACGTGCGGGTGGACGGCAAATGGGCGCAAAAGTTCAAACGCGATCCGGACGCGCAATCGCCCGCGGGCGGCGTGAGTTCTTCGGTGAATGATTTGACGAAATGGATGCGTCTCCAACTCGCGAACGGGAAATTTGCCGGCAAACAAATCGTTGACGAAAAGGCGCTGGCCGAAACGCATCATCCGCACATGCTGACCGGTTTCAGTCCCTTCACCGGGCTGCCGGGTTTTTACGGGTTGGGGTGGAACGTCAGCTATGATGAGGAGGGTCGCTTGCGCTTAAGTCATTCCGGCGCGTTTGCACTTGGCGCGGCGACTCACGTGAATCTCGTGCCAGGCGAGCAATTGGGCATTGTCGTTCTTACCAATGCGTATCCCATCGGCATAGGGGAAGCATTGGGGACGATATTTTTGGACATTGCGTTGTACGGAAAGCCGACCCAGGACTGGCTGGTCCTCTTTAAACAACGATTTTCTAATCCGGCGGCGATCGGTACGGTGCTGGGCTTCGATTATTCCAAACCGCCTGGATCGCCTTCGCCTGCATCGAAAAATAGCGCCTACCTTGGAAACTATACGAACGACTACTTTGGCGACATCTCCATCATCGACAAGGATAGCGGATTGGCAATTGTGCAGGGCCCAAAAAACAAGACCTTCCCAATGAAACACTATGATCGCGACACGTTCACCTATGAGACGGAAGACGAAAACGCTGTTGGCAGAAGCGGCATCACTTTTACCATCGGCCCCGATGGCAAAGCGACACAGGTTGTCGTGGAAAATCTCAATGTGCGCGGCGAAGGAACCTTCAAGCGCGTTCCCGATCAAAAGTAGCAAGACAGCGAGTTCGCCTTTGGGACGAACGGTGTTATTTCTCTCTCGCGTTGAGCACGCGAAATGACCACTCGGCTTAAAACAGCTGCGCGCACCAAATTAAAATCGAGAAGGGTTGCGCCGAGTTTCGGTTTCACCTCGTCGGAATTGCGCACGCTGCGGGCACTGAAGACCCCGGCCGGCATTCAGCGGTTCCTCGATGGGTTGCCTTACAATCTCAGCTTCACTGCGCGATCGCCGCAAAAAGTTCTGCGCCATCGAACTGCGTCTTGCCTCGAGGGCGGAATTTTCGCCGCCGCCGCGCTCCGCGTCATTGGATTTCCACCATTGATTTTCGATCTGGAAGCCGAACAAGATACCGACCACGTCATAGCAATTTTCAAAATCGGCGGACATTGGGGCGCAGTGGCGAAATCGAATTTTACCGGCTGCCGTTATCGCGAACCGGTTTATCGCAACCTGCGCGAACTGGCCATGAGCTATTTCAATATTTATTTTAATCTGCGCGGCGAACGTACCCTACGGCGGTATTCACGTCCGGTGAGTCTCACCCGGTTCGATCATCTCAATTGGATGACAACGGACAAACCGATCTGGTTCATCGCGGAACATCTCTGCGAAATTCCCCACATCTCGCTGCTCACGCCATCGATGGAAAAGCGGCTCACGCGAGTCGATCGACGCACATTCCAAAGCGAAATGGTCGGCCACAGAAAAAAGTAGAATCTAATCCCTGTAAAAACCAACCCCGGACAGTTCGCGACCATCCGCGCGAAGTACGATCTGCCGGCCGGCGTGACCGCGCCTCACACCTACGTCTACTACTACCACATCCTCGAGCATGAGGACAACGATATGATGCGGCCATTCACCGTAGTTCCCTGACCGCGGCGACTATTGTCGTCAGTAAAAAGCTAAGCCGGGCACAAACACCGCGCCGAGAATAAGGTTGAGGGCGAAGAACGGCCTGTATTAAATCGACACGCTATGTCGAACATAACCTCAGGTCTTGTCGGAGGATTGATTTTCGGTGCAGTCTCAGTGGCAATGATGTTGCCGATGTCATTTCCAGATAAAAATGTGGCACTGCTGGCGGCTTTCATTAACCGCTTTGCCATCGGGCTCGTGATCGGCTGTGTTACTTTACCCTCGTGGCCCGGCTGGTCAGTTGGGCTGCTTTTTGCGTTGCTGTTGAGCTTGCCCGCGGCGCTGATTACAAAGGCCTACGCGCCAATTCTAATTATTGGCGCAGTCGGTGGCGTGATCATCGGTGGCGTCATTCACGGCTGGCGATAGAGCTGCGCTAGCAGCCATGTCGGCTGCAGACTTGCGACATGCCCCAACGCCTTTCAGAATTTGCGTGATCGCCAAGCCGAGAACGATCATTCGATCTTGTGCGACGCAAAAAACGTGGCGAGTCCGATCTTTCAAGTAAACTAGCTGTATGAGCGTGCAAGTTTACGGCTGTAATCATGTTGTGATTGAGGTGGACGACATCAAAAAGGCAATCGCGTTTTACAAAGATGTTTTCAACCTCGAGAAACTGGATAGCGGCGAGGGCGACGCATTTTTCAAGCTCGGCGAACACCAATTCCTGGCGATTTTCGAGGTGGAAAAACTTCAACCCGCGAACATGCGCCATTTCGGAATCATGGTGCGCGATGAGCAGCAGCTCGCCGAAGTGCGCAAGAAACTAACCGGCAAGTACAAATTGAAGCTTGAGCCGCCGTTTCGATGCGATTTTCGCGATCCGTGGGGCAACCGCATCCAGGTGGTCGATCTCCACGACGAATCACTGATTTGGCTTTTGCCTTATCGCGAAGTGCAAAAGGCCGGAATTAAATTTAAGGAAGACTGAGTAATGGAGCTCGTTCTCGAGCGATGCACGATTCGCGCCTGGCGTCCTGATGATGCCGCGTCGCTGGCGAAACACGCAAACAACCGCCGCGTCTGGCTTGGGCTGCGCGATTTATTTCCGCATCCGTATGCGATCGACGACGCAAGTGAATTCTTGCGCCGCGCAACAACGGAGCAACCCATGACAATTTTTTGCATCGACGTCGGTCAGTCGGCTGTTGGCGGCATCGGTATTCGCATTGGCCAGGACGTCCATCGACATGTCGCCGAGCTCGGCTTTTGGCTGGGTGAGGAATTTTGGGGACACGGCATAATGACGGAAGTGATCCCGGCGTTCGTAGAGTCTTGCTTCGAGAAATTTCCGGTATATCGGATCTACGCCGAGCCGTACGCGAACAATCCCGCTTCTGCGTGCGTTCTGGGAAAGGCCGGCTTTGCGTTGGAAGGGCGACTTAAGAACAATGCGTTTAAGGACGGAAACTTTTGGATTCACTTCTCTACGCCAAAACAAGAGATCGCATCCCTTTCACGAAGCATTAGCAACGTGTACCGTTCCGGCGATGAGCAAGCTCGACGGCAAGAACATTTTGATAACGGGCGCATCCCAGGGACTGGGACGCGAGATGGCGTTGCGTTTCGCGCGCGAAGGCGCGGGAGCTTTATCGCTCGTGGCACGCCACGCTGATAAATTGAACGCTGTTCGCGATGAAGTTCTCAAAATCGCGCCGAAGGTCGACGTCGTTACCATCGAGGCCGACGTGAGCAAATCGCGCGACATCGAACGGATCATCGCGACGACGCTCGCGCAATTCAAGGGCGCGCTCGACGTGCTGGTGAATAATGCATCGACCATTGGGCCGTCGCCAATGCCCTACCTGCTCGATTATCCGGTGGAAGATTTTCGCGAAGTGCTCGACACGAATTTAATTGGCCCGTTCTTACTGATCAAAAACGCGCTACCGGCGATGATCGAGCGCGGCGCTTCCATTATTAACGTCACGAGCGATGCGGGCCAGGTCGGTTATCCAGGTTGGGGTGCGTACGGCATTTCCAAATTTGGCCTTGAAGGCATGTCGCAGACATGGGCGTCGGAATTGGAAGAAAGCGGCGTGCGCGTCAACTGGATCGATCCCGGAAGTATGAATACCGCGATGCATCGCGCCGCCGAGCCAGACGAAGATCCATCGGAATGGGCGAATCCCGCCGACGTAACCGACGTTTTTGCTTTCCTCGCGTCCGATGAATCAAAAAATGTGACCGGCAAACGTTTCCAAGCGCAGGAAGATTGGAGGGCGCAAATAAACCACGAAGCACACGAAGTACAGAAGAGGTGAGCCGACCTTCGTGCCCTTCGTCGTGAAATAATCCGATATGGCGTTCACGTTTGCTTTACCGCCGGAGTTGAGCGCCAAGGAGCCGCCGGAGCGTCGTGGGATCATCGGCGATTACCTTCGCGCGGGCGACCTGCTCGTTTTCAATTCCAGCCGCACGCTGCCGGCGGCGCTGCGCGGGTGCGAATGCAGCGCGGCGCATGGGCCGTGCATGGAAGTTCGTCTGGCGGAACGTTTGCCCGACGACTCCTGGCTCGCGCTTCTGGTTTGCGAGCAGGGCGATCCGTTCGGCTGCGGTCTGCGCGCGGGCATGCAGATTGAATTCGCGGAAGGACTGGCCGCGACTGTGTTGGAGCGCGACGCAAACATTCCGCGGCTCTGGCAATTGCGCTTCTCGATTTCCGGCATCGAGCTTGTCGATTTGATCTATCGTTTGGGGAAACCGATCCGTTACGAGTACGTCTCTGCGCCGTGGGACCTCGATTATTACCAAACTGTTTACGCGACCGAGCCTGGCTCAGCCGAAATGCCTTCGGCTGGCAGAGCATTTACGTGGAAGTTGCTGCTCGATCTCAAACGTCGCAGCATCGACAGCGCTTACATAGTTTTGCACACGGGTCTTTCCAGTTACATGGACGATGAACTGGATCGTCAGCATCCCGCATCGGAGGAAGAATATTTTGTAAGTCGAATCACCGCGGGGAAAATCAATCAGGCGCGGGAAAATGGCGGTCGCATCATTGCTGTGGGGACCACTGTCGTGCGCGCGTTGGAATCTGCGGCGAGTGAAGACGGGAGGGCGACCGAGGCGCATGGTTACACGCGTCTAAAGATCGACCATCAACATCGGTTGCGATCCGTGGACGGATTGCTCACCGGTTTGCACGAGCCGGAGGCCAGCCATCTCGATTTGCTCAGCGCATTCCTGCCAGCGGAGCAGATTCACGCTGCGTATCGAGAAGCGATTGCGCGCCGTTATCTTTGGCACGAATTCGGCGATTTGAATTTGATTTTGTAGGGAGAGCGAGCGCGTCAAAGCTTTCGCGATCTGGACGTCGCACAGCGACGTGGCTACAGGTCAACGTTACCTGGCGCTGGCGCCGTACGTTATGCCGACTTCGCCATGAACTTCATGGTCGCTTTCGGGCTCCCGAATGATGGAATTGGGGTCCGCCTGCGCGGTAGATTTGGTAGTTGCACAGCCAGAAAGCAGTGACCAAGTCGCAATGAAAATTACAAATACCCGGGCACACATTTCGCCATGTCGATCTTTGGCGCGCACGAGTCAAGCGATGCGTTGAATTTTCTGTTGTAGGGCGTCTGTGTCAGACGCCAATTTAATCAGTTCGGCGTTTCACAGAAACGCCCTACAATTTCTTGCTTGTTTGTGTCGTTTTCGCAGGTTTGGCGGATAGTTTTCCTAATGTTGCCGGGCTTTCTGTTCTCCTGATAATCCGTGTGATTCGTGTAATCCGCGGTTATGATTTTGAATAATTAATTCATGATTTCGTTCATCGTTCCCGCCTACAACGAAGAGCTGGAGCTTTCATCGACCATCGCGGCGATTCATGCCGCGACGTCCGGCGCAGCGCAGGCGTACGAAATCATCGTGGTCGATGATGCATCGACCGATGCCACACCGGAAATTGCCGCGGAGGCTGGCGCCCGAGTCCTGTCGATCCATCGACGCCAAATCGCGGCGGCCCGCAACGCTGGCGCGCGCGTCGCGCAGGGAGAATATCTATTTTTTGTTGATGCCGATACTCGGATCAATCGGACTCACATTATGGAAGCGATCGCCGCCATGGAATCTGGCTACGCCGGCGGCAGCGCCCGCGTAGTGATAGACGGTTTCGTTCCACTGTGGGGTCGCATTTTGGTCCGCGTGTTTTGCGCCCTTTACTTCGGGCTTAATCTTGGCGCAGGCGCATTTCTTTTTACTACACGGCGCAATTTCAATGCAGTCGGCGGATTTGATGAGCGGTACTTTGTCGGGGAAGAGGTTTATTTTAGTCTCGCTCTGAGAAAACTTGGACGGTTCAAAGTGCTGCGCGAACCGATTCTGACATCGGGCCGAAAATTGCGCATGTATTCGGCCAAACAAATTTTTGGCAACTTCTTTGCCGTGATCATCGGCGGTCGCCGCGTGGCGCGTTCGCGCGCGAAACTGCATTTGTGGTATGACGGCAAGCGAGAGAAACGCGTCGCTTGAGCCTGTAGGGTGATCTCCTGCTGGCAGTTGCGAAAGTGCGTTCTTCGTTTAGAGTAGGCGCTTCCCAATGGCAGAGAGCACGGAAACGTTGAACCTTAAGGAGTTCCAACTGCATGAAAAAGATACCGGCAGTGCGGACGTACAAGTCGCACTTCTCACACGCCGGATCGAGCATCTGACGGAACACCTCAAGACCAACCGTAAAGATCACTCCTCGCGCCGCGGCTTGCTTAAAATGGTCGCGCAACGCCGGAGCTTACTCGATTATTTGAGCAAGACAGAAGGAGATCGCTACAAAAAGCTGATCGACAAGCTGAACCTGCGCAAGTAAGCGCAGTGATCTTTCGGGAGTTCGTGTGCAATTGTTTAACCGCTCGAAGCCAGAGGTAAATTAGAAAAACAACATAATCAGCAAGTCCAGGCCGCAGTAACACCTTGGATTTTAGGTTTTAGTTTCGAACCGTGGCGCAAGCATCTCGCTTGCGATCCTCGTGCGGGGTTAAAACCTACAGTCAGGGTGACCGGCCTGGAACTCGCACATCCAGGAAAAGTACAATGCAACAAAAGGTCACGGCCCAAATCGGGGCCAATCAAATCTCTATCGAAACCGGCAGAATAGCCAGATTCGCCGACGGGGCGGTCGTCGTCTCATGCGGCGACACCATGGTGCTGGCCAGTGCCGTCTCGGCTACAATTATCAAGGAAGGTCAGGATTATTTTCCGCTCACGGTCGATTATCGCGAAAAAGCGGCAGCCGTGGGGAAATTTCCAGGCGGCTATTTCAAGCGCGAAGGACGCCCGACCGAAAAGGAAACGCTTACTTCGCGCATGATCGATCGGCCGCTTCGGCCGCTTTTTCTGCAGGGATATTTTTACGACACGCAGATCATCTCGATCCTGCTCAGCGCCGACGGAGAAAATGATCCCGACATTCTGGCGCTCAACGGGGCCTCCGCCGCGCTTTGCGTGTCGGACATTCCATTTGCCGGCCCCATCGGTGCTGTTCGCGTTGGGCGAGTCAAGGGCGAGTTCGTGGCGAATCCGACCCACACGGAGCGCGCACAAAGTGATCTCGATCTGGTTTATGTCGGCACCGAAAACGACATGATCATGATCGAAGGATCAGCGAACGAACTGGGCGAAGCCGAGTTCGTAAAGGCGCTCGAGTTTGCGCATGGACATGCGCGCGAGATGATTCGCATTCAAAGAGAACTGGCGGCCCAAGTGGGCAAACCAAAACGCGAAGTGCCGTTGCTCCAGGTGAACCAGGACCTGCTCGATATCGCTTACCGCGTCGCCGGTGACCGGATCGAGAAGGCCCTTTACACAGAAGGCAAGGTGGCGCGCGCTAAAGCGGTCGACGCATTGCGCGAGGAAGTAAAGAGGTCGATCCTGGAAAAACATCCTGAGGCCGATTCCTTTGCGATCTCGCAGGCATTCGATTACGTCCAAAAAAAGGCGTTTCGCGTCAGCATTTTGGACAAACAAAAGCGCGTTGATGGCCGCAGTTACCAGGATTTACGGCCGATCAGTTGCGAAGTGAGCGTTCTGCCGCGCGCAC
>WNGK01031635.1_pt1 | contig 10259 bp, 3 predicted proteins | sample 5400601 | NCBI WGS metagenome assembly WNGK01 (sample SAMN13153376, study PRJNA577476) | soil metagenome | isolation source: 60 cm soil or saprolite under Garry oak tree replicate 1 | place: USA:California | collected 2016-06-15 | reverse complement strand
CCCACAGGGCCGAACAACTTGCCATAGACTCGCCCGGTCAGCATGTGATTCTGGTAAAAATGTGGATTGAAGTAACCGAGAGACGACCCTTGCTCGGTGCGACCGTAGCCGTACATGTGCGCGCTGTAACCACCATCCAAGGAGAGGCGTTCCCGCTTGAGAATGTTCTGATTTAGGTTTACCCCACCGCCCTGTCCCAAATCCCTCACGGCCGCCGGAATCGTATGGTTCGTCAGCGTGTGTAATCGCGTGTAGAAGTATTCGAAATGAAGGTCTGTGTGTGGAGTAAACCAGATAGTCAAGCCCCCGGAAAAACGGTTCTCAGTCAGCCCCTCGCTCATGGCAAGTGGAGTGGGCCAGTAGAGCACGGGCGAACGCAACCAGTCGAGGTCCAAATTGACTTTCTTCGAAGGCGAAATAGTTGCTCCCGCAATCGCGTCGGGAGTGTACATCGAGGGACCGAATCGCCCCAAGCCGGCGCCGCCTCGTATCGTCAGCTTGTTCGTGGCGCGCCAAGAGTTACGGAAGATGATACTCCAGGGGGCGGCAGTGCAGTGCCGATGTCCGGTCTGGTCGTACCAGCAGACCAACGAATGGGGGCTTTGGTCGGGCAGCGAGGTGAAGCTGACATACGAATCCAGGTTTGTTCGTGGAAAAAATCCGATCGTCGTCGCGTAGGTCTGCACTCGGGTGTCTCCCGCCGCGGGAAGGTCGAGTTCGCGACCGGCCGCGGCGGTCGTATGCATCGTGACGGCCGACTCATCGTGCAGGCGATTCCGCAGTTCGGTGGCCTCCGGGTTGCCGGGCGTCACCTGGTCGGCGCGGTCCAGCCACGCGAGAGCTTGTTTCCGATGGCGCCGCGCGTGCTCGATGTTGGCCATCAGGAGCAGTGTGTCAAAGTTCCCAGGCCGCTCGGTGGCGGCAGCCGAAGCCGAGGTTTCAGCCTCGGGCATATCCCCGCGATAATAGGAAATCTGGGCTTTTCCGAGCAGGGCGTCGGCGTCGTGCGGGTCCTGTCTGAGCAACTCGTCGTAGTTCTTGAGGGAATCGTCCTGGTGGCCGAGCGAGAGGTCGAGCCGGGCAAGGGTCAGGCGCGCCTCGCGGTTCTGAGGGTCGGTCGAAACCAGCGAGGCGAGTTGGTCCCTCGCTGCTGGAAAATGTTTCATCGCGAGCTCCAGGCGGGCCGCCTCCATCTGGTAACCCGTATTCCCCGGATTCTTATCGAGGAGGCGTTTGTAAATGGAAAGCGCCCGATCCGACTGGTTGGCCCAAACGTAGTCGCGCGCCAAGCTGTCCAAAGCGGCGGAGTCGTCTGGGGCGGCCCTCAATACGTCCTGGTGTAGGGCGATGGACTCATCGTATTTGCCCGCCGTCGCGAGCAGCCGCGCCAGTTCCATCTTGGCGTCGCGGTCGTCGGGATACTTCGCGACGATGCGGCGGTATCCCTCGATCGCGCCGGGCGTATTTTTCAATTCCGCCTGAAGGTGGGGGACCGCTTTCAGGGCAACGGCGTCGTCGGGGTAACTTGCCAGCCGCTTTTCATAGTAGCGCAGGAAGTCTTCGGGAGGAGCGTTGGGAGTGGGACGTAGCGCGACCCAGCGGGCGGCTTCCTCGGCTTGCGCGACGTCCTGGAGCGCCTGGGGATTCTGCGGGTCGCTCGGGCGCTCGGCGGCGAGTGTCTGGAAGATAGCGTGGGCCTCGGCGAAATGCTCCGTCCAGAAGAGCACGAAGGCCTTGCCCTGAAGGGCATCGTAGTTCTTCGGCGACGCTTTCAGTACCTGGTCGTAGCGCAACAGCGCTTCCTGAAAGTTTCCAGTCGCCGCCAGCGCCTGAGCCAGGTCTAGAGTCACGTCCAGATTGTTGGGGTTGATTTCGAGAAGCTTGCGAAAAACCTCGATAGCCTCGGCGGGACGGCGCGCGCGCGCGAGCGTTACACCTAAGTCGTACATGGCTCCTTCCGCCTTGGGGTTTGATACGAGATACTTTTGGTAACGCGCCACCGATTCCGAGTATTGCTGGCAAAGAGCGAGGCCGTTCGCTAGCAGCAGCGCCAAGGAAGAATTGTCAGGAGAAAGCTCCGTCGCGCGGCGGCTGAAATCGATGCTTTCGGCGCAGCGCTGCGGCGTGGAGGTCATAGTGGCCAGAACTCGGAGGGCTTCGAGGTCGCGGGGATTCCTGGTTAGCCGCTGCCGATAGAGAGCCTCTACCCGAGTCACATTGCCGGAACGCCGGGCGGCGGACATTTGCTTCTCGGCAAGCGTGGCGTTGGCGGAGTTGAGTCCCCGGACAATCTCGGGATCGCGCGGAAATCGGCCGTGGAGCATCTCAAAGAGCGCCTGTGCCTCCTCGGTACGGCCCATCCACAGCAGCACGAAAGCCTTGCCGGAGGCAGCCTCGCCATTTTCGGGAGACAGGCGCAAGACGCGGTCGTAAAGTTGGAGGCTCTCGTCGAACTGATTGCGCCAGGAGAGAATTTTCGCCATCCCGAGCAGGGCAGGAGAAAAGTTCGGATTGGCGGAAAGGACGATCCGGAACTGTTCGAGCGCCGGGCCGTATTCTTGGTGGCGGCCGTAAACGTTGCCGAGGCTGGTGCGGGCGTCCAGGTCGCTTGGGTTACGTTCGAGGTAGGCGTCATAAGCCGCCTCGGCATCAGGAAGCATGGCGGCCGCATCGTAGGCCTGGGCGAGGCTCTTCCAAGCTTCCGCCGGCGCGCCTGGCGCTTCCGCCACACCGCGGAGGATTGCCGCTGCTTCCGCGTTCCGATTTAGCCCACGGAGGCACTTCACCAACTGATCCGTAATCTCTGAAGATTGCGGGTTCAGGCCGTGGGCCTGGGTGTAGTATTTGGCGGCCGCCGCGAATCCGCGGGGGCCCATAACGAAATAGCAGAAGGCCAGATTCCTTAGGATGTCGACATTTTTCGGGAAGGAAGGCAAGACTTCCAGATAGTACTTCCGCGCGGATTCGTAATCGCCTTGCGTGAAAAGCGTATGCGCCGTCTGGACGAGCTGGAGCGGCGTGGGAGTAGTCTTCTTCTCGGGGGCGGCCGTCTGGGCGGTGAACGCGCGAGAACTTCCCAAGCCGAGGGCTGCAAGCAAGGTGGCGCCGATGATGCTCGCGCGTAGCCTCTTTACCATTTCAAGCGCCGATTCTTTCTCCCCCCGCTCCCGAGCGGTTCCTTGGTTCGCGCCCTGCCGCTATTCGCGAGTGGGATTGACGTGCCCCTTCCCCCTTATCAATGACGCGCCACAATTTTTCGGAAAACTCCGGAATGCTGAGCATAGTTTAACACCAAAAAGTCAGGTGGGGCCGTCAAGTTCAAACCGATGTCCGTACGAGCAACCTTTGCGTTGCGGCCATTCCGACTGCCCCACTCTTGTTTCTCTCGGCTCAAGTGCCTGGGGACTTGAGGAGGAATTCACATCCTTGCAACTGGAACCATCATCAAGTTCTAACGCGACTGCGAGTCATCCAGAAAGCCTTTCACCTCCGAATTGTTCGGGTCAAGCGCCAGCACTTGGTGGAAAATCTTAACCGCTTGGGCGCGGTTTTCCAGCCTAAGGTAGGCGAGTCCCATGCCTGTTAAGGCGCTCTCGTCATCGGGGAATTGGTCGAGGACGCGGCTGAATTGCCGCTGGGCCGTTACCGGCTGGCCGTAGCGCAGGTAACAATAGCCGAGACCGGTGAGGTTGCGCGGGTTGGTGGGGTCCTCGGCCAGCCCCTCCTGGAAATCGTTGACGGCCTCATCAATGAGCCCCAGCCGGTAGTGCGACCAGCCGCGCAGATTGCTCGCGTCCACGTCCTTCACCTTGACCGGCTCCAGGGTTTGGAGAACGCCCGCAAAGTCATCCTTGTCGAATTCCTCGCGAGCTTCTTTAAGGCGGTTCAGCAGGTCCCAGTATTCGCGGCTAGAGCCCGTTGCAGTGAAATAGCTCTTGGGAACGCCTGCCTTCAGGAGCGCGTCGCGCACGTGGAGCGTCCGGTGCTTCCCAAGGTAACAGTGGACGTAAACGGGTACGGTAATGGTCTTCAGATAGGCCACAGCTTTCTGCTGGTTTTCCAGATAATCTGGAAAAATCTTCTCGTCGAAGATGCTTGCCATGGGGAAATCCCTAAAGGTCATTCCATACCGGGCGGCCTCCGTTTGTTCCCGGTCGAGCAGTTCTCTTTCGTAGGGAAGGCGCGGGTCGAGTGTGCTGACGATGACCTTTACACCTTCCCGCTTCAACCGCAGGAAGTCGGCGTCTTCGGGGTAGGGGCCGAGCGTTATCATGGTGACGCGCTCGGGAAGGGCCGCCTGGGCCCAGCGGACGAAAACACTTCCGGGATAGAGCAAGATGATGTAACCAATGCATCCCCCGCCAACCACGACCGCGGCGAGGAGCGCCAAGAAAATTTTGAGGCGTCGAATCCTTTTCAAGGATCTGCCTGGACTTGCCGGGATCTTCTACCTTCGCGCGCGTTTCGCCGGCTTTTGGAAGGCTTCGCGCGTCGAGGCGGCCTTCTTCTGAGGCTCTTGTCCGGCCGGCGATGGGCTCCGAGGCAAACTCGAAAACGCCTCGCGCAACACCGCGTAGGAATCCTTAACCCTCAGATTATATTGGGGCCGTTCCCAGCCCTTCCAGTTATAAGTCTTGTTTAATTCCGCGGTATGGATCGTTGTCGGTGTGGTGAAGCCAGGCAATGAATCCGCGATGGGCTGGCCCTGCTCCATGATGGGGCGTAGAGCGGCGGCATCGAGCGGCCGGTAAGCAAACACCGCGAAGACGAAGCCTGGAGTTTCCGCCGTCGTGACCGTGCCGTCTTTTTCGATGCCCATCAGGATTTTCAAGCTGGAAGGATCGGTGACGTTCAACAGGTTCCAGGGGATGCGGATGTCAATGATGTTCGTCCGGGCGTTGGCGTGCCACTCGGCCAGCGAATCGTAGTCGGGGGACTTCGAGTCGAGGTCCCCGTAGCGAAGGATGCCGCGCTCGTAGCGTTGGGGCGGGAAATACTTACCGTCACGGCCAAAGCGGCGGCGATTGGGTTCGGAAATCTGCGCCTCAAACGTTCCAGTGCGTAAGTCATACCCATGGGAAATCGCACGGGCGCGATAAAAGGGAGATAGGTCAACCCAGCCTGACTCGGTGCTGTCGAGATCCCAATCAGGTAGTTGACTTGCTTCCAGTCGGGTTGGCCCTTGTTGTCGTTATCAAGCTTGTCCACTTCCAGGCGCAGATAGAGGAATCCTTCGTCGGAATCCACGGAGAGAGACTTCAAATCGCGCGCGGGATCGTAGCGGTCCCCCACCTTCTGTAAAATAGATCCTCCCCCGGATTTGGCCTCGCTGTAAAAGCGCACCCAGCCCTGCTCTTGAGGGTCACCCGTGAGGGAGTGGCTCCCGCCACGATGCGGGTCTGCAGCCACCAGGCCATAGGACTCAGCCGGGTCCATGAAGTCTGTCCAAAGTGGTTTGCGGTCCACGGGCGTTTCGAAATTGTGGACAATCCAACTCTGACGGAACCATTGGTCGAGCCACTCAAAGACGATCCCGCCCGCCGCTCCCGCATCGTAAACGTTGCGGGTCATGCGTGCCAGCAACTGACCTTGTTGCGGCTCGTTCTTACCGCCCTCGTTGAATCCGGAAGGGTTGAAATGGCCGATGCCGAGGCTGGCCGGGACGCCATAGTCCGTTATGACCAGAGGGATCCCCGCCGTGTGGGCTTTCAAGTCCTGGAGGTAGCCGAAGAACGGGTCTGGACCCTCGCCGTCAGGAACTGCCTGGTAGCGCGGGTCGCGTTCGATGAAATCCGGGTAAAACGGGAAAACGGCGTAAGCGGCGAAATACCCGGCTAGGAAACGCGCCGTGGAATGGAGGTCGAGCGGATTTAGCGACACCGCATCGTCGTCGTCGAAGGGCCCGGAAGGTGCCGAGGTGTGTTCGCCGAGCGAGCGGCGAAGTGCTATCTCCTCGAGCAGCGTACTCTCGGTCGGATGGCGGATGGGGTCGAGCGGGGGCCAAGTGGCGAAGGCTTCAGGGTGCTGCCAGTTGTATTTTCCTTCTTCATATTCGGCTGCGTGGTCCAGCATCTCGGCCAGAAAGATTTCCGTGGCGTTGCCGGCGGGCACCGTAAAGTACGCACCTTCCCAGCTTTGGTAGTCGGAGTGGAGCTGGTTGTTCCCAGTGACGATGTGGGAGAGCCAGGTCTTGCCGACAAGTAGGCCAACGACCGAGGCCGAGATGTCATCCGGATAAAGCCCGCCGGATTGCCATTGCGTGGGCTGGATGTCGCCTTGTCCGTGCAGGACGTCAATCGTATCCTGCACCTCTTTCCTGCAGGCGTTGTAGTAATCGTGGTCGAACAAGTCGTCACGCGGAGGGTCCGGGAATGAAATGCCCTGGAGGAGGCGTAGCGGCCTGACGGGGTGGGTCTTATCGTATTGTGCCAGAGTGCGGTAAAAGGCTCCGGGTAGAATGGTCGAAACGGAAATGGTGTTCACACCCAGGGCGGCGATTTGGTCGATCCACCGCGCGTAGTCGCTCGGGTCGTTCGAAGCATCTACCGGATAGCTCCCGGGGAGCGCAGGCGTCAGATCCACACCCGTCAGGTACGCCGTCCCCCACGCGCCGCCGGCGCGGATTTCCAGGGTTTCGCCTTGAACCCGCGCGGGGTAGGTCAAGCTCTGGGCGCGGGAGATGGGCTGGAATTCAACCTGGATTTTCCTCACGTCGCCACTGACGCTGAAGATTTCCCGCAGGTTTTTGGTGGCGACTTCGTTGTCATTTTCCCGGTCGAGCGCCGCCCGGAAAGCCACTCCCGCGTCGCGGTTGTGGCCGGTGTTGCGGTAGAGTGTCCCGAGCGCGATGTAGTAGTCAACGTCCTCCGCGCCTTCTTTGTGGGCGCTGTCGAGGAGTCGCTGGGCCTCCGGAAATTTGCCGAGCTCGATTTCCGTGTAGGCGTAGCCGAGCAGCAGGTCCACAGGTGGGTGCGGAAGGGTGAGGGTTTGGGCGCGACTGAATTGAGGCTCAGCCGACTTCGGGTCGCCGAGCTTCAGGTCATCCCAGCCGATCAACGTCATGATGGCGGTGTCGTTCGAGTCGATTTGGTAAGCGGTCTCCAGGAGCTTCAGCGACTGCTTGTAATTCTTGTTCTTGTGTTGCGCCACTGCCTCCGTATAAAGCGTGCTGGTCGCGGGCTTCGCCCAGTCCCACAAAACCAGTAGGAATAGGATCACGACCAGCGAGATGGTGACGCGGTTAAAAAGGCGCATAGACAAAAGGTGTTATTCGGCGGCTCCGACGTGCACGACCTTTTCCCACTGCTGGAAGCCGGTCACAAATCGTACCAGCCCCTGGAACCGGTAAAACAGCACTACCTGGCGGTAGCCGAAATTCTCGATGACGGCGTAGATGAGCAACGTAAGCAGGTCGCGCCCCTTCGGGTACCGGCGGTAGGTCAACTCTTCGAGCAGCACTGCGCCCACCGACAGGAACCCGCCATAAACCAGTCCCAACAGAACGAAGAGCACGAAAAGCTTTGGCGGGACGATGCCGAGCCCCAGCGCCAGCGGCACCATGAAGTAGCCGAGGAATTCCACCGCCGCGCCCAGGCCCTCAACGTAAAGCTGAAAAGGGAAGCTCAGCCAGCCGAGCAGCCCGAATTTTCGGTTGAACAGCATTTCAGAGTTTTTCCAAAGTGTCTGGAAGAGCCCCATTTGCCAGCGCCGGCGCTGCCGGGCAAGGTTCGAGAGCGACGACGGGCATTCCGTCCAGCAGACAGGGTCGGAGGTAAATGACATCTTGATCTTCTGGTTTTTGTGCACCGCCCAGCGGTGGAGCTGCACGATCAGGTCCATGTCTTCGGTCACCGTGTCGAGGTGGAAGCCGCCGGTCTCGATCACCGACTCGCGGTGAAAGACCGCGAAGGCCCCGGAGACGATGAGCGTCCCGCCCAGCAGGTCCCAGCCGGCGCGGCCGAAAAGGAAACTCCTCAGGTACTCGACCACTTGGAAACGTTCCACGCGGCTCTGCGGCAGGCCCACTTTGACCACCCGGTCGTCCTTGATGTCGCATCCGTTAAGGATGCGGACGATGCCCCCACTGGCCACCGTGTTGATGGGGGAGCGAATGATGGGCCGCATCAGGCGGAGCAGCGCGTCCGGCTCGAGCAGGCAGTCGGAGTCCAGCGTGCAGAAGTATGGCGTTCGGCACATATTGATGCCGACGTTCAAAGCGTCCGGCTTCCCGCCGTTTTCCTTACTGATGACCAGGAGGTTCGGGATTCGAGGGTTGAGATAGAACCCGCGCAGGGCTTTGGTGGGGATACGCGGGCGGTAAATCAGATCCATTTTCACCAGCTTGAAAGCGGCGATCAGCCGCTGAAGGGTTTCGTCGGACGACCCGTCGTCCACCACGATCACCTCCAGGCTGGGATAGTCGGTCTTCAGAATGGAGGCCAGCGAACTGGCAATGATCTCCTGCTCGTTCCAAGCCGGCATGATGATGGTGGCGGGCGGAGTAACCACCGATTCGCGGATGTCGTCGAGCCCCTGGTACGCCAGGCGGCGATTGTGGATCCAGACCGAGGCCAGAGACACCACCATCAGCAACGTGTAGACGCCGTTCCCTACAAAAAAATAGGAAACGATCAGCACGTTGAACATATTCATGCTGTGGTAGAAGAGCTGTCGCCAATCCATCGGTTTAAGCGCCTCCCCTTCGACTTCGCTCAGGGTCTTCGACTCTTTCGGGCGGGGTTTGGCCGACCAGACTGGTGGCCAGCGACCTCAGCTCGAGGTCAGTTTCCCGGGCCGCCAATTGCCGGACCCAGGTCTTGATCTGGGGGTCGGGATGGGCGCCCAGGTCGAGCAGAAACTTCTTTTTCAAACTCCGGTCGGAGCTGGAGGTCAGCGTTGAAATCAGGTAGCTGGTTTTCCCCATGCCGCTCAATTGCCTGAACACCTCGACCTCGTCGCCCTTCGGCTCGCTGGCGTATTGGGCAAGGAGGCTAGGGAGGAGGCCGGCGCGCTGCATCTCGTCGGCAATCTGTTCACGGCTGTAGCGGTCTTGCGTTTCCAGGAAATGCCGGGTCAACTGGTCCAGGCCCGCCCGGCCGAAGACCATCAGGGTGCGCGCCGCGGCCTCGCGCACCATCCAGTGGGAGTCGGTCAACCGCTTCCCGATGGCGTCGGCCTGGGAGAGGAACTTGCGCTTGGCCAAAGAGCGGACGGCGTGCAAGCGCACAAACCACTGCGGGTCTTCGAGCAAGGTCATCAGCGCCAGGGTCGCGCGCTGGTCGAACAGGTAGGAGAGCGCTCTTGCGGAGCGCGCGCGCGCGTCCGGGTTTTCGTCGAAGCAGAGCTTGGTCACAAAAAGTTCGGTGAGTTCCGGAGAGAAGTTATGGCGGTCTAGCTGGAACTCCTCCTCCCGCGCTGCCTCGCGCTCCACCATCTCGCGCAAGATATCAACAGACTGGAAGCGGAGGCGTCCGTTGGCAGCCTCGAGCAAGGGTAGCAACTCGTCGGCTTGCTTCAGCGGGAAGCTGACCGCCGCCGATTTCACCGTGCGCAGCGACAGGCGATCGGAGCTGTCGAGCACTACACGTTTCAACCGGTTGAGCAGCATCGGAAAACTCTCCGGTTCGCCAATGACGGCGAGCGCCCGGGCGGCCACCGTCTGCACGTCCGCGTGAGGATCGTCCAGCGCTTTGACCAGCAACGGCCAGCTTTCCTTGTGGCGGATGATGCCGAGGTTTTCGGCGGCTTTGGCGCGCACCAGGAAATGCAGCCGGCTCACCCGCGTCAAAATCCCTTGCGGGCTCGCTAGGGAGGCCGGGGTGATTTGGCCGGAGAGCTCCCGCTGCCAGAGTTTGACCAGCCCCAGGTCCTCGCACGCCTGGCACAAAATGGGGATCTGGTCGGGCGGGGGAGGTTTTGCGACCAGCAACAGCTCGAGCATATACAATCGATCGCGCCCGGAAATGCTCTTGAGCGCATCCAGGCCGCGCTGGTACTCGATCCGCTCAGACAACAGAGCCGCGGCCACCGGCCCGAAGCGCTCGCGAATCTGATCGATGCGCTGGAAGTACTGCTCCCGGCGCTGCCGCCGGGCGACAGCCAGGCCAATCAGCGCCCCAGTCCCGAGGAGCACTACGACCACAATCGTGAAGACCACCTCGGTGACGCGCTCGATGAGGAAGGGCATAGTCCTGCCTTCAGCCACCTCTGTGAGTCGGGGAATCCGGTTTAACCCCCGCCGTGGAAAACGAAGGGGGTCT
>WNGK01009065.1_pt1 | contig 10259 bp, 6 predicted proteins | sample 5400601 | NCBI WGS metagenome assembly WNGK01 (sample SAMN13153376, study PRJNA577476) | soil metagenome | isolation source: 60 cm soil or saprolite under Garry oak tree replicate 1 | place: USA:California | collected 2016-06-15 | reverse complement strand
CCCGAAGCGCAGCTGCGCGGCATGCTGTTCTGGCTGATCGGCGATCTCTCGGCGCCTCCGGTCGCGTGGTCGACGCTCGGCGCGCTGGCGTTGGCGCTGACCGCGGCGTTGCCGTTCGCACGCGATCTCAACGCGTTTGCGCGGGGCGAGGCCACCGCCGCCGCGCTGGGCGTGGACGTGGCGCGCCTGCCATGGCTCCTGTTCGCCCTCTCCGCGCTCCTCACCGCCGCCGCGGTGACGACCGCCGGTGCGATCGGCTTCGTGGGGCTCATCGTCCCGCATGCGGTGCGGCTCGTAGTCGGCAACGATCAACGCGTGCTGCTCCCAGCTTCGGCACTGGCGGGCGGCGCGCTCCTCCTGCTCGCCGATACGCTCGCGCGGCAGATCGCGGCGCCCGCGCAACTTCCGGCAGGCGTGATCACGGCGCTCGTCGGCGTGCCGGTTTTCCTCTATCTGTTGCGGCGCGAGCAGCGATGAGCGCCGCAGGGCCATTTCACGCCGCGCGCCCGCTTCTCTCGGCGCACGGCCTTACGGTGACGATCGCCGGCCATCGCGTGTGCAGTGGCCTCGATCTCGTCGTCAGGCCCGGGGAATGCTGGGCGATTCTCGGCCGCAATGGGGCAGGCAAGACGACACTGCTGCATACGCTGGCCGGGCTGCGCGCCGCGGACGCGGGCTCGATCGACATCCTCGGACGGCCGCTCGCCAATCTCACTCCGCGCGATGTCGCCTGCTTGCGGGGCGTGCTGCCGCAGGACGACAGCGATGTGTTTCCGGCGACGGTGCTCGAAACGGTGCTCGTCGGCCGACACCCGCACCTTTCGCGTTGGCAGTGGGAAGGCGCCGACGATATCCGGATCGCGCGCGAGGCGCTTGTCGCGGCGGACATGGAAGGCACCGAAGAACGCGACGTGCGTACCCTCTCCGGCGGCGAGCGACGACGCGTGGCGCTCGCCGCGCTCCTCGCGCAGCAACCGAGGCTGTTCCTTCTGGACGAGCCGTCGAGCCACCTCGATCTCTCGCATCAGATCGGGCTGCTCGACCGGCTGGTGTCCACGGTTCGCGCCGACGGCGGTGCGCTGGTCATGGTCGTGCACGACGTCAATCTCGCGCTGCGCTACTGTGATCAGGCCTTGTTGCTTTCCGCCGGCGAGGCCGTGGCCGGGCCCGCGCCCGCGCTCCTGACGACCGAGCGGCTCTCCAGCCTTTACGGCGTGCCGCTGAGGGCCCTGGCGGGCCCGCGCGGCGAGGTCTTCGCGCCGGAGTGAGCATCAACCTCGGCAAAACGCTTGATCCTGTTATCGGCGCAGGTTCTCGCGAGCCCGATCGAGCGCAACGCAGAGCTCTTCGGCACCGTCGATGAAGCGCGGGCCAGGCCGATGCAGCAGATTCGCGTCAACGACGAAGAGATTCCCGCGGGCAACCGCGGGAATCTCGCTCCAGCGCCGCCACTCGTCGAGCCATGCCGGGCGCACCGCGCGGTCGGTTCCGGCGAGGATCGCCTCGGGGCGTGTGGCGAGCACGTCCTCGATCCCGACCGACGGGGCAGGCGGCGCGAGCCGCGCGAAGACATTCTCACCGCCGCACAACCCGAGCATGGCCGTGATCAGGTGCTTACCGCCCACGGTATAAAGCGGCCGCGGCCAGATCTCGTAGAACACGGAAACCTTCGCCGCCGCTCGACCCCGCTGCGCCAGCGCTGCCAGCCGAGCACGGAAGGTTGCCGCCGCCCGCGCCGCGATGTCACCCGTACCGGCCAGCACACCCAGACGTTCCAGATCTTCGGCGATTGCCTCCGGCGTACGCGGATCGGAAACGAAGATCGGCACGCTTAAGCGCCGCAGTTGCTCGACCTCGCCAGGAGCGAGATACGGCCAGACGATCGCGAGATCGGGCTTGAGCGCGACGATGCGCTCGAGATCGAGGGCTGCCGCGTCGCCGATCCGCGGCACGCGTTTCGCCTCCGGCGGCCAGTCCGCCGGGGAGAGCACGCCGACGACGCTCTTTCCCGCACCCGCGGCAAATAAAAGCTCGGTCGCGTGCGGTGCGAGGCTCACAATCCGCGCCGCGGGCGCGGCGAGGTCGATTCGCACGCCGTTCGCGTCGACCGCCGACACCGGGGCCGCAACTGCGACCGCGCCGCACCACGCGAGGAGCGCGGCGATCGCTAGGCTCGTCGCATCGACCATGGCTCAATACGCGTAGCGCACGCCGGCGAAGACACTGGCGCCGGCCGTGTTGTAGTCGGCTACCAGCTCGTAGTGCTTGTCGAGCACATTATCGAGCCGCGCAAAGAGCGTCCAGCCGGGCGCGAGAGCGTAGTCGGCCGTGAAATTGACAAGCGCGTAGCCGCCCATGCGGCGCGTATTGGCGGCGTCGTCGAATCGGGCGGACGAAGCGACGAGCTCCGCGCCGACCCGCAATGCATTCCACATGTTCGCGAGCGCAAGCGACGCGTGCCGGCGCGCGCGCCGCGGCAACAGGTTTCCGGTGGCGTCGTCCTCCGGTCGCTGGACGTCGGCGCTCGCCCTGATGGATGCGTCACCGCTTCGAGCTTCGAGCTCCAGGGTCACGCCCTCGAGCGTCGCGTTGGCAACGTTCTGCGGCGCGCAGTTGAAGGAAGCGTCACACTGAAACACGATGAGATCGCGCACCCGGTTGCGGTAGGCGACGATGCCGCCGGCGAGACTGCCGCGGGTGAAGCGCAGTGCAGCCTCCGCGTTACGAGCGGTCTCGGGCCTGAGGTCGGGATTGGAAAAACCCGGAAAGTAGAGATCGTTGAAAGTCGGGGCCTTGAACGCCGTGCCATAGCTCGCGCTCGCGCGAAAGCCGCTGCCGACGTCGTAGCCGTAGGCCAGTGCACCTGTGGTACGCGCGCCAAACTGCGAGCTGTCATCACGGCGCAGGTTGGCTTGTAACGCCTGCGCTCCGCCGCGCCATTGCCATACGCCGACGACCGCGTTGGTGTCGCGCGAGGTCACCGCAAAGCCGGCGTCGCTGTCCAGGCGCTCTTCGCGCCGCTCCAGCGCCACCGAAAGCGCGCCCTGCGGCAGCGCGAAGTCGTTCTGCCACGCATACTGGCGCTGTCTGGTCTTGAACCGGGCAGGGCCGAATCCGGTCTGCGAAACGCTGTCGTCGTCCCCTTCGCCGGCCTCGAGCCGGCTCGTCCAGAACGATGCCAGCCGGTTTCGGCTCGCGATCGAGTAGGTGGTGATCGTCGTGATGGTGCGATCGTCGAACCCCATTCCCGCGTCGAACTGGGCATTCTGCCGACTGCGGAAGAATTGCACGGAGAGCTCCTGGTCCGGCGCGAAGCGATACCCGAGGCTACCGCTCGCGCTTTCGTCGCGATATCCGTCGCGGTCGGGGTTGTAGCTGAAATTCTCCGGGTTGCCGATGGCGTTAAAGCCCTCGCTCCGGCGTGCTCCTGCCTGGAGCGCAAACCGCCATCCGCTGTCGTCGCCACCCGAGATCCCGGCCGTCGCAATACCAGTGCCATAGGTACCGTAGCCGCCGCTTGCGTTCACGCCGAGCGCGCCGTGGCTTTTGCGGGTGAAGATCTGGATCACGCCACCGATCGCATCGGCGCCGTACAGGCTCGACGCGGGGCCGCGCAGAATTTCAATGTGATCGATCTGCTCGAGCGGGATCGCTTCGAGCGCGGTCGCGCCGTCGCTCGACGAGCCGACACGAAGCCCATCGATCAGCACCAGTGTGTGACCGCGATTGGCGCCACGCAGAAACACCGACGTGGTCGAGCCCGGACCGCCGTTGGACGCGATCTCCACGCCGGGCACGCGGGCGAGGAGCTCGGCCACGCTCTGGGCCCCGGCTCGGATGATGTCCTCGGCGCCAATGTAGCTAACGTCGGCGATGAGATCGATGAGCGGCTGTTGCGAGCGTGTGGCGGTGACCACGACCCGGTCGAGGCTCGTCGCCTTCGCGTCTATCTGTGCTCCAGCGTGCCCGGCACAAGACGCAATGAACGCCGCGCCGAGAAGAGCGGCCGGATACCTCCGGGAAAACGAGTGCATGGCGATTCCTCCGCGTGAGCCGTGCATCCCCGCACAGCGAGTGGATCGATGCAACGCGGAGGAAAAGTAGGGTCAGACTCGACTTTCGTGAACGGACCCGCGTCGTGCGAGTCGACTTTGAAAGGTCGAATCTGATCCCTGGACCCGCCACCCGCGGTACGCCTGGCTTCCGGCGGGCGGATAATGCGACGCCGCGCCGGACGCAGGCCGGTCTCCGGGCTCGTCGACGGAAAATGAGGGCCGGTTTGCCTTCCCACTCGCTTTAGTTGCGAGCAGTGGCGCGGATCAACAGCCCTAAAGTCGACCTACCGTTGCGGGGGCAGCGCCGGCATTGACCGCGGAGGTTCGCTCCGCCGCTGGACCGGCTTCCCGTTTCACCCGCCGCGCTGGACGCGCGGCGGACACCTGCGGAAGCGATTATAGCGGGCGCGGGGCCGGGCAACGCGAGCCCTTGGAAGCTGCTATAATCGCTGCCCCTTCAAGGACCTGTCTCCCTCCGCACCGCCCACGTGAATCCCCGGCTGTACATCCGCACCTTCGGTTGCCAGATGAACGAGTACGACTCGGACAAGATGGCCGACGTGCTGCGTGACGCCGATGGGTTCGAGCTGACCGAACGACCGGAGGAGGCGGACGTCATCCTGTTCAACACCTGCTCGGTGCGCGAGAAGGCGCAGGAGCGTGTGTTTCACGACCTCGGCCGCGTGCGCGGGCTCAAGGCAGCCAATCCGGACCTCATCATCGGGGTTGGCGGCTGTGTCGCCAGCCAGGAAGGTGCAGCGATCGTGCGCCGCGCACCGTACGTCGACGTCGTGTTCGGCCCGCAGACGCTGCATCGGCTGCCGGAGCTGATCGGGCGGCGCCGCGCCACGGGGAGGCCGCAGATCGACATCAGCTTCCCCGAAGTCGAGAAATTCGACCATCTCCCGCCACCGCGGGTCGAAGGCGCCAGCGCGTTCGTGTCGATCATGGAAGGCTGCAGCAAGTACTGCACGTTCTGCGTGGTGCCCTACACCCGCGGCGAGGAAGTATCGCGACGCTTCGAGGACGTGCTGACCGAGGTTGCCGACCTGGCCGACCAAGGCGTGAAGGAGATCACCCTCCTCGGGCAGAACGTGAACGCCTACCGCGGCAGGATGGGCGAGGAGTCTTCAATGGACAGCGAGATCGCCGACTTCGCGACGCTGCTCGAGTATCTGGCCGAGATTCCGGGACTGGAACGCATCCGTTTCACGACCTCGCACCCGAAGGAGATGACACGGCGGCTGATCGATGCCTATGGCAGGATTCCGAAGCTCGTGTCGCAGCTCCACCTGCCCGTGCAATCGGGCTCCGACCGGGTGCTTGCCGCCATGAAGCGCGGCTACACCGTGCTCGAGTACAAGTCGATCGTCCGGAGGTTGCGGGCGATCCGCCCGCAGTTGTCGCTGTCTTCGGACTTCATCGTCGGCTTTCCCGGCGAGACCGATGCCGATTTTGCCCAGACGATGCAGCTCGTCGACGAGGTCGGCTTCGACGGCAGCTTCAGTTTCCTGTACAGCCCACGGCCCGGCACGCCCGCTGCAGATTTTCCCGATCCGGTGCCGCCGCCCACCGCGCAAGCCCGGCTTGCCCGGTTGCAGGACGCGATCGACGCCGGCTACCGCGCCGCAAGCGCGCGGATGCTCGGCAACGTCGAACGAGTGCTGGTCACGGGCCGTGCCGTCCGGAGCACCGATGAGCTCGCGGCCCGAACCGAAAACAACCGGGTGGTGAACTTCTCCGGCGATGCCGGCCTGATCGGCCGTTACGCCGACGTGCGGATCACGGCCGCGCAATCTCATTCGCTGCGCGGCGAACTCGTGGCGCATTGAGTGGTCTTTGTGTGTCGCGGCAGCGCCTGGGGATGGCTCGCCGCTTTTTTGATGCTCTTGAAAAGGTCCTACGCGATGTCAGCTTTCCAAGGTTTCCGCTTTCCCAAGGCACTTGTCATTCCGACCGCGCTGTCGGCGCTGAGCTTCGGTTGCGCGACGGTTCCGGCACCCGATTCGGCGACCGTGGCCGCGGCCGCGGTCGCCGCGACCGCCGCCGCCAGCGCCGCCACAGGTAACTCGGCGCACACCGACCCGGGTGCCTCCCCTGCGCCCGCCGGCGCTGCATCGACACGGCCAGCGAACAATACGACCGCGGTAGCGGCAGCGGCGGCTGCGGCGGCGGCCGCTGCGGCCGGACAGCAGAAACCCTTCGCCGATGTCGTCAAGGATGCCAAGGAGCAGCCGGGCCTGTTCAACCTCTACACCAAGGAGGACAAGATCTGGCTGGAGATCCAGCCTGAACAGTTCGATCATCCGCTGTTCCTCCAGATCAACCGCACCAACGGCATCGGCGAGCGCGAGCCGTTCGTAAGCCCGATGTTGCGCTCGTACATCATCGAATTTCATCGCGTCGGCAACCTGGTGCAGATGCTCGCCAAGAACACGCAATTCTTCGCCAGCGAAGGGACCCCGCTCGCCCGCGCCGTGCGCGAATCGACAAGCGACAGCCTGCTCTCCTCGGTCCAGGTGGCGAGCCTGCCGCATCCGGAACGAAAATCGGTGCTGATCGATGCCAACGCGCTGCTGCTGACCGACATACCCGGCGGCGCGACCGCGCTCGATGCTGCGTATCGCATGGCCTATTCGTTCGATTCCCGAAACTCGAACGTGACCGCAACCCACAACACCGCGGAGCTGACCGGCTTCGCGGTTTCCGCGCATTATTCGGTTCCGAGGATCGCACCGCCGCCGCTCACTCCCAACCCGTCCGCGCCTTACGTGCGGCCTCCCGGGCATCTCGAGGATGCTCGGAGCCTTTTCCTTGGCTATTACTACAGCCTCACCACGCTTCCGGAGCCGATGCACCCACGCGTCGCCGACGATCGTCTCGGCCATTTTGTCACGTCGCGCTTCGATTTCTCGAATGACGTTGCGCCATTCCCCGAGGTCTACTACGTCAAACGCTGGCGCCTCGAGAAGAAGGACGCCGATGCGGCGCTGTCCGAGCCGAAGCAGCCGATCGTGTACTGGCTCGACCGCAATATCCCCGAAAAATACCGCGACACCGTTAAAGCGGGCATCCTCGAATGGAACAAGGCATTCGAGAAAATCGGCTTCAAGGACGCGATCCGGGTCGAAGTGCAGCCGGACAATGCGGAGTTCAGCACTGCCGACGCGCGTCACGCGTCGGTCCACTGGGTGGTGCGCGACGAAGTAGGCGCGCTCGCGATCGGGCCGAGCCGGTCCGACCCGCGCACGGGCGAGATCCTGGATGCGGACATCGAGATCGAAGACGGCTGGACGCGCCTGACGCGCCGCCAGGCCTCGGAGCAGCTACCGCCACGGCGTGCGCCTGCCTGGGGCGACGGCTACTGCGCCTACGGCGACGCGGCCTTCGACGAGCTCGCCTTCGCGGTGGACCTGCTGGTCGCTCGCGGTGAGATCGAGCCGGACAGTCCCGAGGCACAGGAATACATCAAGGCCACGCTCAAGGACGTCGTCACCCACGAGGTCGGTCACACGCTGGGCCTTCAGCATAACTTCCGCGCGTCGACCATCTACACCCAGAAGCAGCTCTCGGACCCGGCGTTCACCCAGGCCAACGGGATTGGCGGGTCGGTCATGGACTACAACGCCATCAATCTCGCGCTGCAAGACGAACCGCAGGGCGATTACGTCATGCACGCCATCGGCCCGTACGACTACTGGGCGATCGAGTACGCGTACAAGCCGATCGCGCCGGAGCACGAGAAAGAGGGGCTGGCGCAGATTGCCGCGCGCAGCACCGAACCGCAGCTCGCCTTCGGTAACGACATCGACGCCGGCTTCGGCGGGCAGGCCGAGGGCATGGATCCGCAGGTCAACCGCCGCGATCTGGGCAGCGACCCGCTCGAGTACGCCGCGCGGCGCCTGAAACTCTCGCGCGAACTCTGGGACCGCCTGCAGACGCGCCAGCTCAAACCGGGCGAGAGCTATGACATGCTTCGCCGCAATTTCCTGTCGGGTCTGGCCCAGGTCGGCAATGCCACCGCCGTTTCCTCCAAGTACGTCGGTGGGGTCGTGTACGTGCGCGACCACGCGGGCAGCGGTCGTGAGCCATTCACGCCGATTCCGGCCGGGCGGCAGCGCGAAGCGTTGAGGCAGATCGCCGAAGGGCTGCTGTCGGTCGACAGCTTCCGCCTGCGCCCGGACTTCGTGCGCCGGCTCACCATCGATCAGTTCGATCGGTTCCGCGAGGATGCCGGGGCAAGCGCGATCAACCCCGACATCTCGCTCACCAACCGCATGCTCTCGGTGCAACGCGCCGTGCTCGACCAGCTCATGAGCGACGGCGTGGCGACGCGCATCGCGGAAGGCGCCTATCGCCAGGCGCGGCCCGAACAGGGCTTCCAGCTCTCCGAGCTCTACGACACGCTGCAGAACGCGGTTTGGAGCGAGCTCAAGACCGGGCGCGACATTCCGGTGTTCCGCCGCAACCTCCAGCGCGAGCACTTGCGGCGCGTCGCGGGGACCCTGCTGCGTCCTTCGCAGACGGTCCAGGCAGACGCGCGTGCACTCCAACGCGAGAACGCGAAGCAGCTGCTCGGGCTCATCAAGGCCGCGAAGAGCAAGCCCTCGCTATCGAAGGAAGCCCGAGCCCACCTCGCCGAATGCGAGAACACGCTCGAGGAGGCGCTGAAGGCTCCGCTGCAGCGGCCCGGCGTATAGGTTCATCCTTCGTGAGACGAGATACGGTCGATCTGGAGCTCTCACCGCTCGACAATCGCGCGCTGGCGAACCTCTGTGGCGCACTCGACGCCAACCTGCGCCAGATCGAGGCGGCGCTCGACGTGACGATCGCCCGCCGCGGCGCGGCATTCACCTTGCGCGGCGCAGGAGGCCAGGTCAAGCGCGCCGCGGCCGCGCTCGAGCGCTTCTACACGGAGGCGAAAGAGCCGCTCACCGTCGATGACATCCAGCTCGGCTTGATCGAGCTCTCCGGCGCGAGCGCGGGCGCAGCACCCCCCGTGGAGGGCGTCGAGCGCGAATCGCCCGTGCTGCGCACGCGGCGCGCGGACCTGCACGGGCGCACGCCGAATCAGATCGCGTATCTGACGCACATCCAGGATCACGACATCACCTTCGGCATCGGGCCCGCCGGCACCGGCAAGACCTATCTCGCCGTGGCCTGCGCCGTCGACGCCCTGGAGCGCGACGCGGTCAAGCGCATCGTGCTCGTGCGTCCGGCGGTGGAGGCGGGCGAGCGGCTGGGATTCCTTCCCGGGGACTTCGCGCAGAAGGTCGATCCGTACCTGCGCCCGCTCTACGACGCGCTGTACGACCTGATGGGTTTCGACAAGACCGCGAAGCTCTTCGAGCGCAACACCATCGAGATCGCGCCGCTCGCCTACATGCGCGGCCGCACGCTCAACCATTCGTTCATCATCCTCGACGAGGCGCAGAACACCACGCCCGAGCAGATGAAGATGTTTCTGACGCGGATCGGCTTCGGTACCAAGGCGGTCATCACCGGCGACGTCACGCAGATCGACCTCGCGCGCGGCCAGAGGAGCGGCCTGATCGAGGCGCGGCGCATCCTCGCGGACGTGCGCGGCATCGCGTTCACCGACTTCACGAGCGCTGACGTGGTGCGCCACCCGCTGGTGCAGAGGATCATCAGCGCCTACGAGAAACACACGCACAGCGAGCGCATCGACGCTCCGACGCCCTCGCGCCGGCGCGAGCGATGAGCGGCAAACGCGCGCGATTCTCGCTCATTGTCCAGTACGCCGCCGCCGGGGACGATCTGCCGGCACGCGACTTGCTTCGTCGATGGGTGCGCGCCGCGCTGGAACCGGCTGCGACGCACGCCAGGATCACGCTGCGCTTCGTCGACGAAGACGAGGCGCGCACGCTCAACCGACGATACCGCTCGCGCGACCGCGCGACCAACGTGCTCTCGTTCGTGTACGATGACGAACCTGGCATGTGCGGAGGCGACATCGTAATGTGCGCCCCGGTATTGCGTCGCGAGGCCGCGGCGCAGGGGATACCGCTGGCGGCGCACTGCGCGCATCTCGTTGTGCACGGAATGCTCCATCTGCAGGGCGCCGACCACGAAGACCCCGCCGAAGCCGCGCGGATGGAAGCACACGAGACGGCGCTCCTGGCACGCTTGGGCTTCCCCGATCCGTACGGCCCCGCCACCGCGGCCGCTGGCCGCGGGCGTTGC
>WNGK01009064.1_pt1 | contig 10259 bp, 9 predicted proteins | sample 5400601 | NCBI WGS metagenome assembly WNGK01 (sample SAMN13153376, study PRJNA577476) | soil metagenome | isolation source: 60 cm soil or saprolite under Garry oak tree replicate 1 | place: USA:California | collected 2016-06-15 | reverse complement strand
TCGATTGAAATGCAGTGAGGGCCGCTATGATCGACGAACAACCGCGCTGCGGCAATCCGGCCTGTGGCTTGCCGATTGTCGTACTTCAGGGCCACCGGCCACGGCAATATTGCAACGATGCGTGCAGGATGGCCGCGCACCGCGCCCGCATTGTCGGGGAGAACCAGACACGCTACGAAGCGCTGGAGCTTCAGCTGGCCCTGCATGAACGCGAGGTCTGGCGCGAAAGATTCGGCGACCTGCTGTCGGCGTCGTTGGACCTGCTGCGTCAGCTGCGCATCACCTACTCTGAGGCATTGGCCGAGCAGATGGCCGCGGCGCTGTGGGCGGAACGCGACGAGGGCCGCAAGAGCCTGGCGGAGGAGCGCGCCACTCTGATCGATGAGACCATGCTGGCAGGTGAGCAGCTCGATTTCCCGGCCATCGTGACCGAGACATTTGACCTCGCGCCGACGGTGTTCTGCTGGAGCGCGTTTTGCGGTAGCGCCAGCATCGAGCAGTTGCGCCAGGCGCGAGATGTGGCGCACCTCAAGCTGCAGGTGAAGAGTGGCCGGCTGAAACTGGAGAAGCTGGGGAGCAATCGTCACGCGCCTGGCCGATGACGATTCAGAGTGAGGCCGGGCGGAAGCTGTTGGTGATCGTGCCACACCCCAAGGTCTCGCTTCTCGTTAAGCTCATAACCTATTCGGAAAAAGGTAAGCCGTATGTGCCTGTAAAATCGGTTCTTGCAGTCGTCTTTATGTGGCAGGGTATTAATGACAAACGATTGCTTGCTCAGTGGTCTAAATGCATGCTCCCTCGACAAATTTGTATGCAAGTGCTAAAATGCATGCATGAAAACATACGATGATGACTACCGGCTCATTCGAGTCTGGAAGAAGACACACAGGACACTGAAGGTGCTTGCAGCATACTCTCAGGAAAGCCTTGTCGAATTATTGGACCGTCTAGCAGATCAGGAGCGAACAGTGAAGCAATTTGAGTATCGCATGGTTGAACTTCATTATCAAGCGGTTAATTCCCCAGTATTGCAATACGATGAGCCGTCATCGGGAGCAGGCTCATATCAGACCTATAATCTTGATCAACTTGGTGAGCAAGGTTGGGAATTAGTGGCCATCATAGAACGACCTGCAAACAACATAGCTGGTCAACCTAAGCCGACACTTGTGGGTGTATTCAAGCGTGAGAAACGATCAAATGACTGAAGATACCTCCATAGCATTCCAAAATTTACGCACCTGGGAAAGTGCAACAAGGGTTCGCTTCCCTCGCACGAGATTGCCAGCATTCATTACCCCAGGCAGGGATATTTGGCGAAGTGGCCGGGTTACCTGACAAAGTACAAGAAATGGCTTTAACAAAAACCAATGGCCTGCGTCTCAATCGTCACGCGCCTGGTCGATGACGGTTCGGAATATCATCCGGATGAAATGATGGTAGGGGGCTAGTTGGTTTTATTCCCCCTGGGTGTAACTCACACACGGTCGCTGGGATATGTATACTGACAATGGAGAAGGCAAATGGGATTGGCTGACTGGTTCAGCACGTTTTGCACAAACATACGGGTCCAAGACGGTGGTACCATATCCACACGATACAAGGTCATCACTCGGCGGCTCAATACGGGTTTCTGGACAACGACCTCTGACACGGCACATAGTCTCTATGTTGGCTCCTACGGAAGAAACACGGCAACCCGGGGATTCAGCGACCTTGATATGCTCTTCCAATTACCAAATTCACTCTATGAGCAGTACGAATGCCATGCCGGAAATGGGCAGTCCGCACTTCTCCAGGCTGTTAAGAGATCGATTGAGAAGACTTACTCGAAAACAAGTATTAGGGCTGATGGACAAGTAATCCTTGTGCCTTTCATTGATGGGATTACCTTTGAAGTCGTCCCCGCCTTCATCAATACAGACAGGAGCTACACATACCCGGATGCGAACGATGGCGGAAGATGGCGAAAAACTGACCCTAAGCGAGAGATTAGGGCGATTCGCACGAGGAGTGCGGCTTGCAACGGTAACCTTGTCCTTCTTTGCCGGATGATGCGATCGTGGAAACAGAAGTGGGATGTTCCAATTGGTGGATTACTCGTTGATACTCTGGCATACCAGTTTATTGAGAACTATAAATATCGGGACAAGTCGTACCTCTACTACGGCTTCATGTGTCGGGACTTTTTCAAATGGATGGCTAATCAGGATGAGAAACAGCAGTATTGGAAGGCACCTGGGAGTGGTCAGTACGTGTACAAAAAGGAGCTTTTCCAGTACAAGGCCAAGCGATGCTATAACATCTCTCTGGAAGCCATAGCCTATGAGACGGCCGAGCCGAAGCAGGAGTGGTCAGCCAAGCAGAAATGGAGGGAGATCTTTGGAACAGCATTCCCGAACTGATGACACGCCCCAAGCGCGCAGTATTCTTGAGGGCCAATTGAGAGAGTCTTACGGGCGTGTTGTGTACTCCCATAAGACGCATGAAAAATGCGCGGATATACTCCTTTCCAGTCAGGGACGAATCAGAATATTGCAGATTGTATTGTCCGCTATTACTACAGCCGGCTTTATTGGTGTGGTGTTTGGTGCAGGCACGATCAGTGCTGTATTGGGGATAATCGTATCGACCGCCTTGCTGGCGCTAAACTCCTACACCAAGAACTACGACCAGGGAGAGTTGGCGCAGAAACACAAGCAAGCGGCGAATGATCTGTGGGTCATCCGTGAGAAGTATTTGTCTCTTCTTGTGGACCTTGCCATGAGAGAGAAACCCCTTGAAGCGTTGCAGAAGCAGCGAGATCAACTAGTCGAGCAACTTCACACGGTTTACAGCGGTGTGCCGAGCACGACATACCAGGCATACAAGAAAGCGCAAGTGGCCCTGCAGAAGCTTGAGGACATGACGTTCATGGATGCAGAGATTGATGCGTTTCTGCCTAAAGAACTGAAAAGAGGCTCAGGTAAGGTGTAAATCACAAAGAGGAACCATTGTCTTCCTCGTATTGACACTCGATAGCTCATCGGCTATGCTTCGCTGTACCTGTGACTCTCAGGACACCCAGCACTGTAAGATGGAAGGGGTTTTTGCCTATGTCAACTCGCGCTTCTGCCTTGCCCGCTCTTGCCAAGCGTGACCTGGAGGCGTGCGTCGATGTGCCCTCTGTTTTTACGCTGTTCCGCAAGCTTCGCTATCCTGTCGAAGATGTGCCTGTTGTTGTGTCGCTCGAGCAAGGCGATCTGCCCGGTGGCCTGCGCGATGGGATTGCAGCACGCTATCCGGTCGCTCAAGTGGGCGGTATGCGCCCCGGCGACCCGCTGGTTTCAGTGACCCTCTTTGAATTGAACGATCAGGTCCGCAAAAGCGAGCTGATTCGTGGCATCGCTCAAGCCTGGACCCGCCGCTTCTTGGGCGAGCATCTGCTGGTCTTCGCGGTCGGGGGCCAGCCCAACCAGGATACCTTTGAGCAATTGGCTTTCGTGAATACGCGCCGCCTGGGTGAAGGGGCACAGGTGCGCATCAAACTGCATAAGCTGCTGATGGAACGGCGCAACCCCACGCGCCACGACATGGATACACTCAACCGCATCGCGCTCCCCCCAGGTGGCCTCTCAGCGGAGCAGCTCTACCAGGCACAGTGCGAGGCCTTCAATGTTGAGCGCCTCACCGATACCTTCTACCGCGAGTACGCCCGGCGCTTCCGGGCGGCGCAGCAGCGCATCAAGCAGGATAACCCGGCCATTGCAGCGTTTTCCGATCCCAGTCGGCTGCATACCTTCACCCAGCGACTCTTTGGCCGGCTGATGTTCCTCTATTTTTTGCAGAAGAAGGGCGCACTCAACGGCGATCGCCAGTTTATCAAAAGCTGGTACGAGGAAGCCGTGCGACAAGAGGAGAATTTCTATCGCTTCGTGCTGGAGCCGCTCTTCTTTGACACACTGAACCGGCCCCGACCTGAGGCGCAGTCGCGCTTTGGCCGGGTGCCCTATCTCAACGGCGGTCTGTTTGCCCCGGACGAAGATGATCATGTCGGCAGCGTTATGCTCGCAGACGTCCTCTTTGATACCCGGCATCCCGAGGGGCTGCTCTACTTCCTGGAGAACCATAACTTCACCATTGAGGAGGATACGCCGCTCGAGGTGGAGGTAGCGCTCGACCCGGAGATGCTGGGTAAGGTGTTTGAAAACCTCTTGGAAGAGGAGGAGCGCGGTCAGAGCGGCACATTCTATACCCCGCGTCCGGTCGTGGCCTTTATGTGTCGCGAGGCGCTGGCTGCCTATCTGACCCGCGAGACATCCATCGTCGGCGAGCCGCTGGGCTGGCTGCTGGACGAGGCGGAAACCGGCGAACCCGTGCGCGATGCACACATCCAGCCGCTTTTGAACACGCACAGCCTGCCACGCACACTGCGCGAGCGGGTGGACCGAGCGCTGGAACAGGTGCGCGTGCTCGATCCCGCCGTAGGTTCTGGTGCCTTTCCACTCGGCATGCTCGCGCTCCTCGTGGGCGTGCGGCGGGCACTCTTCCGCGTGGGTGGCGTCTCGGTAGAGCAGCAGACGCCACTGGTAGAGGGTTGGAAGCGTAATTTTATCCGCGACTGTTTATATGGTGTGGACATCAAGCGCGAGGCCATTGAGATTGCCCGGCTACGGCTCTGGCTCTCGCTGGTGGTGGATGCCGATCCCTTCGAGATGGAGCCGCTGCCCAACCTCGATTTCAAGCTAATGGCAGGCGATTCGCTAATAGAGACAATCAATGGCACGGCAATCTATCCGACGCGCCCAACAGAGAGCAAGGCCAGTCAACTCTCCTTAGTGGAGAGCGAGACCCAGCGGCTGATTCACCGCCTGGGTGAACTGAAGGACGAGTATTTTCAGCCAGCAGGTGACAGGCCCGCCAGTACCATCAAGCAGGAGATTGTGCAGACGGAGCGCGAGGTCGTGCTGGAGGCGTTGCGGGAACGAGTGCAGCAAAGCCAGGAGCGGCTCAACCATCTGAGCACATCGTTGGTAAAGACACTCTCCACGCAGACCAACCGTGCCGAGGTTGAGACGCAGCGTCGCGACATCTTGGTCACCCAGCAGGCGATAGCCGACCTGGAGGCGGGCAAACCCCCACCGCTCTTCCTCTACCGGCTGCAATTTGCCAGCGTCTTTGAGGAGAAGGATGGCTTTGATATCGTTATCGCCAACCCACCTTATGTGCGTCACGAGCGCATACCCCAGGAGACGCTGCGTACGCTGCGGGCGGCCTACCCCGCAGTGCAGCATGGCATGGCCGATCTCTACGTCTATTTCTATGCCCGCGCCCTGGAATTACTCCACGAGGAGGGGACGCTGGCCTTCATCTCCTCTAACAAGTTCTTCCGCGCCGGCTATGGTAGAAGCCTGCGCAACCTTCTGACCGGTCAGACGCAGACACAGATCATTCTGGATTTTGGTGACGCGCCGGTCTTTGATGCTACCGCCTATCCCTGCATCGTGCTCACTACCAAGGGCAGACCTGCACCAGACCACACCTATCGCGGCCTGACGGCAGATAACCACATTGACCTGGAAAAGCTGTACACCATCTTTGATAGCAAGGCCCAGGCGTTGCTCCAGGCGCAGGGCGCACAGCCCCCAGCCAGCAGCAGTGGCGCTTCAACCTTGGTGCAAAAGCTGATGCAGATAGGCACGCCGCTGGGCCGCTATGTCAATGGCAAGATGTATTTTGGCATCAAGACTGGTCTGAATAGGGCATTCATGATCGATCAGGAAACACGGAATCGCCTCATTGCTGAAGATCTACGCAGTGCTGAGATAATCAAGCCGTTATTACGCGGGCGTAATGTGGGACGTTATACCATCCATTCAGTGGGCCAATCGTTGATCTTCACCCGCCGAGGAATTGATATCAAGCAATACCCGGCCATTGAGCGCTACTTGAGCCAGTTTCGAGAAGATTTGCAACCTCGACGACCAGGGCAGGAAGGCCGAGGGCGCAAGTCGGGAAACTATCAATGGTATGAAATTCAAGATTCGGTAGATTATTATGGATCTTTCGAGGTGCCGAAGATTATTTATCCCGACATCGCACCAAGAGCAGAGTTTAGCTATGATAGATCAGATGCCTACCCTGATGCAACCCTTTTTTGTATCCCCACCCATGCGGTTTATCTTACGGCTATGCTCAACTCCAGCCTGCTCGATTTTGTGCTTATGCAAATAGCTTCTGCGATACGTGGAGGTTTCTTTAGGTATAAGAATTTATATATGGAGCAATTGCCCATTGTCGAGCCATCTCTAGAAAATCAGGTACGGCTGGCGGCACTAGTAGACGAGTTGCAGGCGCTGGATGGGCAGGGGCCGGAGGCTGAAAAGCTGGAGCGCGAGGTGGACGCGATTGTCTACCGAATCTATGGCCTCTCCGGGGAGGAGATCACCGAAATCGAGCGCTGGCACGCGGAGCGATGGGCGCAACTGGGTGTTGGCCGACGCGGGCAGCGGATCGTTGTGGATGAGGAGACAGAGGAGGTAGAAGCATGACCTATTTTCCGCCAGATATTATTGACAACGCCACCACGATCTTTGCTGAGGCGCTGGAGCAAACCATTCTCAAAGCTGACCAGCGCCAGCTGGACATTGCCACCGGCTATTTTGCTCCAGAGGTCTGGCGCATTGTCGGCAGCGCCCTTGCCGAACTGCGCGCCTTCCGCCTGCTGCTCGGCGAGCGCCCGGATGTGCCCATGGGCGGCCCGGAGGCCATTGATCTGCGCCGCTACTATCGCGCCAAGATCGCCGATGATCTGGCCCGGCTCACCTTCGACCGCCAGCACGCGCAACTAGTGGACGCACTGCTGGCGTTTCTGGAGCGAGAGGAGGTGCAGGTACGGCTGTTCAGCGGCCCCTTCCTGCACGCCAAGGCGTATATCTTCGACCAGATCAGCTTTGTGGGCTCCGGCAATTTTACCCCTTCCGGGCTAACGCGCAACTCTGAACTGATGTTGACCAGCATGAGCCAAGCGGTCGCCAGGGGGCTGCGTGAGTGGTTCGAGGGCAAGTGGACGCAGAGCGAGGACTACAAACCTGATCTCATCGACACGCTGCGTGCCTCCAAATTTGGCTCCAAGTCCTACACCCCCTTTGAGGTCTTTATGAAGGCGCTCTACGAGTATTTCAAAGAGCGCATCGCGTTGGAGCAGGACCGCGCGGCCACGGTGGACCTGGCGCGCTTCCAGGAAGAAGGCAAAGCCGAGGCGATCCGCTTGCTCGAGAAATGGGGCGGTGTGTTGGTCGCTGATGCTGTGGGCCTGGGGAAGACGTATATCGGCCTCTCCCTGCTGGAGCGCGAACTGCTCACCAATCGCAAACGTGGGCGGGTGCCGCGCGGCCTGGTCATCTGCCCGGCGCAACTGCGCGACCTGATCTGGCGTCCGCGCCTAGTCGAATATGGCATTCCGGTGGTGGATGTGCTCAGTCAGGAAGAGCTTGGCCGCGCGGACTTTGACTGGAAACGCTATCGCGACCTGGACGTGGTGCTCCTCGATGAGAGCCATAATTTCCGCAACCCTGGGACCAACCGCTATCGCAACCTGATGAAGCTGCTGACCGGGGGTCGGCGCAAGCGCGTGATCTTGATGACCGCGACCCCGGTCAACAACAGCCTCTATGACTTCTATCACCAGCTGCTTCTCCTGGCGCGCGGTGATGAGCGCTTCTACCGCCCGATGGGCATCAGCAGTCTGCGCGCCTACTTCAAAGCTGCGACGGAGGGCGGGCTCGAAATCTTTGACCTACTGGAGGAGACAACCGTGCGCCGCAGCCGCGCCGATATTCGACGCCGCCAGGAAGCTGGCGAGGAGGTGATTGTCAGCGGCAAGCCCGTGCACTTCCCAGAGCGTCTATTGGAGCGCATTGATTACGACCTGGACGGCACCTACCAGGGGCTCTATCATGAGATCACCGACGCGCTGGATCGACTTCGCCTGGTCGCCTACAATCTCGCTGCCTATGCTCGCACGAAAACCAAAGCCACCGAGCAAGATGAGCAGCGTAACAACGCCCTGATTGCTCTCATGAAGATGCTCTATCTCAAGCGCCTGGAAAGCTCTGCTGCTGCTTTCGAGGAAAGCATCAGGCGCCAGGTTTCCTTCCAGGGCGGTTTTCTCAAGATGCTCCGGGAGGGCAAGCTCCTGGATGCGGCCAGCTACCGCAAGCTCCTGGCGATTGAAGCCGATGAGGAGCGCCCGGAACGTGCCGAAGAGATCATCGGCGCACTCACTCCGGTTTCGCCAGAAGACTACCAGATGCAGCGCATCGAGGAGGGCGTGAGCCATGACCTTACCGTGCTTGAGAGCATCCTTTACATGCTCAAGAAAGCCCGCGAGGGGAGGGCAGGTGAAGATGGGGGCGACGATAAACTGCGCCAGATCAAGACGGCGCTTGCCGGTTCGCTCAGGGGACACAAGGTGCTGATCTTCACCAGCTTCCACGATACCGCCGTCTATCTGTACAGGCAGTTACTCGATGATCGCGCCTGGCAGGAGCAGGCCGGGCAGCCAGTGCTCGGCCTGATCAGCGGGGACACCAGGCCGGAGGAGCGCCGCAGGCTGATCGAACGCTTTGCACCGGTAGCCAATCGCCCGCCGGAGATCCCCGGAGACGAGCCCTGGCAGCCGGAAGGGCCGGAAATTCAGGTGCTCATCAGCACCGATGTGCTCTCTGAGGGGCAGAACCTGCAAGACGCTGGCGTGGTCATCAACTATGATCTGCACTGGAACCCCGTGCGGTTGATCCAGCGCGCCGGGCGCGTGGACCGCATCGGCAGTCCCTTTGCGCGCATCTTGCTCTACAATGTCTTTCCAGAGGCTGAGCTGGAGAGCCTGCTGGGCCTAGTGCAGAGACTCTCAACACGCATCGCGCAGATTGACCAGACGGTAGGGCTGGATGCGAGTGTGCTGGGTGAGGTCATCTCGCAGCGCTCACTGGAGCAATTACGGCAGTTGCACCGCAACGATCAAAGCCTGCTGCACGATCTGGAGCGCCAGGCCGAGCTGGTCTCCACCGAGGAGATGAAATTCCCGCTCATCAGCTATATCCAGCAGATCGGCGAGCGCGTGGTGGCCGAGATCCCGCTGGGCATTCACAGTGGCAAGCACTACGTTGCCCGAGACGCCCGCCCCGGCACCTTCGTGGCCTTCAGTGCCGGTGGCCGGCACTTCTGGCGCTTCTATCCCGATGACGGCAACGAGCCTGAAAAGAACATCCGCAGCCTCTACGCCATGATCGCCTGCACGCGCGAGGAGCCCCGGCTCGAGCCGGGACCAGTGCCATATGATCTGCTGGAACGAGCCACACAGGAGGTATTGGCACAGGTGCGCGGCGAACAGGTCCGCAACCGGGTTCGCCCCGCGTTGACCGGGACGGCCCAAAAGCTCTATAACTGGCTTAACCGTCCCACGCTCTGGCAGGAGAACGAAGTGCTGGACCCTGACCAGCTCCGGCGCTTCAACGGCGTCCTGGAGCAGGTCTCGCTGCGGCCCTTCGAGCGCGATCGCGGTCTGAAAGCACTGGTCAAAGCCTACGAGGGCGGCAGCGACTTTGCCCAGTTGGTGGCCGACCTGGATAGCTTCTTCACAGAAAATGGCCTCTACCAGGAAAGCGATGTGGACATCGTGACGGCAGAAGCCATCAAAGAGGAAGACCTGCGCCTGGTCTGCTACGAGCGGCTTGTATCTGTGCAGGGAATATCGCCCGGATGAAATGGGGGGGGCTAGCTGGTTTTATCTTCCCTGCGTGTGTGATACCACCCTTGTGGGGCATTCTGTTAACGTCGACGAGTTCTTCGGTCAGAGAGTGCCTTCAGCACGCTGCGCCAGTGCCCTTTTCCTTGTGGAGGTGGTCCCTCGGTGAACCAGTAGTAGCTCACTGCCACGATGATGGCAAGCGCGGCAATTATTTTGAGGAAGTCAATGATGGTTTGCATTGCATGCTCCTTACTTGAGTTTATGTGGGCAGTCCTCGCAGGATTCAAATTTTGGGTGCGTGTGAAAGTGGTCATAGAACATTTCGCGCTCGTAGTAGTCAAATGCTTCTGTGACGGTTCTCCCTCCAGATTTCCAGTTGCCCCGTTCCACATAGAGCGTTTGCTCTTTGATGGCCCTGGCCACGGTTGACTCTGGAATACCGTGCAGCCTCGCGAATGCTGGTAAATTGGCTCAATGTTCGGACAAAAATGAGCGTGGATGGCCTCTGTGTCCGAAGATTCACCCAAAT
>WNGK01009063.1_pt1 | contig 10260 bp, 8 predicted proteins | sample 5400601 | NCBI WGS metagenome assembly WNGK01 (sample SAMN13153376, study PRJNA577476) | soil metagenome | isolation source: 60 cm soil or saprolite under Garry oak tree replicate 1 | place: USA:California | collected 2016-06-15 | reverse complement strand
AAACTGCTTCAATATCTCCCTCGATATCGAAGTCATTGTAGATGTAGGCTTCACCGAGGGTCAGGTCGTTTGGTGGCAAGAACATCTTGCGCAGAGAACCTGGATGCTGTAATACAACTGTAAAGCGTACTGGTTCTTGCGATTCTGCGTCGGGTCTCCAGGTGCTGCCATCCCACAAACGTACCGCAAAATCGTACTGTTGGATCGAACCAAATAAGTCTTGAAGTAAAGAGAGGGTCGTTTGAAGTACCTGATCAGATGTTTTCGCTGTTGAAGTCGCCATAGCTGCTCCTGAAGTATATGGATAACATCACAAATGATATATGTGAACACAATCCGAATCGCATAGAGAGACGAACTACACTCCCAATTTTGCTCGTCACAGTATATCATAATAGAAGTGCAGATTGCGGAAGTTCTTTTGTAACAATTGCGCCGCACCACTAAAGCCGACTTAGGCATTCTGAAGCTATGAGCAATGATATTTGGTTTAGAGTCAGTTCGAACAAATTTTTACAACGTATTGGAAGGAGCAATAGTACATGACGCAGAATACACACTCATCCTGGAATTTCTATAAAGGCTGGGAAGTCTACCAGGAACATCTCGTCCAAGCAATTGAGCCTCTGACCGCAGAGCAACTGGAACTCAAGATATCTCCCCATCTCCGCTCAATTGGCCAGCTCGCTCGGCATATCGTACGCACACGTGCAGGTTGGTTGTATACCATGATGGGAGAAGGTGGTCCAGACGTCGCAGCTATCGCCCAATGGGAGTATGAAGGCGACGTACCGTCCGCTGCCGAACTGGTGCGCGGCCTGGAAGTAACTTTCCGCGCCTGGCAGGAGTGCCTGCAGCGCTGGACGCCAGAAGATCTGGAATATATCTTTAGAGGCGAGCGCGGGGGCAGGCCATACGAACTCTCGCGTCAATGGGTCACCTGGCATGTGATCGAGCATGACCTGCATCACGGCGGTGAGCTCTCCTTCTCACTTGGCGCGCATAATCTCGCTGCGCCCGACCTCTAAATATCAATTCTGTAAAGTGCGAGGCTGATGAATTATTTTCAGCCTCGCACAATGGCCGTTTAAAAAACCTTTTGCGCAACCACCAAATCTCTCCCAATTTTATGCTAATCTCAAGTTTATACCAGAGAACACAATCCTAACTCTTTGGAGGTACGCCTAATTTGGCAAAGCAGGTCTTCCGTATCCTAATCACGAGCTTTTTTCTCGCGTGCATACTCGCTCCATTCTTGCCGGAGGTTTCCACCCATCCCACTTTCGCCACTTCGAACGATAACAACGTGCAGTGGAGTGGCCTCTTCGCAGACCAGGGGCCACTCTACGACAGCGCGCTAGATCCTACGTGTAGCACTTCCATCAGGCTCAATTTCCGCGTGTTCCATAACGGCATCACTAGCGCTAATATCAAATATTTCGACACTGCCGACAATAATTTCCATTGGGTCCCGATGTCTTTCTCTGCGAGCGATGCTACAGGAATCTTCGATATCTGGCAGGGGACAATACCGGCAAGCTGCTCGATCAAATATTATCGCTTTCAGATCAATGATGGCACCGCCACAGTGTGGTACAACGCCGATGGGCCATCCTCAACCGAGCCAACTTCAGACGACTTCTACATCCTGCCCAACTTCACCACGCCTTCCTGGGCTAAGAACGGTGTCATGTATCAGATATTCCCCGACCGCTTCTACGACGGAGATCCTGGCAACGACATACAGACCAACCAGTACACCTATTTCGGCTCCCCTACCGAAAAGAAATCCTGGGGAGCAAGTCCCTCTGCCGATGCAGGATACTCGAACAGCACCGTATTTTTCGGCGGTGACCTGCAAGGCATCGACCAGAAACTTGGCTACATAAAAAATACGCTTGGGGTCAACATCCTTTACCTGAACCCCATCTTCACCGCGCCCTCGAATCACAAATACGATACCCAGGACTACTACAACGTTGACCCCCCTTTTGGGGGCAATGCCGCGCTTCATCAACTGGTCAACGACGTTCATAGCACCGCAAATGGCCCACGCGGCTACGTCGTATTGGATGGCGTTTTCAACCACACGGGAACATGGAATGCCTGGTTCAATGAATTTAACACCTATCCGAACACTGTAGGGGCCTATCAGAGCCAGTCAAGCTCCTACTATAGCTACTACACGTTTCAGCATTGGCCGGATACCTACTCCACGTTCCTTGGCGTCAGCAGCCTGCCCAAGCTCGAATACGGAAGCAGCGGCTCTGCTGTGCGTAACGCCATCTACAACACGCCCGGCTCCGTTGCGCAATACTGGATTCGCAACTATGGCATCGATGGCTGGCGACTCGATGCTGCACAATATGTGGACGCTGGGGGAAATAACGGTAGTGACACGACCAATCACCAAATCTGGCAAGAGTTCCGTGATGCCGTCAAGGGTGCTAATCCCAATGCTTTCATATTTGGTGAATACTGGGGCAATGCCAATCCCTGGACAAATGGCCAGCCCGGGCAATGGGACGGTGCTACAAACTACGACGGCTTCACTCAACCAGTCTCAGAATGGATCACAGGAGAGGACTACAGCGGAAATACTGCCTCAATTTCTTCATCGCAATTCGATAGCTGGTTACGGGGAACGCGGGCCAATTATCCCTCCGATGTGCAGCAGGTTATGCCAAATTTCCTCTCAAGTCATGACATTTCGCGCTTCGGAGAGCGGGCGGGAGGTGACATTCGCAAGACAGAACTCGCTGCCATCTTCCAAATGACCTATGTAGGCCTACCAACAATCTATTATGGTGACGAGTACGGTATGAGAGGCGGGCCTGACCCGGATGATCGCCGCACCTTCGACTGGTCACAGGGTAGTACGAGCAATGCTTCAGTAGCTCTCTTCCAGAAACTGATAGCAATCCGCAAAACCTACTCGGCATTACGTTCCGGCTCGTTTATTACCTTGCTCACCGACGACGCCAACAAAATCTATTCTTTTGGCCGCATGGATCAAAACAACCGGCTTGCCGTCATCCTCAACGATGATGCCAGTACTCATACCGTTACTATTCCTGCCTACCAGTTGAGCATGATAAACGGGAGCAGCGTGACCGATCAGCTTACGGGTAACACCTACCAGGTTCAGAATGGGCAATTAACTGTGACCGTTCAGGCTTATGGTGGGACTATTTTAACATCTTAGAAACAAGGCTTCCAGTCTCGTAGTAAGAAGCAGGCTCATACCATGGCTGGAGATCAGCCCGTACTAGAGCCGCACTCCAACACTGCTCTCGAGGAAAGCGGTGGAACGTCTTACTGACCGGAGCTACATGGTGGGCCTCAGATAAGACGAGCAAGTAGAGACTCTGCCTCTAAGTCAAAGTATGAGTTCTGTCTACAACTGATCTGTGATACTATACTAACTGTGATCAACTATTATACACAGACAGGTTTACGAAATCAGGCATTGACATTCCCGAAAAGGCGACGAGCATCATGTCGAAATTGCTGAACAAGCCTATCATATGTCCAATACTGATTGGTCGTCAGTCAGAATTAACTACCCTCCATGCGCTCGTCGACCGGGCTAAGAGCGCGCAAGGGCAGATAGTTCTCATCAGTGGAGAGGCGGGGATCGGTAAGTCACGCCTGGTTACCGAGGCAAAAATATATGCAAAAGAGCAGGGGTTTCTGCTGCTTCGGGGCAACTGTTTCCCCACTGACCGCTCCTATCCATATGCACCTATACTCGACCTGCTGCGATCTTCGCAGGCAAAAGAACTGCTAGCCACCTACACCACCGATCTGGAACCACTCGCCCGCGAACTTGCGCTGCTGAATCTTGACCTGGCGCCTCTGCCATCCGATGCGATGCTGCCTCCTCTGGAGCCAGAACAGGAAAAGCGCCGCCTTTTCGTGGCTCTCACACACTTCTTCATGGATTCAATTGCGAAACAGCCCATTCTGCTCATGCTAGAGGATATCCACTGGAGCGATGAAACGAGCCTCGAGTTCCTGCACTACCTGGCGCGCCACTGCACAGCCCAATCTTTGTTAATCCTGGCGACCTATCGCAGCGATGAGGCGCACACTAGCTTGAAACACTGGCTGGCACAGCTCGATCGCGAGCGGCTCAACCAGGAAATTGCCCTTCAAGGTCTGACGCGCGGCCAGATCGAAGCTATGCTTCAGGCCATCTTTGGTCAATACCAATTTATCCCCGATGCGGTTCGCTTTGTGCATGGTGACCTACTCGATACCATCACTACACTTACAGAAGGCAATCCCTTTTTCGTCGAGGAAATTCTCAAGTCCCTCATCACCAGTGGGGAAATTTCTTACACCGAGGGGGGCTGGGAACGCAAGCCGCTGCACGAGCTGCACATTCCTCGCAGTATTCAAGATGCAGTGCAACGCCGCGCAGCCCAATTGAGCGAATCAGCGCGGCAACTGTTAACACTCGCGGCAGTAGCCGGGCGGCGCTTCGATTTCACCTTATTGCAGCAGGTGATGCAGTGCGATGAGCAGCACCTGTTTCTTTTGATAAAAGATTTGATTGCCGCTCAACTTGTCATCGAGGAATCTGACGAGCGTTTTGCTTTCCGGCACGCACTGACACGGGAGGCCATTTATGGTGAGTTGCTTGCACGCCAACGTAAGATGCTGCATCGAACGATTGCTGAAACGATGGAGCGCCTTTACGCGAGCGATGTTGAAAGACACCTGGCAGACTTTGCCTATCATTTTTACGAAGCGGGTCTATGGCAGCGTGTTCTCGAGTATGCACAGCGCGCCGGGGAAAAAGCCATGTCGTTCTATGCGCCTCGCGCTGCCATTGAAAATTTTACGCACGCCTTGAACGCAGAATACCAGCTCTCCGCCATACCGCCCTCAGGCCTGTTCCGTGCGCGTGGCCAGGCGTACGAACTTCTCGGCGAATTTGACCGGGCGCGTGCAGACTATGAAGCAGCTCTCCAGGTCGCGCGCTCGACCAGGGAGAACCGCGAGGAATGGGAGGCGCTGTTGCACCTCGGCATGTTGTGGGCCGGTCGCGACTACGAACGCAGTGGCGAATACTATCAGCACGCTTTTGAGATAGCGCGTACCATCGGCGACCCATCCATTGTTGCCCGCAGTCTCAATCGTGTCGGAAACTGGCATCTCAATGTCGAGCGTCCTCTTGAAGCGCTTGTACAGCATCAAGAAGCCTTACAGATCTTTCAGGAACTGGATGACAAGCCGGGCATTGCAGAAACGCTTGATCTGCTTGGGATGGCAAGCTACCTCAGCGGCGACCTGGTGCGCGGTACAGGCTATTATGAGCAGGCGATAGCCTTATTCCGTCAGTTAGGGAACCAGGAGGGTCTCACCTCCAGTCTGGCAACCTTGACGATGCGCAGCATTACCTATCAGACGGATACGATGACCTCCGCCGCCGCACAGATATCCGAAGTAACGCCCGATGGCGAACTGGCCCTGAACATAGCACGCGAGACCGATCAACGTGCCGCTGAGGCCTACGCCCTCATCTTCCTGGCGTTCTGCCTGGGGCCACAGGGCGACTATGCGCAGGCGTTGGAGTATGCCGGGCAAGGCCTGCGCATCGCTGAGGAGATCGATCATCGCCAGTGGATGACCGCCGCTCACTGTGCGCTCGGAGCGCTTTACCGCGATCTCCTCGCGCTGCCACAGGCACGTCAGCATCTTGAGCGGGCGCTGCACTTTGCCCACAAAATCTCCTCGGTCACCTGGATACGTGTTGCAACTGGGCATCTGGCCTCCACCTATGTGTTAGCGCGCGAACTTCTCCAGGCCGAAAACGTCCTCAAAGGAGCGTTCGATCCTGCGACTCCGGCTCAAACATTAGGCCAGCGCATGGTATGGTGCGCGCGCGCGGAGCTAGCGCTGGCCCAAAACGATCCTTCTCAGGCGTTACAGATCATAGAGCAACTCATCACATCTGCCACACCTATCGACGACAGTCGCACTATCCTCCGTTTGTCGCGATTGCGTGGCGAAGCTCTCACCGCCCTCAATCAGGTGAGCCAAGCGGAAGTGGTCCTTCAGCATGCCAGGAGGCAAGCGCAACAACAAGGTGCCTTCCCTTTTCTCTGGCGCATTCACCTGACTCTCGGTAAATTATATCAAACTCAGCACCGCTATGAAGCAGCCGAAGACAGTTTGCTTGCCGCCCACAGTCTTATTGAACAGATCGCCCTTAAGGTGCCTGGAGAGGTGTTGCGGGCAAATTTCCTGCACCAGACGCATGACCTGCTTTCTCTCCTACCTCCGCCCTCGCCTCGGCGCGCTGCCAAGCGATCCTATGATGGACTGACCGAACGCGAGCGGGAAATCGCCGTGAGAATCGCGCATGGTCAATCCAGCCGCGAGATGGCCGCTGCGCTGGTCATCAGCGAACGCACGGTTGAAACACACATAGGCAACATCCTTTCCAAGCTGGGCTACAATGCCAGAACCCAAATTGCAGCCTGGGCTGCCGAAAAAGGACTGCTGAAGAAGGACGAGTAGTCCTACTTCCATTTACGAATACCACGTTCTACGTACTCCCCTTTCTTTTTCCCTGGTTAACCTACGTATCGCCCCTGGAGAATCTCTGTACTTTTTACGATGTCGTTCCCAGCCATTTCGACTATCATTGCAGCAGTGAATAATCCTGGTTTTGTAGAGACGCTCTCGACGTTGGCACATCAAACGCGTCAGAGCGATTGCGGCAGCCGTTGAGGTTGCACAAAGGAGGTACGTTACATTGACAGACAGCATTTCTATCCGGGCCGGCAGCGCGGCCCTTTCGGATGTGTTCGCGGAACCAGCCTGGCTTGCGGAGCACCTCAACGATCCGGGTGTTCGCGTGGTCGAGGTGGATGTCAGCCGGGCGGCATACGCACAAGGCCATATCCCTGGAGCGGTCCTCTGGAACGCTTACACCGACCTCCACCATGCTGATTACAGCCCGTTGGACCGCAGCGAATTCGAGGAGCTGCTCAGCAGGTCCGGTCTCACGCCCGATGCCACCATCGTCTTCTACGGCTACGGTCCCTCTCTCGGCTTCTGGCTCATGAAAGCATACGGTCACGAGCGCGCGCTGGTGCTGCATAGTACGCGGCAAGGCTGGCACGAAGCAGGTCGGCCGTGGACGACGGCTCTCCCCGAGCCGGTGTCATCCACGTACCCGCTTCCAGCAGTTGAGGTCATGCAGCTTATGTCGCTGGATGCGCTGCACGGCACCCTGGGGAGCGGGAACCCGCTCATCCTGGATGTGCGTTCGGACGCCGAATTCAGCGGGGAGCGGTTCTGGCCATCGGGCACCACGGAAGGCGCCGGTCGCCCTGGCCACATCCCCGGCGCCGTGCATCTACACACCGACCTGTTGCGCACGGCCGACGGCGTCTACAAGAACGCGGCAGTGCTGCGGCAGCTCTTCCAAGATCGCGGAGTGGTCCCAGAGCGCAGCGTCGTCACATACTGCACCATAGGCAACAGGGCGAGCGAAGCAGCGCTGGTTTTGCGGTATCTGCTGGGGTATCCCCACGTCCGCGTGTACGACGGTTCCTGGGCCGAATGGGGCACACGGGCACAGACCCCCATCGAGATCTGAGGCTCGGGGGCAAACTGACGCAGAGGTGTACTAGCTGCTCTTGACGGTTCTGTGGCTGGTTCACTCTGCCTGGCTGAGGAAAGGAACATCATGGACGCTCTCGATTTCCAGCTGACTAATCGAGAACAAGAGGTGCTGCACCTGGTAGCGGAAGGGTATACTGATCGCAGAATTGCACAGTCGCTGATTATTAGCCCTCGCACGGTCAACCGTCACCTGTGCAACATCTTTGTCAAATTAGCCGTGCCGTGCCGCACTGCTGCTGTTGCTTATGCTATCCGACTCGGATTAATTTGATTCTTTCCTCCTTAAGATTGGATGGCCATAACGGCGGCTCGAAAGCAAGTGACACGGAACAACAAAGAAAGATTTAGTACCAACTACACAGCCTTTTGAAGAAGCTTCAAAAGGCTGTGTAGAACTACGCTCTTCTTCCCCACCTTGGAAGTACCACATGTAAAGGGGTGAATATCCATTTATTCCCCGTTTCGGTTAAATGCCCGTAGAACAACAAATATCGCTCGAACTTCATTTGCTCATCATAGTGCAAAAGCGTCAATGACACCTGCTCCTCCGATGCAGGGACCGGTCTCTGGTGCGGGATGGGCAAGGTAAAACAGCGTTTGTCCCGATCAAAGACGAGAGGAAGTGGCAGCACCACCGGGTAGCCATCGACACCCGGATAGCTGAGAGCCACACTGCTGAACCCTTCGATTTGTGTGAGCAGTTCTTCTGTCCAATCAATCATTGAATCACCTCCACAACTTCGGGGGACTGCTGGAAATTGCCATCGGGCCAACCGAGAAAGCGGGTTGGTCGGACACGCATGAGCGCTCGTTGTGTGTAGCCTGGCATGGCCTGCTCCATTCTCGCTAACGATTCGCGGGCGGAAGGCTGCCGTCGTGCCCAGCCGGCAAAATACCGTTTCCAGCCAGACATAAGATTGGTATCATCGACCTCAGCCAATCCTTGTACCAGCAGCACATGTTTCGGCTCCCCTGGCCCGATGCCAACCGGCGAGAAAAGGATTGCCACCTTGGGGCGCTGGCGCACATTCTTCACGCGTTTCGTCGCTACGGGAGAAGAGATAATCAGTGTACCTGTATCGGGATCAAAGTGATGGAGAAATACCGGCAGGGCTACCGGAATATTACGAACTGTTGTGCTGGCAAATTGACAGGTAAACGACTCTTCAATCACATGATACATCCAATCGGGCAACAGGTTCATCTTTTACCAACCTTTCTTTTTTACTAGAGAGCTTTCGCGAAAGTCATGAGCGGACAAGCAGAATTATTTCGAGTTTTGCGCTCCGTTCATTCCACCAGTCCGCGCTTGCATGACAGAATGGAGTGCCGTACGCACCAGCACGGGGTCATACTCGGGAGCCAGTACAGCAAGGGTGCCCAGCGCTACGGACGAGTAATGACGGGCGAGACGCTCGGCAGCTAGTCCTGGGTCTCTCGCATGACAGGCATCTACAATTGCCCGATGTTCACGCATCCCTCGCTCAAAAGCTCGTGGGGCCTCAATACTATAGAAGCGCCGGTAGCGCTCGGCGTGATCCGAGAGTTGCGCTACCATGGTCACGATACGGGTACCAGCATGGGCAACAAGACTCAGGTGAAAGGCCCGATGAGGAACCTCCCAGCGTTCATACTCTTCGGGGGTGGGTAGCCCGGCCATCTGGGTGAGGTACCCCTCGAGCTGGCGTAGTTCATCTGCCTGGAGGAGAGGAACGGTCAAACGAATGGCAAGCGCTTCCAGGCTGATGCGCATCGCATACAGCTGCTCAAGATCAGAAATGGAGAAGTCTGTCACTCGGACGCGGTGGTTGGGTTCAGCCTCAACCAGCCCCTCGCGTTGCAGCATGCGCAGGGCTTCGCGCAAAGGTGTCCGACCGACTCCCGTCAACTGAGAGAGTTCCCTCTGTGAGAGATGCACCCCATTGGGAATTTCGCAGCGGATGATCGCTCTCCTGAGCTGCAGGTAGGCAAGCTCAGTACTATCTCTTCCGCTGATCGTATTTTCATACATCGTGTGCTGCTCCAGGGAAAAGACAGGCATCTCCTGGGCAGTGCTATGGTCAGGCATACTGTTCCTCCTTGTTTTACTATATACACTTCTCATCAATCTGTCAAGGGAAGTATATCCAATTTTTCCTCTCTTTTTGCCGCACTGGAATTTGCTGCAGATTGTGTGGCAAGAAATAAGCTCAGTTTCAGGCTGATATTTCCAGATAAAATGAGAAACGCGCGAAATTGGATATACTTCTCTTGACAAATCTAAAATTTTTGGATATACTTTGAGATGTGGACACACCGCATAATCGTAACTCGGTTGATAGAAATGTTTCAAAATGAGGTGATACAGCCTCTCCGGTACTCGCGCTATCTTCCTTGTACGCTTTTTCACACAAGGAATTGGATATAGTTGATAAAGGAGGTTACAAATTATGGCACAGGTCACACACTTCCAACGCCAGGCCAGTCATGATGATCTAGTAGAGCGGGCGCGGCAGCTCGTCCCACACTTGCGGCAACGTGTGAAGGAAATGGATCAGCTTGGATATCTTCCAGAGGCGACTGTCCAGGAGTTGCAGGATGCCGAATTATTTCAGTTAACCACTCCGCGCATCTATG
>WNGK01042622.1_pt1 | contig 10261 bp, 7 predicted proteins | sample 5400601 | NCBI WGS metagenome assembly WNGK01 (sample SAMN13153376, study PRJNA577476) | soil metagenome | isolation source: 60 cm soil or saprolite under Garry oak tree replicate 1 | place: USA:California | collected 2016-06-15 | reverse complement strand
GTATTTCGACAAAGACGGAGAAGCCATCGAGGGCTATTATTTCTTTGCCGACTGGTTTGAATACGAAGAATTCAAACTCACAGGTGAAGAACTCGACAGTGTGCTGACTGTCTATCCGGTTACGGCAGATTGGCCGATTGCGTGGCAGGAGCCGAAACTGCCCAAACTGAAGAAGTAGCTTGTCTACCAATCCCTTGTGAGTCCCAAGCTCGCAGGGGAGAGTAGGGAAGTTACCAACAATCCTACCAACCAACCGCTTTCCTGTCAATCCCAAAGTCAAGAGAAACCCCCACCATCGCGCCGTAATTGCATCCGGTTTAGCTGCTTTTTCTCAGCTTCAATTGCGGAGTGATTTCGCTCCTCAGAGCACCCCCAACGGCAATTCCGGCGCTCGAATAAGCGAGAACCTTCTCAACCGACAGGCTTTCATTTGTCCGCACCCGTTCCTGGCCTGATGCTCCTGAATATTGTAAGAACACTTATTAATCGCGGAAGATGAAGTGTTTCGTCAGGAAAAGGAAACCAACTTCCGGCTGTACGGGCGAGGAGGGGAGAGCGGTATGTTAAACGGCTGCTACAATCGTTTCTGGGGTCATGTAGCAACAGCAGACAAGTGTTTTACTGAAAGACGTACAAAACTCTCTACAAGTAAACTGACGGGTTTCTCATCGTCTAAGGTCATAGGGCTATGTTGCTGCGACCCACGCAGCACGTGCTACTTTCTTTGGGGTATGAGTGTTTCGCTTTGGGTCTGCCCTCCTAATCGTCCTTTTGCTCTCGCAGCAGTAAATCTTGCTTGCGTTCGCTCGCTAATATTCTCCCGTTAAAATTCAGCTATTGACACAGGGGATCATGATACTTCTTCTTGGCCTTTTAGTTGAGGTTATATCCAGAGTCTGGCGTTCCGGAATGCGGCAGAAGGAATGTAGCTGTAGTCTCCAAAATCAACCTGTAATGAAATGCGTCCTTGACCAAGTGTAGGGATCGTTACTGTCAATTCTTTTACAAGATTGACATATATCGATGCTTGGTGACCCTGGATGACTACAGCGAGTAGAATTGGCTGATCATTTTTGAAACCGGCAATTTCCGTTGCAGCTAGCTGACCTTCACCACTAGGCGTGTTGTGTCCTACCCCATTAACGGTTAATTTTCCTTGTTGATTAAGAAGAATTAGGAAGTAGTCAAGCCCGTTTGCGGTGCGGCCAAAAGCTATACCAGCAGCGCCATCATCGTTGGGAGTGGGGTGGACAAAGGGCTGATACACGAAGGTTATTTCGACCTGGAAGGTGAAATCGCCGGTTATCTGCGGACCGCCGGGACAGACCGCGTCTCCTCCATTATCTTTCCATGCGGTAAGTACGTACTTGCCGTTTTGATAAACGCAAGCTTGAGGAAGGGCACTAGGCGGCCATTGTCCATTGTCATGATCCAATGGATCATCCAACACGAGTTGACCGGTGTAAGGTGGATAAGGATTGGTTTTTCCATGCAGGGCCGCATTTACATCAACGGTTTGTACTGGAGTGGGACTAGGTTTGGATGTAGGAGATGTACCAGAAGGGCCACACGCCGTGTACAGTAGGGCGAGACTGCCCATGAGAATGAGTCCTGCCACATTCCGTAAGATATTGCGTCGAGACAGTTTCTGCTTGACAGGCAGTGGACTAAATGAATTAACCTCCTGTAGGGACGGGCTTGGATGAGTCATAAGGGGTGCTCCTTGCTAAAGTGAGGGCGAGAACTTCTTTTCCTGTCTACACATTTGCACTCGACTTGTGATACGACAGAAGAAACGCGAAAACTACGCTTTTTGTGGCGAAAGAGGTAGCTATCAGCAATTGTACTTGAAAAACACATCAGGTGCAACAAGCAGTCTTTAATTATATTTAAATCAGCGCTTTTTAGTGCACCCAAATTGCCGAGAAAGATTATAAACTACTTTGCTGGGATGAGGTTGTAATGGTATACTCAGGAAAGAAATCCCAACAAATAAGAAGCGCATTGCACACCCCAGGTGGTCTGGGTTGTAGTTCTGCATAGCCAGCGGAAAGAAATAGCTCAATCTTGTAAAGCCTGCTCTATCAGCCAACAAGACTTCCAGCGAGTCGATGAGAGAACATCTGGAGGAGGAGGATGAGTTCCTATATCCTTTCCGGCCCTGTCGGAGAAGACCTCGATGAGGAGACCTTTGAGGAATTCTTGCAAGACTGGCAAAAACGCTCAGTCAATCCTCGTTCGGCCCGGGTCGTTGACAAAGTTTTGTGCGAGTATTTCACGGTTTGGTCAAGAAACAAGGAGCGTATCTTTTTATCGCTCAGGGTTGTTCCAAAGCGGAGAATACGAAATGCCACAGTAGCTTATTACGTCATTGGTTTGATAGCTTCTGAGGTTTTGACCTTCCTGCTGCCTACCTTTGTATCGAGAGCTGCACACTTGAGTACTCCTCTTACAATTCTTGGTGTACTAGATGTCGTGCTCCTTCTTGCTCTTGCGGTATTCGGGCCAACAATCATCCTTACACACAATGGTAAGCTTTGCAGCCTTGAGGAACAGCGCCTCAAGGAATTGCTCAAACAACATGGCATTGAAGCATCTCCCCTGACTCCATCTGCCCACTGGATACTCTTTCCCGGAGATAAATATATACTAACAGGAGCTACGCTCATTTCGATTCTTCTGCAAATACTTGTCCATTTTCAGGCCTTGGAAATTTTCCGTCCTCTTCTCCCTCTCCTCCTCTTCCTGCTTGCCCTGTTTCTCGTCTTTTTCATTCACAGCCTCGCGTACAAGGCCATTCGCGATGAAGCGCACCTTCTCTACTATCGGAAATTGAAGGTGACGGGGTTGGCTATGACAACCGTTCTTACTTTCGCTCTTCCGATATTTTTCTTCACGGTCTCCTATGCACTGGCAACTGTAAGCATATCTCTTCTTCAAATAGACTCTCCAGCAGCATTCTCATTCCATAAGCTTTTTAGTTTCGATGCGTTTACTGCTTATCCTTATGGTATAGGTCCAAATGATGTAATAGTGGTCAGCGCTTATTACACTTGGTGGGGGGTGTGGGATAGCTTTCATAGACAACTTTGGCAATTGTTGTTTTATGCAGCATGGGGAGCACCACTCGTTTTCTTACTCTGTTCTATCCTGGCAATACGATATCTAGGCCTTTTTAACGTAAAGCTCTGGGACAGCGACCTCAAACCCAGCTCTAAGAAGCAGATCGCACATAAATCAGCAAAGAAGTCGATAGATATTGTCATCTTGCTAGAGTGGCTCATCATGACTGTCATCAAATTTATAGGTGTTGGTCTGGCTGTTGTCGGTTTCCTCACCACATTCCACCTATCCTTTAGCGAAGGGAAACCGTTGCCACTACTCCTTCCTTTCGTCTGGTTTGAAGCTTCTTTTCAAGTAGTCATGGGCACACTAGTTGGAACTACTATTGCCCGCATAGTGCTCACGTTAATATTTCTTCCGGCGGTTTTGTGGCTTCTGTTATGGTTCCAATCCCTTTGTTACAAATGCGCTTTATCTCTCTATTATCTTTATTCACGAAAGAAAAATAGAGGGGAGGCGCAGAAAACGGCCAGAGAATTAAGTAGCACATTGCACGTTCCCGCTCCCATAATCAGTATTGAGAATACAAAGGCACCCTTCCCAGTAACTACCTTTCTTTTCCCCAAGCACTGCGTCATACATATTTCTCCTGTTCTCATCGACGTGCTGAAGCAGAAGCCAAATGACCTACGACTGATGCTCGCACACGAACTAGGACATGTTGTCAAACACTCGACACGAATATGGTGGGCACAGATAGTATCCTTCCTCAGTCTCAATGGGGTTGGGTTCCTCCCTCTCCTCTTTAACTACTGGAGGATGGAAACGGAAGCTGATGAGTATGCTCTGCAGGTGACGAAAGATCGCCAAGAGCTTATCTCTCTTCTGGAGCGACTAGATAACATCGAGTTTGAGGTTACTCTGAAGAGGGGGGATCGGGCAAAAACAGGGAGGGAAGAGGGACAGAGGGCAACTACGTTTTACCATCGCCTCATAGAAAATAAGCTGGTAGGACAAGTGATAGCTGCATACAACCTGTATTTCGCGATAAACCTCTGGGGGGCAGCTCACCCAGATACGCAGGAGCGTGTAGATAATTTGCGCATCTACAATAGACTGTCAAAGGGAACAAATATGGTCATTGAGTATGCAAAGGAAGAGGTCAAGAATGAGCAGATCAAGGGACTTCGCTTCAGGAGCATTGCGCCTCATCATCTCCTGCTTGGTTTATTGCGCGAATTAAATCTGCCTAATCTGCCTATCGATAAGGTCCGTAGCGCCATTGTGGATGCATTTGAAGATGCCAGTGAGGACACCCCAAGATATTTAGGTAAAAGTTCCGCTCCAGCCAGATTGAATTTCACCCTGAAACCAGGCAGATACTTGCACACGCAGCAGACCTCGCAGATACCATGAGCCACCAGTGTATAGAACCAGAACACCTCTGGCTTGGCCTGCTAGGTAAGCAGGATACAGTGGCAGCTTATGCGTTTGCAAACCTAGATGTGGATTTGAAAGAGATAAATATTGCCATTCTTGATAAGCTCGTTCAGCACGAGACAAAAGCGCAAGACAACCAACAGGAAACGCCGCAGTCACATGCAACTCAAGGTATTGATGGTGCACTAACAGTGGTCTCTCACCCGCCAGAAGAGAAACATATTAGCCGTATTCTTGTCACTACTCTTCTTGTAATCATCACTGCAATAGTCCTTATTCCGCTTGGCTATAGTGCATATCTTTCCAAAATCACTCCAACGCCAACAGCGCCCCCAAGCATCAGAGCGGTTCCCACACTTCCCCCGCAAAATGGCGGAGGCCTTGACCTCAACTCGCCTCGTATACAAAACTCAATCGCGGAGCTTCAAAAGCTGTACCCGTATCTACCGTACTATAAAGACATTACTCTCTCAACCGGAGTAAGCGTAACTATTAATATCCCTGAGAAAGTTCTGCAACTAACACCTTGGACACTCGATGCAGAAATATATGGCATTAACTATGAAACCTCACCTAATCAGGCGGATTACACCCTGATGAAAAAGTCATTCTTAGAAGCAGCGAATATAGTATTTGCATGGGTCAAACAGCACGGTGCTGACCCCAAAAAAATTATTTATACCTGGGGAACCAGAGCCTATATACAACAGCAGGCAGAACAATGGCTGAGCGAAGCGACATAACAGATGAATGAGAACGTCCCAATTAGCTATCCCTTAAGTGTGTCTGTAAGTATTTCGCCAAAGCGTAGCCTACTGCTTCCGAGCATCCACGAGCCCACGCCTCTTCTGCTATCTGGGTGATGATCTTCTCAGGAGCGTTCGTTTGGCTCAGGCTTGGCCAACTAATTACCGCCCAACTGATAGTTGAAACAACTGGAAGAAGCTGTTGCGCGCTGCCGCTTGCTTATCCATCATGTTCCCCCTCAAGACTCCTGAATTGGTCCGTAGTACTCTTCAAATAAGGCACATAGCCGTTCAAATGCCACCCGGTATTCCTTGCGCCCACCCCCAGTTCCTTTCCCGCGCCGTGTAGCCTCTCGTTCATCATCTGATAGTGCATCCAAGGCTTTCTGCAGCGCCTTTTTTATCTCATTGTCTTCAGCGCTTGACTGCACAGGATTTATCTCTCCTGAGACTTCCAAGGCCAGAATATCTTCTTGTGCCTTCTCTAAGGCTTCGTCTAAGGACACTTGCCTCCCCCGCTGCCTCTGGTTCTTTCTAATTATATCCACAACTTTGCTATAGAAAACCCTCCACATCCAGCCCACGCCGCCACCCTTCGCTTCATCATATCTTTTGATACCGCCATCAATAAGGCTAAAAAATGTTTGCTGGATTGCATCCTGCGCATCTTCATGAGAAAGCTGGTATCTACTAACCGCCCTTAAGTAAAATTGTTCTGATAGACATATCATGAGCGGGTCTATTGCCCAATAATTACCCTGTTGAAACCCTTGTTTAAGCTGCACCAGGAGCTCGTGGATATATTTCTTATCGCAATCCATCAGCCAACCGCCTACAAATTTTTACTCTGCTAGGGTTATACCACACGAGAGACTACCCTGTATAGAGCCCTAGAAATATGTCCATACACTAGAGAAAGTGGATGAGGCCTGCTCGCGCTGGCAGCACGCCGTAGTCATTTTTGCTTTACTCTACTACTCTGTTTAGCAATGATATATTCTATATAAAAGGACGAGAAGTCAATATTGTCTATCAATTTATGATAGCCGGGGTGGTTGAGGAAGCGCAGGTTCTTGAGGGTGAAGCTGTGCATACTCTACTTGCCATTGGGGGAGTAAGTTGCGCACATGCATCATCTCATCTTCTTTGATATCCCCTCGAAGATCCTCTGGTTGTCCTTTCAGCTCGGCTAACCGTTGCGCAGCCTGATCGTATAGGTAGCGTTCAGCAAGATACGCCTTATGCGGGTCAAAAATATCGTATGAAGTAGAAACGCCTGAGTTCAGCAGGCTAGAAAATGTGAATTCTGAATAACTAGCGGGACCGTGAGATGATATAGGCTGTCTTTCTGCCGATGATCTTCTCCCCACAGGGTAGGTAGTATAGATAGCATCAAACAGCGTTACCATGTAGGATTGGAAGCTAGGAGTAGTAGGCGAATGTTCCAGTAAATCTCTCAGTTTTCTTTTGAGGATTTCTCTTGCGCTGTATGACTCAGAACGTCTTCTCTCTGCGGTTCTTGCAAGACTTTTTATATGCTCGGCCCATCCTGATCCTATTGGGTCAACTATACTCCTGAGAGGATGACCTTCGCCTTCGTGTTCGTGAACAGGAGGAATAGCAGAAAAAATATTCCTTAATTGCACATTTAAGTCTTGCGGCGTTAGCTCACGCTGCTCGGGTGATGAAGGTTCTCCCATAGACGAAATACGCTTAAGTTGCATATATTATATCCATCTACCTGTCGTATGTCAATAAGCGCAATTTTAACCTTCCCTGCGCTGCACTCCTCAGCAATGCAAAAAATACAAGGGTTCTCCCGCATAGTCACAAAAAGCCGGAGACCCGGCTACTGCTTAACCGAAGGGGTTTCCAGAAGGAACTGCGTATATGAAGCAGAAGGATATGCACAAGCAACTTCGCTGTACCACCCCTTACTACGTAAAGAGGAGTCCCCCATGTCAGACAATTTGTTAGAGCAACAGCAAAACCAATACAGATCACCTACGGAAGTGCAAACACTCATGCGAATGCGCTGGTGCCTGCTAATTGCTATCCTCATTTTGCTTCTTTTGGCAATGATTACCAAATACCTGTTTCCACTGGATGAGAGGAGATACTTGCCTAAGAAAGCAAAAATAGGGAAGAAGGCCCAAAAATCAGTACAAGTTAAGCAGGTCGATATAAACGGAATAAACATTACTCCCCAAGCAAACTCACGGGGTTCTCATCGTCTGAGGGCAGGTACCAGATTGGATCAAGGAACAATTGACGCGGCTCTATCTCACCAATGTTTTCCGGCAGGCTGGTAAACAGGAACAACTGCCCAAGCCACAAGGGTTCACTACTGGCAGCCAGTTCTTTGCGTGTCCACTCCCGCATTTGTTTGATGCGGCTGTGATCTTTGGTTGTCGCAAAGGCAATGGTGATGTTTTCGATAGAAAAGAGCTTCTTGAAGGCGCGGCTTTTGAGAAAGACGATGTAGGCGCGAATGCGGCGTCGAAAGAACTTTTGGTCCTCGGTACCCCGATCCAGTTCCCACATGACCGGGATGGTTTCCTCTTTGCCGTCCGGCCTGGCGTACACAAACGCAAGGTAGGCATCAGGGACAATGGTTCTTGTCTCTTCCCGGCTGTTTCTCTCGTAGGTTGCTTTGATCGGATTATTCTTAAACACCCGTTCATGCAGCATGCTGCTGATGCGATAGGACGGATCAGTCTTTGCAAACAGCAGGCTATGGATGAGGAGATCGCTGATTGCCAGCATATGCTCCCGGAAGAGAAAGTTTTTTGCGCTGTCTTCTTCACTGGAAGGCCGGAAGTATTCCCGCACATCAACGCCTTGTGCTGCAAGATGGTTTAGTCCTTTGCGATCCAGCGCGTACATGTAGGGGAGCCGGATGGAGGGATGGGAGAGGGGAAGCACGTACCCATAATCACCTAATTTTTTCAGCCTGGCCTGGACCGTCGTCTGCATGCCCGGTTTGTAATTGAGCCTGGTCAACTGTTCAGCAGTTGCCCGTTGCAGGGTATTGAGATCATGCAGCAGCAGGTCGTGGACTGGCGTGACAATAAAGGGTTTTTTCTTTTCCGCTTGTTTGTGTGCGGTTGGTGTTGTTTGAACCAAGAGCTGCTTCCTTGCGGGTAGGGGGACAATCTACAGGAACGTAACGCAGCGGATAATAAGTCAAACTAACCTCAGCAAGAAACGAGTACGAACAAATGTCTCTCTTTATGCTACCAGATAAATCTTCAGATTGACAAGGGGACTGTACCATCCTATAATACCGGCTGCTTGCTTAAATGTATGTTAGAGAAGGATGGTTATAAACCACGACACAAATTTGCACCACCGGACGATAGACGCCTAGGTACCCCACTTGGAGGGAATGAGCGAGAGCAGGCAGAGATACACTACGACGGCACACCGACAGTTACGGTTCGACTGGTGAATGGAGTCCAGCAAGACGTACCCCATTTATATGTTGACAGCAGAGGTGGACAAACCCGCTGGTGGGTTGAACGGGAGTCAGTTGCAGAATGGCAGGAGCGGGTACGGGCAGCAAAAGAGCGTGGAGATGAGCGGTATAAGGATATATCGTCTGATCGTATTCCCTCAAGTATCACGCATAACTATCCAGAAATTCCCCCACATGTCCTCCAAAGGCATCCAGAATATACGAATAGAGAATGGGTGACGCATACTCACTCACTTTCACCCAAAACAGAAGGAGAAATTTATGAGCATACTTTTTTGAATACGCCGCCATCCCCGGAAGATGAAACCACTATATTTATCAGTCGATTTCCTAGTAGCGTCAAAGTTGATACGTGGACTGAAATACCGAAACAGGAGGCAGAGGGCAAAAATACAGGAGAGGGGGGTCAGGATAAACCACTCTGGGAGAAAACACCCTTAGATTGGCGAGATATGCTAAATGCAGAGTATGACCACAACTATCAAGGGGCTGTTAGCTATCAAAATCAAGAAGGATCAGAGACAAGACTCTTAGCATACCGGTTTATTTTACCCAGAGATGTTGACGCACAAAATACCAGACAAATGGCTGCGGTGTCGCAATTTGGACATGTAGCAACGCAAGCAGGGTATGAGCTTGCAAGACCTCCCGTTCTGGTGGAGGATGCGGGTTACTGGACTGATACAGAGGAGCCTACCTCTGATCTTTGGCTTTTCCTTGAAGAAGCGCCGGGTGTAGATATGTCAAAAAAAACTGGTCAAGACTTAATGGAAGCGACAACTTTTGCAAGCATGGGGCAACCTCTTAGAATACCTCGCTATGAAACAGAAGATTATGATAAATCCTCACTCGCTATTGTTGTTGATCGGGCGAATATCATTAACCCTAATCAGACACAACCTCCACAAGATACGGGTAAGTAGTTGTCAATGAGTTTAGTTTTACTTCCTGCGGGTAACAGGTGGCTCATCTGGTGGCGGCTCAGTGCATCGTTCTTGTCGCTGTCTAATCTCTGCTTCTACCTCTTGCCTTGATCGGCAATATGGCAATGAACCTGGTGTTGATGGTGTTCTATTATGCGCTTGTATTCGTGCGATCCGATCTTGCAATGCCTGTCCAAACAAAGGTTTGCCAGGTTCTTGTTTGGGATCAAGCGTTTTAATCGTGTGCTCGTCTTCTCGTTCATCTACTGTGATTTTTACTTTCGCCGTGTAGACGGGCAAATTCGCAATCTGAGATGCCACCTCGTTGAGCATATCTGCGTAGGTTCGTTGCGGATGGGTGATGGCTATTCGCGGATGCGTGAGAGTTTGTCGCGGATGGGTGAGATAGTGTACCTGGGTGCGCTTGCGCGGCTGATACAATCCACTATCCATTGTCATAAAGGGGTTTTGACAGAGGGCATACTGGCAAAGTTGAGCAGACTCAGCAAAGCGATCAAACCCTCTGTATCCTCCCTCGATTGCATTTTTTATCTCCTGCTGGTGACGCGCAATTGCCTGCTCGTACTCGCTTGGCGTCATGTTGAGTTCTT
>WNGK01009062.1_pt1 | contig 10261 bp, 9 predicted proteins | sample 5400601 | NCBI WGS metagenome assembly WNGK01 (sample SAMN13153376, study PRJNA577476) | soil metagenome | isolation source: 60 cm soil or saprolite under Garry oak tree replicate 1 | place: USA:California | collected 2016-06-15 | reverse complement strand
GGAGGGATACAACCTGTTTCTCCCATCCACTGGAAGAACTTCTTGAATGAAACTATATTCGACTTGACGCTTGTCGCGGAAGCCCACATCAGTTTACGCTGCGAACTCTGCTAGTAGCACAGCGATGAGCTTGATGTTCAGCAGAAAGTCATCCAGCCGGATATGCTCATCGGGACCATGCACGCGCGACCCGTCGTATCCTACCCCTGCTCCATTGACGACCGGCAAGCCGTAGCGCAGGCAAAGTTCCTCCATTGGACCTGAGCCGGGCCTGCGTGGTAACACGTGAGGTTCGATGCCGTACACGTAGTGGGCCGAGCGGGCAAGGGTATCGACGAGCGGTGTCTCCATCGAACTCTGAGCCGGGCGCGATGACGCTTCCAGACTGATTACCTCTACATCTCCGAAACCCTGTTCGGCCAGGTAACGCCGTAAGAGCGTCAGGATGGCCTCCGGGTCCTGATCGGGTACCAGACGGAAATCAAGCTTCGCTCCTGCCCTCGCGGGTAGGACGGTTTTGCCGCCTGGTCCCTGGTAGCCGCTCCACATGCCACAAATGTTGCAGGTTGGTGCATAGAGGAGGTGTTCAGTCAGGGTCACGGGGTCTTGGCCGGATCCTAGTAAGTGATCTACCTTCCAACTCTGGCGCAGGAATTGCGTATCTATCGGAAAACGCTCCAGCAGGCGGCGTTCGGTTTCTGTTGGTGGCCGGACGGCATCGTAGAAACCGGGAATGCGCACTCTACCGGACGGCTCGTGCAGCGATCCAAGTGCTTCAACTAGCCGCCAAGCAGCGTTTGGAGCCAACGGAGCATTGCTTGAATGAAGATCATAGGCAACGCTCTGCACACGCAGTTCCACGCTCAAGAGACCTTTCAGCCCTGCAGTGATGGTAATAGAACCCTGCTCATTACGTGTGCCCGCCTCCCAGAGACAGGCATCAGCTTGCAGTAAGTCTTGGTGGGCGCGGGCAAAATCACCCAGGCTTGGACTGCCGATCTCCTCCTCTCCTTCAACCAGGAAGGTCACCCCACATGGCAGCGCTCCATGCACCTCGCGCCAGGCCCGAATGGCCCACAGACGCGCAACCAGGTTGCCCTTGTTATCGGCCACCCCACGAGCATACAGACGACCGTCCTTGATGGCTGCCTCGAAAGGTGGCATGCTCCAGGCTTCCACAGGCTCAGGCGGCTGGACATCATAGTGGTCGTAGATGGCGAGACGATGCGTGCTCTCACCGGCAAGGCGTCCCACCACCACAGGAAAGCCTTGGGTAGGCACCAGCGAGGTCTCTGCCCCCAGGTCGCGCAAGCTTTCCGTCACGATTTGCGCCATTTCCCGCATTCCCTGGCCCTGCGCAGAGATACTCGGCTGGCGACAGAAGCGCTGCAAGTCGGCTAGCGCTGCATCTCTATGCCCTTCGATCCAGGTCAAGACGGGTTCAATACGTTCAGCCGGAGTAGAAATAGACATAGCACTTCTCCTTCGCACGCAAGAGATAAGATTACCAGAACATGAAAGCATCAATTCTCTTTGATTGTACCTGCGTCGTCTCTCTCCTGCAAGGAGAATGTTCCTTTCCATCGTTCTCAAAGAACCATTTGTTGCGTGCGGACGTCCCAAGTAGCCAGCACAGGTATCCATACCGCGTCGGGGTAAAATGAATGAGTGCAGCAAAGCACCGCAGAGCCCGTGCGATGACCGGATGGATGTATGTGACAATATATACCAAATTTTTGTGGAATTAGGCCAATTATTTGTGAAAATGGACAAAAAGGATGTAAATTCTCACATACATCATGAATTTTTCCAGTTACAAGACGTTTGGCATTCTCATGCTACAATATAATCCATAGGAGGTGCTTTTGAAGATACTTTATTAGTCGAGCATTACAAAAGAAGCGAAAGGTAAGGTGGCTCCAGGAGTAGAACGAACAGTATGAAAAGGAAGCTCTGGATTTTTCTTGTGGCTACACTGGTTGGTAGTGTACTGCTCACCGCCTGCCAGATTCAAATCGGCATTGGTGGCACGACGCAGCCAGTAGCGACGCCGTCCGTCGCATTTCGCCCAGGTACCGTACTTGGCATCCAGGGAGATGCCACCACCCCCAGTTCTTATCCAGGTATTTCCTGGGTGCGCCTGAGCTATCCAACGTGTGTCGCCAGCGATTTGAGTGGTCAAGTGCTCAAGGACACCATTAGCACCTACCATACTCAGGGGATGCGTGTCTTGCTTACCTACTGTCAGACAAACGGCGCAAGTCTCTTTGATATGAATCGGTTCAATGATGTAGCGCAAGCAGGAGCAGACGCTGTGCAATGCGGCAATGAGCAAATGAAGCAGAGCGCTACTACCCTATATGTCACTCCAGAACGCTTTGCCAGGTTTTTTGATCTTTGCCAAAGTGCTATTCATACGCTGCGCCCGACTATCCCGGTTATTCTTGGAGCCATGGATCCTCTCGTGGTTCCTGATGATGATGCTAAATTGATGAACCAGGTACATTATCTCGATGCTATGCAGTCTGCTATGAACTCTTCAGTGCATCCAGGAGGCGGTTGGAACTGGCGCTCGCAGACCCTGGGCTTGATTGATAGCTGGCACAATGGCTATCCCGGGGCAGATACCAATAATCTCTCTCAGTTGTTTGCCTTCTGGGCGCAGCAGCTCCACATTGGGATCAATAGCGGTGATTTAGGCAAACACCTCTGGGTGGTAGAAGGCACGGGTTGTGTGAACGGGTGTGGTATCGATGCCAGCAATCCACGTGAAGTGGCTATCTCGCATATCATGACGCTGATCACCGACGTAAAGACGACGGTAGGTTATGGTGCGCCTTTCTTTTACTTTAGTGGCAAGGATTTCTACTCTGCTCAAATCGGCTGGATATTCGGTGTTCTCGATGCGAATGGTCATCCTAAGCCGCTGCGTCAGGACCTCCAGATGGGGGCAGTCAAGCTAGTGCTGTCCTGCTCCTCTGGAAAGTTCTTGGTGGTTGATCAAGAGCAATTGTTGGCAAAGCTCTACAGTGGCTGCAAACTGCCGACTGACTATTCCAGTACGCTGCAAAGCTGAAAATGGGTTCACTAGTATCTCCAACTAAATCTTCTTAAACTTACTCTTTCTAGCATATGTCCTGGCTATGTTCTGCTAGCCTGGTTCTTCTGGTTCAGTACAGGGAGCACTTCGTTCGCCAATAATGCTAGGGTGGTTAGATCTGGAAAGTCCGGGCAGGTGAACATGAAGTAATCAACACCTAGCTCAATGAACGGCTGCATCTGTTCAATCACTTGCTGGGGTGTACCGGCAAATCCCTGGTCGGTACGCACATGTAGCGCCTGCAGTTTCTGGACTTCTGCCTCGGTTGGAGCGCAGATGCACGGACCGAACCATGTTCGCCGCAGTGTCGCAGCGCCTCGTCCAACTTCCTGGCATGCTCGTTCGCATTCATGGACTTGTTCGCGGTATTCGCCGATGCCTGTCCACGAGCCGTTCGACCAGTTATCGGGACGAGTCATATCGAGACTGAACCATGACACATTCCACCAGTCCGCGTGGCGTGCGATGAGCCGCAGCATTTTCGGCTTGTAACCACCAATCATGATAATAGGCTGGGGAACGGGCTTTGGCTCGCAGTAGGCATTGACAACGCGATAATGCTTTCCGTGAAACGTCACCTGTTCTTCCCGCCAGAGAGCTTTGATGATCTGAAGCGCCTCTTCAAGCTGCTCAATGCGCGCCCTGGCCGGAGGAAAGTCATAGCCGTAGGCCAGGTATTCGTCTTCTTTCCAGCCCGTTCCGATACCCAGGATAAATCGTCCCCGGCTCAGGTAGTGCAGCGTGGCGCCCATCTTGGCTAACAGGGCGGGATTGCGGAAAGACTGGCTCAGGACGGTATGCCCAAAATTGAGATGTGGATAAGAACCTATCAAGTAGGTAAGTGTGGTCCAGCCTTCTAAGACGGGACTTGCATCGTACTGGAGATGATCGGTAAACCAGACTGAGTCAAAGTGGCCGTCGATCATCTTGAAACCTTCGTCCACGTTGTCCAAGAACGTATCACGCGTTCTGTTTCCCCGTAACCTGCCTGAAAGTGTCCATCCAAGTTGAATAGCTGCCATTGCTGTCTCCTCTAACACTCATATTGTAAATGAGCCTACAAGCCGAATCAAAAAAGGTTTCTGTTGTGAACCTATTCTTAGTCTACCCCATCTATCCTCCATTTTTCTGCCAACCTCAAGTTTGTAATGGCAAACTTTCTCTCCAGTCATGATATTCCCCGCTTCGGAGAACACGCAGGAGGCGATATCCAAAAGACAGAGCTGGCCGCTCTCTTCCAGATGACGTATGTTGGCCTGCCAACCATCTACTACGGCGATGAGTACGGTATGAGAGGAATCTGCATTATGGGGAATTTCCACTCCTTTCAAATGGTACCATCTTGAAGCTGAGATTATTTTGTTGTATGTCTGCTGACTCCCTGCGATATTTACTGAGTTACCTGGACCTGGAGGAGATAATGCTCGAGCGGGGCTTGCATGTCGATCACACCACGATCTATCTTTGGGTGCAACACTATGCACCGGAACTTGAAGAGCGATATCTCTCGCAGCCAGTACAGCCACGGATTATGCTAACAACTCAACTTCGCTAAGAGGTCCCAGGGTTGTCAGAACCTGCTTCTCTCGTAAAGGGAAACGATGGAGCGTACGCATCACATCCTCCGTATTAACCTGTTCAATGCGCTCGATCTCTTCCTCGATGTTCACCAGGCGACCATATGTCATCCAGTCGGATGCAAGGGAGTGCATACGAGCATAGGTCGACTCACTGTTCAGCACCTTGTTGCTGACCCACTTGTCCTTCGCCCGACGTAACTCGTCTTCGTCTATGCCCTCTTCGAGCAGACGGACGAGCTCAGCTTGTAACAGTGTGAGCACCCCTGGGGCCTTCTCTGGCGTCGTGCTGGCCTCCATCAAGAGAATCCCTGTTCCCTCCAGTGCACGGACAGAACTCCCCACCGACTCTGCCAGGCCTTTCTGACGAATATTCCAGTAGAGGCGCGACCCGTTATGATGTCCCAGAATGCTTGCTCCCAGGACTGCCGCTTCGTAATCGGGATCTCTGGCATCGACAGATGGCATTGTGATCATCAGGATCTGTTGCTTGAGTTTGGTATCGACCATCACGTGGTTGGTGGATTCTAAAGGTTCATATGGTGTAGCCTGGCGTCCAGCTGCATCGCCGCTTTGCCAGGAATGACAATGCTGCTCTGCTACATCAACCACATAGTTCCAATTGAAGTTACCTGCTACTGAGAGGACGAGGTTATTGGTAACATAACGACGCTGCCAGTAATCGCGCATCCGATCAATGCGCATACTCCGAATACTTTCACGCGAGCCGAGTACGTAGTTTCCCAGGGGGCGTTCACCGAAGTAGGCATGCATCATGCGCCGGTAGGCTAATCCGCGAGGCAATTCTTCTGATCGTGCAATTTCGTTGACGATAACTTCTTTCTCCGTCTCAAAATCGTGCTCGTCCAGGCGCGGAACCATCATCTCACTCAGGAGCTCCAAAGCTCGGTCCAGGTACTCTCCCAGCACACGGAGATAGTACACGGTATATTCAACTGAAGTTGAGCCATTCTTCTCAGCTCCTATCCTGGTGAACTCTTGCTTCAACTGTTGCCAGTCAAGCGTTTTGGTGCCTTTGAAAATCATGTGCTCAAGGAAATGTGAGATCCCTGCTACACGGGTGTCCTCTTCATCACGAGCGCCAGTGCGTACATAAAAGCAGAGTGCGACCGATTCAAAGTCGGGCATGGACTGACCGACAATCTGAAGACCATTACTAAGTTGGTGGGTATGAAAGTGAGGGCTGGTGGCTTCAGACATCATGGACTCCTTCAGGTAGTAACACTTTCGCCACGCTCTAAGAACCGACATACTGAATTGCTGCAAGCATGCCTTCGATACAGTTACTCTGTATTTTCCAGATCTTCTTCACGAACAAGGCAAGGTATAACAAAAAGAGAAGTAAAGGTTATTTCTTGTTTTGTGTTCAGGCATACACTTCTATATTCGCGAGATGGATATACACTTTGATCCCGAATTCTTCTCCGTGCAGCAGCTCAATTCGGCCTTTGCTGTGGAGTAAGTATGTGTTAGCGATTGGCAAACCACATGGCGTAATCCTCCACTAGCTGCCGCGTCTCGGCATCCGCCTCCGTAGGCTTCAGATCACACAAAGGGAGTTCATTGACCCCATGTTTATGCTTCACCGCCACGATGGTGCCATAGGTCTCGTCCAGGAAGGTGATTGCTAGAACGCTGACCCGAGCGCCCTGACGAACAGGCCCGCGTTGATATTCTACCACGGTGGCGGCAAACGGGAAGACCAGGTGCTCCTCCAGGTAGGCATGCCAGGCCCGGAACACCGCCAACTCGTTGTGACCCTCCGCCCGGTTCACGATCGCTTGAATCCGCTTGCCTTGTTCTCCCCCGAGATAGAGCCAGCTTGTTTGGGACTCAAGCTCTGCGATGGCCGCAACCACATCGTCCTCGGTGTCACGTGCTGCTGCAGGTTCCACTTCATCGAGCAACAGATTCATTTCTGACCAGGACAGTCCCTCTTCTTCACTCCAGGCAATATGGGCTGGCAGTATACTCTTCAGCGTGAGGCTATCCCATTGGATTGTCACGATCTCCGCCTCGTCAAGAATGGCGCTGATGCGTCCCTGCCACCCACCGATATCGTGACCCGTGTCGGGGTCGGTGACGCCCGGTTTGACCACGACGCTCTCGCCGATGGCCCAATGTCTACTCTTCATAGTTCTTCCGACGTTCAAACATGCTCCATAATCCTCCAGGGAACTTATGGCTTTAGTGTATCACACTGGCGATTGATCTCGATTGCGCACTACTTCCTCTTTACTTCGGAAGCTTTGCTCCCTATCTACTCCAACCCCCAGTCAGCTTAAATGTGACGACTTCCTTAAAATCATGCAGTTCCTCTAGCATCTCTTGCAAGAATAACTGTTGGTGCGTCCCGCGCTCCCACTCTGACCTGTCCAGTGTCCCAAGCACCAGGTAATCGTTGCCAACGACTTCTGGTTTCTGCTCGGTAAAGTAAGAGGCAAGAAAGTGTTCCACGTCGTCTTGATGTGCAATGAGCAGATCACAGAAAGGGCAGTAGCGACATGTCTTGTTGAGCGAGAGTATCTGCATTGGATCGACATGTATCACCAATGGCAGCTTCCGCTGGTGCATCTTGTTGTCACACTGCGGGCATCTCGTAAACCGCACATCCTCATAGGGATTGAGAAAGAAGCGGTAACGCGGGGGCTGCTTGCCCAGTTGTGTCATGGCCTTCTTTTTTCGATTTGCCATTGGTACGTTGTTACTCCTTGATAAAAGTAATTGACTGCTTGAGCTTGCTGCCCTTGAATGGATCTCTTATATCAACCATTGCCGGAAGGCCCGTCCGGCGGGTTTCAGGAAGTGCTGCCAGATTGTTTTTAGCAAGCGTGTATCGCGGATCAATAACCAGTGCGCGTCTCAATGCCGCCTCTGCCTCGTCGTATCGCTCCTGCATCATCAAGCATATTCCCAGGTTGCCCCACGGTTGTGGTAAGCAATCGCCCATAGCAATGGATGCCTTGAGAGCTTGCTCGGCCTCCTCCCACTCACCAGCCTCCATCAATTGTAAGCTGTCCTGGAAGAGGTCTTCCTGCTCAATTAGCTGGTCCAGGGTGAAGTCTGGACCGCGTAGTTTCAGTGTTTTCCCAGCCAACTCACGGGCGAACCTCAGCTCTTCCTCAAGCTTCTTTGCCAGCTCAGGTCTGGTATTCAGCTCTTTCGCACGTTCATAATCACGAAGCGATCTCCCAAAGCGCGAGGTGAATCGACTAGCCATGCCTCGATTGAACCACAACTCGGCATCGTTAGGATCTAATGAAAGCGCCTCTGTATAAGCCGTGTAACTTTGCGGAAAGTTCTGTAGCATACCTTGTGCAGTTCCAAGTTGAGCCAGCACATCAACGCGCTGCGGAGCATGCCGTGGAAGGTAGTTCAACAAGCGTTCACAGTTACTTACCGCCTCAGCATAATTCCCTTGAAAGATCTGATGCCCAATAAGGTCGAACAGTTTGTCGGCTTGCGACAAACCGGGGGCTAACTTCATCTTTTGTTTGGATTGTTTTGATTTTCTTGACATATTTTTGATAGCGTTGCCGCTCCTCCTGATGTTTGTACTCAACAGACAGAGCTTCCATTGCCCTGCTACAAATCTCTTTTGTCCAGTTCTTCCCTTAAAGCACGCAGACCCTTATTCTCGTTTCTCAAGCTACTTATATACACGTGCCACTCTGATTCCTGCCCTTGCTTCTGGTACAGCATTCTGATGCGCATCATGTATCCTATCGCTTGCTTGTAATTTTCACGTCCGCGCCCGTCAATGAGTTTTTGTATCCCACTCTTATACAGTCGAATCGCTTCCCCGGGATAATCTTCCTCGGCAGCTTTTGCTACCTGAATCCGGTAATCACCTGGGGCTGAATAATAGCCGTGTCCATATCCAGGGAGTGATCTTCCTGACCCACGTTCCATCTCCGCGAGAGCAGACAGTGCGTGGCCAACCTCTCCCTCGTCCAGATAGATATTGACGAGTGCCCCCCAACGGCTTTGCTGCTCTAACGTCTGAATCAGTTGTGGCCGCAGGTCAGACCACGCATCTTCCGGCTGACCGGCTATCTGCGCTGCGGAACGAACGGCACGATAGGTAGTAGTATCCGGGCTGATCTGGAAGCGAGCAAGCTCTATCTTCAAGGCTTGCTGCGGCCTGCCATAGATACTGTACTTTTCGCCTAACCATCCCCGATAGGTGTCCACGGTACGTTCACCTGTGAAATCCTGTCGCTTTCCCCGCAGAGCCTGTTCGACCTCTTCAAGTCTTGTTTCAACAAATCCCAGAGCCTGTTCTCGCCACGCATCGCCTGACTTCAGCAATTGTTCTGCGAACCAGGTCACGTCCCTGGATTCGGTCAATGTTGCCTGGGCAACGCCCAACGCTTCGTTTTCACGGCCAAGCTGCAGTAATTTCTCCGCCAGTTCCTTGTACAGACCGGCTTTACGATACTCCTCAAGCAAATCTTCATCGCTGAAGTGCTCTGCCTGTTTGAGTGTCGCCAGAAAATGAATGATGCTGCGGTTATGCCATTGGCTCGAAAAGTCCTGTCCCGACTTCATCTCTTCCCGTAGCCAGCTCTCAACCATCTTTCGCTCATCCTCAGTGACACTCTCCGCCATTGCTCCGGCAACATCCACCTCGATCCCGCCATAATTGTAGCCAAATTTCCAGAGATCGAACAGTGCGGTCAGTAGTTCTTCGCGTTCTTCCGTGTCCAGTTGTTCATCTTGCGGCAGGGCCGATTGTGCTTCCAGGCACTTTACCAGACCAGCGGCGCATTCACCCAGAACCCAACTGACCTGACCTTCATCGTGTACCTCCTCGTATTGCATGACAGTTTCCTCGGCAATCGTAGCATACACGATTTGCGCATTGGCCCATTCGCCTGCCTCGGCAAAGTTCTTGCCTATGTCGTATAACTGTTCTAACTCAGCAGCAACACGGCTCGCAGCGCCCCATCCTTCTCCCGCATGATAGAAAGCCGAGGCTACCTGGCTCCGAACGGTAGAGGGATCAAGCGTGCGTTCTCGCCCCTTGCCCGGCCTGCTCCTCTCTTGTGTCGTGGTTGCCAGCGGCAGTTCTATGAGCAACTCGATCAGCGGTTCTATGTCAGGCTGCCGCTGCACCAGTTGTTCCAGCAGGGCCAGTAACTCCTCGCGACTCTTCTCGTCCAATCGCCCCATGAGCCACGAACGCACCACAAAGCGTTCCGGCAGATGGATCCAGGTGAGCAGCAAGGCCACCAGGTGCTTGCAAAAACCTCCCCGTGGGCAATTACAGCCCGCAGAAGTCAGCTTGTCAGTACTTTTTTCACCTGCTGGCACTAAGGTCGCTTCGACTCGATACAGGTCGCCGCTTGAACCCTGGCAGTATGCTTTGAGCACCGACTCACTCAGGATTGGCTCGACTATGGTATGATCGAGATAGTAGCTATACCCTTTTTGAAAGCTTGTATCATCGGTATAGGTTTGAATATCAGCTTCTGACAGCGGTTTGAACTTGCCTTTCACATCCGATCCGGTGTGGACCTTTGCCATGGTTATTTCCTCCGTTCCATCTCTCTGCCATCTT
>WNGK01019448.1_pt1 | contig 10262 bp, 6 predicted proteins | sample 5400601 | NCBI WGS metagenome assembly WNGK01 (sample SAMN13153376, study PRJNA577476) | soil metagenome | isolation source: 60 cm soil or saprolite under Garry oak tree replicate 1 | place: USA:California | collected 2016-06-15 | reverse complement strand
TCGCCTACTCGACCGGGGCTGCTGGCGCGATTGGCGTTGGGACAAATTCTATCGGGTTCACCAAGATCTTCTATGAATTCACATCCGCCGCCGCGAACAACGGGAGCGACTTTCTCGGGGCGACCGCCAATACTCCATTTTTCAACATCTCAACAGCCCTCGTCATGTTTCTAGGACGCTTCGCACCCATCGGATTATTGCTTGCGCTCAGCGGATCTATGATTAACAGAAAGAGGCTTACCACAGAAGCTGGTGTAAGAACGGACAGTCCGCTCTTCGCCCTGATCCTTGTAGGGAGCATACTTGTCCTCGTCCTCCTCACCTTCTTCCCGTTCCTCGCACTGGGCCCGATTCTAGAATTTTTCCAGGGACGTTTAAACGGATTCTAGAGGAAAACCATGTCGACAAGATTGAGCAAGATGATGTCCGTCCGGCGTACAAACCTGGTTTCCCGAAAAGTGCTCGTCGATTCGCTTGTCCGCCTCAGCCCACTCAGGCTCATCGCGAACCCTGTAATGCTGATTGTGGAGATCACGTTCTTCATCGTGGGAGCCATGGCCCTCAACCCTGAAGCGTTCCCCAGACTCGCAAGCTCTTCCCTCCAAGTATTCTATGGTGAGGTTGCGTTGATTCTTCTGATCACCGTCTGGTTCAGCACCCTATCCGATGCGCTTGCGGAGAGTCAGGCGAAGAACACGGCTAACAGCCTTCGAAGACTGGAGATGGAGGTGTCTAGCAAAAAGATCCTGATCGAAGGCGGTTCTAGGCGAGTCGTTCCTATTCCGTCAAGGGAACTTCGTACTGGTGACCTCATTCTTCTAGAGAAGAACGACACAGTTCCCATCGACGCGCAAGTCCTGGAAGGAATCGCCATGGTGGACGAGTCACTCCTCACAGGGGAATCTACTGCGGTTCGGAAGGCCCCGGGAGACGATGTGATCGGGGGCTCGCAGGTCCTCAGTGACACTCTCACAGCGAAGGTTACCGTCAACCCTGACGAGACTTTCATCAATCAGATGATTAGGATGGTTGAGTCGTCCAAGAGGCCGAAGACTCCCAACGAGCAGGCCGTAACCATTGTCCTGATAGGCCTCACAGCGATCTTCACCATCCTAATCGGAGCTTTGCTGGGTGTGTCTCTTGTTCTTAGCCTCGCAGCCGACCTTTCAGTCCTGATAGCGCTCTACGTCTGCCTCCTACCCACGACCATTGGAGCTCTGCTTCCCTCGATAGGCTTGTCAGGCATATCTCGGCTCTACAAGGAAAAAATCGTTGCAAAATCTGGTCGTGCGGTCGAGACGGCCGGCGATACTGACGTCATTCTTCTCGACAAGACCGGAACTATCACAGTCGGCAACAGGCAAGCAGTGGAATTCATACCCTTTCCAGGGTTCAATGAGAGAGATGTGGGTGAAGCAGCCTTTCTTGCTTCGTGGCATGATGATACTCCTGAGGGCCGAAGCCTGATCCGGCTTGCCTACGAGGATGGTTTTGTGCCCAAAGAGATGAACGCTCTAGACGCCTCGGAGGTCTACGAGTTCAGCGCCAGCACACGAACGAGCGGCGTCAAGCTGGCGGGAGGGACTGGCTTCATGCTCCCAAAGAGCGGCGGAACGGGCCGTGAGAGGGGAAGGCTCAGGAGAAAATTCGAACCCCACGTGGAGGGTGGCGTCCCGATTGGATCGGATGAGACAGAGATCATCAAAGGCGCCCCTGATGCTATCAAGAAAATTGTCAAGTCTGTTCCAGCCGACTATGACAAGATCGTTCAGGAAATATCTGCTGCCGGAGACACAGCCATGGCGCTTTCGAGAAATCGAGAGGCAATCGGGATCGTCCGGTTGAGAGATGTTCTCAAGCCCGATATCAGAGAGAAGATAATGGCGGTTAAGGTGATGGGCATTAGACCAGTCATGATAACTGGTGACCAGCCGCTCACGGCCAAGAGCATCGCTGCCGAGGTGGGAATTGACGAGTACCGGCCCGAGGCGAAACCCGAGGACAAATACGACATCGTCAAACGCGAGCAGGCTGAGACGAGAATTGTTGCAATGATAGGAGACGGGACCAATGATGCCCCCGCGCTAGCGATGGCCGATGTGGGTTTAGCGATGAATTCTGGAACCCAGGCCGCAAAAGAGGCTGCTAACATGGTAGACCTCGAGTCCAACCCAGCCAAGATTATAGAGGTAGTGATGCTCGGCAAACAGTTACTGATGACCCGAGGCGCGGTAACGACGTTCAGCATCGCGAACGATGTCGCGAAATATTTCGCGATAATACCTGTGCTGTTTGCGTCAACTGTACCGGAGCTGAAAGCGCTGAACGTGCTCGGGCTTGGACTGAACACTGCCGTGCTCTCGGCCCTTATCTTCAACGCTATGATCATTCCCCTTCTCATTCCCTTGGCGATGAGAGGGGTCGCGTTCAAGCCCTCTGGGACCATGACCCTTTTCCTGAAGAACACGATGATCTATGGGATCGGCGGAGTCATCGTTCCATTCGTCGGTATCAAGCTGATAGACGTGGCGATATCACTACTCTAGGAGAAAGACGACTTGAACATCAAGAGTGAACTCCGGCAAAACTGCGGCCCTGCGATAAGATTGGCAGTAATCTCGCTGATACTCTGCGGGCTAGCGTTTCCCATTATCATAACTGGATTCGCCCAGGTACTCTTCCCATCTCAGGCCAATGGAAGCTTAGTCCAACTTCATGGAAAATACGTGGGCTCAAATCTTGTCGCGCAGAATTTCAGCCAGCCGATCTTTTTCCACCCCCGAAACGATTCCGCCTCGAGGGTCGACCCGGACATCACTGTCCAGGATGCGGATTCTCAGATTCCAAGGATAAGCGCAGCTACCGGCATTTCAAATGACACTCTGCGACAGATCGTGAACCAGAACGAGGAGGGCGCGTTCTGGATCTTCGGCACTCCCTATGTCTACATCAGTTTCTGGTATAGTACGAAGTAGGCTGTGGCCATGAAGACGAAGCTCAGGAGCATTCCGAAGCCTAGAAAGCTGTATGCGCGTTTGGGCCTGTAGGCGTTCCGTGTGCTCATGAACATCATGTAGAGTCCGACGACTCCGAACGCGTAGAGCAAAGCGACGAACACGCCTTCGGCGGGAGTCTGGTTGTTAATGTCGTGGGGATAGACGAAGCCGAGACCTTGCTGTACGTTCAAGAGGCTTACGGACGTGCCAGCGCCCACGAGAATGAACAGTCCGCCGGCGAGAACAAAGACGGTGAAGGCAAGGATCACGAATGAGGCTACAGGCAGTAGTGGCCTGCTTGATCCAGGCGCGAGTTTCACGAAGCTCATTCTGAATGCAAGGTTGTTGAGGGATCTCTTCAGTTTGAAAAATCCTGTTCTGAAACCCATCGGTGGTCCACGTCGTCAAGCCGGAGAGTGGCCTTCGCCATAATAAGCCCTGCTTTCCCACGTGGATGCGCTACTCTGAAACCGTTTTGTGCGGCGAACTCCTCTACACCGGGCTTGAGCTGGAGACTCCTGGCGAGATCATTCAGCGGAATGGAGGCTATTGTCCCAAGTGCGGTAAGAAGCTCGGGTTTGACACTGAGAACCTGAAGATTATTCCTCAGACGCCTGTTCCTGGTCCGTAGCTACTTCGCATTCTTTTTTCTACCAGCACTGAACTACCGGCAACTCGCGAGTCGTTGGTCTTGGCAAGAAGAACCCACGTCTACGAGTATCACAGGAAGTACGGCAACATTGTCGAATATGCGGGCTTCGACCTATCCGTCTGGTTCGAAGGCATAATCCCGGAATGCCACAGCGTCAGGAACAACTGTGGAATATTCGACGTCTCCCACATGGGACGCGTCCTAGCCGAAGGAAAAGGCACCGAATCATTTCTCAACCAGCTGACCACGAACGACGTGTCCAAGCTCGCGGTTGGAAGAGGTCAGTATACTCTCCTTTGCAATCCAAAGGGGGGAATAATGGATGATCTAACCATTTTCAGAATAGGTGCCATGCGGTATCTTGCTGTCTATAACGCGGGCAATCGTGACAAGAACTGGAACTGGCTTCTCAAGAACAGGCCGGGAAGCGACGTGACCCTTTCCGATGTTTCCGACAATGTTGCTATGTTCGCGGTTCAAGGGCCAAGGGCTGGTGTGGTGCTTTGGAATGTGTCCGGTGTAAAGCTCGAAGAGGTAGAAAAGTATGGGACGAGGGATTTGAAGGTTGCAGGGGTCCCGTGTCTCTTGACGCGTAGCGGGTACACTGGTGAGGATGGTTTCGAGATCTACGTCTGGAACACGAGTGTGAAGCAGCCGTCAAACGCTGTGAAAGTCTGGGAGAAACTGTTGTCTGGTGGTAGGGAGTTGGGGATCTGTCCAGTTGGGCTTGGTGCGAGAGATGTTTTGAGACTTGAGGCAGGTATGTGTCTTTATGGGAACGATATTGACGAGAACACTTCTCCCGTTGAAGCGAAGCTGAACTGGGTTGTTCGTGTGGAAAAACCGGATTTTGTGGGCAAGAATGGGATCATAGACTTGAAGGAAAAAGGGCCAAGCCGCGTGAGAGTTGGTTTCAAGATGAGGGAGAAAGGAATCCCACGACAAAGCCAGGACATTTTTGTTGATGCTGAGGCCGTTGGAAAAGTTTCGAGCGGAACGTTTTCTCCAACGCTCAGTGTCGGGATTGGAATGTGTTATGTCCCTCAGTCGCTGGCGGCCGTCGGGGAGACGTTTAGTGTGGGAATCCGGGACCGGAGGGTCCGAGCGGAGATCGTTAAGCTTCCCTTCTACCAGAGACGATCGGAGAATCAGGTTGTGGTGTTCGGGGAGGAGATGGGGTTGAAGGATTTCAGGAAGAAATACAGCCCATCAAGCCAGCCCACAGTAGCAACTGCGACTCATTGAGTAAATGGCGCGAGCTATTCTCAAGGACGAAGAATCCTAGTTCGGGACAACGAGTGTGCGATACTTGGTTAGCCGGCTACTTCGAAGCTTCGGGCTTTGAGCCGGTCGCATTCGTGCTGTGTGCTGTGCTTTTCGCACATGTCTCTGCTGCAGTGGGGGCAGTTCTCTACTGCTAGTATTTGGCAGTCGGTGCATACTGTTCCCCAAACGAGTGCCATTTCTTGTTTCATGTCCCCAGGAGTTCTCGACCTATTAGCATTGGTTACTAAAGCCGTTTGGACATTTCTTACTCAAAAAGATAAGTAAACTGTTACCGATCCTACACGGACGCGTACAACGATAAAAGGAATCCACCTGTAACCTTTCAGTATCAATAGAACTAGCGGCGAGGCTTCTCTTTCTTGCCCTTCAATAAGGCGTCAAGGCTTACACCGTTGACAGTGAAAACACGGTAGCGTGTTCCCGGAAGGTCACCGTACGCTTTTCCCTCGGCACCACCAATTCCCTCGATCTCGACCTCATCATGTTCGTCTATGAAGTTCAATGCTCCATCGCCTGGGAGGAACGCGGTGACGGTCTTGCCGTTCTTGATAATCTGGGCTCGCACGCACTTGCGGACAGCGCTGTTGGGTTGTCGGCATTCGACGCCGACCTTCTCTAGGACGATGGCTTTTCCTTGTGGCGCTCCTTGGAGCGGATCTGACTTGTAGTCCAGTCCAAGCATTCGTCGCTTGTACGGTGCGTAGGCCCACCTGAACTCCTTTCGCCTCTTCCGGAGCTTTTGGGCTGCGAACAGCCCTCGCGATGCCTTGGCCATATATTCACCGTTTACTGGGAAGATAGCTAGCTCGCTGGGTTGCTTTTTAGATTGACGATTGGCATCCGTTTACTTTTACAAGGGCCCGTGGAGACCATTCATGCGACGCGAGGCTCAGTCGCTAAGACCCCCTTGTTTCTAGAACACCTGCTGATTAGCAGCGATTATGGGCGAGACGGGCGATTCAAAGCGTAATCTGGGGTTAGGTGGCTCGGCGAAAAACGCGATTGGCCCAGCGAATCTGGGGGCGATCTTGAAGCACCGTCTCAGATTCGAGATCAGGGCTGATAATGGGCGATTCCTCGAATCGGATCTGTTTTCAAGTGGGCCCCTCTCTTCAGAAATGGGTCCAGAGCCTACGAGCGTTTCAGTTTTGAGGAAAGAGCAGTCTTACTGGACGACTACGTGGTCGATGTCGAAGTATCTCTTCACGAGTAAACGGGTCTTGTCAATCGTCCGGCCGTTCTTGCCTATCGCGATCGCTTTGTCCTGCGGGTCAACTTCAACGACCACGATCTTCTTGTCGGGCCTTTCTGTTACTCGGATCTCTTTGATCCTCGCCGGGGAGAGGCTGTTCCGGATTAGGCCTTCAGGGGTCTCCGCGTACTCGACGACTTCGATCTGGCGGCTTGTCATGCGGCGTAGCTGGTTGATGTTCTTTCCACCCTTCCCAATCGCGAGTCCCATGTCTCCTGGCTTTGCTACGAAAATAATCCGTCCAAGTTTCTCATCGATCACGCAGTCTTGTGTGGTCGCGCCTGTGGTACTCTCGAAGAGCGCCATGTACTTCATTTCTTCACTCGTTAGCTTGATCTTGGGCTGAAGCATCACTTGTTCTCAGCCAGCTTCAAGACCTCAGAATCACCAGGCTCCCTAACCACCATTGATGCAACAGGGAAGGGTTTCTCGCAGAGAGCGCCTAGGTCGAGGCTGCTGCCTTGAAAGACGTAGACAGGAACCTCTGACTGCTCCGCATCATAGACAATATTCTCGCGAAAGTCTACGGGACAATTGCTCGCAAGTATCAAGAGCTTGGCTCTTCCGAGGGAGGCGCTCGAGAGAGCGACTTTGCTTCCGAACTCGACCTTGCCGGTCTTCACCGCCATCCGGATCTGCTTGTTAACGTCCAACTGGTTCTACTTGCTCCCTTTCCGGGACATGGACATCGAGACTTCTATGAGTCCGGTGCCCATCGGTACTTGTTGACCAACAATCACGTTCTCCGCCACGCCCCTTAGAGTGTCGACGATGCCTTTGACTGCTGCGTCTACGATTGTGGGGATAGTGATCTCGAAGGCTGCTTTGGCGAGAGTGCTCGCTTTCTCTCCGCTGACACCGTGACGTCCGACCTGGAGGACTTCGCCTGACGAGGTCATCATGTCAGCTACAAGCATCACGTGCCGAACGTCCACGTCTAGACCCTGTTCCTCCAGCACTCCCAGTGCTTCTTTGATTACTACGTTGCGGGCGGCCTCGATCCCGAGGACGACAGCTGTCTCGTTTATATTGTTGCTGACTGTCCGGCTTGTATCAACGCCGGGGACTTCGAAGGCCAGTGCAAGGCTGGATCCTTCTGTTCTGACTATCCATTCGCCCTTCTCCTCGATGACTAGGGCTCGTCGGACCGCCGGCAAGCCTTTGACGTGATGGACCAGGAGCTTACTCGCTAGTCTTCTGAACTGTGGGATCTCAAGTTCTTTCGACTTGATCTCTACATGGTATCCTTCGACCTTGACCTCAGTGTTTGGCGGTTTCACCGCGTCCCGTACGTCTTGGACAGTGATCTCTCTTTCTTTCATCGCTTGCGGGTTGAGTTTCACATCAATCCTCATTCTTGTGACATCAGACTCGAACGAGCTTGCGATGTCTCCTAGGGTAGCGTGGGTGAGCAAGGTGGCTACTTCCTGAGCCTTCTCTCTGCTGGTGCGGTGTTTCGCGTCCAAGTATACGGTCATGTTTGGTGTCGAGGGGATCTTGCGCGCGTCCACGATCTCGATCAGTCTGGGAAGTCCCAAGGTAACGTTTTGCTCTTTCACTCCTGCAAAGTGGAATGTTCGAAGTGTCATCTGGGTACCTGGTTCGCCGATGGACTGGGCGGAGACTATTCCTGCAGCCTCGCCGGGTTCCACCAGAGCGCGCTTGTAGTTCTCGATCGCCTCCAAGACAGTCTCGTCAACAGCGGTCTTAGGCAGCTTCGCGTTTACTAGGCTCTGGCGCAGCTTGTTGAGTATTAACGGCGATAGGGTGTTGTTTGCCTTGTCTACTTCGTCCTCAACGTAATCCTTGGTGGCGGCGACTCCTTTCTTCATCGTAAGCCGGATGCGTTCTATAAGTCGATCGATGTTGACAGCCTTGCCATGGTCGCTCTTCGCTGTGTCGACACCGTCTTCTCCGTAGCGGACCTGGATTATGTTGCCTCGGGAATCTCTGACGGTCGAATCGTATTCGACTCTGAGATGCTCTAGGGCGTTGATGAGCCGTCGTTGCATGTATCCGCTTTGTTGGGTCCTGACGGCTGTATCCACAAGACCTTCTCTTCCTCCCATGGCGTGGAAGAAGAATTCGATGGGTTCAAGTCCGTCTCGGTACGAGTTGTAGACGAAGCCTCGAGCTGCTGCTCCGGCGTCTCCTGGTTTGAAGAATGATAAAGCTCTGCCGCGATATCCTCTGAGGATTCTTTTTCCTCGGATCGATTGTTGGCCGACGCTTGCTGTCATCTGTGATATGTTGAGGGTTGAGCCTCTTGCTCCTGCCCTACTCATGATTACGCCGCTGTTGTCCATCTGGAAGTACTGGTCGGCGAATTCGCCTGCTACGTCTCGAGCTCTCGAGAGCTCGTTCATGATGTAGAGCTCCAATGACTCTTCCAGCGATTGTCCTGGCAATCGTTCCAAGGTTTCTTTTCGATAGCTGTCAATGTATTCGTTGACTTTCTCTTCCGCCTTGGAGATCGCTTTCGCAATCTTTTCCTTGGTTGCAGGAGGGATTTCGAGCTCGTCGAACGCGTATGTGAAGCCCCGAAGCACCATATACCGATCGAGAAGTTTTGTGACTGCGTTGAGGAATGTCCTTGCTTCCTCTGCACCATAGTCTTTGACTATTCGGTGGAAGAGGCTCTCTGATTTTTCAGCGCCGATTGAGGCTTTGTCGATAACGCCCTGCTCGAGAACGCCGTCTTTGACCACGATGAACGCGTCATATGGGCAGTCGTGGAGGACTCCTTTGTCACAGTCCGCGCACTTGTAGTAGGCGGACAGGTTGGACTTCGACACGAAGTTGAAGCCTTTCGGCATAACGATACTGAAAATCTGCTTTCCGGTCCATTTCTCCTCGGGTTTCGTCACTGCCGGTTCTGGCATAGGTCCCTCGAACCCGGCGGCCGCCAGTAGCTTTGACACATCTGCGCGGTTTAGAAGCGTCGATTTCTGGGTAAGGAGGAAAGCCGCTGTCAAAGAGTCTCGAATGGCTCCGATGATTGGTCCGCCGTATCTGGGGGAGAGAATCTGGTCTTGCACCTGCATGAGAAGACGCGCCTCGGTGCGGGCCTCTTCTCCCTGTGGGACATGTAGGTTCATCTCGTCACCGTCAAAGTCCGCGTTGTAAGGCGGACAGACTGTTGGGTTGAGCCTGAAGGTCTTGTACGGGAGGACCCGGACGCGGTGTGCCATTATGGACATTCTGTGTAGACTCGGTTGCCGGTTGAATAGCACAATATCGCCGTCTCGGAGATGTCGCTCGACTATGAAGCCTGGCTGCAGAGCTTCCGCGACAACCTTCCTGTCGGTGACGAATTCCAGTCTGACTCTTCGGCCATCGGGACGAACGATATACAGTGATCCAGGATACGTGTCAGGGCCGTTGGCGATGAGCTTCTTCATCTCGTCGAGATTGTAATCGGTGGCCTTTTCCGGAATGGTTAGTCGGCTAGCGACGTCGAGGGGTACTCCTACTTCGTTGATGTCTAGGTTCGGGTCAGGGGATACGACTGTTCGGGCTGAGAAGTCAACTCTCTTACCTGACAGATTCCCTCTGAATCTTCCCTCTTTCCCTTTCAATCGTTGAACAAGCGTCTTCAAAGCCCGTCCTGATCGGTGTCTTGCAGGGGGTAGACCTGAGACTTCGTTGTCGAAGTATGTTGTTACGTGGTACTGTAGCAGTTCGTGTAGTTCTTGGATGATGTTGATAGGAACTCCGGATTCAAGGGCCTCGCGTAGTTTCTGGTTGATCCTTATGATGTCGACGAGTTTGTGGGTCAGATCGTCTTCCGACCTGATGCCGGACTCGAGGGTGATGGAAGGTCTGACAGAGACGGGTGGGACAGGCATTACTTGGAGGACAGCCCACTCTGGCCTTGCCGCCTTGGGATCCATTCCTAGAAGAATCAGGTCATCGTCAGGAATTCTCTCAAGTCTTTCCCGGACAGTGCTGGGTGTTAGGCGTACAGCGCCTCCCTCTGCCACGATCTCGTGGAAGGTTGTAGGTTTGCCATGCTCGATTGGGTACTGTTTCTGTCCGCAATGAGGACACTGCTGGGCCTTCTTGGCATCTTTGA
>WNGK01009061.1_pt1 | contig 10262 bp, 8 predicted proteins | sample 5400601 | NCBI WGS metagenome assembly WNGK01 (sample SAMN13153376, study PRJNA577476) | soil metagenome | isolation source: 60 cm soil or saprolite under Garry oak tree replicate 1 | place: USA:California | collected 2016-06-15 | reverse complement strand
GCGATTCTGGGGCGCACGCTTGGCGCGATCGCCTCGGAGAAAGCGGGCATCCTGCGCGCGGGTCGACCCGCCCTGCTGGCGGAGCAGCGGCCGGCGGCGAAGCTCGCGCTGTTGCGGGCGTGCCGCGGCGTTGGGGCGCAATGTCGCGTGGTCCCGCCGCTTGAACGCGAGCTGCCCCTGGCTGGGGCGCATCAGCGGCAGAACGCGGCGCTGGCGGTCGCCGCGGCGAAGGCGCTGCTGCCAGACATTGACGAACAGGCGATCAATCTGGGACTCGAGCGCCTGAGGTGGCCGGGGCGGTTCGAGGTCATCGGCGAGCGGCCATCGGTGGTGCTCGACGGCGCGCACAATGGCGCGTCGGCCGCCGCGCTGGCGGAAACGCTGCGCCACTTCGCTGCCGGGCGGCCGATCCGCCTGGTGGTCGGCATCAACCGCGACAAAGACGCACGCGCTGTGCTGCGGCCCTTGCTACCCCTGGCCGACCAGGTCTGGGCGACCCAGGCGCGCGACAATCGGCGCGCGCTCTCAGCCGAGGAGTTGGCGCGACTCTGCCGAAAGCTGGGCGCGCACGCCGAAGCAGAGCCCGACCTGAGCGCTGCGCTTGAGCGTGCGATGCGTATGAGCGGCGCTTCTAAAAAAACTGTCGCGCGCGAAAAGACGGAGCAAACTGTCGATAGCGTGGTGTGCCTGACAGGTTCATTGATGCTCGTGGGCCAAGCGCGCGCTACCCTTGGTGTGCCGGCGCCGGAGCGGCTGTGGTGACAAAGCTCTCGAATCCCCTGAAGGGTCCCCAGTGGGGAAGCTTTGCCATTACTTGCGCCCTGCTCGTGCTGGTGCCTGCGGTCATCGGCGCGGAGCTCATCGCGCGGGACTACGAGCGCCGCGTGACTGAAGACGTGCACAATCGCGCCGTTGTCGGACTCGATTCACTCTCAGGCATATTCGACAGCGAGCGTCTGCGCACCCTCAACAACGCCGAAGTCGCCGGCGAGCGCCTCGGACCGTTGGTCGCCGCGGACATGCCACCCGACGACCTGTTGAGGGCGGTCAACGACGTTCGCGTCAACGCGCTGCGCAACACCAGCCTGCTGGCGATCGTCGACGGCAGCGGCCGCACGCAGGCTAGCGACCCGGCGAGTAACTTGCCATTCGGCACCCAGGGCGACGTGAAGACAGCGCTCCAGGGCCGCATCACGGCCGGCTGGCAAGAGCGCGGCGTGCTCGTGCTCGAAGCAGCCTCGCCGCTGCGCGACAACGGCCCAACGCCGGGCGCGGTAGTCGTGGCCGAAAACGTCGACGACGGCTTTCTCACCATCGCGTCACGCCTGACGGGACTGGACATGGCGCTCATCACAAATGGGCACTATGTGGCCGCGTCGCGTGACGTGCGGCGCTCGATCTCCTTCGCGGGCGACACCACCGCCGATCCGGACCTGGCAGGCACCACCAGCGACACGTTCAAACGCACGCATGCAGGCGCAGACGGCTTCTTTTTCGCCGCGCGCAGCATCACCGTCGCCAACAACCGCCAGATCGGGACGATCATCGTTGGCGAGAACACCCAGCCGATTGACGACGCGGTCACCCAGGTGCGCGTGCTTGCGCTGGCCGCGGCCGTCCTGGGCGCACTCGGTGCCGGGCTGCTGGCGGCTTTCGCAGGAGTGCGCAACATGCGACGGGTGCGCCGGCTCGAGACGGTCGAAGCACGCCTGGAGCACGAGCTCGGGCGCGCTGAGCACCTCCAGGCCGTACTGGCCAGCCTCAGCGAAGGGGTGATCGTGGCCGATGCCGAACGTCGGGTGATGCTGCTGAATCCCGCGGCGCGGGGGTTGCTGAGCCTGCCGGCGCGCGGCGAGGACGAGCCGCAGCTCCTTACCGACGAGCTGCTACCCGCCAGTGAGCGCGTCATTCGCTCCTACTCGGCGCCCGTGCGCGACGAGGGCGGTCAGGTGGTCGGCACGGTGACGGTGCTGCGGGATGCGACGCGCGACCAGGAGCTCGACCGACTCAAGTCCGAGTTCCTGACGGTCGTGTCGCACGAGCTGCAGACGCCACTCACGGTCATCAAGGGCGCGCTCGAGCTGGTAATGGACGACGAAACGGGCCAACTGTCCCGCGTCCAGCGGCGCTTCCTCGAGACGATCGAGCGCAACTCGACGCGCCTGGTCGGGCTGGTCGGCGACCTGCTCGACCTGAGCCGACTCGAAGCTGGACGGGTTGAGCTCGAGCCTCAACCACTGGATACTCCGAGCCTGGTGCGCGGCGCGCTGGCCGCGGTAAGCAACCTGTTCGAGGCGCGCGGCACACAAGTCGAGGTCGACGTGCCCGAGTCGGTACCGCCCATCCTGGGCGATCGGCGGCGGGTGGAGCAGATCCTGACTAACCTGCTGGCGAACGCGGCCAAGTACACGCCTTCGGGCGGATTGGTCGCGATAGGCGCGTACAGCGAAAACGGGCACGTCGCGTTGTCGGTCGCGGACAATGGGCCAGGCGTGCCTGCCTCCGAGCGCGACATCGTGTTCGACAAGTTCTATCGGGGGCGGGACGCCCAGAAGCGCGGCGAAGCAGGTAGCGGTCTCGGGCTGGCGATCGTTAAGTCGCTGGTGGACCTCCACGGCGGATCGGTGCGGGTCGAGGACAGCTTGCCACGGGGCGCGCGCTTCGTGGTCGAGCTGCCCCGGGCGGCCGACGACGAATGAACATCCTCGTAGTCGACGACGACCCCGACATCGCCGACATCATCGGCTATTCGCTCCGCAAAGAAGGCCACAAGCCGATCCTGGCCTACAGCGGAGAGGAGGCGCTGGCGCTGGCCGAACGCGCGCTGCCCGACCTCGTCGTGCTCGACGTGATGCTGCCTGGTTTGAGCGGATTCGATGTCTGTCGCAAGCTGCGCGAGCGTGGCCCGGTGCCCGTGATCTTGCTCACAGCCCGCGGCGAAGAAGCCGACCGCGTCTGGGGCCTCGACCTCGGCGCAGACGACTACGTGACCAAGCCGTTCAGTCATCGCGAGCTGCTCGCGCGCATCCGCGCCGTGTCGCGTCGAGCGGCGGCCGCGCAGACCCCGGATCAGGGCAACGTCCAGGTCGGCGAGCTACGTGTCGACTTCGGCCGGCGCGAGGTTTCGGTCGGCCCGCGCATGGTCGAATTGACACCGAAGGAATACGAGATCCTGCATTGCCTCGCGCTGAACGTCGGCCGCGTCGTGCCGCACGAACGGCTGCTCGCCTTCGTCTGGGGCAGCCTGTCGCTCGAGAGCGACGTCGATCAACTGAAAGTACACATGCGGCACCTGCGGGAGAAGCTCGAACGCAATCCCAGCGCGCCCGAATACCTGCTGACGCTGCGCGGCGTCGGCTACAAGCTCACCGAACTGTAGTCGTGGACGAAGCAGGCGTTCGCGCCCACATCGCGAAGCTCCGCGAAGCAGACGGGTCGCCAGTCATCGACGCCAATCAGGTCACGGACGTGGTTATCGAGCCTGGCTGGCTCTCTGTCGTGCTCACCGAGGAGCAGGTGCCGCGTGGCACGCTGGCGCGGCTGTACAACCACCTGAAGTCGGCGTTTCACGACGTCGAGGTCGAGGTGCGCAGCGGGGGTCGAGTCTTCCGCGGTGGCTACGGGCTCGGACACAGGCGGCACGTCATCGCGGTGCTGGGCGGCAAAGGCGGCGTAGGCAAATCGACGGTCGCCGTGAATCTCTCGCTCACGCTGGCAGCGATGGGCTTCCGCGTTGGCGTGCTCGACGGCGACCTGAACGGACCCGACATCCCGCACTTGCTCGGGGTGCACCCGAAGAAGGAGCGCTCACGCAGCGGCTGGCGCATGGCGGCGATTCGACCGCCCGGCAAGCGACGGAAACCGTACGAGCGCTGGGGGCTCGAGGTAATGTCGGTCGGCTTCGTGGTGCCCGAGCGCGCGCCGCTGGCAGCGACCGGTCGCTGGCTCGTGTCCGGGCTGCTGCGCAACCTGATCTTCGACGTCGCCTGGACCGCCGACGTGATCGTCATCGACGCGCCGCCGGGCACCGGCGAAGAGATCCAGGTGATGGTCGCGGAGCTGCCACTGTCGGGCGTGGTGTTCGTTACCACGCCACAGGACCTGGCCCAGATGGATGCCGAGCGCACGCTGTCGCATCTCAAGGAGCACTCGGTGCCTGTGATTGGCATGGTGCAGAACATGGCATCGCTCACGTGCCCGCACTGCACACAGGCCATCGACCTGTACAGCCAATCGCAGCGTCTCGCAGAGGCGGGCGTGCGCGTGCTCGGACGGATCCCGTTCGATACGCGGCTGTCGGTGACTGCCGACCGCGGCCTGCCACTGGTGCTGGGTGATCCGCAGGGGCCAGTCGCTTTCGAATTCGCGCGCATCGGCAGCGCGGTGCGCCGCTGGTTGGCCGAGCGCGACCTGGAACTGGACGCACAGGCGGCTTGAGACCGCGGGCCTGACTACGGTCGTGACGGTGTGGGAGGCGATCGGGCGCGCGCTCTCGCCCGTCGAGGAACGGCCGCGCGTTCCGGATGGACTGGAATCCGCAAGCTACAAAACGCGGTCAGGGGCCGAGTACGTCGTCGTGCACAACCCGGCGACGCGGACCTACGCGCGGCTCGACCCGCGCGAGTTCGACCTGCTGGCGTTGATGGACGGCAGCCGCAGCGTCAAGGAGCTGGTGATCGCCTATTACCAGCGCCACGGTGTGCTTGCGCTCGCACGCGTCGCTGGCCTGGTGCGGCTGTTGCACCACCAGCGGCTCCTGCTCGAGGGCGGGCTCGACGCCTACGCTCGGCTCGAGGCCAGCCTGCGTGGTGACAGAGTGGCGACGCGTACCGGCGCGCTGACCACCTCGAGGATCGACCGATTGCTCGGCCAGGCCTACGGGCTGTGGGGATCCTTCTTTTTTCATCGCGCCTGGCTGATTATCGGCCTCGCGCTGGGCATCATCGGCCCGCTGCTCGTCGTGTTCGAGCTGCAACGAGGACGCTACACGCTGTACGCCATCGGTGGCTCAGCCGCGCTGGCGATCGCGCTCCTGGTGATCATGGCGCTGGTCGCGCTTGCCGTGCACGAGCTTGGCCACGGCCTGGCGGTCAAACATGCTGGGCGCCAGGTGCACGAAGCGGGCATCCGCCTGTACTTCGGCTTGCCGGCTGCATTCGTCGACACCACCGACATCTGGATGGCGCCGCCGTTGCAGCGCCTGCTGACCGCCTTTGCCGGGCCCTGGACCGGACTGGTGCTGGGCGGGCTGTGCGCGATTGGTGCGACGCTCGTCGATAACAGCGCGGTGGGCGCCTTCCTCTTCACCGCGGCATTCGTCTTCCTGGTCGACAACCTGTTCAACTTCAACCCGCTGCTCGAGCTCGACGGCTACTACATGCTGATCGATTTCCTGGATCGGCCGCTGCTGCGAGCGCGGTCGATGGCCTTCGTGCGGGGACCGCTGTGGTCGAGGCTGTGGCGGCGGCAGGGTTTGACTGGGGAGGAACGCTTGCTGGCGCTGTTTGGGCTCGGCGCGGTTGTCTACGCAGTGCTGGCGGCACTGCTCGCCATTCGGGCCTGGCAGGCGCTACTGGTGCCGCTGGTTGTGGACAGCCTGCTGAGCGGCGACCTGCCGCGGCAGATAGTGGGTTTAGTGATCCTGGCGGCGGTCGTAGTGCCGCTGTTGCTTGCTGGCTTTGCGCTCGTGGTCAGGCTCGCTGGGCCGGTCAGAGAGTGGTTCGAGTGGTTGAGCGGACGGGCGGCCGAGCACCGCCATCGCGAAGTGCTGGCCGCGCTGCGGGCGGTGCCGGTGTGGTCGGATCTGCCGGCGGGGCGACTGCTCGAGGTGGCGCGGGCAATGCGCGAGCAGCACATCGCGCGGGGCGCTGAAGTGGTCCGACAGGGTGAGGTGGGCGATCGCTTTTATCTGATCGCGAGCGGACAATTCGAGGTCTTCGTCGACGGGCGGCCGGAGGTGCACCTGGGACGTGGTGATTTCTTCGGCGAGCGGGCGCTACTGCAGCGCGCGCCACGCGCGGCGACTGTCGTTGCCACGTCGGACAGCGTGCTCTACGTGCTGGAGCGGGCCGATTTCGATGCGCTGCTAGCGAGCGACCTGGCGGTCCGGGCGAAAATCGAGGCGGCCCTTGCGTATCGAGCAGAGGTCGCGGCGATGCCGCTGTTTCGAGACCTTTCGCCGGGGGAGCTCGACCTGCTCCTCGCCCGACTCGGCGTCAAACTTTTCGCGGCAGCCGCGGTAGTCATCAGGCAAGGCGACGTGGGTGACCACTTCTACGTTGTGCGGTCTGGTGAGGTGGAGGTGGAACGGGACGGGCTCGCGCTCGCCCGGCTCGGACCGGGAGAGGCTTTCGGGGAGATTGCGCTGCTCCTGGATGTCGCGCGGACGGCGACCGTCACGGCGCTCGTGCCGACGACGCTGCTCGCACTCGATGCAGCGGACTTTCGTGATGTGCTGGCAGGCTATCTGGGGCGGGGCGTTGAACTGGAGCGGCTGAGCCACTTGCGGCTGCTGAGTCACAAACGGCTGGACGAGGTTGTCTAGCGGGTCCAGAATGGATGTGCGGGAAAGGGGACGCGTCTGTGATGGTTCAGGTGGATAGCCAGCCAGAGGTGGCTGACGGGAACGTGCGGACCACTCGCGAGATGTACATGATCCTGTATCCGAAGGAGCTCGAGGACGAGATCATCGATACGCTCGAGTCCACCGGAGTGCCGGGGTACACCGAAATGCCGAAGATGGTCGGCAGGGGGCGGCACGTGCGGCACTTCGACAATGCCGTCTGGCCAGGGGCGACGGGCTGCGTCTTTACCGTGGTCACGCCGCAGGAAGCGCGGGCGCAGCTGCTGCCAGCGTTTCAAGCGCTGGCCGCGAGTCTGGAGACGCGCAGCAAAGGCTTGTACGGACTGCACATCTTCGCGCTACCCTGCGCGCAAGTGATTTAGCTCCCGCATGGCCCAGCCGAGTCGCTCCTTCTCGAAGAGATTCCGTCTCGACGCGCGAACGGTAATGGCGCGTCAGCGGGACTTTGCGGAGGCCAGCGCCCGCTAGCGCGGCTGTTCCGCTCGCGTATCGGCGATTTCTCCTGGATGGAGTACGGACGCTGTAGAGAGACGGCGTTAGCGGGCGCCTCGCCGGTATGAGGTGCCATACTCGAGTCCGCGTATGTTCCGCGTTCTCCTCCAGGCGGTGGCGATCGGGCTGACATTGGCGGCTCCGGCGAGCGCCGCGCTTGCTGATCCGCTGGATGTGCTTGGCACGTATGACCCCGGGTCGGCCGGCTACAACGCCACGGCCGTCGGACTCGACAGCATTGCTTACCTCGGCTCCTGGGGCGGGCCCGGCGAATGCCCCAGCCTCGGCGTCCGCGTCATCGATATCCACGACCCCACCTCGCCAACGCCGATCACGTCGGCGGCCGTCTACCGCGGCACCACCGCCGAGCACCTCGCCGTCGTCCACTACGCCACGCCACAGTTCAGCGGCACGGTGCTGTTCGCTGGCATCCAGCGCTGCCAGGCAGGCAACGGCGCGCCAGGCGGCCTCGCCATCTGGGACGTCACGGATCCCACCAATCCAGCGGAGCTGGGCTTCATGCCCGCCGGCCGCGGCTCCAGAGGCGTCCATGAGTTCACCGTCGGCCAGCGCGGTGACCGCTGGCTGGCGTATCTCGCCACACCCAACTCAGAGATCACCGACGGTTCCGGCGATCTGAAGATCATTGACGTCACCGATCCGCGCGACCCATCGCAAGTGGTCGACTGGGGTGCCCGCCGCGACGCAGGGCTCCCCGTCGGCAACGGCAACCAGTGCGCCCCCTACTGCCGCGGCTCCGTGCCGCAGGCTTTTCTCCACAGCGTCACCCTGAGCGCTGACGGTCGGACGGCATATCTGTCCTACTGGGACCTGGGCGTGATCATCCTCGATGTGTCCGAGCCCAATGCCCCTCGTTGGCTCGGCCGCTACGCCGAGCCGAAGGCCGCCGAGGGCAACACGCACTCGGTTGCGCTGGCGCACAACGGCAAGCTCGCGCTCGTTGCCGACGAGACGTTCGCTCCGCCCTGGGGACGCCTGCGACTCGTCGACATCCAGGACCCTGTCAACGCGCTGCAGGTCGGCTCTTTCGAGACCGCCAATAGCGCGGCGGGAACACCGGGCGAGCAGTACGCCTACACCATCCACAACCCGCTCACCGACGACCGCGATCAGAACCGGGCGTTCCTGGCCTGGTACTCCGACGGCGTGCGCCTGGTCGACGTCTCGGACGCGGCCCACCCGACCGAGCTCGCAAGCTGGGTTCCGCCGCACGGCGGGATGATCTGGAATGTCTCGTTCATGGGCGACCTGCTGCTGGCAGGCGACATTAACAATGGGCTCTTTGTTCTGCGTCGTTGACGCGTTTGTGATTGACATTCACTCCGGCACCATCCAACACTGAATTCATCTCGCGCCGCCTGCCGACGTTGCTCTGAAGGAGGAGCTTGGGATGCCCCAGCTTGGGAAAGTCCTGATAGCAGAGGGAATTGGGACCTTCGCCCTTGACCGGCCGCATGAAGATCATGACCGGTGCGTGGTACTGGGTGGCGCAGCTGGTGGGTGCCGCAATTGCAGGGTTCCTGCTGGTGGCGATGGTTGGTGGTCCAGCCGTCGCAAACGGTACTCCTAACCTTGCAGCAAACGTCCCATTCCTAAACGGGATCATTATTGAGGCGGTGCTGACGTTCTTCCTGGTGCTGGTGATCTTTGGCACCGCGGTTGACGAGCGTGCGCCGAAATCGATCTTCCCGCTGGCGATCGGGCTGACCATCGCCCTCGACATCATGGCGGCGGGGCCCTTGACGGGTGCTTCGATGAATCCGTCGCGCACATTCGGTCCAGCGCTCGCTTCAGGCATGTGGAGCAATCACCTGGTGTACTGGATCGGCCCGCTCATCGGCGGCGCCATCGGAGCGCTGGTGCAGCACCACGTGTTTATCGAGCGGGCACCGAGTCCGGAGACGGCGGCGCGCGGCGGACCGGCACCAGCGGAGGAGCGCGGCACAGTTACGGCCTGATTCACAGGTTCGAACTCAGAACTGGCGGGTAAAACGATTTTCCTGTACAACCCGCCGCAAAGATGCTCGCTTCAGATCCGGCAAGCGTGCTCCGCAATGCCGGGCTACGAGCTACTCCGCAGCGGCTCGCCATCGTTCGCGAAGTGCTCGAGAAAAATCACCCCACCGCGGCCGAAGTATTCGACGCTGTGCGAACGGAGTTTCCGACGATGGGGCTTGGCACGGTCTACGCAACGCTGAACGTCATGAGTCAGCGCGGACTGGTCAATCCACTGCCGGTTGGTGAAGCTGTTCGGTTCGATGCCAATGTCCAACCGCACGCCAATTTGATCTGCGTGCGGTGCGGGTCGATCAGCGACTTCGCGGATTGCACTGACGTGCTCGTGCAGCTCCGCGAGCGGACGGCAAGCGGGGCGGGCTTCGCGTTCTCAGCCGACCGGCTCGACCTCCACGGCACCTGCGCTGCGTGTAGAGCCTGAGGCAGGACGAAGTTCTCGCCAGCGTGCGAGACGCATACGGCGTTCGCGCCGCCGACCTTGCGTACCTGCCGATCGGGGCGGATCGCAACACAACCGCCTATCGGCTGGTGGCGGCTGACGGGGCGGCGTACTTCCTGAAGCTGCGCAGCGGACCGTTCAATCCCGCAAGCGTGGAAATCCAGCCCTGGCTGCGCGAGCACGGGCTGGCGCAAGTTATCGAGCCGATCAGCACGGTGGCAGGCCAGCCGTGGACGCGGGTTGGCGAATACGCGGTCGTGCTGTACCCGTTCGTCGAGGGCCAGAGCGGCATGCAGCGGCCGCTGTCAGATCCGCAGTGGATCGAGCTCGGTGAGGCGCTGAAACGGCTCCACGGTATGGGGCTGCCGAGCGCGACCGGCGAGTCAATTCCGCGCGAAGCGTACGCTGACCACTTCCGCGCGATGGTGCGCGGCTTTATGCGACAGGCGGAGGACACGGTCTTCGACGATCCGATCGCGGGCGACCTTGCGGCGATGCTCCGCGCCCGGCGCGAGACCGTGCTTGACCTGGTGAGCCGCGCGGAACTCCACGCCACGGCGCTGAAACAGGTGGCGCTTGAGCTTGTGCTCTGCCACGCCGACATCCACGCTGCCAACGTGATGGTCGCCGACGACGGGCGGCTCTTCATCGTCGACTGGGACACCCTGCTCTACGCGCCGAAGGAGCGCGACCTGATGTTCATCGGCGCGG
>WNGK01009060.1_pt1 | contig 10262 bp, 7 predicted proteins | sample 5400601 | NCBI WGS metagenome assembly WNGK01 (sample SAMN13153376, study PRJNA577476) | soil metagenome | isolation source: 60 cm soil or saprolite under Garry oak tree replicate 1 | place: USA:California | collected 2016-06-15 | reverse complement strand
CCACCGCAGTCACAAAATAGAAGTGATCACGGTGAATCAACACATCGTCTCCTTTGAACGCGTTCCAGACGTGCACATTATGATCAACATCAGTCTTCGCAGCATCGCCACTTGCCGAAGCCAGGCGCAAGCCAGCTTTGTTTTCCCTCCCTCCTGTCGTAGAGGCGCGATTTACGGCTCCGGCGTCTTTGACAGGACGGATAGGTGCCGTGGAAGAGGAAGGCGACCATGCTACCGAGTGAACAGGACTGGTATGGCCTGCATAGGTGAAAATCCTGCTTCCTGATTCAGCCTGCCGCACCTGTACCATCTTGTCCCACGAACCGCAGGCAATATACTCCCCGTCAGGCGACCATGCTACAGTGCTCACCTCTCGCGAGAACCCCCTGTACGTAAAAAGCTTGCGCCCGCTCCGCGCATCCCACACCTGCACCGTGGTATCCCAGGAGCCGGAAACGATGCGCAAGCCATCGGGCGACCATGCTACCGCGCTCACAGACTTCGCGTGGTTGCGATAAGTAAGGGTAGGGTTTTTGCTGTTCGCATTCCAGATCTGAACCGTCTTGTCGGCGCTGGCGGAGGCAAGCTTCTTTCCATCGGGCGACCATGCCACGCTCAACACCGCGGAGGAGTGTTTGCGGTAGGTGGTGAGAGCTTTTCCTAGAGGAACCGCTGCCACCGCGCGCTGTTTTGCCGCCTCCGCCTGGCATACTTGTTCGAAGGCCCTGGCGAATTCTAATACGCTTGCGAAGCGTTGCTCAGGGTGTTTGGCGAGCGCTTTTTGTACCACCTGGTCGATAGCAGGCGCAAAACCTGGAACTTTGTCTCGTAAAGGTGGTGGAGGAACAAGCACATGCTGAGTAGCTACTTCGATGAAAGACCCAGAAAAGAGGCGCTCTCCGCTCAACCATTCGTAGACCACAGTCGCCAGTGCATACTGGTCACTGGCGGGGCTGGGTTTGCCCTGGAGTTGCTCTGGCGCCATGTAGGAAACGGTTCCCGCAACGGTTTGCAGCCGGTCGCGAGAACTCTGGACAATTACCGCCAGGCCAAAATCACTCAGCAAGACTTCATGCTTGTATCCAAGCAGCATATTTTCCGGTTTGACATCTCTATGGATGAGTTTTTGATTATGCGCATATTGTAAAGCAGCAGCAATGTCCCGCACATACGGTACAATACTGGCTGGGGGCAAAATCGTGCCCTTTGGATATAGTTGGCGCAACGTGCCGTTTGGAGCGTACTCCATCACCAGGAAAGGAATGCTCTCCACGACATCATATTCCAGGATGCGCACGATAGAGGGATGCTTCAGGTGGGCGATGGTACGCGCCTCCTCAAGAAAGTTTCGTTTATCATCGTCTGTCAGCCGCATCTGGAGTACTTTAATTGCAGCCAGAGTATTGAGGTATACATGCTCGCCGAGGTAGACATCAGCAAAGCCCCCCTGCCCAATCATTTGGGACAGGCGGTAATTAGCAAGTTGCTGACCTATGCGGTCTGGCATGTTTTATAGCTCCTTCTCTTTGCATCCTGCCGCAGGACACAATTTATCGCGTCCTTAGATTCTAGATGTATAGAACGAGTGTGTCAAGGCTGTACCGCAGGGGGGAGCGGGATTATGTCAAACGAGATCATAAGCCACACACATCATCCCAAAATATGTTGGCACTTCATACGAGAGCAGATCAACCTTGAAGCTCAATCCATCAATAGCACCATACAGGTTGAGAATCTGCCCATAGGAGTCGGTTGAAGCGCGTTTGAGCCAGTCAAGATCAAATTCTAGAAGCCTGGCCAGGTCTTGCGCTTTCACTGCATCAAGAAGAGCAGTATCAAACTCCTGTGATGCCATATCATATCCATAAGGGCCTTGCGCGTCGTGTGCGTGACCCAGGTCGGCGCTGGCGATGAAGGCGACGTGCCGGTTGAGCGCTTCTGCTGCCCTTCGTATAGCCACACCAAATTTCGGGAAGAGTTCCCATGGCATATTGCCTCTGTCAGGACATGCTATCACCACTTTAGGTTGTGGATTAAGCGGCACACCCAGGAACCAGAGAGGGACAAGTGCACCCCAATCAAGCGGCATGTAAAATGTAGTATCGTCATCGACGGCAAAATATACCCGTGAAACAGGCACATCAAGTACATGGGCCTCTTCGATGATAGCTGCATTGAGTTCCCTATCAACCTCGAAGGAAAGTGTGAAACTATTCCCACTGCTCTCCGGCTCAGGGCCAAGTGTCCCTTGCACTCGACGGTTATTCAGTAGCGAGAAACAATTATCAATACGGTGTCCATGCGGTGTAACTATCACCAGCGTTTCTGGTTTCGCTGCTGCTACGCGTCGGCCAAGCTCCTCCATTGCGGAGCGTGTCGCCAGTGCTTTCTCTGCATCCTTTTCCCCCAACAAAGGAATAATCATACTGCCATGCGGAGCGATACAAGCAAATACAAGGCCACTCATATATTCTCCTCACTCGCTTCAAAATGCCCGAAGTCTACCATTAGTTGCTTTATTGTACCATCGCTAGGTGTTAGTGATGTAAAATAGCTCTCGATGCAGATAACCGAGCTATATATGATATTATTCAAAATGGTGAAAATCCATCTACAATAGCAGGGTGTTAGGCAAAAAGAAACCTGCTGATGTAGATTAAGACGGTAACATCTGCTATGATGGAGGCGAGACCGCCGAGAGAAGCGTGATTGCTTCAACGAGCTCAAACGTCACAGAAGTCAAAGGAGGAGAAATGCCGGGAACTGACACCACCCTCGCATCCAACCACACCCTGCAACTCCACGATGGAAGGATGCTCGGATACGCGGAATATGGCTCTGGAGAAGGAACACCCTTGTTCTATTTTCACGGGTATCCTGGTGCTCGCCTGGAGGCGGGCTTTTTGGCGAAAGCTGCGGCGCAAGCCGGTCTTCGCCTCATCGGGGTGGATCGGCCTGGCATGGGGCTTTCCAGTTTCCAGGCGGGTCGCCACTTGTTGGATTGGCCAGAGGATGTCGTTGCGCTCGCTCAGCACTTAGCCATCGACCGCTTTGCCGTGGTGGGAGTCTCTGGAGGAGGTCCCTATGCATTAGCGTGCGCGTACAAAATTCCCGATCGCTTGACCGCTTGCGGAATCGTCGCTGGAATGGGACCTCCTGACTATGGCACAGTTGGGATGATGGCGAGGAATCGTTTGCTCTTTTTCCTCGCACGCAGGCTTCCCTGGTTTTTTCCTCCCCTGATGTGGGCCATGGGGCGCTCCTGTCAGGAGGAAGAACAGGCCAGAAAGTTCCTGCTGCGCTCGGCGCCGCATCTGGTTGAGCCAGACAGAGCATGCGTCCTCGATCCTGAGGCAGGAGGACTCCTGGCTGCTGACATGGTGGAAGCTTTTCGCCAGGGAGCCAGAGGGCCAGCCTACGAGGGAATACTGTATGCACGCTCTTGGGACTTCAAAGTCGAGGACATTGCGTTCCCCGCGCTCTTCCTCTGGCATGGAGAGCGTGACAGAAACGTTCCGGTCGCGATGGGACGCGCGGTAGCTGCCAGGCTTGCCCATTGCCAGGCAACGTACTATGCTGATGAAGGTCATATGTCGTTGGTCGTGAACCACGCAGCAGAGATTGTCACGATCCTGAGTTCATAGCGTTCTCGATCGAGAATCTTCCTTCCCATATGGATCCTGACTCACCTGATCGCATCTACCTGGCGGTCATACGATATCTCTGATAGGTGAGATAAAGGCTGAGCACAATGTAATAGAGCATGTAGATGAGCAAGAAATTCAGCAGCAATGGATGAGGTGCGGGCATCTCTTGCAAGATCAAAGCGTATGCCAGTATCCAGAGCCCTGTCAGGGCAAGCGTGAGTCGGCGAAAGGGAACCGTGCGTGAGGGATAAAGACAGCGGATCGGCACGAAGACCAGCATGGAGCAGATCAGCAGGATAATACCGCTTGTAACAGGTGCCAACCGGAAAACAATGATGTAGAAGGCAACTATGTTCCAGTAGCTGGGGAAGCCCAGGAAGAAGTAATCCTCAGTCTTGGCGTCTACCCGGCAGAATTGGTAGCAGGACGCCAGCAGTGGCAATACTGCCAGGATGATGCCCTCCGGTCCGTCTGGTAGATAGCCACTGGTCCAAAGCAATAACATGGGGGCGAAGACATAGGTAAGGTAATCGACGATATCGTCAAGGCGACGACCATTGAACCACGGGAGCGTTTCACTCACACGAAAGCGCCGGGCTAGCCAGCCATCAGTGCCATCAACGAGCAAGGCGACCAGGCCAAGCCATAGCGCCTGGAGCACATTGCCACGCATAGCGGCCAGCACGATCAGGAAAGCCAGTACCGCGCCACTGGCTGTGTAGAGATGCACTACAAAGGCACCAGCTTGCAACCATCTTGATGGCGGTTGCAGCGTCCCGGCTGTTCCTCGCACTTGCAAAGGTTGAACCATACCGAGGTCAGCCGGAATTTGTTGCTGATTCTGCTTCTCGTCTGCCATTGATCGCCTCCTCATCCATCCCTCGTAGAGATGCGAGGGATGTACATGTGCTAGGCTTCTTCGATCCAACCGCGCTCTTTGTGGAAATTCAGTCCTTCTTGCGCCGCCTCCTCAGCGGTCAGGTAGGGAAGGAGGGAACCCACAAGGGGCTGTTTTGCTTTGTAAAGCTGCAGATTCTCCTGTGCCCGGTCACGCATCATGCGCAGGTCGGCCATTGGGTCGCTCAGTGTCTCCTGCAAGTAGTTCCATACGTCTCTCGCTCGACTCTCATCTTGAGGACTTTGTGGCTGACGACCCAGGTGACGCAGCAGGATCAAATGATCGTCATCGTTTAGTAGCCCAAGATGCTCGCACCAGAGCACGAGGCGTAAGCCGTAGGTTAGTTCCCTATCGAGTGTGGCAACATTCATCTCGGTATCATCTCGCAATCCCCGGTTGTTCAGATTAGCGGAGCCAACCGTAGTCCACACATCATCGATAATGGCAACCTTGCCATGCACATAGATGGGGCGATAGTGTACCCCTCCCTCCTCATCCTCTTTGCCGGTAGAGGTTCCCAGGCAGAAAGACAGGAGTCGCCCCTCTCTCACTGCACGCGTGGCTTCTTCACGTAAGCGTCGCAGAGTAGCATCAGTATCATCTCGCCCAGGGTCGGGGCGGTCAGGGAGGACAATGGCCACCATTGCGCCCCGTTCTAATGCCGCGCCTAACTCGCGGACGTTGCGTTCCATCTCAGGATTAATAGCGTCAACAAAGGGCATCTCGATGCCTGTATAGGGGCGTAGCCAGAAGTATTGGTTCTCCAGGTAGACAAAACGTTGTGCGTTGCTCAAGGCATTTGCATAGATCTGTGCAATGCCTCGCACGATGAGGGGTTCAAAGCTATACGTGTGTTCAGGAATGGTACGGGCTATCTGCACCAGGGCCTTGCTTTCTAATGGCGCAGCAGGTGGATGCTCAGAGAGCAGCAAGTCATGGCCCCAGGAGTGACGCTGTACTACATCATTCCAGCGTTGGCAAAAATTATGTTCGACATCCGCTGCTGCCGGTCCCTCGATGAGCGAGTGAACATCGTGCCAGGGATAGGGGTTGGGAGCCTCTGAATTGCGGCGTAAAGGGGAAGAGAAAAGATGGGCCGAAGTATCCCAGTGGTCAAATTCCCCACCCAACTCGATCATTGGATCAACGCCACCTACAAAGGCATACGTCCCGTCCACAATCGAGATCTTTTGGTGCAGCGACTCCACAGGATGATGGCGAATACCACGAGCGCTGTCATCGAGAATGCACGTTACGCCTACCTGCGTCAATTGTTCATAGGCTTCTTTGGGTTTGTAGTAATACAGCCCGGGTATCGGTAGACTCTCCCAGAGCAGTGCTTTCACGTCAACCCCTTTGCTCACAGCACGACCCAGCACTGCTTGCAGGGTCAGCGTGGAGGAACACCAGAAGGAAATGTCGTCCTCCTGAAGACCTGCGACGCGGAGTTGGGCCAGCAACGCCTCCTGTTCGGCGCTCCCATCCGCCCCTGCTCGCTGGTCTTTTCCACGCACAATCTCCATAGAAGGAGTCAGGCCCCAATTTGCAAGATAGATGTACTTGCGCGCCCTAAGAAAATGGAGGCACATAGTGAGCATAACGGAACGTCCGTCCACGAGATAGGTGACACGAGATTCATCGTGTACGGGAGTATCGCCCTCAGCCCACCAGTTTTGTGTATCCATATCATATTTGCTTTCTATACCGTCAATGACCCCATGCCTAAAGGCAGGGGCTTGTCTCTGGACTCCACCGCAACTCAGCATACCTCGTAAGGCGCGCTGCTTTGGTTTCAGCGTCCGAGACATCGGGGCGTACTGACAAGACGCCCGTCCTCATCCAGTCTTGCCGGACAAGGAGCGTTCGCATCGTGATATTCCTGGCACCCACTAAGTCAGCATGGAGCGTATAGTGACAGTTCTGGCAGACAAAGAGCAAGCCCTTCTTGGGGCGGTTGGCATCACCGGTGTGTCCACATATCGGGCAGGCTTTGCTCGTATAGTGGGCATCGACTTTAATTGCCATAGAACCCGCAAGGGTGGCTTTGTAGGCAAGCATGCGATGCAATTCTGCAAAGCTCCATTTGCAGAACGCGGCATTCGCCCTACGCTGCTTCTTACTGGCGTGCTTAGCGCGCTTGCGCTTCGTCCTCTCTCGGATATCTGTCAAGTGTTCCAAGCCGATCATGCTGTGAGGATGTTGGTTCACGATGCGCCTGGAAACGACATGATTGGCGTCTTGCTTCAACCGTCTCTCCCGCCCACTTATCTCTACCAGTTTCCTGGTAGCAGCACGGGTGCCTTTTTGCTGAAGACGCTTCCTCAGTCGTGCATAATGAGTGGCTTTGGGGACAATGCGCTTGCCTGTATGGAAAGAACACTCCCCTTTGGTGGTAGAAGTGACGGCCAGATAGCGCACTCCCACATCTACCCCAACCACGCTCGTATGAGTCTCAGGAGTCGGGTCTGCTCCCTCTATCTCAAGAGAGACGAGCAGGTAAAATTGCTTGCGGGGCTTGTCGTACCAGAGTTTGGCCGCTCCCAGACTGGCTCCCCGGTGGATAAGAGCCACATGCTTGCTGAAACCAGTGTAGGAAACAATCGCGCGGCCTTGCAACGTCAGGATGCTCACGCTGTTCTCGGTCTTGAAACTGTAGTCCCGGTGCAAGTTATAGGTGAGCGTGGGGGAAACATAGTGAGGAGCCTGGTCGAGTCCCTTGTAGCGTTTCTTGGTCTTGCCCGCTGACCGCGCAGCAGCATTCTGCTTGACTTTTGTCCACAATGCTTTATAGGTAGCTCCTACTTGCCTGGGAACATTACAGGCCATTTGCGCAGGCAAATGATAGACCGTTCGTATCTCATCGTAGCATGCTCGCTGCAAGGCTTGCTGATTGCTCATCTTGCCGTGCTCATAGGCATAGCGAGAAACCGCATTCAAGGCATCACGATAGGCCAGTTGTGTTTGCCTGAGTGCCTGAAACTGTTCGGGACTCGTATGCAGTTTGAGCTTGGCGGTAAGCATCTGTTTCATAAAACCAATGTACCCTCTTCTCACAGATTTGTCAAACGTCTATACTGTGTGAAGTATGCTGGGGGCAATTCCTCCCCGCGTCTGAAGATGGGGGACTCCTTGCCACCTCTGTTGAATCAAATCTTTTTACCATAAACTCGGCATCAAGTCTGGCAGCGCCGCCGTGCGCTTTGCCGCTGAACATCATCTGCTTTGAAGACCAGCTAGACACCGGAGAGGGGGTTAGCGTCGTTGTAGAAACTCCCGTGCAAAGAGACGAACCGTCTCCAGCTGGGCCCCATCAACAAAGCGCACGATGAGTTCCTGTATCCCGGCCTCTTCATACTCCGCCAGGCGCTCGCGAATCTGCTCCGGTGTACCAATCAACCACTTCTGGCGCAATGCTTCCAGGTTGTTCCGCTGCTGTGGGGTCAACCTGGCGAGAACCTCTGCCTCGGTCTCGGCGATAACGCAGTCGTCGATGAGGGTGGTGCGCCGGATACTCTCGTAATCGCGTCCGAGTTGCTCGCAGTGCTGCTTGAGCACGCCTAACTTGTGTTTGATGGTTGGAATATCTCCACCAATATTGCAGGCGTCAGCGTATTGCGCGACCAGCCGCAGTGTCACTTTTTCGCCTCCACCGCCAATCAGCAGTGGGATGTGTGGTTTTTGTACCCCTTTGGGCTGGTTGATCGCTCCCCTCACCGAGTAATAGGTGCCCTCAAAGTTCGCCTCCTCCTGCGTCCACATCGCCAGGATGATCTGAACGGCCTCGCGTAAGCGCTCCAGTCGCTCGCGCGTCTCGGGAAACTGGTAGCCATACGCCACGTATTCCTCCTTGTGCCAGCCTGCACCTATGCCAAAATCGAGTCGCCCATGAGCGAGCGTATCGACGGTACTGGCCATTTTTGCCAGCAGCGCGGGATTGCGATAATTATTGCACGTGACCATCTGGCCGATGCGCACGCGCTTTGTATCACGGGCAAGCGCGGCAGTGCTTGTCCAGCATTCAAAAGTTACTTCCTGTGTTGGGACGGGAACCGTGTGGAAGTGGTCATAGAGCCAGATAGAGTGGTAGCCTAACGTGTCGGCTTCCTGCGCCACGCGCGTCATCGTCTCATACGCCTCAGCCGGGTCGGAAATACCCACCAGGTCCATAAGCCATCCCTGCGGAACTATCACGCCGAAATCCATCATGAGAAAACTCCTTCATCCCTGTGTTCATCCTTGCCTGTAATCCTGCAAAATCTCCCGCGCGGCCCGGATGCCTTCCCTCGCTCCGCCTTCCATAAAGCCCTGGGCCTCTACCGAACAATGCTCGCCCGCGAAGTGTATCGCCCCCTGGCGCACGCCCTCATAACCGCCAAAGCTGGTGTACTGTCCTACGCGCCAGCATGCGTAGCTGCCGAGTAGATGGGGATCACCCGTTGGATAGCTCAACGCTGCCCTGCCGATGTAGTGAGCGCTGATGCCGGGGAAGACACGCTCCAATTGCTCCAGGCAGCGCTGCGCATAGACCTGGATGCTCTCCGAGTCAGCCGTGGTTGAATATGCTGCCGGTGGGGTATAAGCCGCTCCTCTATAGCCGCTTGTATAATCGACAAGCAGGCCACTTGAACCTGTTTGACCGAGTGACGCGTCCCAGAGTGTCTGAATATCCAGGTCGGTGATGATGAAGCCATTGGTGCTCCGCGGCCAGGGACCATCCTGGTACCAGTAGGGCCTATCGAACTGCAAAATGAGCTTGGATATGGTGCCATATCCAAGTTGCGTGATGGCGGTTTGCTTTAAGGCGTCAAACCCGGCCTGCCGGTAATCGACATGCCGCAGGGTACTAAACGGCAGGGCAAGGATCGCGTGTTCGCAATGTATCTCCAGGAAGCCATTGCCGGTCGCGAAGGTTAGCATGATTGAATCATTACTGTTTCGTTTGATCGCCACCAGTTGATGGTTCAAATGGATACTTTCTTGCGGCAGGCTGCGTGCAATGGCCCGCGGGAGTTGCTCGTTCCCGCCCACAATTTTGCAGCTTCCTTGCATAGGTCCCGCATCTTCCTCTTCTTCCTGGGTCCACAAGCCAAACATGTAGACCAGGTTGAGCGAACTCTGCATGGGCGTATCCAACCCGAAGTAGCCCGTGCAAGCGAAATCCAAAAAATGGCCCAGAGGCACATTATGCCCGCCCTTGATGTACTGCTCGATCCAATCATAAACGCTCAGGTGGTCGAGCCGGTAGCCGGTCTCGGTAAAGTGCGTATGGGTCGTGGGAAAACCGGCCTCCTGCACCTGCGGCTGTATGATGGAAGCGAGCGCCTCGAAGTCCCTGGCCAGCTCTTCAGCCTCGTAGTAGCGGTTGAAGAGATACATGACGCTTTGTGTTCGATCTTTTCTTCTCTGCCCCAGGTCGGTGGTTTCCAGCCCGAAGCGCCGTACGAGCTGCTGAATCGTCTTGTGATCGCTATCGATGAATTCACCGCACCATTCGCTGACCATCCCATCAGCCCAGGTCGTTGTATCGGAGTGCATACGACCACCGGTGCGATTGGACGCTTCGTAAATGGTGCACGAGAGACCTGCGTCCTGCAAGGTCAAAGCTGCGGAAAGCCCCGCAATCCCGGCGCCGATGATAGCAATTTCGGGCATGATTCCGCTCCCGTCGAGGTCACTGTTTAATCAACGTGAAACACGGCCTTCCCGTTGACGTTTCT
>WNGK01009059.1_pt1 | contig 10263 bp, 7 predicted proteins | sample 5400601 | NCBI WGS metagenome assembly WNGK01 (sample SAMN13153376, study PRJNA577476) | soil metagenome | isolation source: 60 cm soil or saprolite under Garry oak tree replicate 1 | place: USA:California | collected 2016-06-15 | reverse complement strand
CGCAGGTAGACGATGCCGTCCCGGTCGGCCATGGCCTGCACGAGCGCAGCCGTGCTGGTGGCGTCGCTCGGGTACAGGACAGTCGAGCCCTGGACGGCACGCATCATGGCCAGGTCCTCCAGCGCCATCTGGGACGGGCCATCGGCGCCGATCTCGACGCCCGCGTGCGAGCCGACCAGGCAGATGCTGGCCTGCGAGATCGCGGCCATCCGGATGAAGTCATAGGCGCGGGTCAGGAATGCTGCGAACGTCGAGGCGAACGGCCGGTAGCCCCGCACGCTGAAGCCGACCGCGGCGGCCACCAGCTGCTGTTCGGCGATGAACATCTCGAAGTACCGCTCGGGATACTCGCGCGCGAACTCGTCGGCGTAGGTCGAGTTGCTCACCTCGCCGTCCATCACCACCACATCGCGGCGGGCGCCAAGAGCGGCCAGCGCCTGGCCGTAGGCCTTGCGCGTCGCGACCTTGTCCCCGACGGTGTAGCCCGGCAGTTTCACCGCCGCGCTAGCCTTCCCCGCGGGGGCGGCCGCCGGGGGCTGATCCGGCTTCGGACCGCGCACGATGAGGTCGCGCTGCCCGCCGAGCTCGATGATCGCCCGCTCGGCCATCTCCGGTGGGAACGGCTTGCCGTGCCAGCCCTCCCGATCCTCGACCTCGGAGAAGCCGCGGCCCTTGATGGTCCGGGCGAGGATGACACTCGGCTGATCGCCGGTGACATGGCTCGCTTGTGCCATGGCCCGGTCGATCTCAGCCACGTCGTGGCCGTCGATGGTGAAGACGCGGGCGCCGAAAGCCGACGCCCGGCGGCTGTAGGTCTGCAGATCCCAGGACAACTCGGTCGGACCGCGCTGCCCGAGCCGGTTCACGTCCACCATGGCGATGAGGTTGGACAGCTTGTAGTGCGAGGCCTTGTCGAGGGCTTCCCAGATAGACCCTTCGGCCATCTCGCTGTCACCGCACAGGACCCAGACCCGGAACGGGGACTCGTCGAGGTACTTGCCAGCAAGCGCGACGCCGACGGCGTCGGGCAATCCCTGGCCGAGCGAGCCGGTCGCCACGTCGACCCAGGGCAGCACCGGGGTCGGATGACCCTCCAGCCGCGACCCGAAGCGGCGGTAGCCGGTCATGAGCTCATCGTCTGAGACGACCCCGACAGCCTTGTAGACCGAGTAGAGCAACGGCGACGCGTGGCCCTTGGAGAAGATCAGGTGATCGTTGGCCGGGCTGGCCGGCTCGTCCCAGTCATACCGAAGATGCCGGCCAACGAGGACGGCCAGCAGGTCCGCGGCCGACATGCTCGAAGTCGGGTGACCCGACCCGGCGGACGTACTCGACCGGACGGAATCAACACGCAGTTGCTGGGCGAGCTCACCCGCTAGCTTGAGATCAATATCCGTCTGGGCGGTAGCTGGGGTAGCCACGAGCACCTCCTCGGCTGGCGGTTGCGCGGATCGCAGACACGCGCACCTACCCAGGCTAGGCCGTCGCCACGCACAGGAAGCTGACCAGGCTGTCTGGTAGCACCTCACTAGCCTGAAGCGGCCCCCTAGTCACAATCCGGCAAGGCCTTGACTTCACCGGCGGCCGTCTTCCGATGGGATGAAGAACATGGAGATTCCGAGCGCTGGCGGCGGCTGCGTCGGCGCTGGGACCGGATCCACACTGCGCGGGTTCTCCTCGACGGCGCCGGTTTCGGCCTCGTCGCAGCCGCAGTCGTCTGGCACTAACTCCAGTCTTTCGGCAAGCAGTTGATCATGGTTGTGCAGCTGGCCGGGCGGATAGGTCGGCTGGTGCTTCAGGTTGGGACGGCCGGGAGCGCGAGTCTGGTGAAGGCGGCAGCGAGGTCGCTGGCCCGGGGTCCAGGCGTGCTCGGGCAGGGCGAGCATGACCTGCTGGACGACGTCTATCATCGTGAATCCGCCGGAGAAGTCCAGGTCAAGGCACTGCCCGGCGCGGCCCCTACCTCCGGCCGATCGCGCGCAGCGCTGCCTCCCTGGCGATCTCGGTACGCGAATGAACGCCGAGCTTCTTCAGGATGTGCGAGACGTGCGTGCCGACAGTCCGGCTGGACAGGAACAGCTTCGCCGCGATCTCCGGGTTGGAGAGGCCCTGCTCGACCAGTGCGGCGATCTTGGTTTCGGCCGGCGTCAGGCTTTCCCAGCCGCTGTCGGCCTGGCGGTGCCTGGCCCGCGGGCCGCGCCGGATGCCGTGTGCGCGGAACGCCGCCTGCAGGCGGGCGACATCCGCGGCGGCGCCCAGGGCTGAGTATGCGTCCAGCGCGCCCGTGAACGCCGCCCTGGCCTGCTTCTGGTCTTCGGAGCGGACGAACTCGGCGGCGGCCGTCTCGAGCGCCTTAGCGCGCAGGAGCGGCCGACCCGCTACGGCGTAACACTGGGCCGCGTCCAGCAGGAGGGCCGCGTCGTGATTGACCAGGCCCCGGCAGTACAGCGCATTCGCCTGGCGGTGCGGGATCTGTGATCCGGCCGCGAAGTTCGCCGCGAATGTGGTCATCGACGTGGCGGCGGGCTCGTCGCCGATCGCTGCGGCCAGGCGGACGGCGTCGGCGAGCAGGTCCTCGATCTCCTCCAGTTCCTCCGTGTCGCCGACGAAGCCGCCGGTCAGCTCGGAGAGCGCCTCGTCCAGCGCACCGGCGTACTCCCGGTCCAGACTTCGGGCCAGCGCCAGCGGGCCGATCAGCCGGTTACCGATCCGCTCTGCGTGCGGCGCCGCGGCCGCCAGGTATTCGCGGGCCTCGGCGATGTCGCCCCGATGGAAGCAGATGACCGCGGCGATGCCGAGCTCACAGCAGGCCGCACCGGGTTCCTTCTGCTCCTCGGGCCGTGCGCGCACCTGAACCATTGCGTCGTCCCACCGGCCGGTGTCCCACAGCAGCTCGCAGAGCGCCATGCTCACCTGAGCTAGCCGCAGCACCGAGCCGACCCGGTCCGCGAGGTGGTGCGCCTGCTTTGCGGCGACGATGGCCTCCTCGTACCGGTCCAGGTTGCCTAGCGTGATGACCTGGTTGATCTGCAGCAGCAACCGCAGGTCGGTCAAGGACGGATCACCTTCGGTCACCGCCAGGGCGCGCGCGAATAGCGGCAGTGCATCGACAGTCTGGCCTTGCACCGCCGTCGCGATCGTCAGCACATGCAGGGCCCAGCCCATGGCGCCGTTGTCGGCGGCCTCGGTCGCGCTCTCGAGCGCCTGCTCCGCGGCCCGACCAGCCTTCTCGACTTCGCCCAGCGCGCAGTGCGTTCTGGCTGCCATCACCAGCAGCCTCGCCCGGTGCCTAGCAGGAAGGTCGGGGACGGACAGTGCCTCGTACAGCGTGCCGAGCGATTCTTTCGCGGGCCCGGTCCACATCCGGCACTGAGTCATTGTCCAGAGCAGGTCGATTCGCAAGCCGGGATCGCTGACGTGAGCGAGTGCCCGGCTCGCGATGTGCTCGGCGCTGGCCATGTCGCCGACCCGGTACAAGGTGTCGGCGAGCCGCCCTACGAGCGCCTCGTATTGCGCCGAGCCAGCTGGGACGCTCGCGACCGCCTGCCCGAGAAGGTCGGCCGCGACCCGCGGTGCCTGCCAGACCAGTATGTCGGCAGTTCGGCCCAGCCAGGTCAGTGTCCACTCGTCCATCGGCTCGGTAACGACGTCGTCGCCACCGCTGGCTCCGAGCAGCTGCCGGGCTACGCGGCTCGCGGACGCGCCTGCCTCGGCCAGCGATCGCGCCGCGTCCCTGTGCCAGGCGGCCCGGACCGGCAGCGGGATCGCGTCATACAATGCCGCGCGGATCAGCGGATGACGGAAACCCATGACGGTCCCTGACTCGGCTAGCACGCCTGCGGCAATCGCCTGGTCCACCGCGGGAATCAGGTCTGGCACGCTGCGGTGCAGCACGATGGCCAGGTCAGGCACGGAGAATTCCACGCCGAGGAGGGCCGCGGCCCGCAGCATCTCGCGCACGCTGCCGGACACGAAACCGAGCCGGTCCGCGATCGCTGCCGACAGAGACTCGGGGGCGGATCCGCCGGCCAGCTCGGCTTTACCTGACTCGGTGATGATCACGCTGTCGGTGCGAGCCAGCACCCCGATCAGCTCAGTGATGTACAGCGGGTTACCCGCCGCGCCGCTGGCGAGCCTGAGCAGGTCGTCGTCTGGCATGCCGCCCACCAGGGCAGCGACGAGCGCTGCCGCGGCTGTCTCGGTCAGCCCGGTCAGCTGAAGTCGCTGCATGTCCCCCGCTGCCTGCCGCAGCGCCACCAGGTCATCGCGTTGCGGCACCGGCCGCATCGTCCCGATGAGCAGCAGCGGCAACTGCCGCACCAGTCTGGCCAGCCGAGCCCACAAGGTGACGCTGGCCTGATCGGCCCACTGCAGGTCGTCGATCACGAGGATCACCGGCCCCTGCGCGCACTGCTCGGTCACCAGGGCCAGCAACTGCTCGGCGACGGTCGCCGGTACATCGGCACCGCTTTCGGCGGCCGCCTCACCGCGCAGCAGCGCCAGGATCGCCTTCCGGCGCGGATCGGCTGAAGGCTCCCGAACTCGTAACGCCTCGAGCATGGGGACCAGCGGGAGCGCCTGTCCTAGTTCGTCACCTGCACCCCAGAAAACTTGGCAGCCACCGCCCGTCGCAGTCGCCACCGCGAGTGCGGTGCGGACGAGGGTTGACTTGCCGATGCCCGGCTCGCCCTCGATGAGCAACGCGCCGCCAGTTCGCCTGGCCACCTGGGCCACATGGCGGGCCAGCGCAGCCATCTCGCTCTCGCGGCCGATCAGCACACCGGCGGGACTCACGGCGCAAACAATACTCTTTACTCATTTGGGATACAAGGCAGGCGTTTCGGTTCAATTGGTCCGGTCAGAACGATCAGGCCGCCTTTCGATCGGCATTTGGGCGGCTATAGCGTCGCCACTAAAGGTGCACTGCAAGTTTCATTGGCCTTGCCTTGCACCTGCGATTTAACGTCTCACTGCATGCCTGTGCGCATTTTTCCATGCCACCGACTTTCCATCTTCCTGCGCAGATTTCAATTCTGGTAAAAGCGCCTCAAGAGGCGTAACAATATCGGTAAGCGGGGAATAACCGCATTGATTGGATGCGCCTGAAGGACAGCGGGGCCTGTGCGAAGCAGCGCCGCAGGTTCTCGGGAAACGCCAGGAGGAATCATGCGCATCAGCCGACTAACCGCAGTATCCGCCATTGCCGCGCTGAGCGTGACAGGTACCATTCTGGCCGCCCCCGCGATGGCAGCGACGACTCAAGCATCTGGGGTTTACGTCTACGTTCATCAGAGCCCCATCGGCGGTCCGGACGTATACGTTCACCAGTGAACCGTCCTGATGCCCGAGTCTGGGAGCCTGTATGGCACCGGAAGGCGGCGCGCCAACGGGCCCGGATGAGGGCCGGCTGACATGCCGGCCTGGCGTGCGGGGCCGGCGGCTGCCGCCAAGAAATCTGCATGGTGGGCATCAAGTGCCTGACGGCACGCCGGGCGCGATCTCTTAACGACGCGGGACAGGTGCCGGGAGCTCTGGCGGACGGTGGAAGATTCACGGCCAGCGGGCTGCTCGCGGCCGGCGTCAGTGGCCTCCCGGCCGGCCCGGATCATTCCACCGCCGGTCGCCCCGATGTGACTTTAGGAATGATCCGCGGGGACGTTCTCGCCAGTCCGGCCGGATCGCCGCCTTTGCCGCAACTCGAGTGTATTCCCGCACCATTAGTCCCAGTGACCACTTTACAACCGCAACCGGTGCCTAGAAACGCGCGGAATTATGCGCGCGATTTGAAGCTCGCAGCGAAAGTGTCAGCGCGAGGAACGCTGCCGGACACTATTTCTTAGCCGCCCTTTGCAAATCCTCTCAAGAATCACGCGACACGCGACGAGGTAATGATTATCGGGTCTGAGTCCCAGCATAGTACGCAGCGAACCTTCTGGACGGCACCTGAAGGGGGCGTACCGGTGTCAGGAGAATGCTGGGCGATCATGGCCCGACCAGGCCATCCTCGCTCAGGCCGCCAGCTCCGGACTGGTGATCATCTCAGCCGGCACCGGCGTCGGCGAGCTGCTGGCCGTGTCAGCCGCAGCCGGCCCTCCGTTGTCCTGCTCACCGGCCCGGCATCATAGGCCGCGCCCGGCGGCCATGCCGGACGCGCCACCCGACCTGACGCCCGGACGGCACCGACCGCCCGCACCAGCCGTGCCGGGATTCACGCGCTCCATAACAAACGTCCTCTGCATTTAGCTGGAATACTGCGGCTGTCATGCGAAGCAGCCGCGCTCCTGCGCGGCCAGGAGACCAGGGAGGCGGACAAGGGCGAGCATGGCTCATGCTTTCGCGGCTCGCACACCGGTCGCCCGATCATGGCATTGCTCGACCTGCTCGGACGGCGATGGGCGCTGCGGGTGCTGTGGGAGCTGCGCGACGAGCCGTCTCCGACATTCCGCGAACTGCAGGAACGCTGCGGTGCCGTCTCGTCTAGCGTATTGGCCGATCGACTTCGCGAGCTCGACGAGGCTGCGATCGTCACTCGCGACGACCGCGGTTACATCCTCACCGCAGCGGGCGCCGATCTGCTCGGACGCCTTCTCCCGCTTGACGACTGGGCTTCCCGCTGGGCGCCTGCCCAGACTGCGTCCGCTCGTCCAGTCCGATAATTCCCGGGTCTCGGGGCATCCCGGCCCGAACACAAGGTGACTGAGCCAGCAGATGACGGATGTATCGGCGTTTCTCTATGAATCGTTCCCTGCGGCGAGCTTCGGCGGAAACATCGCTGGCGTCGTCCTGCTTGAGCACCCGGCTTCCCAGTCATGGATGCAGGGCGTGGCCGCCGACCTAGGCGCACCGACCACCGGGTTCGTGGATCTTCCCTCGGCCCGGCAGGGCTGCGCGGAAGTCCGGTTCACGGAGTCATCGTCGAGATGCGCCAGCAACTGCAACACTTCGAACCTCTGGATCCCGCCCCGAACCTCGTCTCGATCCTCGGGCCTACCACAAGACCGGGCGGACGTTACCCGGTCGCTCTGGCCAGCACGGGGCTGCGGCATATGCTCGTGCCAGTCCACGAAGTGGCGGCACTCGCGCAGCTGCCGATGATCGCTTCAGACATCGCCAGAGCCAGCCACCGGTTCAAAGTCGACACGATCGGTGTCTGGGCGTTCGATCCTGGTGATCAGCCCGAGGTAGGTGTCCGCATGCGGGATCTGTGCGCGGCCATCGGCGCTGTCGAGGAGCCGGCCAGCGGCACGACCTCCGGCGCCCTCGCCCTCGCCCTCGCCAGCGCCAACGTGCTCAACCCACAACGTCCGCGACTCGTGGTGACCATGGGTGTCGAAATGGGCCGTCCAAGCCTGCTATCCGTCCAGGTTGACTTCGATGGATCGCGGCCCTCCGCCGCTCGCTTGCTAGGACGCTCCCGGCTCGTCCTGGCCGGACGCGTCGTCATCCCGGTGACCTGAGCCAGCTATCCGCAACTACACGCATAGACCTATAACTCACGCTGCGGCTGTAGTAGCCCTAGAAGAGCCTGATCCGGGTGAGCGCGGCCAGCCGGTCCATCAACATATTCTGGAAGGCCGGATCGAGGGCTTCTCGCGCTGGCGCCTGCCGCTGCTGGTGGTACCAGTAACCGCCGCTCACGGTGGCGGCTGGGTCGTTGCTGACCGCGAGCCATGTCTGCGTGCGGGAGCCCATCTCGAGGTTATCGGGTGCTCCTGGACCGCCCATTTTGGTCCGGACCCAGCCGGGGTCGACGGCGTTGCTGAGAACTCCCGGCCAGGCGCGCGCGGCAGCGAGCGCGAGCGCGACGACGTGGAGCTTGGTCTCGGCGTACGCCTTCGCGGCGTTCCAGCGGCGCTCGGTCCAGTCCATGTCCCGAAGGGACCCGGCACCTGCTTGATGCATTCCGCTGCTGAGGTAGATGAGCCGGTCTGGTCGGTCGATCAGCGCAGTGAGCATGTACGGGGCCAGGGTGTTCACGGCGAGGGTCCTCGCGTGGCCCTCCGCAGTTGTGCCGCGGGAAGGCTCGAGGAAGATGCCCGCGTTGTGGATGACTGCATCCATCGGACCGACGTCGTTCACTTGCTCGGCGAGCCTTCGGGTCTCGGGCGCGCTGGCGAGGTCGCCGATGACGACTCCCGCGGCGCGCGGGGCAAGGTCGGCGACCGACGCAGCTCGCTCTCGGGTACGGGCATGGAGGACGACGTCATGGCCCTCATCAATGAGGACACGGGCGGCGGCCCTGCCGAGCCCGTCGGTGGAACCGGTGATAAAGACGCGAGACACGGATCATCCTTCCGTCGCCAGCCTGCGGGGTCGCGGCCGTTGCATTGATGCGACTGAGAGCAGGAACCGGCCCGTGCTGGCTGGGCCGCCTGGCGGTCGCTCAGCGGCGCGGGCAGCGGCGTCGAGGCGGGACCTGGCGCAGCCGGTACCGGCGCATGATGCCGGTTCCGGGCTGCGCTTGCAAGTACAGCATCATCGGCTCGCGCGAACAGGCCGGGATGCCTACCGAAGCTCGGCCCAGCCATCGCCGCCAACCATGACGGCAGCGCACCAGAGTCGGTGCGGCGGCACCCGCATCGCGGCTGCCGGGACTACCCGCCCCCGCCCCGGGTACAAGCCACTATTACGGCAGCAGCCGCCAGTGACCAGAAGACGGGGGATCAGGCCATGGCAACGACCAAGGACATCCGCGATGCCGTCAAGGCGGAACTAAGCTTCGACCCGCTCGTGGACGAATCGAGCATCACCGTGAAGAACATGAACGGCGACGTCGCGCTCAATGGGACCGTTCCGAGCTACCCGCAGTACCGGGAGGCAGCTACAGCGGCCCGGCGGGTCCAGGGTGTGACCAGGGTGCACAACCACCTCATGGTCGTCCTGCCGGCCGGTAACTACCGCGACGACCCCATGCTGACCACGGCCGCCAACGACGCGCTCGCCCAGAATGTCACCGTGCCTGGCAGCGTCGAGGCCAGCGCCAGCGACGGCAACGTCTGGCTGACCGGCGCGGTGAGCTACGGCTTCCAGCGCGCCGGCGCCGAGCAGACCACCGCCGGGCTGACCGGCGTCCGCAACATCACCAACGACATCGAGATCTTCAGCGATGTCGAGGCAGCCGACGTGACCGGGCTGGTGCAGGGCGCCCTGGACCGGAACGCGCTCATCAGCGATGACAGTGACGTCGCGGTGGATGCCAGCGACGGCACCATCACGCTCGCCGGCCACGTCCGCACCTGGGCCGAGCATGACGCGGTGGTCGGCGCCGCATGGATGGGCATCGGCGTCACCGGTGTCCGCGATGACCTGGTGATCACTGGCTGACCATCGCCCGGCCAGCGCGCAGGTCGGCCGAGCCGCCGGGCTTCGTGCCCGACCGAAACGTCCTACGTTGAGGTGGTCACTCGCGACCACTGGTCTCGGCCGGCCACGCCCGGCCACCCTCGGCGTACGGTGACCCTTAATTGGAGCCTGACGCGGGTCAAGGCCGAGCCGGGCCGCTGGTTGCCTCAGAGTGGTTGTCCGCGCCGGGCGGCACAGGCTTACGGCACCCGTGGGCGGTCAGTGCGTTCGCTACCTCCTGTGTGGTCTGATCCCAGCCGCGCAGGGTCGACCGCCGCTGTCGTGCGGCGGCCCGCAGCCGGTGTCGGTATCGCTCGTCACCCAGCCAGTCTCCCAGCGCGGCGGCGAGGGCAGCCGGATCGCCGGGAGGGACCAGCTGGCCGGGTCGGGTGCCATCGGCGGTGGAGCCGAGCGCTTCGGGTAGCCCACCGACAGCGGCGGCTATGACGGGTAGGCCGTGGGCGAGAGCTTCGGTGACGGTCATGCCGTAGGTCTCCGAGCGGGATGGCGCGACGAGCACGTCGGCGGTGGTGTACGCGTGGCTAAGCGCCGCGTCGGTCAGGACGCCGGTGAGCCGGACGCGGTGGCCGTAGCCGAGGCGCGTGATACGGGCCTGCAATTGCTCGACGAAGTCCGGGTCGCGGTCGAACGGTCCGACCAGCACGCAATGCCAGTCCAGGTCACCCAGCTCGGCGAGCGCCTCGACGAGGAGGTCCTGCCCCTTGTGACGGCCGAGGACTCCGACGCAGATCAGCTGGCCGCGGGCGGGCCGGGCCGGGGCAGCGACCCGATCGACGCCGGGCCGGGCGACGTGCACCTGGCGGGCCGGGATCGCGTATCGGGTCAGTACCTGCTGGCGGGTCCATTCGCTGGTAGCGACCACGCCGGTGGCCGCGCGGAGCACGACCCGTTCGGAGCGCT
>WNGK01014272.1_pt1 | contig 10264 bp, 10 predicted proteins | sample 5400601 | NCBI WGS metagenome assembly WNGK01 (sample SAMN13153376, study PRJNA577476) | soil metagenome | isolation source: 60 cm soil or saprolite under Garry oak tree replicate 1 | place: USA:California | collected 2016-06-15 | reverse complement strand
GATCCTGACGCGCCCGGCGAGCAGCTCGGCGGGCAGGACCGCGGCATCTGGTACTACCGCAACCTCGCCATTCACATCATCAACTACGCGCAAGGTGCCTATGAGGGTTTCGATGGCGAGGCCGACTTCGTCGTGAACGCGGTGGACCTCACCACCGTTCACCGGGCCAAGGGGCTCGAATGGCCAGCGGTTTTCGTCCCATCCGTAACGGCCAACCGGTTCCCCACGACTCGGGCGGGTGAGGTCCAGCCGTGGCTCGTGCCACGCGACCGTTTCAACGCCGCCCGGTATGAGGGAAGCGACGGGGACGAGCGGCGTCTCTTTTACGTTGCGCTGACCCGCGCGCGCGATTGGCTCTCGGTCTCCCGGCACGGCCGGGTCAATACCCGTGCTGTCGCGCCCAGCCGTTACTATCGCGAGCTTGCTCACCTTGAAGTAAAGCCGGAGGATATCGTCCTGCCAACCGTCGAGGCAGACGATCGCGACGCTGGTGATCCGATCTCGATCACGTACAGCGAACTCGCTACATACATCGACTGCGGGCTGGCGTTCCGGCTGCGTAACCTCATTGGCTTCCAGCCCAGGCTGGCACCGGAGCTGGGTTACGGGAAGGCTGTGCACCACGTGATGCGGGCCGTGGCGGAAGCCACAAAGGCATCAGGGCATGTACCGACGGCGGCAGAAATTGACGAACTGCTCGATAATAGCTTCTTCCTGCCGAGCGCCAGCAAGCCCGCTCACCGCCAGCTCAAAGACGCCGCCAGGCGCCTCGTGACCACGTACATGAAGAAATACGAGTCTGACTTGCACCGGGTGTGGGAGACCGAGCGTCCCTTCGAGCTGCACCTCGACGAGGTCATCGTGAGTGGCCGGGCAGATGTCATCCTTGACAAGGAAGGCGGCGTCCCAACCGCCCTGGCCATCGTTGACTACAAGACCGCCACCCACGGCGAGATCGACGACCATGCCCTCCAGCTCCAGGTGTACACCGACGCTGGGCGGCGAGAAGGGCTCGACGTGCGGGCTGCGTACGTCCACAACCTGAAGGCCGCGTCGCGGGAACCGATCCCGGTGGAGTCGACGGCGATCAACCGAGGCGAAGCAGTCGTCTCAGAGGCGGCTGCTCGCATCCGCTCCCGCGACTACCGCCCTAACCCCGGCGAGAGATGCCGTCGCTGCGAGGTGCGAACCATCTGCGCGTCGGCGCGACGCTGACGATCTCCCTCGTCAGACAGCAAAGACTTTCATCACCTCGTCGCCGTAGTCATTGATGACTTTGACGGCGATCTTGCCACTATCCGGGCGAGGGAACGGTAGCGACTCAGTCCGGCGCAAGCTCTCCCAGGCATCTTCGTTGATGTCGGCCATGAGCGCCCGTTTCAGGCGGGCATACGGGTCCTGGCCTCCGGTGAAGTAACAATGGCGGACGAAGAACGACTCCTCGTTGTACGACGTGTCGAGCATCCAGAGAGCGATCTGGTGGGTGTCGTTGCTGCGGATCTGGCCGGTATTTGGGTCGTAAACATCCACTCCGTGGAGGACCACGCGCAGCTCGCCGCCCTCGTCCTTGATCTCGATATCGGGCTCGCCGAAGACAGTGAACAGGTTGCCGGCGCCGGTCTTTTTCAGCTCATCACCCATCACCAGGTCGGCGTTCATGCGCACCAGCAGCACCGGTACCCGGCCGAGCCTGCGCTCGGCTGCCACGTTCGCGAAGCCCTCCTCCGAGGTGACATAGTCGTCGCCAGTTCCGAGCACCGAGGGGTCGAAGGCGAAGGCGAGAATGCACAGCAGATCCAGGTCGCCAGCCCGGTTCGCCTCCCGCGCCGCGTCCTTGATGAACCCCGGGCCGACAGTCCCGTACTGTGGACCGATCGTGATCCCAACCCGCTTCGGTGTCCCGTCTGCTGCGTCCTCCCGTTCTCCGACCGCCTGGATATAGGAAGCCGCATACGACTCCACCGTGTCAAAGGAGAGCCGCTCACCTTTTCGGCCGTTTTGGATCCCGGCCGTGCGGAGGTTGGCCAGGATCGTCTGCTCGAACGAGGCATCCCCGCGGGAAGCGTCCTCAGTTGCGTCTACGTTCACCGCGCCCGTGTTGTCCACCGCGCTGCCTGCAAACGCCAGAGAACGGTGCGGGGAAAGGCTCTCCACCGTGAACGGCCCCGAGACGCGAACCTTGCCCGAATCGTCGTAAGGCTTGTCATAGAGGAATTCGAATTCGGCAGAAGCCGTGACGGATGTCGTTAGTGACCTGGGAAGGCGGCAGGGAGGCACCTGACAATTCCGTCTCCTTGGCACGACCATCCACGGAATCGGCGAGCAGGTACCAGGGAAAGCGCGCACCCATCAATCGCTGGCGAGTGAGGGCCAAAGCGACCCGCGAGGTGTCGACTGTTATCCAGCGGCGCCCCCATTGCTCGGCAACATACGCTGTCGTTCCCGAGCCACAGGTTGGGTCCAACACTAGGTCGCCAGGATCTGTCGTCATCAGCATGCACCGCTGAACGACCTTGGGGCTAGTTTCTACGACGTAACGCATGCCAGTCGCTGCGGAGGTATCGATCCAGACGTTATTGAAGACCGTTACAGGGTAATCGCTGAGCTTCAGCAAGTACCGAAGGCTCCGACCCTTGTCATAGGGTTGCAGCCTTCCAGCCAGCGCAAGGCGCTCCATTCCTTCGCGCGGACTCGGCCACGACTTGCCGGTAGGCAGCACGTAAGTTCTTCCATCGTATTCGAAGTCGTAGATGCCGGTAGCGAAAGGGCCCACTGGGTAAAGACTAATTAGCTGGGCGACGTCTTCATCTGGTCCGAGACGCTCATGGTTTCGGATCTGATCATGCGACAATGGGAAGATATCGCCGTTCGGTCTTACACCGAGATTCCAGTGTGAGTCGCCCTCAACGTCCTTCTCTTGGAACAAAGGCCGATACTTAACGGCCTCTTTGTCTTTGGCGAACCAGACCAGATAGTCGTAAGCTCCCTCCAGAAGCCGCCCGCCCAGCGGCATTGTCTTCTTTCGAAACGCAATGGTCTCGACATGATTTTCTGGCCCGAAGATCTCCGCCATGAGCGCCGATACAAGATAGACATTGCGGGAGCCGATTTGGATGAACACGGAGCCGCTTTCGGTGAGCAGGTCCTTAGCAACCATCAAACGGTCGCGAAGGTATGTCAGGTATGAGTGGATACCCCGATCCCAGGTGTCTCGGAAGGCCTTGATCTGTTCGACCTCGCGAGACGCGTCAGTCAAGTCTCCATCCGTGACGTTCCGGCGCCGGGTCGATACCTGCCAGTTGGACTTAAAGTCGATCCCATATGGAGGGTCGAGGTAGATCATTTGGACCTTGCCGCGCAGGGCCTCTCGCTCCGCGAGGCTCGCCATCACGTTCAGCGAGTCGCCGAGGATCATGCGGTTCGACCAGTTGGCCCCGTGGCGGTAGAAGTCCACGAGGTCCAAGTCGTCGAGGCCGTCGAATGTGTCGAACAGGGTGAGTTCGGGCTCGTCCTCGGGGCGCTTGGTCGTGCGGCGCAGGTTCTCGATGATCACCCGGGGGTCGATCTTCTCCTGGATGTAGATGGCCGGAGCCTCGGCGACGAGATCCTCGTTGTCGAGGGCGTCCTTTCCCTTCCAGACCAGTTGTGGGTCGAGTGACGGGTCCCGCGGGTAGGGAACGGGAATCGGTTGTTCCAGCTCCGGGCCTACGAAGTCCTGCGCGCGGGGGTCCGCGGTGGGCAGGTTGGCCCGTTTGTCAGCGTGCGTGATGGCATCCACCGGGGTTGGTGCGTTCGTCTTGCTCTTCCGTGCTGGCATGCGCGTCCCTAGAGATCAGGCCGGTAGCCCGATGATGGGTCGGTCGGCGTACAGGTTCTCGATGGCTGCCCCGAGCAGGGGCCCAGCTTCTTTGGGATTGTGGACCTCGACGTAACCCCAGCGCCCGAATTCACCCCAGTTGTTGACGGCGGCACACCACTGGTGGCGGGCCGTGTCAGCCTTGGCGGCTGTGGGTCCAGGCGACTTGAGGCTGCCGGATACCTCGACGATCAGCGTGCGCTCCACATCTTCCGGTTCCGTGACGAGGCGAACCAGGAAGTCGGGCACGTAGTCATGGGTCCGCCCCTCATGCACGTACGGGATCGTGAACCCGAGCCGTTCGTTTTTCACGTATGACCTGACACGTGAGTCGTTCTCAAGGGCTTGCGCAAGGCCTTCCTCCCAGGAGTTACCGCGCAGGCCGTCGAGCACGACGTGGTTGAGGTGCGATTTGGTGGGCGGCGGGTCCATGACGACCTTCCGGGTGATGAAATGTACGTCGTCGGTGGAGCCGATCGGGTCGAACCGGCGGATGATCGGCATCAGCACCGGCTGCCTGCTCCCGGGGTATCGGATGATCGAGGAGAAGACCTTCTCAGCGGCCCGTGCTCCTGCTTGGATGAGAAGCAAGTGGCCTTTTGTGATCCCTGGGTCGGTGGTGACGCATTCGTTGAGCCATTGCCGGGCTATGCGGATCAGCTGGGGGAACAGCCACGGTCGCTGCGCGCCGCCGAGGGCGGCGAAGAATTGCTCGCGCTCGATCAGCGTCTTGGCGATGGCGAACGCTATGCGCTGAGTGCGTGCATTCCGGATGTCGTCGAGGTCCACCTCTGATGCGGCACCGATTACCCCCTGGTTCCTGACCCACAGAGCCACGGTTGCCTGGTCGAGGTGGAGCCTGGATTCTTCATCAAAGTCCGCGTGGAGCGTCTCGTCTGGCAACTCGACCCGGTAGCCGTCAAGCTTAGGGAAGCGGATCGCCAGGTCCCAGCGTTCGGGGAGGGCTTGGACCTCGACCGCCGGCCTGGGGTCGCGCGGCTTGGGGATCTGCCGGTCACCCGGAATGAAGGCGAACGGCACACCATAGACCTCTGCGTACTCGGGTTCGAAACGGCCGGTTGCAGGGTTAACCGCATAGTTCCGCCGCCGCAAGCCGCGGCCGACGACCTGCTCACAGAGCAATTGGCTACGGAATGGCCGGACACCCAGGATGTGGCTGACGGTGTTGGCGTCCCAGCCCTCGGTGAGCATGGCGACCGAGACGACGCAGCGGATGTGCTCGCCGAGTTTGCCCTTCTTGCCGATGGTGTTCATTGCCTCGCGGAGCAGGTCGGCGTCGGTGAGCTTGTCGACGTCGGCGCCGGGGTTGCGCAGGCGGTAGGACTGCTTGAACGCTTCGATCTCTCTCGCTGCTGCCTTCCGGAAATCGGCCCCGAGTGGCTCGCCGGATTCAAGCTGCTCCGAGTCGATGAGGATCGTGCGCTGCCGGATGGTCCAGGTGCCGTCGCCGACATTGCTCAGCAGCGGGAGGTTGCCGGGAATGAGCAGCTTGGTGCCATCTGGCCATTCGGCGTCCCGACCCGCAATCCAGTCGAAGACCAGCTTGGAGACGATCGTGTTTGGGCACACCACGATGAGCACTGGCGGTGGCTCGCCGAGCGCTGCGAGGCTGGCTTCGTAGCGGGTGTAGTTCTGCTCATAGCTCCGGTAAAGGCTGAGCAGCGCACCCTGGAGCACCTCGGGCATCACCCAGCCCTGCGGTCCTGCGTCCACATCCCGTGGCCGGAGTGCGCGGCGCTTGGGCAGCGGCGGCTGGATGTGGTCCCAGAGTTGCAGGTAGACCAGTTCCTTGCCGGCCGCATCGTCGTCCACGGGGATGCGGGGGATCTTGACGATGCCGGACTCGATCGCGTCCATCAGCGAGAAGTCGTTGACTACCCAGGGGAAGATGAACCCCTCGTTGTACCCGGAGCCCTTCAGGTAGTACGGCGTGGCGGACAAGTCGTAGATGGTCTTGAGGCCGACCTTGCGGCGCAGGTCGCACAGCCCGCGGAACCAGACCCGGGCGTCGCGGTTGCGTTCAAGATCCTCACGGTCCGCCTCACCATCGGATTCGAGCAGCTTGTCCTGGTAGCAGTGGTGCGCCTCATCGTTGAGCACCACGATCTCGCCTTTGCTCGTGCCGAACGCGCGCATGATCCGGGCCGCTACCATATCCGCGGTCTCCCGGAACGGGTCCGCCTCCTCCGGTTTGCCTGCGCGCAGCAGTTTGCGGGTGTTAGCTGAGACGCTCTGGATTTCCTTGGAGTCCCGGGGCAGGAATGCGTGGTAGTTAATGATGTCGATCTGTGCCTGCAACAGGGCGTCCCACAGGTCCGGCGGGACGAGGTCGCGCTCGCGGTAGTAGTTGTCGTCGCGCTCCGGGTGCAGCACGCCGAGCCGGTCGCGGATCGTGATGCCTGGGGTCACTACCAGGAACCGCTTGGCGAAGCGCGCGTCGTTCGGGGTCATGACTTTATTGATGGCCTGCCAGGCGATGATCATGGCCATCACGACGGTCTTGCCGGTCCCGGTGGCCATCTTGAGCGCCACGCGCGGTAGCCCGTCGTTGTGAAGTTGGTTCTCGGGTTCGAGTCGGCGCCGGTAGTCGGCGGTGCCGTGACGGCCAGCGACCTCGGCGAGGAAGATCGCGGTCTCGGCGGCCTCCCGCTGGCAGAACAAGACGGGTTCGTCACGATCCGGCGGCCCGGCAGCCCAGTGGGCCAGCAGCTTCCGGCTGTAGGGGGTGACGCCGTTCCAGTTGCTCGCACGCCACCGCTCGACCTCGCGCCGGATGTCGTTGATCAGCGTGTTCTGTTCCCGCCGCTCTCCGGTGACGTCGAAGTCGAAGGCTTGCTGGCCCGTATGACGCCCTTTTCTGCTGATCGGCACAGGTATATAGGACTCGCTGGGGCGGCGGCCTTGGAGGAGACGGCCGGTTGGTCCAGTCGGCCCGATCTCGAAGTGCGCGTCCGGCGGGTCGTAAGGCGAGTTGATGATCGGGTTGCTTAGGTCCGCCGCCGCCATGATCCCCCTCTCGGTTCCACATAGACGATAGTGGGTCAGAGTCCGCGTGTGTGATGGCCTGATCAATTAGCGGCCATCCCTGCCTGGCAACGAGTGCGTGGACTACGGCCTGGTTGTGGCTCAGCACCAGGCTCAGCACCGCAGTCCCATTAGTCAAGACAGCTGCCTCGGCGGTATTGGAAGCGACGTGATCTCTCAATAATCGCTATCCCCGCGTGGTATCGCGATCCTGCTACCGTCGCATTCGTGTTGAGCATCGAGGCCGCAGAGGAGATGGCTCAGGACAAACTGGCTGACCCGCTTCCGCGCCGCTGGCGGCATGTCCGGTCGGTGGCCCGGCGAGCTAGGTGGGTCGCGGGCAAGCTGTCGCTGTCCGATGAACTGGTGGCGGCGGCTTGGCTTCACGACATCGGCTACGCACCTGAACTGGTGGAGACCGGTTTCCACCCGTTGGACGGTGCACGTTATCTTCGCGGGGCCGGTGTTAACGGGCAGGTCGTCAGCTTGGTCGCCTATCACTCGTGCGCTGAGATCGAGGAGGTGCCGAGAACTTGCCGTGGAAGATCACTGCTCAAGGGTGGCGCTTGCGCCATCGCGCCAGCGGCGAGCAGCAAGCTTGGAGTGTGGGCACGATGACCTGCCCGGCGATCGGCGCGCTGGCCGCCAGTGCGACCGGGCACAGCCAGAGCGCGGCGGCCCCTGGTCCGGTAGCCGCGCGTTCTTTCAGCCCTCGGGCCGGAAACGGCAGTCCAGCGGCTGCGGGCGGTCGGCCCCCGCGGTGCGCCTGCTGACCGGGTGGCGGGCGTAATCGGCAGCGATCTTGTCCCGCAGCTTCTCTGGCCCATCGGCCCCGATAGTCGCGTGGCTGTCCCTGCGCTGTGCTACCCAGCGGCCCAGCCCGAAGCAGCAGATCAGGTACGCATCGCCCCAGTGCCACCGGAGTTCATCGAGATCGGCATCCCAGTCAGCCATGTTGCTGAGCGTACAAGCTTATGGAAGCTCGTGAAAGGCTACGGAGCGTTTAAGCTGGTCATGTGAGCCTTACCATGCTGGCTATGCCTGTCCCGCCGTTCGAGCCGACACCGCTGCGGCTGATATACGAGCAGGTTGCTGAGCACCTGGCGGCGCGCATCGAGGCTGGCGAGCTGCCCTCGGGCTCCAAGCTGCCCCCCGAGCGCGAGCTGGCCGAGCAGTACGGCGTGGCCTACAACACGATGCGCTCGGCGATGGAGATCCTGCGCGACCGGGGCCTGGTCGTCACGATGCACGGCCGGGGGACCTACGTCACCGAGCGCGGTGACAGCTAGCGGCGATGGACGGCAAGGTGCTCGCAGGCCCGGTCCCGCCGGACTATCACGAGCTGCCCGAGGACGAGCGGCTGGCGGTCGCCGCCTGGCTCGCGGATCAGATCCGGGACAGCGGAACGCCCCGCCCAGCCGGTGAAGGCTGAACGGGGCGCTGTTACGGCTCTCTACTTCTCGTCGTCCTTGTGCTCCTCGTACCACTCGGCGATCTTCCGCGCGGCATCGCGGCTGAGGTCTGCGTGGATAACCGCGCAGTCCCGCTTCGGCCCGGCCAGGGCGAAGCCGGGGACGGGGGTGGTCCGCACCGTGATCCGGTTCTGGTTCTTGCCCCGGTCGTTGTCCGGGATGACGACATAGACCTTCATCGTGCTGCTCATCGTGATCTTCTCCTCATCGTGATCTTCCGCCGCGTCGCCGCAGTGGTCTGTACCAGCTGACCGGCAGATGAGGACGCCCACACCTTCCTTCTTCATGCCGGATTCCGGCCCAATGCTCGACGGTGATCACAGCGAACCCGGAGGCGGCGGCGCGGGTGACGGGGGCACGTTTCCCTCCATGACATCGTTGCGGACCCCGTAGTGCTGGCACGTGGCGACCAGCGCGTGCCAGTCATCCAGGGTGCTTCCCGGCTGCGCCCACGCCTCGATTTGGTCGGCGAGCGATGCGCTCAGGCCCGGCTCGTTGCTGATCTTGGTGAGTGCCTCGCCTGCCGCGTCCGGGCTGAGACTCCCTGTCGCGGCGACCTGGCGGCACGCGATGGTGTCGGGATTCTGATGTGTGCTGCTGCTGCCGCCGCCGCACCCGGCCACCAGGGCGGCGATGGCCGCAGCGGCTGCCATGATCTTCATCGTGATCGTCTCCCTGAGTCTGCGTTCATTGTTCACCGGCAGCCGCATCTGGCGCGAGCGGATGGCCGCGCAGCAGCTCGTCGGCCCGCGCCGCCGTGGCATCGTCGTCCTGGCGGATCTCGGCCGTGAGCCTGCCCCGGATCAGGTACAGGTCCCGCAGCATCGCGTCGATGGCGTCTACCGCGTCGGAGGCACACCGCCGGGCGAACGCATCCGGCTCCCTGCGGTTCTCCCAGATGCCCAGCCAGGCACCGAGGTTCTCGGCGTGCTCGAGGAGCGCCGACAGCGGGGCGTCGTAGTCCGGGCTGGCGCTCACCGGGACCACCGCCTGCTGGCGCGGTGCCTCGGAGTTGCCTCACAGGCGCTTCCGCCGCCTTGCGCCGGGCTCCGCCGGATTGCGTGCCGCACCGCACTGACGTGCGTAAACGACGGCGGCTTTCGCCCTGTTGCGCCGCCTTGCGGGTGGCTGGTCGCTCTGCTAATGCGGTTGGGTGTAACCACCCTCCGGGGTTCAAATCCCCGATCCTCCGCCTCCTGAGCAGCGGCTTTACCCGAACGTTCATCGCGGGTAGGCCGCTGCTTTCTGCTTTCCAAGCATCGTGCGTGGCCCCTGCGTGGCCATGGCCGTCATCCGGCCTGACTTCTATCTCACTACTCACCTGCGCCACCGCGCAGGCCTCGGTCATGCCCGGATTCCGGTCCGGATCCCCATGACAAAACGGCCAGCCGTGGTGCTCGGAACACCGGCGGCTGGCCTCGGAACCAACTCCCGCTACGACGAGAGAAGGAGCCTTCCGATGAAGGTAACAGCAACCAGGCCGCCAGCGGCACGCTCGCTGCGCGAGATCTGCCAGGCCGCCCGCCAGGCCAACTGCGGGGAGTGCTGGGCGCTTCCCGGCGACGAGTGCGTGTTCACCTCGGTCCCGGTCTCGGTGCCGGTCGTTCCCGGCACCCCTATGCTCCCGGCCTGCGGCTACCACGTCGCCAGGTTCGCCAGGGCGCAGCGTCGCGGCCTGATCTCCGGGCCGGATCTGATGGCCGTCCTGGACACCGTAGACGTGTTCACCACGTCCACCGTCATCTACGACGAGGGGCGGTGAGCCCGGTGCAGCTAGGTACCGGCGAGTTCCGCGCCCTGACCGCCGAGGTCGGCACCCTCCGCGCCGAGCTCGGCGAGCTGCGCGAGGCGGTCCGCTACAACCCGACCTATGTCGAGATGTGCATGGCGA
>WNGK01010150.1_pt1 | contig 10264 bp, 8 predicted proteins | sample 5400601 | NCBI WGS metagenome assembly WNGK01 (sample SAMN13153376, study PRJNA577476) | soil metagenome | isolation source: 60 cm soil or saprolite under Garry oak tree replicate 1 | place: USA:California | collected 2016-06-15 | reverse complement strand
CTGGACGACCCGGCGCGCGTACCGGGCCGCGAGGTCCGGGTTGTGGGTGACCAGGATCAGCGTCTGCCCGGAGGAGCTGAGGTCCAGCAGCAGCTCGCCGATCTCCTCGCCGGTCGCCGTGTCCAGCGCCCCGGTCGGCTCGTCGGCGAGCAGCAGCGGGGGCCGGTTCACCAGCGCCCGGGCGATCGCCACCCGCTGACGCTCCCCGCCGGACAGCCGGGCCGGGTAGGCGTTGGCGTGCGGCCCGATCCGCAGCGCCGTCATCAGCTCCTCCGCCCGCTGTCGTGCCCGCGCCGCGGGCAGGCCGGCCAGCTGGGCGGGCAGCAGGATGTTGTCCTCGACGGTCATGTCGTCCAGCAGGTTGAAGAACTGGAAGATCATGCCGACTTGCCGCCGCCGGAACCTGGCCAGGCCGGTCTCGCTGAGCCTGTCGACCCGCTCGCCGCCGACCAGGATCGTGCCGCTGGTCGGGCGGTCGAGGCCGGCGATCAGGTTGAGCAGAGTCGACTTGCCGCTGCCCGAGGGACCCATCACGGCGAGGGCCTCGCCGGGAGCCACCTCCAGGCTGACGCGGGCCACCGCGGCCGCGCCGTCGTGGTCGTAGCGCTTGGTCACGTCGCTGAGCTGCACGAGAGCATCCATGCCAGGACGGTACGGAGCCGGCCGCCCGCGGCGCGTCGGCCGCCAGAGGCAACGTCGATACCGTAGCGGGCTGACATCATCCCGGGGATGTACGGCTCTCCGCCGCGCGGGCGATGGCTGCACGGCGAAGACCGGGTGACAATGGGGCGGTGAACGCGTCCCGGCCAGCCTGGGTGATCGACGTGGCCATCGCGGTGGCGGCCACGGTGGCCTCCGTCGGAGCGGCGATCGCGCAGACTCGCCACGGCGGCGGGGCGGTGTACGCCATTGCCGGGCCGCACGGGGGGATTCTGGTCAAGCCGCCGGCGCCGTCGGGCTGGATCCTGCTCGGCATCGCCCTGACCACGGCGCCGCTCGCGTTCCGGCGCCGGTATCCGGCCGTGGCGTTCGGCGTGATCTTCGCCGCGGTGCTCGTGGCGCACGACCACGCCACCACGATCACCTTCGGGGCGGTGATCTTCGCCGCCTACAGCGCGGTGCTCTACAGCCGGTTCCGCTGGGCCGCGCTGCTGGCCGTGGGCACCGGGGCGGTCATCGCCATCACGGCGTTCCCGGACACCACGCCGCAGGTGCCCGCCCGGTTCACCGCGTTGCTGGTGCTGGCGCCGACCGCCGCCGTCGCGGTCGTGATGCGCGGGTGGCGGCAGCGGGCCGGGGATTCGGCCGAACGGCTGCTCCGGGCCGAGGCCGAGCACGAGGCGCAGACCCGCCGGGCGGTCGAGGCGGAGCGGGCCCGGATCGCCGGCGAGCTGCACGACGTCGTGACCCACAACGTCAGCGTGATGGTGGTGCAGGCGGGCGCGGCCCGCAGCGTGCTGCCCAGCTCACCGGAGCAGGCCCGGGAGGCGCTGCTGGCCGTCGAGGCCAGCGGGCGGACCGCGATGAGTGAGCTGCGGCACCTGCTCGGCTTGCTGGCCCCGGCCGGCGGGGACGAGGACATGCTCGTCCCGCAGCCCGGGGCGGCCCGGGTGCCGGCCCTGGTCGAGCGGGTCCGGGCCGCCGGGCTGAGCGTCGAGCTGTCGGTGACCGGGGCGCGTGACCTGCCGCCCGGCGTCGACCTGGCCGCGTACCGGGTGGTACAGGAGGCGCTGACCAACGTGATCAAGCACGCCGGAACCGCCCGCGCGGCCGTCGTCCTGGAGTACCGCCCGGACGACCTGGTGATCACGGTGACCGACGACGGCCGTCCGGTGACGGGACCTGGTAGACCGGGCGGACCGGGCGGCCGGGGACTGATCGGACTGCGGGAACGGATCGGCCTGTACGGCGGCGAACTGGACGCGGGCCCGCGCCCGGGTGGCGGCTGGCGGGTCCGGGCGAGGATCCCGCTGGAGGGTCTGGGGGTTTCGGCCCGGCTGGGCGGGCCAGCTGACGGGGGCGGACCGGCCGGGCCCGTTCGGCCCCAATTCCTGGCGTCGCCGCGGTGAGCGTGGCTACGGACCCCGGCCCCCGGGTGGTCGTCGCGGACGACCAGACGCTGGTCCGGGGCGGATTCCGCCTGATCCTCGGCGCGGCCGGCATCGCGGTGGTGGCCGAGGCCGCGGACGGGCGGGAGGCGGTCGCGGCCGCGCTCAAGCACCGGCCGGACGTCGTGCTGATGGACATCAGGATGCCGGAGATGGACGGGCTCGAGGCGACCCGGCGGATCCTGGCCGCCGCGCGGGACGGGGACGGCCCGCGGATCATCATGCTGACCACGTTCGACCTGGACCAGTACGTGTACGCGGCGCTGTCCGCCGGGGCCAGCGGCTTCCTGCTCAAGGACGTCTCCCCCGAGCACCTGGTCGCCGCGGTCCGGCTGGTGCGGTGCGGCGACGCGCTGCTCGCGCCGTCCATCACCCGGCGGCTGGTGGAGCGGTTCGCGCCGCGTGCGGCGGGTGCCGGGGGCGCCGGCCTGGCGGCGCTGACGCCGCGCGAGCTCGAGGTGCTCGGGCTGGTCGCGCGCGGGCTGAGCAACGCCGAGCTGGCCGCGGCGCTGACGCTGAGCGAGGCGACGGTGAAGACGCACGTGGCCAGGATCCTGGCCAAGCTCCAGCTGCGCGACCGGGTCCAGGCGGTCGTGCTGGCCTACGAGACCGGGCTGGTTTCGCCGGGCGGGTTATCAGCCTGTCAGCGCCTGGTAGACGAGCTGGCGCAGCTGCGGGCGGATCGGGTGGGTGCTGGACGGGAGCAGCTGGGTGAAGAACGAGACCGTCAGGCCTTCGGCCTGGTCGATCCAGAACGTGGTGCTGGCTGCGCCGCCCCAGGAGAGCTCGCCCGCGGTGCCGATCACCTTGCCCGGCACCGGGTCGAGGAGGACGGCGAAGCCGAGGCCGAAGCCGACCCCGCGGAACGGGGACTCGGCGTAGAGCGGACGGCCGAACGTCTCCAGGTCCTTGTTTCCCGGCAGGTGATTGCGGGCCATGTAGCCGACGGTGCGCGGGCTGAGCAGCCTGATGCCGTCGAGCTCGCCGGCCGGGCTGGCGTCCGTGTGCAGCAGCATCCGGGTGAACCGGTCGTAGTCGGCCGCGGTGGACACCAGGCCGCCGCCGCCGCCGAGCATGCGCGGGTGCCTGAGCGCGGCCCCGCCGAGTTCGTCCAGCCGGACGGCACGCCCGTCCCGGCCGGGGCGGTAGAGGGCGGCGAGCCGGGGCTGGGCCGCTGGCTCAGCCCAGAAGGCGGTGTCGGTCATGCCGAGGGGGCGGAAGATCCTGTGCTCGAGGAAGTCGTCGAGCTGCTGTCCTGAGGCCACCTCGACGACGCGGCCGAGGACGTCGGTGGCGACCGAGTAGTTCCATTCGGCCCCCGGCTGGAACAGTAGCGGGATGCTGGCCCAGATGTCGCAGGCCTGGGCCAGGTCCGTGCCGGGCGGCGTACCCCACTCGAACCCGGCCGCGCGGTACAGCGCGTCCACCGGGTGCACCCGGTGGAAGCCGTAGGTGAGCCCGGCCGTGTGCGTGAGCAGGTGCCAGAGCCTGACCGGCTCGGCGGCGGGCACGGTCACCTGCTTCTGGTCCGAGCCGCCGTCGTAGACGCGGACGTCTTCGAAGGCCGGGATGAAGGCGCTGACCGGGTCGGTGAGCGCGAGCCTGCCCTCCTCGTACAGGATCATCGCGGCGACCGAGGTGATCGGCTTGGTCATCGAGTAGATGCGCCACAGGGTGTCGTCGGTCACCGGCAGCCCCGCCTCGAGGTCGCGCGAGCCGCAGCGGGCCACGTGCGCCAGGTGGCCGTGCCGGCCGATCGTGAGCAGCCAGCCGGCCAGGCGGCCGTCCTCTACGTAGCGGGCGAAGTGCGCGTCGATGCGCTTGAGCCGTTCTTTGTCCAGCCCGAGTTCGGCCGGGTCGGTGTCGATGGTCAGCTCGGTCACGGGAACAGTATGCGGCATTGGGGTGATCTTCCCGGCAGGGGGAGATACCGGCAGGGGGAGATAGCTGCCACGATAGGCCCATGACTTCTTCGACGTCCTCGTTCCGGGCGGCCCGGGACCTGCTGCTCCGTTGCCGGGACGACTACGCCGCGGCGCTGGGTTCGTTCGAGTGGCCGGCGCTGGACGAGTTCAACTGGGCGCTCGACTGGTTCGACGTGATCGCCGCCGAGCACCCGGACCGTCCGGCCCTGCGGATCCTGTCCGACGACGGGTCGGACGTTTCGATGTCGGACGTTTCGATGTCGTACGGGTCGCTGTCGGAACGGTCATCGCAGGTGGCTGGCTGGCTGCGCGGGCTCGGCGTGGCGCGGGGCGACCGGGTGCTGCTGATGCTGGGCAACGTGGCGCCGCTGTGGGAAGTTATCCTGGCCACGATGAAGCTCGGGGCGGTGATCATCCCGGCGTCCACGCTGCTGCAACCCGCCGACCTGGTGGACCGGGTGGCGCGCGGGCAGGTCCGGCATGTCATCACCGATGCGGCCGGCGTACCGAAGTTCGCCGCTGTGCCCGGCGGCTGGACGCGGATCGTGGTTGACGGGGACGCGGCTTCGGCGCCGGGGTGGCATTCGTACTCGTCGGCGTTCTCCGGTTCGGCTTCGTTCGTGCCAGACGGCGTCACCCGGGCTTCGGATCCGCTGCTGCTCTACTTCACCTCGGGGACGACCGCGCTGCCCAAGCTGGTCGCGCACACGCAGGTCAGCTACCCGGTGGGGCACCTGTCGACCATGTACTGGGTCGGCATCCAGCCGGGCGACGTGCACCTGAACCTGTCCTCGCCGGGCTGGGCCAAGCACGCCTGGAGCAATTTGTACGCGCCGTGGAACGCGGGCGCCACCGTGCTGGTGCTGAACTACCAGCGGTTCTCGGCGTCCTCGCTGCTGGCCGCGCTCGGTTCGTGCCAGGTCACGACGTTCTGCGCGCCGCCCACGGTGTGGCGGATGCTCATCCAGGCGGAACTGGGTGCCGCGGGCGTGTCGTCGTTGCGGGAGTGCGTGGCGGCGGGCGAGCCGCTGAACCCGGAGGTGATCGAGCAGGTGCGCAAGGCCTGGGGGATCACGGTGCGGGACGGGTTCGGCCAGACCGAGACGACGGCGCAGGTCGGGAACACGCCGGGCCAGCCGGTGCGGGCCGGCTCGATGGGGCGGCCGCTGCCGGGGTACTCCGTCGTACTGGTCGACCCGGTTAGCGGGGAGCCGGGTCGTGACGGGGAGATCTGCCTGGACCTGTCGCGGCGGCCGCTCGGGCTGATGACCGGGTACCTGGACGATCCTGCCTTGAACGAGGCGGCCATGCGGGGCGGGTACTACCACACGGGCGACGTGGCTACGTCGGACGACGACGGCTACATCACCTACGTGGGCCGGACCGACGATGTGTTCAAGGCCTCGGACTACCGGATCTCGCCGTTCGAGCTGGAAAGCGTGCTGATCGAGCACGAGGCGGTGGCGGAGGCGGCGGTGGTGCCGTCACCGGATCCCGTTCGGCTCTCGGTGCCGAAGGCCTACGTGCTGCTGGCCGCGGGGCGCGTGGCTTCGCCGGAGCTGGCGCGGTCGATCATGGCCTTCTGCCGGGAGCGGGTGGCGCCGTACAAGCGGATCCGGCGAGTGGAGTTCGGCGATCTGCCCAAGACGATCTCCGGCAAGATCCGCCGGGTGGAACTGCGCGGTCTGGAGACGTCGCGGCCGTCGTCGGCGCGCGGGGTTACGGAGTTCTGGGAGGAAGACTTCACCTGGTGATGCTGGTGGGGCGGGGTAGGCCGCGGGCGGGCTAGTCGGCTGGGTCGGGGCTGACCGCGGGGCCGGACTCCCACTTCTGCTCGATCCGGCCGAAATGCCAGATGCACAGGGCCACGATCCAGGTGACCACGAACACCCCGACGATGACGAAGCCGGCCGTGTTGATGTTGAAGCCCGCCAGGAAGGACCAGAACGAGCCGGTCAGGTGGGCGTTCTGGCTCAGCAGGCCGAGCAGTTCGATCGCGCCGACGAACACCGCCACGAACACCGACAGGCCGGTGATGGTCAGGTTGTAGTAGACCTTGCGGACCGGCTTGGCGAACGCCCAGTCGTAGGCGAAGTTCATGAAGCAGCCGTCGGCCGTGTCGAACAGGCTCATCCCGGCCGCGAACAGGATCGGCAGCGACAAGATCGCGTAGAACGGCAGGCCGCCCGCGACGGCCGTGCCGGCCAGCACGAGCAGCGCGATCTCGGTGGCGGTGTCGAAGCCGAGGCCGAACAGGAACCCGATCGGGTAGATCTTCCACGGCGTGTCGACCCGGCGGGCCAGCGGGCCGAGGAACCGGTTCATCAGGCCGCGCTTGTTCAGCTGCTCCTCGAGTTCCTCGTCGTTGTAGCGGCCGCTGCGCATCTCCCGGAACACCCGGATGATCCCGGCCAGGACGATGATGTTGAACGCCGCGATCAGGAACAGGAACAAGCCCGACACGCAGGTCCCGACCACGCCGGTAATGGTGTGCAGCCCGGAGTTGTCGTTCCTGACCTGCTTGTCCAGGCCCCTGATGCCGAAGTTCAGCAGCACCGCCAGCACGAACACCACGGAGGAGTGCCCCAGGGAGAAGAAGAACCCGACGGACAGCGGGCGCTTGCCCTCGCTGACCAGCTTGCGGGTGGTGTTGTCGATCGCCGCGATGTGGTCGGCGTCGAACGCGTGCCGCATGCCCAGCGTGTAGGCCAGCGCCCCGGTGCCGACCCCGAAGACCGTCGTCTTGCTGATCTGGTAGTGGCCGCCGAGTGCGGCCGCGAGCATCACCCAGCCCGCCACGTGCAGCCCGACGACCGCCGCGACCATGCCGCCCAGGCGGGTCCACTCGGCCGGGCTCAGCCCCTGCCGGATCTTCCTCAGACGGCCGCGCGAGTCAGCCATTGGTCCCCTTCCTGCACAAGGGTCCCAGTCTAGAAGTAGTTGCAACTAAGTCGCAATAACGCATGAGGTGCAGGTGGAGCGGGACGGACGATGCAGGCGGGGACGCTGCGGGGTGGTGGGACCGGGCGGGGTCAGCTGGTGACGTCGGCTGAGGTGAAGCGGGCCCAGGCGAAGGAGCCGAACAGCAGGGCGTAGACCGCGAACGAGAGCAGGCCGCGGAGCAGGGTCGAGGTGTCCACGGGGACGCGCAGCAGGGAGTCGAAGGACAGCCACCAGTGCGTCGGCAGGTACGGGCCGGCCGCGTGGAGCTGCGGCACGTTGTCGATCACCTCGCTGGTCACCACCAGGATCATGAGGGTGGCGATGGCCCCGATCGCGTGCTCGGTCAGCGTGGAGATGGCCAGGCCGATCGCGCCGAGGGCGGCCATCGCGGCCGCCACGTACAGGGTGACGAACAGCAGCCGGAGCAGCCCGGCGGCCAGCGAGACGGTGGTCCCGGACAGCAGCGTGACCGGGCCGACCGGGAACAGCACGGCGCCGGCCGCCAGCGCCACCGCCGAGACGATGAACGTGGCGCACAGCGCGAACGTCACGATCACGCCGTACTTGACCGCGAGCAGCCTGGTCCGCCCGGCCGGCACCGCGAGCAGGTAGCGCAGCGTGCCGTAGCCGGCCTCGCCCGCCACCGAATCGCCGGCCACCACCGCGACCACCACCGGCAGCACCAGCACGAGCAGGGTGGACAGCGCGATGAAGGTCAGGAACACGCCGTTGCCGGCCAGCTGGTTGAAGAACGCCAGGCCGGACCCGTTGCCGCCGTCCGGGCGGGGCGCGGCCAGCCGCAGGGCGATGCCGATGATCAGGGGGAAGACGGCGGTCACCGCCAGCAGCAGCAGGTTGCGCCTGCGCAGCAGGACGAGCCGGAGCTCGGAGGCGTAGAACCTACCCGCTGACATCGAAGCCCTCCCCGGTGAGCCCGACGAACAGGTCTTCCAGGCTGGGCGAGGCGACCGCGAAGCCGCGGACGCCGATCCCGGCCTGGACGAGCTCGGCGCAGACCTGCTCCGGCGACGCGTCGCCGAGGATGGCCGACGCCCCGGCGTCGGCATCACCGGCCTCGGTGGCCTGGGCGCCGGCCAGGCCAAGACCGGTGAGCACCTTGGCCGCCGCCTCGGCGTCGGCGGTCTGCACGGTGACCCGGACGGCGCCGGTCCGGCGCAGCTCGGGCAGCGAGCCCTGGAACACCAGCCTCCCGGTGCGCATCACGCCCACGTGCGTGCAGATCTGCTCCACCTCGGCCAGCAGGTGCGAGGAGACGAACACGGTGGTGCCGTCGGCCGCGATCTGCCTGATCAGCGCGCGCACCTCCCGCGTCCCCTGCGGGTCGAGCCCGTTGGTCGGCTCGTCCAGGATGATCAGCTCGCGGGGCCGCAGCAGGCCCGCGGCGATGGCCAGCCGCTGCTTCATGCCCAGGGAATAGTGCCGGTACCGCTTCTTCGCCGCCGCGAGCAGGCCCACCCGGTCCAGGGCTTCGGTGATCCTGGCCCGCGCCGTGGCCGGGTCGGCGGTCCGGTCCGCCGCGTCGTAGCGGGCCAGGTTGTCCGCGCCGGCCAGGAACGGGTAGAAGGCCGGCCCCTCGACCAGCGAGCCGACCCGGTGCAGCACCGTGGTGGCGCCGTCCGGCATCGGCACGCCGAGCAGCGACGCGCTGCCGCTGGTGGGGTAGGCCAGGCCGAGCAGCATCCTGATGGTGGTGGTCTTGCCCGACCCGTTCGGTCCGAGGAAACCGTAGACCGACCCGACCGGGACGGCCAGGTCAATATGGTCGACCGCGAGCTGACCACCGCGGAATCGCTTGGTCAGCCCGCTGGTCGAGATCGCGGTCAATGCGGCTGGGCCGCTGCGGCCGCGTACAGGACGCTCGGCTGGACCGCGCCGGCGAAGGCGTGGCCCTGGTCGGTGATCAGCACCGAGACCAGGCTGGTCCGCAGCAGCCGGCCGCTGCCCCAGGCGCCGTGCACCGGGGTGGCCGCGGCGAGCAGGGTGCGCAGCACGGCCGCGTCGTCGCCGGGCGAATGACCGCTGCCCGGGCCGGCGCCCGAGGTCAGCTCGGACGACGGCAGGTCGAGCACGGTCAGCCAGCCGGACCCGGTCGTGGTGACGTCGGGGCGGGCCTTGGCCCCGGCGGGGTGGTCCGACAGGTTCACCCGGGTGACCGTCGCGCCCGGCGGCGGGGTGAAGCTGAGGTCGGCGGCGGCGGGCTTGACGAATGCGATGTCGGTGTAGCCCACCTGGAAGGCCGGGCTGCTCGCGCCGCGGGCGAAGACCTGCAGGCGGAGCGGCACGCCGTTATGGCCGTCCACGTCGATCTGCACCTGGCCGATCAGCGACCTGGCGTCCCTGGGCGCGAGGACCAGCGCGTAGGCGGCCTGCCCGGCCACCGTCACGTTGCTGTCCACCCGGACCGTGGTGGTCGGCCCGACCGCGGCCAGCACCTGCTGAGCCGCCTGCTGGGGTGTCAGCGGCTGCTGCGGCACGGCCTTCTCAGGCGCGTTCGCCGGGAGGCGGTGCGGCCGTCCCTGATCACGTCGCTCTCGCTCAGCGACTGCGGCGCGGCCAGCCGGAAGTGCCCGGGGCTGGCGTACCACACCCGGATCGTGTGCGACCCGGTGAGCAGCGAGGACAGCGAGGTCGGGTTCCCGGTGGCGGGCAGCGAGGGCAACCCGAACGAGGCGGTCTCCACCACGGTCCCGGTCAGCGGGGGCGGCGCGGCTTCGGCTACCTCGGCGAGCAGCTGGGCCGCGGTGCGCGCGGGCAGGCCCGGCGCGGCCTGGGCCGAGGAGATCAGGGTTCCGGCCAGGACCCCGCCGGTGACCACCAGCGCGCCGGCGGGGATCGCCCACCGGGCCCGCCGGGACAGCTTCGGTGCCTGAATCATGGATCCCACAGTGCCGTACCGCCGCTGTGAGCACCCTGAGAGGCCGACGGCACTCGGAAGGGTGCGCCACACTGGGACAGTGCGGGTGCTCGTGGTAGAAGACGAACGGCGGCTCGCCACAGCCGTGCGCCGCGGCCTGACCGCGGAGGGGTTCGTCGTCGACGTCGCCCACGACGGCGTGGACGGCCTGCACCTGGCCCGGGAGGGCGGGTACGACGCCGTGGTGCTCGACCTCATGCTGCCCGGCCTGTCTGGCTACCAGGTGTGCGAGCGGCTGCGGGCCGAACGCAACTGGGTGCCGGTGCTGATCCTGTCGGCCAAGGACGGCGAGTACGACCAGGCCGACGGATTGGATCTCGGCGCCGACGACTACATGACCAAGCCGTTCTCCT
>WNGK01009058.1_pt1 | contig 10264 bp, 8 predicted proteins | sample 5400601 | NCBI WGS metagenome assembly WNGK01 (sample SAMN13153376, study PRJNA577476) | soil metagenome | isolation source: 60 cm soil or saprolite under Garry oak tree replicate 1 | place: USA:California | collected 2016-06-15 | reverse complement strand
GTCTCGTGTCGTATGGACAAGTTTTTTTCGAGTTTTTCTGGAATGGTCCGGCTGGGTGGGTTCTGTTCTGGGCATGTCTGGCTGGTCGGGGCTTGTAATGGGCTGGTCTGGGCTGATCGAAAGTGTTGGTTTAGCGCAAGGAAACTGTATGAAAACAGCACACCCCTCCCAGATCCGAGATCAGGGCTTGTTTTGGACGATTTTTCGGCTTGATTATGCTTCAAGGAGGAGTCCTGTATTGGAGTGGTTCGACTGGTCCCGGTTTCCGCGTTGGTTACCTGTCTGGTGAAGGTAAGTGGTAGGTTTGGTGGTCGCCTTGGGATTTGGACCTGGTGGGTCCGCATTAGGTAAACGGGTTAGATTGCAGAGCCTTCCAGTGGTTGCGTTCTACATGCTTTGCATGGCGGGATGCTGGAATTTGCCTTGAAGGTTTTATGAAACAAGTTTGGGGTCTTGGTTGCAGCGGGGGTTGCCAAGACAGGTCAAAGGCGCAGGGCTCAGGACCCTGTCCCGTAGGGGTTCGTGGGTTCAAATCCCACCCCCCGCACCACACCATCTCAATCCATCGGGGCTCGCAAAGAAGCACCTCGAAAGTCCGTTGGGATTTGAACCTAAAGATTGGTGCGCTGGTAGTGCACCGCACCAAGTAGTGGTTGTCTGCATGCATCTTGGAAGCACCGACCGAAAAGATGGCTTCATAAGAAAAGCGTAACGGATCGATCGAACCGCTAGAGCACGATAGGATTTCGCTGAAAAAATATGGATTGGTACGAGAAGTATCTTCGTCACAAGCTCAACAGCGTTTACGTGCCATCCGACGAGTTCAACCGGCTTCGGAGACTGTCTTCTTCAGCACCTGGCCCGACACCCTGGAATGTCGGATCTCTTCCGTCACTGCGTGGTCCGAACGACTTGGAACTTCGATGGAGAAAATCAGACCATATGCAAGTAGTTCTAGGCGATGAGCAAAGACGAGAGGACTTTTTGGCATTCGGTGGCTACTGCTACTTTCTTCCAATCGGAGCAGATCGACTGTGCTTCTGGTATCATGTCAGCACGGAGACGGGGGAGCCAACCACCGGGGTTTTACAACAGCTTGGGTTCAAACACCAATCCAAAATTCGATTTCATGCTCTACGTTTGATGATGGTTGATACTCGATCTCTGAAACCTCTTCCGTCAATTCCGAATCTTGAAGGGCGTCGTAAGAGTGGTGAGCCTCCCGTTGAGTTCGTCTCAAACGCGGTCGTAGAAACAAACATCACTTACCCCGATGAATATGGTAAACTTACTCATCAGTTTCCTGACGCAATGCGATCGATCAGAGAACTGTTGGTGTTGGGTTCGGTGGTAGCCCATGGTCCACGGAACCAGTCGATATGGGTGGTGAAGCCGTCGGATAACATGATTGATGTTGTTCCTATGGACTGGTGGAATGATGGAGACTATGATTACGGATACGAATGGGTCACAAAACTAGCTCGGGATCCCAAGACTGGCAACATCGTGGGAGAGGGAGTACGAATACTTCCGTTTCTGTTAGATGGGTCTGGTAATTTTCTTGGTTGGATAGAAGAGTCAAAATGAAAAACCATGTTAACCTATACGGAAGAATGTCCCCCTTCGTAAGGGATTTGGACTTAAAGTGTGCTGTTCACCCCCCGCACCAAAAGAGCTAGAATCCGAGCTGTCGTCAAATTTGGGTCCCACAAGTATTAGGCTGCGATTGCAAGACACCCGGTCGCGAAGAGCGTCACAAAAAAGGGAGTTTTCCTCGTGTGAAGTACACGAGGATGACTTTTGCTAGGTCCAGGTTACCTGTGCGACGAAGATGTCAGTGTTGCCGAAGTTTGCGGCGCAGGAGTCGTATATGTTGGGCTTTGCTGATGTACCGGCTCGGAATCCGTCGATCGCTGTGCAGGGAGTGGCGTTTCGAGAATCTGTCCACGAGAACCATGCGGCGACACCGCTGGCTGAAGCACCGTTATAGTCGCCGAGGAACTGAGATCCGAGGCTGTTGGTGGAGGAGCCATCAGGGTCAGATGAGGCTGTGCTAATCTTGACTGGAGACCCGAAGCTCGCGCCGCCGTTTGCGGAGGTTACGTAGTAGGCATCGTAGAAGACCACGCCGGCACCGGGTGCGGTTCCGAACGGAACGTCGTCGATCGCGTTGAACCCGACGAAAACCTTAGAGCCGTTGGCGGGGTCAACTGCCACAGCAGGGTAGTAGTCGCTTCTACCAGCAACGTTTGCGATCGTTGTTGAGGTCCAGCTATTGCCCCTGTCCGTGGATGTAGCCAACTTGACGACACCATGGCCAGAGGTCGCGCCGAAAGTGTAGTCAGCCCAGACTACAAAGATCTTGCCCGAGTTTTGGTCTACGTCGGCTGACGGGAAGCTGTTTACTCGGAATCGTGCGCCTGGGAACGGAGAGGGTACGTCTGATTTGAATGATACCAAGAAGGGTTTGCTGAAGCTGACGCCTCCGTCAAGAGATTGGGCAGCGAGAACCGCGCTCTGCATGTTGGTGGCCCCATCCCAGAAGACGTACACGGTGCCGTCGGGGCCGGTTCGGGTGATTGAGCCCTGGCGGCCGCCGACTGCGCCATTGTTGGCAGAGTTTGAAAGTTTTACTGGAGGCTGGAAGGTTTGGCCTCCGTCTGTTGATCGCGCGATCACAATCGGTTCTGGAGAGAAGGTGGGTGATTCGCCGAAGTTTAGGGTGGGGTTGCCCTTGAAGAGTGTCCAGCTAACGTAGACATTCCCGGAGAACGGACTGCTAGGGTTACTGTCTGCCCAGACCGCAATCTTGTCGTTGAATTCTACCGGGTTGTCCTTGTTGGTAGCTACAACTGGCGTGCTCCAAGTTGCTCCTTTGTCGTCGGAGAAGGCGACCGCGATTAGCTCCTGCGCGGCACCGAAGGACGGGTTCCCAGCCAGCGAGCCAAAGTAGGCCCTCGCGCCGTTAGCGTAGCTGAAACCTGCGACCTTGCCGTTGACCACGACGGGCTTAGGTCCGAATGCAACAGCTGGGTCGCCATCCGAGGTGAGGCCCACTAGGGAGAACCAGTGGAGAATCTGGTGATTCCAGGTTACCCCGCCATTCGTTGACCAGTATACTCCAGATGTATCAACGGTTGGGCTGAAGGGGCAACTTGACGAGCCCCCACTGGAAGGAGTGCAATCTGGCTCCTCAATTTCATCATTTGCACCGGTGATGAGGTTGTTCGGATCAGTTGGGTTCACAGCCATAGGCGACTCGTTCTGCTTGTTCTGGGGAAAATGGTTTGTGGGTGCAGGGGTGGAAAATACATCGTATTCAGTGACAGTGACCGCTTGTGCTGGGATTACGAGCAACGTTAACGTTAAGATGAATGCTGCTACAGCATACCTGGTTCGACTGTGGATTAATGACGCTGTCAATTTTCTTCAGAGAATCGTCTATTGATCCGGTTAAAGCCTTTACTGTCGTAGTACATCGAAGATATTTTGCGCCTGCCAGTGAGAGACCGGGAGTGTTGTAGCTATGAATGGTTGCGTCAAAGGGTGACATTTCCTCGAAGCACGACGAACCGTGCTGGGATTCAATATGAGGAGAGTGAACGTTCGCATATCCATCCCTACACACGAGTGTGGCAATTCGCAAACTAAGACGATGAGCGGAGCAACAGAATTCGCTGCGTCAGGAGGGCTCATCGTCTTCAAGGGATTCTGAGGATGCATTCCTCTGTTCAAATCCCACTCCCGCACCAGCGACGTGATCGAGTGGTTCCCATCGAAGATACTCGACCATGATGTCTGGCTGAGGACAAATGCCAATGAGAAGCAAGATAGTCCCGAGGGCGAAAGCGACACTGGGTTTGCTTCTACGGCCTGCTTCCGACCCGCCATGCTTGCACCTTGAGACAACCTCCACACAATCCCGTAGGAACCAGGCTGGCTGACGCGAAATTTCCCTCTGAATTCGCATGGGGCAACCCGCACAAAGCCACGGAGTTTGCTTCTGCACCCTCATGTTCAGCTACTCGGAAAGGGCTGATACTGTCATCGGCATTCCTACGCGATTCCCAGACAACTAGCTTCTGGTTCCCATTCCCATCTCTAATCGCGACCACGAGACCTGAAGAGGCCAGAGGAGCCATTGCAGGGGTCCCTGAGAGGAAATCAGAGGGGCCCGAGTCCCCCACCAAAGTGTAGTTCAGGAGACTCCCGGACAAGTCAAAGTCTGCCCGGGTGTACATTATTCGCATGAATCCAGTATCGGACCGAAAAGCTGTTGCGAAGTAGGCCCACGTAGGGATCTCGTCGGGGAACGTCTGAACTGGAATTTGAATAATACTCACCATACTGCCGGTAAACCCTCCGAGGTTGACGCTGCTGACAGTTTGAATTGCACCCGTTAATGTGTCGAGGTGCCATACCTGATTCCAGACGAAACCCACACCAACACGTGTAGCGGTAACGAATCCGAAACTTCCCAAGGTCGAAATTGCAACCTCGTCAACGGACACGGAATCCAGAGTGAAGGTGCTCAGGTTATCGATCTCAAAAGTGGGCGATCCTCCTCTGATTGGGCTCGGCTTGACAACCTCGTCCCAGTACTTGAGAACAAGGCCTGCGCTAGGATTCACGTAGGCTGTAACGAAATGGTGCTGGTCGACGCGGAGAAGCTGCAGACTGGATCCTACACCTGCGGGGACATCCTTGACAACAACGCTGGGAAACCCAGAATTGGAAATTGACCAGAGAGATAGAGTAATGCTCCCAGCCCGCGAGCCGGACCCGCCCAGCAGGATAGGGCCGCCTATCGTTCTACCAGTTACGACCTCGCTGTTGCTGAGCGCTACAGCCTTCACGTCAACACGCAAGGGAAGCTGCGTCTGTGACGATTGAACTGTGGTTCCAGTGTTCTCGCCGAGCTTTGTAATCTGTGAACCATCCGCGTCAACTGCCCACGTAGTCATCCTTACGCCGAAGTTCCCCGAGATTCCCGCACTTACCGCTCGTCCGTTGGGGAGGCATTGTAGGTCATGCCTAAGCCAAGGGCCTAGCGAGAGAGCTGTATCCTGTAGGTCGGGGTGAAACACTTTCGCGAAGCCATAATCCAGCAGTTTGAATATGTCAGCAGAGTCTACTCCCTGCATAAAAGCAACCACTAACTGCCTTCCGATTCTGTGAGCGCTGAGAACCACGCATCCTATACTATTGGTGCTGGTTGTTCCACAGCCGGGTGTCGAGCCCCCCTTGACACCTTCCCATCCAATCGTAGGGTAGAGACTGCCAAAACAGCCGACTGGTTGGGGACCCCAGCAGTAGCTGTACTGCTTGGTTGTTCCGTCGGGTAGTTGGGTCGAGAAACTGTAAGTCCCCGTAAAGCCCACTACCTGCCTGAAGTAATCGTCTTGGAACGCGTGCATCCAGATCTTTGCAAGCTCTCTTGCGGTGGTATAGTGGTTCGGGTCGTCGAAACCGTTCGGGTTCACGAAATGGGTGTTCGGCAGGCCTTGGGGGCTGACCTCGCCGGGAAGGGTTTCCTCATTCATGACCTCTACGAATGTCTGCCAATTCCCGGCCAAATGTTCGGCAACAGCATAGGCCGCGTTGTTGCCGGACGGATACATCATTCCTCTCAGGAGGTTGTCAAAACGGACCTTTTCTCCGGCCTGGAGCGGGACGCCGTTCACGTCTTTCATTGAAGAACCACCGATACCCGCAGCAAATGGGCTGATGGTAACCTCGTCAAACAGGTTCGTGAAATAGGATGATTGTCGCCTACCTAGAATAAAATCGACGGCGATGTGAAGAGTAACAATCTTTGTTGTACTAGCCATCGGCGTTCGTTCGTCGGGGTTGATTCCATAGACCATGCCCTGGGGGCTATCGAGGTCAAACAATGGATCTCCCACGAATGCGTGTTGGGCCTGTACAATCGGAGGAGAGAGATCGGCACGCGCCACAGGGGCAACGCTGAGACTCATCAAGATCGATAACGAAACCAGTGCTATCGCGAAAAACCTATGCGAGGTTTTTGAGCCCAAGAGTGACCGACCGTGACCTTTCACGATGCTTAAGCTTTTACATCGTGGTACACTCCGCAAATCTTTCAGTTAGGACAATTCTGTGTAGGGACTGATCCATCACGTTGATAGGCGACGTAGTGCCGGCAGTCCTTTAACTCTCTCGAAACGGCGTCAAAGTTTGCGGCCTAACAGCATTGTCGGAATATTGGCTGCTTGGAAGCTCTGAGGGTGAAAAAATACTCGGGGTCACAATCGAAAAGACCTAAAATTCAACATCATCTTCAATGATAGTCCTCTTGAACTTGGATTCGCATTTGGGACACGTGGAAGACCTAGATTCTCACATTAGAGCTGTCGAGGAAGACATGGAGTACTGGAGGACGAAGCGGCTCGAGCCCCGCGTAATCAATCTCATCAAGAAAGGGACAATTGCATTCTCTGACCTCATTCAGGCTTCAGAGCTGGCCCGTTCTCGAGTGGAGGAGCTAGAATCAGTCGGGAATCTCGAACACCGAGTCGCAGCACTTGAGATCGGGCTTGGAAAACTCATCCGTGGCATCGAGGTCGCGACTTCAATCATTGGAAACTTGGTCCTCGTCGAGGAGAGTCGTCGTGAGGCCGGCGTCTACGATGAGGAGGCCAGGCTAGAGCACAGGAAGCTAAGCGGCGGAACCAATGACCTTGTGTCACAGTTGAAGGAAATGCTGATGGAAAACATGCTGCTCCTTCAAGCGTTACTGGTCAGCCTTACGAAGAAAGGACTCGTTACGCTAGAGAAGGTGGACGAAATGCTGGCCAGCACGAGTCCTCCACGATTTGAAAACGGGGCAAGAATCGTTGCGAAAGCATGGCTGGACCCTGAATTCAGGTCGCGGTTGGTTAGCGATGCCAAGACGACACTCAGAGAGCTTGGCTTTGCTCTTAACAGAACTCCAAAACTCGTGGTGTTGGAAGACACCAACACAGTCCGTCATGTCATCGTGTGCACTCTTTGTTCATGCTACCCATACGAGCTTCTCGGAAATCCTCCGTGGTGGTACAAGCATGATGGCTACAAGCAGGAAATTGTAACGAGTCCCAGAAAGAAGCTGGAAGAGATGTTCAAGCTCGCGGTGCCTGCGAACGCCGAAGTTCGTGTCTACGACAGCACCTCTGACATCAGGTACATGGTCCTTCCAAGGAGGCCGGACGGAACAGAGGGAATGAGCGAGGAGCAACTAGCGGATCTTGTGACCCAAGAGAGTCTGATCGGTGTTGGGGATCCGCTCAAACCCCCGATTATGGAACCGAAAATAACATAGGCCTGTGCCGATGGGTGTGTTCGTCATCAATCAGAGCGTTCGTGTGAAGATTGAGAACCCGGGTCCGAACAGGCGTGTACCAAGTTATGTTAGAGGAAAGTTGGGTGTCATAGTGACTGTACATGGCACCGTGCCAAATTACTCGCACGATCACACCGAAGACTGGGGTCCGCTTTACAGCGTGATCTTCGACGCACAAACGCCGGACAGCCACTCCAGAGAGAAGATTATCGTCGACATACACGAATCGTGGCTAGTGGGTGCCACCCCTAGTTAGCGTCGCGTTATGACAGAGAAGTCGGGGCCTATCCTATACCCCGTATAGGGTATCAGAGGGATGGTTAGAAAAAGAAAGAGAGAGAGGATTGATCCTGTCTAGTGAGTCAATTGCACTACTTGTATGATGAACGTGACGCCAGGTGGCGGTGTGAAGCCCAGAATCATCGATGTGGAATAGTGACCAGCCATTGCGGGAATGCCTGTGTCAAGCGGTAAGGGGCTTATTGGTACTGTTACGGGTGGTCCGCCAGTGTGACCGGTAAATGTCATGGTTCCACCTAGTACGAAGAAGGTTAGAGGTCCCGCGCTGCCGGGCATTACCGTCCAGCCTTGAATATCGACATTGAAGTGGTCAGCGCCCGCTCCTGGCGAGCCTGCCGCAACTAGGTGGGCACAACCAGTAGCGGTGGCGTCTCCTGTCCCATCACTGTCAAACTCAGCCCAGAGCCAGAAACCGCCTTGGACTGGAGTGCAGAAAGACGGATTATTGCAGTTCTGCGACATCGCTATTTGCCAGAGCGCAGCGTTGCCATACGCGTGAACAGCGGGAACGGTGGTCGATAGCGTAGATAGGAGGGCAAGAATGGCATAGCACAGCACGACTTGAATCATGGTCATAGACTTGCGCAAAGATTTTCATTGCTCGCATCGCCCACTACGTATTTAAGACCAGGCAATCTTCGGACAGATAGATCTACCCGTCGTACTGAAGAGCTACTTTCCTAGACGCTTCTAGATTTCACTTCTCGCGAAACTTGTAACGCCTCTCCCGGGTATCACTCTGAACAAGCCGAACGAGGGAAGAGCTAGGCTGGGCTACGCTAGTTCCGCCAGATTCTAAGGAAGTGCTTCTTCCCGAAGAGTGTGATAAGAACCATGGCACAAGCCCAGGAGGCACCTCCGATGACCTCAACTGTCGCGATCAGAGGGCGGTCCAGATAGAGAACTCCTGCCATGCCGAGAAGCATCGACAATATAGTCAGAATATCCGCTCTATCCAATACCTTGAACTCGCGTGTCCCGTCCCGCACAGCTGCATTAGCGGTTCCCGCGAACAGGGTTAGACCAATGCAAAATAGTAAGAGAAGAGAGAACGGATCATCGTAAGGAATCCTAACCAGCAATAGGCCCGCCTCATCGGCAAGAAGCCCTGCGCCCATGCCGAAGATCAAAGCCGCGTCCCATCTGACCCTCTGCTTCCTAGTGATTGATAGAAAACCCACACTCACCAAGAGCATCGCCAGGCCGTAATAGAAGTGGTGCAGTTGAAACAGTTCAGACGAGCGAGTCGGGCAAGAAAGGCCGCACCTAAGATAAGATTCTAGGGAAACATACTCCCAAGCACGAGCCACCAACACTGCACTGGAGAAACCCACGGTGGCAAACGAGAAACCCACAGGCCCACCAAGGCCCAGAGTTGCCAATTGACCAACCTAGAATGAGATCCTGTTCAGAAGCAAATTAGCCTATCCGAATCTCCCAATACCCAAATCCGATACTGGAGTTCAGACCCTCTAACCGAGGCTGAAGTCGACCCTCAACGACCTATCTCGACGCCTTAGAAGGACACCAGACCCGAGATTGTGTCCTATCGACCGATTGACCTTCTGGGTAGCGATGAAAAGAGGAGGTTGGACCGATTTGAGAAGGCTCTAGGGTCGAAGCCTAAGAATTAGCAGGCCTTTTGGGATTCTGAGCAGATATCGACAAGCTGAAAGCCACGCGCCGAAAAAGGGGAAGTACGCAAGTACCGGGCAGCGGTTTCTCCTGTTCCGCTAGTTCCATCGCCTAAAGTCCAGCTGAAGCCGTATGGGGATGTCCCGCCAGATGCGTACGCTGTGAAGTCTACGTACTCACCCACTTGGGGCGATGAAGGCGTATAGCTAAAGCTATTTTACGAGACTACAGGTGCGGAGCTGGTGAAGAATTCGCTCATGGGTTCCGCATTTGCATCGTTGGCCGTCAGACTAGGCAGATTCCAGTTTGTCTCTATCGTCCGTGTGAATGAGTAGTGGTTGTAGCTTGTGTTCGACTCATATCCTGGAGTGGTGATTTGGGAGTTGTAGGAGGCCCAGACTGTATAGATGCTGCTCGTTGACCCGCAGCCAGGTGGGTCCGCAACGGCGCAGTTCTCGTCGAATGTAATGAAGAGCGCGGACCGTTCGTTCGTGAAAGTATAGCTGTTCAGAACTTGGGGTATGAGCTGGGAGAGATAGTCTGAGCCCTGCTGGACGGCAGCATTGTTATCGCTTGTTGGGGATGGGTAGCACGCGTGGTGCATCTGGTCGCACTCGTCAGGCGATAGCCACATGAAGTTGGGCGCTGAAACGGTGGGATCGTTCAGATCGGAGAGTAAGACATCGTCGGTTTCCGGATTGTTGTGTTGGGTGTTGGCTGACACTATTTGAGCGCATCTTGAAGTGCTGTTCACTATGTCTTGATAGTAGACGAAGGGATTGTGGTCCGCCGCGTAAAAAGTAGAGTCCGCGTTGTTCGCGTCGTACGTCTGATATGCCAGGTAGCAGCCTCCTGACGAGTAGTATGTTCCGGAGCCTTGGCCAGGATAGTTCTCAACATACGCTTTCCATGTCAGACCAGCGTTCTCAAGACTATCCGCGATGTTGACACTGTCTTGAGGACAATATTTGGGCCAGGAGGAGTTGG
>WNGK01031901.1_pt1 | contig 10266 bp, 10 predicted proteins | sample 5400601 | NCBI WGS metagenome assembly WNGK01 (sample SAMN13153376, study PRJNA577476) | soil metagenome | isolation source: 60 cm soil or saprolite under Garry oak tree replicate 1 | place: USA:California | collected 2016-06-15 | reverse complement strand
CTTCTTCGACAATAACGGCGTCCCGAGGCATGGTGCACGCGAGAGTGTGCATGACAAACTCTCCCGTGATGGGATCAGTCACTTGCGGTACAGGTAGTGCGGCGCGGGGGATCGGCCATGAGCGGCAGGTCTCTCCAAGCAGCGTTAATAGCTGTTTGATGCCCAGGCGCAGCGAACCTAGAATACTAGTGCCCGTCAATGCCCTTGCGGCGACTTCTGGATCATCGGTAATCTGGAAAAGCTGTGCACCCGGTGGGATGACAGGACCCAATGTATGTACATGATAGGTGAAGATGGGTGCAGCGAGCGCTACGATGACATCGTGTCCCTCAAGTTTGGTTGATAGCTGCGCACGCACGGGTGGCAGGAAACCAGCGAAAAGCGGATGATCTTCTGGAAAGCTGCACCGACTGGAAAACGGGCTGACCCACACGCTGGCTCGTGCGCGTTCAGCTAGCTCAATGACGCTGTCCCACATACCTTCCTGGTCCACGCCTGGACCTACAATCAAAGCAGGGTGCTCGCTGCTGTTCAGAGCATCGGCAAGTTGTTGCAGGGCTGCGGAGTCAGCGTATGGCTGAGGAAACTCTGTAGCCGAGGTAGCAAAAAGGTATGGTTCGCTCTGTAACATCGCCCGCGTTTGTTGACCAGCGATAATCACCAGCGGTGTCTTGTTGCGATAGGCTGTGAAGATACTACCTAGCGCGTGGCCCACGCCCGCGGCCGAATGCAAGCTGACAAAGGCCGCGTTTCCTGTGGCTTGCGCGTAGCCATCGGCCATTGCGACAACCGAAGCTTCCTGAAGGCCGAGGATATATTTGAAGTCCTGAGGCCAATGCTTGAAGAGAGCCATCTCTGTTGATCCTGGGTTGCCAAAGATTGTTGTCACGCCAAATGACCGGAGCAAGGTAAGGGTCGCCTCTCTGACGGTGACCATTGTTCCTTGCATCTCGTGTTGTGCGCTCATGGTTCCTCCAGGCTTAAGAAGTGCGTAATAAATGTAATAAGAGCTCTCTCCCACTATAAAATGCTCTTTTCTAAAAAACAAGGGAGATGTTCGGTTATGTCGAATATTGCAATTGACGGGCTGTCGGATCTCATGCTATATACCTCAGAAAGGTTCTCGAAGAGCATCGAGGAAGATGCTGTTCCTGTTCCCTGTAGGCATCATTTCCAGCATCTTCACTACCAAGAGCGATCTATTTCCGCGTACAAACTTTTTCCAAAGGAGGAACAGATGCAATCAAAGGTGTTTTCCGTCCTGAGCAGTGTTATGATGGTGATAGCCCTGCTACTACTTGCGGCATGTGGTGGTAGCGGATCCAGCAGTACAACGTCGAGTACGGGTAGCAAGAATCCATCCGATATTCATGTCGGTTTTGTCAGCGAGACAAGTAGCCTGAATTTCGCATCAGAGATGGCCGCAGGTGCACAATACGCAGCGAACCAATATCATGTATCGGCGCAAATTGTGGCACCCCCCAATATTGATGATGAGGCGGCAGTCAAGCTCTTTCAGGATTTGACCAGAACCTCGCGTGACGGTATTGGTGTCGAGACGCTCGCACCTAACTTGTTTGTGCGTCCAGAGGCTAGTGCGGTGAGTGCAGGGATTCCAATCATTGCCGTTGATACAGTGCCATTACCGGACGCCAACGTTACGACCTACATTGGTAATGATAATCTAGCTGCCGGTGCAATGCTGGCCTCTGCGGCCATCGAGCGGCTTCCCAAAGGTGCTAAAGGCAGCGTAGTGATCGGTATTGATACTCCTGGCGTGCCTGTACTTACCTACCGCGTGCAAGGCATTAAGGATGAGTTCCAGCGCTCTCGACCTGATCTACAGGTTCTTGGCCCATTCGATTCAAAGCAAGAACCCCAGCAGAACTTCAATGCCTGGAATGATCTGGTCAAGGCACATCCCAACGCTGTAGCATATCTTGGCGTCGGTGATGCTGACAATCCTTCCCTGGCCAGGATCAAGCAAGCTAATCATGGTAATTACCTCACCGCTGCCTTCGATCTGAACCCTGCTGCTCTGCAGGCTGTCGAAAATGGTGTTAACTATGGTCTCGTTGATCCTGAACACTTTTTAAAAGGCTATGTAGCGATGCGCCTGCTCATCGAACATGCTCTGAATGGCAAGGTCATTCCGAAGGGATGGTGGAACACAGGCGCTCTGCTCGTTACCCAGAGCAATGTAAAAGATATCATTGCTCGCCAGGTGAGTCTTGATACTAAGGGCAAGTTTTATCAGCCAATTGCTGATAAGCAGTTTGTTAACCCGTCGGCTCAGATCAAGCCGCTGGAGCAGGCCAAGTAGTTCCAATGTATCATAACGATCATGAGTTACCCCGGTATCTATTCAGGTGCCCCTCTGACTCCTCAGCGCTTCCCGCGCTTCGCAAGCTGTTTTGTGCGTGTGGTGGAGGGTGGCGGCACTGGCCGCCACCCTCCACCACACGCACACGATCAAGCGAGCCGCCGCAGGCGGCGAGGAGACCTGAACAGTTACCGGGGTGACTCATGCAGGGTTCCTGCTTTGCAAAGAAAGCTGTTAAAAGGGAGGTTGTTTAGTGCGGGGTGGAAGCACTCGGCAGTGTAAAGTAAAAGCGGCTCCCTTCGCTCTCTACTCCAGAACTCTCGACCCAGATGCGTCCTCCCATTGCCTCTACTAAGTGTCTGCAGATGTAAAGCCCCAAACCAGTGCCTCGAACATTGCCAACCTGATCTCGTTTCAAGCGCACGAATTTTCTGAACAGAGAGGGGATCTCTTCGGGGGCAATGCCCAGCCCTCTATCCTGAATCCAGATGCACACTGCCTGCTGCTCAAGCTCTGCGGCCTCCAAGCGGGCGCCAATCGTAATGGTGATTTCCTCTGGCGAATACTTGCATGCGTTAGAGAACAAGTTCCACAAAATTTGATGGAATAACTGATAGTCCGCTTTTACGCGCAATGTTTCATCGATCAGCACATCAACAGGATGGGATTTCCATTGCTCCGGTTCAAAAAGCTCTACTGCATTTTGCACTGTAGATGCAACCGGGAGATTCTCAAGGTGAAGCTCCAACGGCGCGTTATCGTAGCGGGATGCGTCGAGGATAGTGTTCACCATGCGTACCAATTCGTTGCTACTCTCTAGAGCTTCGGTGACGAGCTTAGACTGCTTTGTCGCATCGAGCCGTGGATGTTGCTGGAGTAGTTGGAGATAGCCATGCAGAGATGTCAGTGGAGTGCGTAGCTCGTGATTAACGCTGAGCAAAAATTGATCTTTCAGCTCGTTTAGATGCTGCTCTTGCTTATAAGCGGTCATGATCTGTTTTTCCGCTTGTTGGGAGTTCTGTCTCGCGATGTCAGTGACACTTAGAGCATGGCGTAGTATGGTAATAGCCACAGCGACAATTAGCGCGGCAACAATTCCGCACAGAAAGGCTATGAACAGTGGCAGCGGCCAGTGCAGGCTCTTCACTGTAACAGTGTTGATGATGATGAGCATCAGGAAGATACTTCCAATTGCCAGTGCTGCTTGCCGAGGTCGAAACATCCACGCTGCCAATGCTACTGGAATAGCAAAAATGGGCGTCAGTCCCCGATTATTAGTTACCACGAGACCAATAATCATGAAGACGCCGCAAATGAGAAAGCTCCCAAAAAAAATGCTTAAACGCAGGTAAACTGGTGTAGACGGTAAGGCTTGAAGAAAACGCAAAAACGTAGACTGCGAGCGCATGTCCCTCGCTCCTTTCTCCACTAAGAGCCCAGAGAAGAGAGAACAATAAATGTATTTGCTGCATGTAATGTATATAGGACAGATATTTCTAATAAAGCTCATAGTTATTGTAACATGGATTGATGAACTTGGACAATCTTTTTCGACTTGTGTATCTGAACCAAATTGTAATTCAATGGCCTCAGCGCCTGGAGAATTGCGTAACTATAGAACTAATGGACCACCCGGAATGCGTCCCATAAATGCTTTTCTGGCTCGTCGCGTGAGTATATGGAGCGTCTGGGCTCGAACTTTTGCATCAGGGTTGCTCAATTGCTCAAAAATCTCTTCAACTGGTTCTCGTTCGTTGAGGGCCTCCAGCGCTATTCTCAGCAGATAATGCTGTGCCACATTGTTGTGCTTATCTGCGCGCTCCTCTAATGTGTCTGTTGCCTGTTCCATCGATGAACGATCTTCGATATGAACGCGCCTTGCCCAATGCCATCGCTGCTGACGCTCGTGTCTCCCAGCCGGGGTTGTGCAATGCATCGATGAGTTCCTCAATTGAGCTACTTACTAGCCGAGGGGATTGTGCCAGACCTAAACGTGCCAGGACAGATGAAGCAGGGGCAGCAGAAGGTATTTTCGGCTTGCTGTAGTTGAGAGACTTTACTGGCTGTTCTCTCAAGTCTGTACTGTCATGCTCATAATACCCCATTAATTTCTCTCCTCTAGCTGATGTGAGTTGGCTTGCCTAACTCTTTTCTAAGCATTTCCAATCCACGCCCTACACTTTTACGTACGGTTCCAACTTGCTTATGCAGCTGATCCGCGATCTCTTGATAACTTAAGTCCTCTAGCAAGTATGCTGTGAGAGTGGTTTGATAACTTGCTGGAAGCCTTTGGATGGCTGCACTTATTTCATTTTGCGACATCTTTAGGCAATCTTAGTACAAAAATAGGAACTATTTTCATGTTTGTGAGTTTAGAGCTTTCTCATACTTCAAATTGAAGAGATTAGCAAGCACACGAGCTTGTATATCCCTTGCGCTACCCCCAGTTTCCATGTTATGCTCAATAGCACGATGTATGGTTGTTCAATACAGACGTGAGGTATAGCCATGTCAGAGACGAATCTTCAAGCTCGCAATGCCACCGTGATAGATCAGGCGCCTACTGACAAGGATGACCAGCTGCAGCAGCTTTCTCTGGATGAAGAGTTAGTATGCGATGAGGAATTGGAAGACGAATTGATCATCGAGGACTTCACAATCGATGGTATCTGCGGCGTTTACTAACACTGGTGGTGCGCGCTTTCGAGATCGTGTCGTTTTCATCACCGGCGCGGCTCGTGGTATGGGACGTGCCCACGCGCTGGCCTTTGCCCGCGAAGGTGCGCGCCTCGTCGTGAGCGATGCCTGTTGCCAGTATCTATCCATCCCTTATCCACTTGCCCAAACTGAGGATCTGGCTTCTCTTGCGCACGAACTTGAAGGTACCCATCAACCCTTTATCGCCCAGCAGGCCGATGTAACTGATCTCGCTGCTATGCAGCAATTGGCCGATCGCGCTCAGTCTGAACTCGGCCCTATCGATATCGTCGTGGCTAACGCTGGTCTCTATTCATTCGCCCCATCGTGGGAGTTGAGCGAGCAGCAATGGGACGAGACCGTTGCTGTCTGCCTCAAGGGTGTATGGGTCACGTGCAAGGTGTGCATTCCGCAGATGTTGCCCAGACGGCAGGGCAAGATAATCTGTATTTCTTCAACGGCGGGTCAGAAGGGTATGGCGAACCTGGCCCACTATGTCGCTGCCAAGCACGGTGTTCTCGGTCTTGTGAAGACACTGGCTATCGAACTGGCGCCTTATAATATTAACGTCAATGCCATCTGTCCCACCAGCGTGGACACAACGATGTGCCGTAACCAGGCGCTCTACGATGTGTTCGCTGGAGGTGCCGGTCCGCAGGCGACACAGGAGCATATGCTGGCACTGATCCTTTTACCACCGGAGGCTATCAGCGCTGCTGTATTGTGGCTTGCCTCCGATGAAGCTCGCCATATGACGGGAGTTGCCCTTCCTGTGGATGCAGGCTATCTGACTCGCTGACGACGATCCCTGGATGTTCAGTTGCTCTCGCTTGAAAGCAGGTCAACGTGAAGGTATTTCCGCTGAGCGCTATTGTTGGACAACAGAAAATGCGGCTGGCTCTGACACTCAATGCCATTGATCCATCCATCGGTGGTGTACTCATTTGTGGTCGCAGAGGGACTGGCAAGTCAACCGCCGTTCGTGCGCTTCCGGCCCTGTTGCCTCCTCTTAGCGGAGTTGCTGATTGCCCTTATTTCTGCGATCCCACCATGCCCGAACGTATGTGTCTGATCTGCCATGCGCGCTCCAAACGCGGCGAAACTCTATCCATTACCACAAAATCCGTTCCCCTGGTGACTCTGCCGCTCAATGCCAGTGAGGACCGCGTTGCTGGCAGCATTGATCTGGCCAACACGCTGGAGCAGGGCACTAGCATCTTCGCTCCTGGACTACTGGCCGCTGCTAATCGTGGTATACTCTACATCGATGAAATCAATTTACTCGGTGACCATATCATCGATCTCCTGCTTGATGCCGCCGCTCTCGGTGTGAACCGTGTTGAGCGTGACGGCATATCCCAGGCTCATCCAGCGCGCTTTGTGCTTATTGGTACAATGAATCCTGAGGAAGGTATGCTGCGGCCACAATTACTCGATAGAATCGGCTTGTATGTTGAGGCTGAGGATGTACGCGATCCCTCTGCACGCACGGAGGTCGTTGAGCGACGTCTGGCCTTCGATATGGACTCTGAGAAGCTCCTGGCGCGCTGGGAAGCCGATGAGCAGGCGTTGCGCGAACGTATCTGCCAGGCGCAGGTGCTGCTCTCTGAGGTACGTGTTGCGCCCTACTATCGCCAGGTAATCGCTTTTCTGGTCGATCGCCAGTTGCACGCCCAGGGCCATCGTGGTGACCTGGTTGTGCTGCGCACCGCTCGTGCCCTGGCTGCCTACGAACAGCGCACCGAGGTGCAACGCGAAGATATCGAGCGTGCTGTTGAGTTGGCAATGCCACATAGAGCGCGCTCCGCGGGAAACGTGGTGCGCCAGCTCTCGCGAGCCTTCGAGCGCATGCCCGCATCAGAAGCGCAGACGACGCTGCCAGAAGAGCTTGCTGTGATCGATGACGATGTCGAGACCGAAGAGCGTGAAGAGCGTGAAGGTCCGATGGGGCTCACCCGTCTGCTGCGTGGCGACGACGAAGCCCAACATGTGCGGGCTATTTTACAGGTCGTGCAGGTTGCTCGCGATCGCCTGCTGCGTCAGGAGGCCGGAAGACGTTTTGTCTCGTTCACCCGCCGTCATAGTGGCCGCTCTCTACGCAGTCGCCAGCAGCGGCCGGTCAGCGATGTCGATCTCTCAGCGACCATTCGTGCCGCCGCGCCCCATCAGCGCGCGCGTGGTCGACGCGATGGAGAGCGCTTGACGTTACATGTCGATGATCTGCGCCAGAAAGTGCGCGAGCGCAAAACGCGCGCTCTGCTGATTTTTGTCGTTGATGGCAGCGATTCGGTGATGGCGCGTCAATTGATGCCCCGCACCCGGCGCATCTTATTGGCTCTGTTGCAGCAGGCGTATGAGAAGCGCGATCGCGTGGCTCTGCTGGTCTTTAGATTCGCCCAGGGGCGTCTCGTGCTGCCGCCTACCCGTAATTTTACGCGTGCGCGTCGTAGTGTTGAAGAACTCTACATTGGTGGCTGTACTCCGTTGGCTACTGGCCTTTTAGAAGGGCTACGCCTGGCTGAGAGCGAACGTTTGCGCGATCCCACCGTGCGCCCGATCCTGGTGATCCTGACCGATGCCATCGGCAATGTCGATCTCTCTGGCAATATGCGTCATGACACTCCACGTCGTGATGCCCTCAATGTTGCCGCTGAGATCGCTCGTCACAGGATTACCACTATCATGATTGATACCAATCCTTACGATACGGTGACTGATGAACGCGGCGAGAAACAGCCAGCTCCCGGACGTGAGTTGGCCCAGGCCCTTGCCGCCGATTATCATCAGTACAACCTTCCGTACGCTGCAACGCTTCTCAAAAGGAGGTGAGGGTTTCTAGTAGTCTCTCGTGAGAGTAGTAAAACACCTGCATATGATGTCAAGCGGAGCAAAGCGCAGTGCCGCGTTGGCTTTTCATTTCCCCTATGTGTAGAAGCACAGGGGTATCCAGAAAGGACGAACTTTGATGAAGACACGAACCGCTGTTATTTACAGTCCTGGTGAACCTATCCGAGTCGAGGAAATCGAACTGGACCCACCTAAGGCTCACGAAGTACAGGTACGCTTAGTCGCGGCCGGTATCTGCCATTCCGATTATCACATCATTACCGGTGAATTACCCAGTTACTTACCCCTGGCGTTAGGCCACGAAGGCGCGGGCATCGTCGAAGAGGTCGGTCCCGATGTAACGAGCGTCAAACCCGGCGATCATGTTGTACTGAGCTTTATTCCTTCCTGCGGCAAGTGCCAATATTGTATTGCAGGCCATTCTAATCTCTGCAATCAGGGCGCGAACATCCTGATGGGCTCGCAGCTCGATGGCACGTTCCGCATGCACGGCCAGAGCGCCGATATCGGGCAAATGTGTGTCATCTCCACCTTTAGCGAGCGCACCGTTGTGCCCGAAATATCTGTTGTGCCCATCATGGACTACTATCCGCTCAATCGTGCCGTGCTAGTAGGCTGTGGCGTTCCAACTGGCGTTGGCGCGGTCATCCATCGCGCTAAAGTCGTACCGGGCAGCACCGTGATGGTGATTGGCTGCGGTGGTATCGGTATCAATGCTATTCAGGGTGCCGCCATTGCTGGTGCGCGTATGATTATCGCCGTTGATACCGTCGACTTCAAGCTGGAGAAATCGAAAGAGCTGGGTGCAACCCATACCATCAATCCCAAGAAGCAGGACCTTGTCCAGACCGTGCAAGAACTGACCTGGGGCCGTGGTGTGGACTACGCCTTTGAGGCCATCGCTACACCTGCGACTATTGGTCAGGCCTATGCCTGTACCGGTAAGGGTGGCACCGTGGTCGTGATCGGTCTTACACCGGCCACTGCCGAGTCTATTCCCATACCTCCGCTGGATCTGGTACTCTTCCAGAAGACGATCATGGGAACGCTTTACGGCGACTCGCAGCCCCGAAACGATATCCCTTATATGCTTGCCATGTACGATGCAGGCAAACTGAAACTGGATGAACTGGTGACAAAGACCTACACCCTTGATCAGGTCAATGAAGCCTATGCCGATATGGTCGCTGGCAAAAACATCCGTGGCGTCATCGAGTTTGACTGATTGATTAGTAATCAAGGATAGATGGTGCCACCACCATCTATCCACTCATCCATCCAGGAATAATCATGTTCAGTTATCCATTCAGTGCCATTGTCGGACAGGATGATATGAAGCTCGCGCTCATCCTGAATGCTATCCAACCTTCCATCGGTGGCGTTTTGATTCGTGGCGAGAAGGGCACCGCCAAATCTACCGCCGTCCGCGCCCTTGCCACTGTCCTGCCGGAACTAACGGTCGTCAGCGATTGTCCTTTTTCCTGCCCTCCCGATCAGCCCTCCAGCATGTGCGAGTCCTGTCGTTCAAGGTTAGAGGCCGGTGAGGTGCTTCCTACCATGCGCAGGCGTATGCGCGTCGTCGATCTGCCCATCAATGCCTCCGAGGATCGTGTTGTGGGAACGCTAGACCTTGAACACGCGCTGCGCGAGGGCCAGCGCCGCTTCGAACCGGGTGTACTAGCCGAAGCCAATCGTGGTATCCTCTATGTCGACGAGGTGAATCTGCTCGACGATTATATCGTGGACATTCTCCTCGATGCTGCGGCAATGGGTGTAAACATTGTCGAGCGCGAAGGGATATCTTATAGTCATCCAGCGCGCTTCATGCTGGTTGGCACGATGAACCCCGAAGAGGGGGAACTACGCCCGCAGCTCACCGACCGCTTTGGCCTCTGTGTCGATGTGATCTCGCTGCATGATATCCTCAAACGTGTGCAAATCGTTGAACTACGTGAAGCATTTGAGCGGGATCAGTCGGCATTTCTTGCTCGTTATGCCGCAGACGAGCGTGCATTGGGCGAGCGCATCATTCACGCCGCGCAGCTCGAACGCCAGGTCACAGTGCCGCGCCACGTCGCCGAGCTGATCGCTACCATCAATATCGAACTTGATGTAGATGGACATCGTGGCGATATCGTGCTGCGCCGCGCTGCCCAGGCCCATGCCGCTTATCTCGGTCTCGAAGAGGTTACTGTGGAGCACGTTCTCGCTATGGCGCACATTGCCCTGGTGCATAGACTCAAACGCCAACCGCTTCAGCAGCCCGTGCACACCATCAAAGAGGTGTTGAGCACTATACGCAAGAAATACCCGTCTCCAGCCTGAAGAGATGGTAACTTCTTAACCTTTGCGGGCTTCCCTGCACAGGTGCGCCCGGCAAACTGAGTGAGTGCAGTGGC
>WNGK01031234.1_pt1 | contig 10266 bp, 10 predicted proteins | sample 5400601 | NCBI WGS metagenome assembly WNGK01 (sample SAMN13153376, study PRJNA577476) | soil metagenome | isolation source: 60 cm soil or saprolite under Garry oak tree replicate 1 | place: USA:California | collected 2016-06-15 | reverse complement strand
ACAACGTCGTACAGACGATTCCGTTCGGTGAAGATGTCGCGCCAGCCAAGAGTTATTTGAACGACGTTCGCATCGATACCGCCACTAGCACCGCGTTCATCACTGAGTCTGGCAAAGGCGCCATCATTGTTGTCGATCTCAAGAGTGGTAAAGCGCGCCGGCTGCTCGACGGCCACAAATCCACGCAGCCGGAGAAAGACGTGAAGCTCGTCGTGGACGGCAAACAGTTGATCGAGCAGCGGACACAAAAACCGCCACAGGTCGGCTCCGACGGTATCGCGCTCGACGCGAAGAACGGCTACCTCTATTATCACGCCCTTACCGGTCACACCCTGTATCGGATAAAGACAAGCTACCTGACCGACAGGAACCTCTCGAAGAGCGACCTCGAATCGAAAGTCGAAACCATTGCGCAAACACCCGCGCCCGATGGCATGCTTGAAGCGCCGGACGGGAGTATTTATCTCACCGACCTCGGAGACAGCGCCATCGTGCGCTGGAACGTCGCGACTAACAAGATCGACAAGATCATCGCGGACAAACGCCTGCTCTGGCCCGACACATTGAGTTGGGGACCCGGCGGCGAGCTGTACGTCACCGCCTCACAAATCGAAAACATGCCGCGCTTCAATAACGGCAAAAGCACCCGCACCGAGCCTTACAAACTTTTCAAAGTCACCGGCCTCTGACCCCTATGATCAACGATCTTTGGTACAAGAACGCGGTGATCTACTGCCTGTCGGTCGGTACTTACATGGACGCTAACTAACGGCGATGGGACCGGCGATTTCCAGGGACTAATGCGCCGCCTCGATTATCTGCATGGACTGGGCGTGACCGCGATTTGGCTGATGCCGTTTCAGACTTCGCCTTGCCGAGACGATGGTTACGACGTCGCCGACTATTACAATGTCGATTCGCGGTACGGTACGCTCGGCGATTTCATCGAGTTTACCCACGGCGCAAAACAACGCGGCATTCGTGTTTTGATCGATCTGGTCGTGAACCACACCTCCGACCAGCATCCATGGTTCAAGCAGGCGCGCTCCGATCCAGATTCTAAATATCGGGACTGGTACGTTTGGTCAAAGAAGAAGCCGCCGCACTCAAATAAAGGGATGGTGTTTCCGGGCGTACAAAAAACAACGTGGAGCTACGATCGCGAAGCCAAAGCGTGGTACTTCCACCGATTTTATGATTTCCAGCCTGATCTCAATACCTCAAATCCGGAAGTGCAGGCAGAGATACTCAAGATCATGGGATTTTGGATCCAATCGGGCGTGTCCGGATTTCGGATGGACGCGGTGCCTTTCATCATTGGGACCAAGGGACCAAACGTGCGAAAACCAAAGGAGCAGTTCGATATGCTGCGCGTGTTTCGCGAATTCCTACAGTGGCGGCAGGGCGACTGCATTGTGCTGGCGGAAGCCAATGTCCTGCCTGAAACCGACATGGATTACTTCGGCGAAGATGGCGAGCGCATGCACATGATGTTCAACTTCCAGGTCAACCAAAATCTCTTCTATGCATTGGCCGCCGCCGATACGCGTCCGCTGGTCAAAGCGTTGAAAGCGACTAAACCGCGGCCGGCGACGGCACAGTGGGGGATCTTTCTGCGAAATCACGACGAACTTGACCTGGGCCGTCTGCAAGAGAAGCAGCGGCAAACCGTGTTTGAGGCGTTTGGGCCGGACGAACACATGCAGCTTTACGACCGTGGGATCAGACGCCGCCTTGCCCCAATGCTCGGGGGCGATCAGCGCCGGCTCGAGCTGGCCTACAGTTTGATGTTCACGCTACCGGGAACGCCGGTGATTCGCTACGGCGATGAGCTCGGCATGGGCGACGATCTCACGCTACCGGAACGCGCTTGCGCGCGGACTGCGATGCAATGGTCGAACGAACCGCACGGGGGATTTACGAAAAACGCAAAACCGCACACTCCTGTGATAGATAAAGGACCATACGGTTATCAACACATTAACGCCGCGATCCAGCGGCGCGATCCGGAGTCAATGCTGAACTGGACCGAACGCATCATTCGAATGCGCAAAGAAGTTCCCGAGATTGGATGGGGAGATTTTACCGTGTTGAATGTCCGCGATCCCGCAGTTCTCGCTCTTCGATATGACTGGCGCAATAATTCGGTTCTGTTTTTACACAATCTTCACGAACAACCGCGTGAAATTCTCCTGGATCCGGGCGTTAGTAGCGCACAGGGAAAGCTGCTGGTTAATCTTCTTGCTGAGGACCACAGTCGGGCTAACGAATCCGGCAAACACCGCATTATGCTGGAAGGCTATGGTTACAGATGGTACCGGGTCGGGGGACTCGACTATTTGCTGCGTCGAACTGAAATCGATCAGCGTGATACCGACGCAGGTTGAAAAGCGAACGCAGCGAAACCAAAATGGAGCTGAGACCGGCTTGCCGCGATACCGCTTCTCATCGAGAAAATCTTGGCTAGATTGCCAGCGTGAGCACGGTTAAAGAAATCCAGGCTGCGATTCCAAAGTTGTCGCGCGAGGAAATCAAACAAATCCGCGAGTGGATCGATGATTACCTCGAGGACCAGTTTGAATTGACCGATGAGGTCAAAGTCAAGCTAGACCAGTCGCGTCGCGAGATCGCGGCCGGGCAATACACGACGCGGCAGGCAGAATAGATCGTGGCCGCAGCGCTTCAGATCTGGTCACCCACATTTTCCAAAGCCTTTGATTCCCTACCGGAGTCTGTGCGTGAGGCTGTCCAACGCAGGGTTTCCGACATCCGCAATCGGGACGCCGCCGGGTAGACTGCATTGGTCGCGATGGTGGCGATCGAGCGCGCCAACACACGCGCGTCGACTCCTGGCGCCTCAAACAGAAAAGCCGCCGAGGCATTCGTGCGCCCCGGCGGCTTGTCGTCGATTAGCTTACCTTATCCCATCCCGAGGGAATCGAGTGTCGGCTCGTCGATCACCGCCGTCGTGGTGAGCCCCTGATCGACCTGGTAGGCGGTGAGCGCCTCCCGGGTCAACGGCCCGAGCAAACCATCCACCTCACCTTTGTAGTAGCCCATCTGTTGCAGCACGGCCTGCACGTCGGCGATCACCTTATCCGGCGGCTCAGCGCGGTGACCCACATAGATCGGTGCGTCGTAGGCATAATATTCGGCCGAAGGATTGTAACCCCATGCCGGATACCAGTAACCGTTGTTCCAGTAGTAGTAACCGCCACCGATCAGCTCCACGCGGTTGTAACGCGATCGATACCAACCCTGATCGTGCCGTTCCGGACGATACGAGCGGAATACTTCGTATTGCGAACCCTGCCACTGATCGCTTCCTTGAATCCGATAATTCTGGTTGAAGGTAACCGGCGGAACCTGCTGCGGCTTTGGCTGCGCACGGAAGTTCGCGTGCTGCGATTTGATCTGCTGCACCTGCTGCGGGTCCGGCTTCTTCGCCGCGCCCATCCCTTTAGCTCGCGCGTTTTGCTGGCCGACTGCCGAAACTGACGGAGCTGCACTTGCCGATGCCGCCGCCGTTGCCGGAGTCGCACTCGTCTTAGCCGCGGTTGCCGGGCTAGCACTCGGCGCTGCCTTCGTGTTTGCGGTAGGCGTTTTCGTTCCTTTTCTGTGCTGTCCCGTCTGCTGTTTCGCGCCGGGCGTCGCACTGGCGGCCGGTTGACCGGAAACGTTCCGCTCTGTAGCGGTGGAAACCGCAGGTTTCGGCGGCGCCTCGCCCTTCTGCCCCTTTGGCGTGGCCCGCTCGTTCCTCGCTCCGTGCTGCTTCGCGGCCGTGGCCTCAGGCTTCGCCGCGTTCGCCCCGGGCGGCGCTTGGGTCGTATGCGTTTTTCCCGCGCCCTGCTTGTTCTTTGGTGTCGGTTGTTCGTTTGGCTGTTGCGCCAATGCAGCTCCAGCCAGCACCAGCGAACAGGCTATCAGTAAACTCGTGAACGTTTTCATATTAATATGTTTTTAGTCGTTGGACGTATGCGATCTATTCAAGCGCCGGAGCGGTTCCCGCCCTCGGTTCGCGCATCGATCGCCCAACGGTACTTCGTGCAACCGCACCCATTCGGTTCCCCCGGGGACAAGATTACCGCTCGATACGCCCGAGCTTTGGCGAAGGAAAGGCAGAGGGATGAAGGAAGAATTAAGAAGTTTCCTTCGATCGCTTCAGAATTGTAACGAAAATGGCGATCAGCTCGTCACATTCCTGCCGGAGAGCTGAGAGCCCTTCTGGCGCGACGATCTTTCCATCGACGAGCAACTCAAGCCAGTAGGCGGTTTGATTCGCTGCTCTCCGTGCAGCTCACCCGCTACCTGCGCGGGTTTCACCATCTATGTCGCGGCCGCCCAGCACGCTCCATTCTTCAAGCTCGCGCAGCGAATCGCCGCACTTCGCGATAAACTCCGCCTTGCTACGCCCGCGATATGCCTCGCGATAATTTGCACCAACCGACGTGCCCGAACGCAGGACCTGTTTTCCGAGAACCTGTGCTTGTGTGCTTTTCGGTATCACCGAAAACATTTCAAGGATGCGCAGCGCAAATTGCTTCGTCCGATCTCGTAAATCCCTTTCTTCACTCTGCATTCTTCGTTCTTACTTCAGTCTGTTTGGTCTTCCCACTTCATAATTTTGTTTCCTAATTCTTCCTTCCGTTCCCGCTCCTTCATAATTCTTAATTCTTCCTTCATCCTTTCCCCCCAAGGGAAATGCGTTGACTACAATCCTGTCGCTTCTAGGCTCGCAATTATGACTACCAAATTTCTTGCGCTCATTTCTGTAATCGGCCTTGCCAGCATCTCTCTTGTGCAAGCTCAATTGCTCGTCCCGGGCGGATCGCCCGAGGCATCGCCTTCACCGACAAAACACCGCGCACACAAAACAGCCGAGACGACCGCCTCCCCGGCTGAGGAGGCTGCATCGCCTTCACCCGCCGAGTCGCCCGAGGCATCGCCGTCACCGGCAAAACATCGCACGCACAAAACAGCTGAAGCGGCAGCCTCGCCGGCTGAGGAGGCTGCGTCGCCTTCAACCGCCACGTCGCCGGCAGCATCGCCGTCTGCCTCGCCGGCGGCGGCGGAGAGCACAGCAGCTGCCTCGGCTTCGCCAGCGGAAAAGGGCAGTCACAAAAAAGCGAAGACTGAGGCAGCAGCAAGTCCCGCCCCGAAGACTGAGGTAGCAGCAAGTCCCGCCCCATCGGCGTCGCCCAGCAAATTCTCGCTCGGTAATTTATTCAAACCGAAAACTTCCGCGTCAGCCAGTCCAGCGGCCGCGAGCCCAGCGCCTGCAGCGCGGACGACCGAGGAAGCGGCCAACCCACCCGCGCCGGGCGGGGGCCACGGTCTCGTGTGGGTTAACACGGAGACGCATGTTTACCACAGGGAAGGCTCGCGTTTTTACGGCACGACGAAGCAGGGCAAATACATGACCGAACAGGACGCAATCCAAGCGGGAAACAAAGCCGCGCCGAAGGGACCATAGGAAGACAACGGCTAAGTAAGAATCGCTATCGTTCGGTGTGCAGTTCCCGCACCGTCGTTACCCGGCGTATAAGGTAACGCCGGCTTGTACGCATAAGTTCCCGCACGAATGTAAGTCTCCACCGGGTTAACGCCGATCGCGTGCACTCGAACAAGCACTTGACCGGGACCCGGCTGCGGCGTCGGCACTTCTTCGAGCCGCAGAACTTCCGGACCGCCAAATTCATGCACGCGAATTGCCTTCATGGTTTTTGTTTACTTCAGTCTTTAGAATCCGTGATCCGAAATCCTCGATCGAAATCGTAGTTCACCTTTCATAAATCTTCCTTCTTCCGCTCTCGAAGACAATGATTGCACGCCGCCACCGGAACCGCTTTGATTAGTGCTGGCACACGTGCGCACGCGACGCGATTTTCTTTCCCTTGCGGGCAAAAGCCTCGGTCTGGCCGCGCTTTCTTCGGCAACGGTCGCGTCGTTATTGAGAAATGTCGAAGCAGCGTCGAAGAACGTCGCGCATCTCACGCCGGAAGAAGCGGCCATGGACGAAGACTACTGGGCGACCATCCAAAACTCGTTCAGTGTTACACGCGGCATCATCAACCTGAACAACGGCGGCGTTTCGCCCAGCCCGCGGATCGTGACCGAGGCGCTCGTCCGTTACATCTGGGAGCAGGAAGACGCCACCGCTTACACGATGTGGCAAATCCTCGAGCCGCAATCGGAAACTATTCGTACCGGCCTGGCCGAGCTGTTCGGCTGCGATCGCGAAGAAATCGCGATCACGCGCAATACTTCGGAATCGCTCGAGATTGTGCTCATGGGTATGGACCTCAAACCTGGCGACGAAATTCTCACTACCACCCAGGACTACCCGCGCATGCTCACCACAATGCGCCAGCGAGAAAAACGGGAAAACCTCAAGCTCAAGCTCATTCAGATTCCGATTCCGCCGAAGAACCTCAATGAGATCACCGCCGCGTTTGAAAAAGGAATCACCGACCGTACTCGCATCATTCTGATCTCCCACATGATCAACATCACCGGCCAGATCACTCCCGTTAAAGCAGTCTGCGACATGGCGCGGACCAAAGGCATTGAGACCATCGTCGACGGCGCCCATTCTTTCGCCCAGTTCTATTTCAAACAGAAAGACGTCGGTTGCGATTATTTCGGTACTAGTCTGCACAAGTGGTTGTACGCGCCGAAAGGCACCGGCATGCTTTACGTCAAGCGCGATAAGATCGAAGAACTCTGGCCGCTCATGGCCGCCGAAGCGAAGCAGGCATCGGACATTCGCAAATTTGAAGAGATCGGCACCCACTCGGCCGCGCCGAAGCTCGCCATCGGCGAAGCGCTCCTCTTTCACAACGGCATCGGCGGCAAACGCAAGGAAGCGCGGTTGCGCTACTTGTCGCGTTACTGGATGAACCGCCTCAAAGACGTGCCCAAAATTCGCTTCAACACTTCATTCGATCCAAGTCAGTCGTGCGCGATAGGAAATGTTCACATCGACGGCACCAATCCTGAGGCCGTGGGGAAATATCTATTCGACAAACACCACATCTTCACCAGGCCGATCGTACACGAAGAATTCCAAGGTATTCGCATCACGCCCAACGTTTACACCACGCTTAACGAGTTGAACCGCTTCTGCAATGAAATGGAGGTTATTGCCCACAAAGGCCTTCCCTCTTAGGCAGCACTCCAGTTTTTGCTGTTTCTGTTTTTGCGATCAGATGGAATCGCGCGAATGGGATGAGCGAGATGGCCGGTTACGCCACGAGGGTATGTGGTCGAGCGCAGCGGGAGTTGCCGAGATACAACTGATCGCGCGGAAAGGGCTGCCCTCGTAACACAGCGTTTGAAACTCGTTCGCTACCCACGCTCAACTCGCTCCTACCCTCGCCGCTTTACCTTCTATGTCGCTCATCCCGCTCGCTCCATTCAGCTCTCAGCTTTCGTCCCCACTCCCGGCATTGTGAATCCGATCGCTTTGAGTTCCGCGGCGAGCGGCTTTGCCTGCTCGGGTGTGAGTTCGACCAGCGGCGGCCGCACCGTCCGCCATGCCGGATCGTCCGCGTAGATCGCGATGGCTTGTTTCAACGCCGCGATCATTGACGGAAACTTTCTGCTGCTGAATACCTGACGCACGACGTTTAACCTTGCCTGCAGCTGCTCCAATTTCGATTCTCGATTCTCGAATTTCGATTGTTTGGTGCAAGCGACGTACAGTTCATAAATGGCGGCCGGATTGACGTTGACGGTCGCGGAAATGGTACCGACGCCCCCGTTCCGCATGTTGGCGAGGAGGAAGGATTCGCTGCCGACGAATACATCGAAAGTGCGAGCCGCACGGGCAGTTGGAGCCGGACCGGCGGATCGGGCGGCAAACGCGTCGAGAAATGTCTTGGTATTGTTCCAATCGCCCGAGCTGTCTTTCATCCCGGCGATTGCATTCGGATAAGCCGCAAGGAGGCGCTCGACCAATCCCGTGGTGATGCCAACTACCGCGACCGGCGGAATGTGATAGAGATAAATTTTCAGTCGCCCATCACCGACGCGCTGCACAACTTCGCTGAAATACCGGTACAGACCTTCCTCGGTGACATCCTTGTAATAAAAAGGCGGCAGCATCAGCACGCCCGCGCAACCGTTTCCGACGGCCTGCTTGGTGAGCTTGACCGTTTCCATGATCGAGCAGCAACCGGTTCCCGGCATGATGCGCGACGGATCGACCCCGGCCGCGACCAGCTCGTCGAGCAGCATCGCGCGCTCTTCCATCGACAGCGAGTTCGCCTCGCTGGTCGTGCCGAAGACGGCAAGTCCGCAGTTCTGTGACAGCAGCCACTTACAATGCGCGATGAAGCGTTGGCTATCAGGCGAAAGATCGGCCTTGAACGGGGTAACGACCGGCGCCAGTACGCCGCGTATACGTTGTTTCATGATTGCTCCATCAAACATCAAAAATCTGACACCAAACATCCCAATTCATAATTTTGCCTTCGTACTTCTTCCTTTTTTTCGCCTTCTTTTCCCCCTCCTCACATAGCTAATTTCTGCTATTTTCCGCGCTTCATCCTTCTTAATTTTTACTTCATCCTTTCTTCTCCCTTCTCATCGGAAAAACTCTCGGCTAGGTTAAGTCTGTGCATTGCGTTGCCATTCAGACCAGAATTGCGAGCAATGTCACGAAACTCCTGGAAGCATGAGCGCCAGGCGGAAATCGGCGCCATCGCCAATTGTGCACCAGCCTGCTGCACAATTTTATGACCGTTTCGTTGAAGGCATCAAAACCCGCATCCGCACGGCGCAGATCAAGTCCGCCCTCGCAGCCAATGGCGAACTCGTCCAGCACTACTGGGAGATCGGGCGCGAGATCCTCGCCGCGTGAAGAAAACCTTAAGTAAAAAGACGATTTCAAAACCACCATCAGAAGAATATGGCGGTTTGATCGGTGGCATTGCCGAGTTGCTCGAGGCAGCCCGGCGCACCGCGGCGCGCACCGTCAATGCGCTGATGACGGCGACCTATTGGGAGATCGGCCGCCGCATCGTGGAATTCGAGCAGGGAGGCGAGAAACGGGCGGAGTATGGTGAGGCGTTATTGCAGCGGCTGGCGCAGGACTTGAATGCTAAATTTGGCCGCGGCTTCTCGTATCCAAACGTTAACAAGTTTCGCCAATTCTATCTTGCGTTTCCCTCCGCGAATATTCTCTCGACGCCGTCAATAGAATCTACTGAGTCAATTCTCTCGACACCGTCAATAGAATTGCGGCGGCAAAAAAGCCAGACACCGTCTGGCCAATTGGCAGTGCGCAATCTCTCTGCGCGTTTTCCTTTGCCATGGTCGCATTACGTTCGGCTGCTCTCCGTGAAAGGCGCACTCGCACGCGAGTTCTATCACGCCGAGGCGCTGCGCGGTGGCTGGAGCGTGCGCCAGCTCGATCGTCAGATTGCTTCGCGGTTCTACGAACGTACCGCTCTTTCGCGAAACAAAAACGCCATGTTGCGCAAAGGTACGGTTGCCTCCGCGGAGGATTCAATTTCCGCCGACGAAGAAGTGCGCGACCCGCTCGTTCTCGAATTCCTCGGGCTGAAAGACGAATATTCCGAGACTGACCTTGAAGAGGCGCTCTTGCGGCACCTTGAGAACTTCCTGCTCGAGCTCGGCGGCGACTTTGCCTTCATCGGTCGTCAACGCCGATTGCGCATCGGCGGCGAATGGTATCGCGTCGATCTCCTTTTCTTTCACCGAAAACTGCGGTGCCTTGTGGTCATTGATCTGAAAGTAGGGAAGTTCACGCACGCCGATGCGGGCCAGATGCATCTTTATCTAAATTACGCGCGCGAACACTGGACGCAGCAGGCCGAGAATCCGCCCGTCGGTCTGATCCTGTGCGCGGAGAAAGACGATGCAATTGCTAAGTACGCGCTGGAAGGATTGCCAAACAAGGTTTTGGCGCGCGAATACAAGCTCGCCCTGCCGGATGAGAAACGCCTCGCGGCAGAAATCGAAAAAACCCGCGAGCTTCTGGAACGAAGAACCCGCAAATGACTTCAATCCGCCCTCTTAATTGAAACTCGCTCACTCCCGCTATCGCTCGCTGTTACCCTCACAGTCCGGCGGCTGCCGGATCGCTCCTCCCAGTCGCTCCATTCTTCCTTCATACTTCTTAATTTTTAATTCTTAATTCTGACTTCCTTCCCTTTCCCATCAGCACGATCACAAGTACGGCGATGGCGATCGGGAAGATCAGACAGAGTCGCAGCGTACCAGTGAACGCGGTCACGAACG
>WNGK01010305.1_pt1 | contig 10266 bp, 9 predicted proteins | sample 5400601 | NCBI WGS metagenome assembly WNGK01 (sample SAMN13153376, study PRJNA577476) | soil metagenome | isolation source: 60 cm soil or saprolite under Garry oak tree replicate 1 | place: USA:California | collected 2016-06-15 | reverse complement strand
GGCGCGAACCGGCGTCTCCTCCTCGACCGCCAGGCTGACGGCGCGCATGAGGACATTGACGAGGCCGTGGCTCGGATGTCGCGAGTGCACCGACAGGAAGGTCGTGTCCCGCAGCCGGGCCAGCATGCGATGCTGCTCTGGCGTGCCATCGTAGATTTCCGCCTCGAGGGCGTACTCCGCCGTGGATAGATAGGGCAATCGGAAATGGAAGCTCGCCGAGAACGACTGACCCGGCTTGAGCTCGAGCGGGGCCGCGTTGCCGCTTGCATCGGTATGATCGCCGAACAGCGCCTGGCCGAGCCGGTCGCGCAGGACGAAGCCCACTGTTGGCTGCACAAGCGGGCGCTCGGCGCGGCAGTCGATGCGGAGCTCCAGGTCCTCGCCTCCGGACAGCGCGCGGACCGGCGCACCCGCCGAGGAGCACAAAACGATCCGGTCAATCGCCGCGCCGCCTGCCGCCTCGGGTGCTTCGTCGGGATCGAAATCGGCGGCAGCGCGAGCCTCCGTGTGGACTGCGCCGAGCTCGGCCTGATTGGGCTGAGGCGCGGACCAGCCGCGCCCACCGATCCGAAAACCCTCGTTCTCCTCCGTCGATTCGGCTGAAAGCGCCGCCTCGTAGCGCCGGCACACCTCGCGCGCGGGACCCGACGCGCGCACCGCGCCGCATGCACTTCTGCTGGAAGGCGCCGTCGCCCACCGAGAGCGCTTCGTCCACCACCAGGATGTCCGCGTCCACATGCGCGCACACCGCAAACGCCAGCCGCGCATGCATCCCGCTGGAGTAATGCTTCACCGGCTGGTCCATGTACTCCCCGATCCCCGCAAACGCCGCGATCGCCTCGAACCGCGCCGCGATCGCCTGGTCGCTCAACCCCAGCACCGCCGCGTTCACCCACACGTTCTCCCGGCCCGTGAACTCAGGGTTGAACCCCGCCCCCAGCTCCAGGAGCGCCCCGATCCGGCCCTTCACCTCGAGAGCTCCCCGCGTCGGCCGCACGGTCCCGCAGATCAGCTGCAGCAGCGTCGATTTGCCCGACCCGTTCCGCCCGATCAGACCCACGGTCTCGCCCGCGCGCACCGAGAGGTCCACCTCCCGTACCGCCCAGAAATCCTCGTGGTATCGCCGCCGCAGCACCAGCTCCTTCAGCCGGTCCTCCGGATGCCGGTAGATCCGATAGGCCTTGCCCAGACCACGCGCCGAGATCACCGCCTCAGACGACATCCGCGAACTCACCGCGCACGAACAAGAACCAGCTGCGCCCGGCCCACGCGAAGATCCAGGCGAGTCCAGTGTAGATCGCGAGCGCCGGCGCGCTTGGCCATTCTCCCAGGAACAACGCCGCGCGCACGGCCTCGATGACAAAGGTCAGTGGATTGAGGTAAAGCAGGCTTCGGATCGGCTCCGCAACCGTCGAGAGCGGGAAAAAGACGGGCGTCAGGAACATGGTTACCGGCGCCAACATGAGCACCGCATGCCGGAAGTCGCGGACATAGACACCGACGGCGGAGAGAAACCAGATAAATCCGATCGCGACCAACGCCAACGGCAGCACCAGCACCGGCGCCGCCATCGCCGACGGCGGCGGCAGTCCGTCGATCGCGAGGTAAAATACGATCAACAGCACACTGCCGACCAGAACTCGGAATAGCGCGCCGCCGATCACCACCCAGGCCAGGATTTCCAGCGGGAACAGCACCTTCTTCACGTAGGATATCTGCTCCGCGAGAAGCGCGGGCGCGCGAGTGAGGCACTCGAGGACAAAATCGAAGAGAATGAGCCCAGAAAAATAGAGCAGCGCCACCTGGAGCGTGCTGCCTTCGAGGCCTGGCCAGCGCACTTTGAGCAGGACGCCGAAGACGAAGGTGTAGAGGCACAGCATGAAGAGCGGCACGATGCCGGCCCAAAGTTTCCCTAACAGCGAGCCGCGGAACCGGGCCTCGATCTCGCGGAGCGTCAAGCGAAGCACCAGCTGCCGGTAATGCCAGGCGCAACCAAACACAGCCAACGGCCCCTGCCCCTGATATTGGCCTCTCGGCACGATCATTGGCGCGTCACCATACGGACCCGGCCAGCGGCCGCGGCCGGCGCCGGTCCCTTAGAAACGTCTGCATTCGATCAAAGCCCCAGACCTCTGGTCATGGAGAAATTGAAAATCTTGTCAGGCACGCCGGCCGCAGTCGGCCGCGGCGCCAAGCTCTCAGCAGATGGGGGCTTGGTCAAGCCTCGGAAAATGTAGAATAATGCAAAGGCCTATTCCTCGGGACAAAGGACCGCACATTGATCGTCCGTGCGCGTGCGCCGCTCCGGCTTGGTCTAGCGGGAGGCGGCACCGACCTGTCGCCGTTCTGCGATCAATTCGGCGGCTGCGTGCTCAATGCCACGATTGATCTCTACGCCTACGCGCACATCGAGACGACGCAGGATCATGGCCTGCATTTCTCTGCCCACGACATGCAGGCGGAGATCTCCGCCGCAGCCGTGCCGGTGCTCGAGCTCGACGGACCGCTCGCGCTCCACAAGGCGGTCTACAATCGCATCGTCGCCGAGTTCTGCGGCGGACGGCCTCTGCGGATGCGGCTCGCGACGCATTGCGACGCACCGCCCGGCTCCGGCCTCGGCTCCTCGTCGACGCTTGTGGTGGCGATGATCAAGGCCTTCGTCGAGTGGCTGCACCTGCCGCTCGGCGAGTATGATGTGGCCCGCCTTGCTTTCGACATCGAGCGGCATGATGTGGGCCTGAGCGGCGGCCGCCAGGACCAATATGCCGCGACCTTCGGCGGGTTCAACTTCATGGAATTCTACGCGGAGGAGCGCGTGATCGTGAATCCGCTGCGGATCAAGAACTGGATCCTGTCGGAGCTCGAGAGCTCGATCGTGCTCTATTCGACCGGCGTATCGCGCAGGTCGGCTGCGATCATTGACGAGCAGACGCGGAACATGCGGGAGCCCGGCGGCGCCTCGATCGACGCGTTGAAACGGCTCAAGGACGACGCGCTCGCCATGAAAGAGGCCGTGCTGAAGGGCGACTTCGCGAGCCTCGCGGAGCGCATGCGCGATTCCTGGGAGGCGAAGAAGCTCACGGCTCACGGCATCACCACGCCGGAGATCGAAGAGCTTTTCCAGCGAGCGACGGGCGCGGGCGCTCTCGCCGGCAAAGTCTCGGGCGCGGGCGGCGGCGGCTTCGTGATCTTCTTCGTCGATCCGAGCCGGCGCATAGAGGTGATTCGCGCGCTCGGCGGGCTCGGCGGCGAAGTTCGGCCATGCCACTTCACGAAACGGGGCACCGAGGGATGGCGGCTGGAGTGACCGAGCGGGAGGTTGCCCTTCTCGATCGGCCGAGGTCCTGATGGAAGCGGTTGTGCTCGCGGGTGGGCTTGGAACCCGTTTGCATCCGCGATTGCCAGGCATCCCAAAGGCGATGGCACCGGTGGCCGGCCGACCTTTCCTCGCCTGGATGCTGGACGAGCTCGTGGATGCGGGGCTCGCCCGGGTGGTCCTTTCGGTGGGACATCTCGGCGATAAGATTCGTGACGCTTTCGGCGATACCTACCGGACGCTCGAGCTCACCTATGCCATCGAGACGAGCCCGCTCGGAACCGGTGGCGCGCTCCGCAACGGGCTCGCGCTCATGGGCGGAAGCGATGAGCCGATTTGGGTGCTGAACGGTGATTCCATGGTGCGCCTGGCTTTTGCGGAGATGTGGGCCGCGCACCAGCCGCGCCGCTGCAATCCCCGCGCAATCACTATGGCGTCGGTCAAGACGTCGGACACCGGGCGCTATGGCGCGCTGGAGATCAGAGACGGACGGGTGCGCCGGCTCGGCCAGAAAGAGGGAGGCGGTCCCGTCAACGCCGGCATCTATCTCCTTGATCGTGGCGTCTTCGACGGTTGGGATCTCCCTGCGGCCTTCTCGCTCGAGACGGACTTTCTCGCCCCTTTCGCCGACCGCCTGGAGATCGCCGCCTTTGCGACCGACGGCTGGTTCATCGACATCGGCGTGCCCGCCGATTATGACCGCGCGCAAGCCGAACTGCCGGCCGCGCTCGCCCGCTGATCCAAGCCGCGGCCCGCGTGACAATCACTTGGTCAAGTGTCCGGATTCGTAAGATAATATGGCTCGCACCGCGCCAAGCCGGCGCGGCTGCATCTCGATGGGGCCCAGGGGCGATGCGTCGGTTGATCGACGGCTACCGCGCGCCATGACGGTGGCACAGCGTCATATGTTCTATCGGGTACTCGGCCAAACGGCGGGGCTGAGCACGGTTCTGTGCCTCATCATATTGCTGCTGGGGACGCAGTCGCTGTTCTATCTGCTGGCCGAGGGAGCGATCACGCTTCGGCTCTTTCTGCAGGCGGTGGTGCTGCTGGCGCCGGATCCCGTCTACCGCGGCGTGCCGTTCGCGATCACTATCGCGATCGTGAACGCCTATCTGAAGTGGGGCCGCAACAACGAGATCGTCTCGCTCAGGATGGCGGGCATGCCCGATCGCGCGCTGGCAGTGCCTGGGGTCGCAGCCGCCACGATTGCGACGATCTTCGCGGCGTCGATGTCCCTGTACCTGCTGCCGATCGCATTCCGAGCGTTCGAGGACATTCGCTATACCGCCAATTTCAATCTATCTCTGGGTCTTCTGGACGAGGGCTACCTGCAGCAGATCGCTCCGAATTTGTCGATCTCGTTCCGGCAGCGGCTGAGCCCGGACGAAATCGGCGGCGTGACTATCCTCGACGGCCGTAAACGCGGTGAGGTCAAATACGTGCTCGCCGACCGCGCCGAGTTGCAGAATCCGCGGGATTCCGGCGGAAAGCGCGTCCTCGTTCTGCGTGGTGGCAGCTACCAGATCCGGCGCGACTCGGAGGAGCGCTTGGCTCCTGTCACCTTTCAGGAGCTGATCCTGCCGATCGCGGATTCCGCCGATGGCTCGTCGCGGATCAGGGAGTGGCGCGGGTTCTACGAGGAGAACATCGGCGTCCTGCTGAGCCCGCCCGCCGACATTCGAGAGGATCCCGCCCTTTACGGCGACTATATCGCTGAAGGCCACATGCGTATCGCGGTGCCGCTCTCCTGCTTGAGCTGCGCGGTCTTCGCGCTCGGCCTGATGCTGAGAGCGAAGTATGAGCGGCGCTCGGCGCCCATCCGGAGCATCATCACGGCGTTGGTAGGCACGGCCCTGTGGCAGACCGCATTGATCGCGGCCCACACGGTGGTCTCACAGGCGCCATCGCTGGCGCCTTTGCTTTATGTCGTCTGCGCCGTTCCCGGGACGATCGGCGCGCTGTTGCTGACGTTGAGGTCGTCCGGCACGCGTCAGGCCATCCGGCGTCTCTCGGCTTTATTCTTGCCGGTCGGCGCTACAGAATTGTAGCCGGGCTGCCTCGGAAAATTGCCAAGCTCGGCGATTCGCTGTCGATCACAATCGCCTACTCACGCGTCGGGTCCCGAAAATCCAATCCCAGAGGGGCGACGTCACGCCGAAGTTGCAAGCATCGTCGAGGAAATGATGTATGAGGTGGTGGCGCTTAAGGTAGGCCCCCAGCCGACCCGGCAGAGGCCACTGATGGCAGCCGTAATGCAGCACGTCATAAGCCAAGTACGCCGATCCGAACGCGCTGCCGAACACGACGCCGCCAGCGTCGCCGAGAATCCCAATGGCGACACCCAGAACCGCCCCAAATATCGGCACGGACCCGATGAGCGGCATGATGTCTCGGCCAGCGTCCGAGGGATCGGCATGGTGGCAGCCATGCATCAGGAAGCAGAACCGCTCTGCCGCGGAAATCCAGCGATCCAAATGGAACGCGAGCCGGTGAAGCACGTACTCGAATAGAGTCCACGCCGCCACGCCCGCGGCAGCGATGCCGCCAACCTCCATGCCCGAGAGCTGGCCTTGGCGGACACCTAGAAAAAGCAGCCCCGCTGACACGGGCACCCAGAACAGAACGAGGGTCGCGGGGCGCGTGCGGGTGAGTCGCTCGAGCAGGTCGCTCCCGAACAAACGCACCGGCTGCGCAGGCGCGCGTCGCGCAACGTCGGTCGGCTCGTCTCGTTCGCGCGGATATCTGACCTGGTCGCTCATTTCAGAAAAGAGTGGCTCCGACGCAGGGTAGGAGTTGCTCGCGGTGACGGGCGGGATAGTTGAGCCAAGCGGCGCTGTCAATGATCCTCTCGGACCGCTGGGACGGCCTCGGCAGGGGTGAGCCGTTTGGGCGTGCGCACGAAGGAAGAAGCATGCCCCATGAATGCTTCCAGGATTCCCCGCACGTTCGAAAATGTGACGCGTAGGGAAAGCCACGCTACCGCCGGCAACTTGCGGACCTCGATGGACGCGGCGCTGTTGCGCGCCAGGCGCTGACCCAAAAGCACTTGCGCAATTCCACCCGACAGACCCATCGTCAGCGCAAGGCATAGCAGCGTGCCCATCAGCGGCGTCACGCCCTTGCCGAGCAGCAGATCGACCGGGAGCGCCGTCAATGCAGTGCAAATCACCGGGCCCATCGCCGACGATCCCAGATGAAGGATTGCGGCGGCTTTCGCTCGCGGCGTCAGTTTGGAACGCCTGATCATCGGGAGCAATTTGCGAGACGTTTGAGCATAACCCTTGGTCCATCGAGATTGCTGAGCGCGCCACGCGTCGAAGCTGCCGGGCAATTCGCCGGGCACGGTGACGGTGACAAGATATCGCCCCTTCCAGCCGAGCGACTGCGCCCGGTAGCTCAGGTCCATGTCTTCGGCGAGCGTATCCCCCTGCCAGCCCCCCGCCTCCTGGATCGCCGCACGGCGCCAAATTCCACAAGTGCCATTGAAGGGAACCACCAGGTCAAGCCAGCTGCGCGTCGCCTGCTCGACAGCGAAATGCGCGTCGAGCAGACGTTGCTGGACCGCCGTAAGTTTGTTTTCGTTGGCATTGAGGTAATCGCAGCGGGCCTGGACCAGCCCGAGACCAGGCTCGATCAGCATTGGGCGCATGCAAGCGCGAAGAAAGCTCCGCGGCGGCAGATAGTCTACATCGAAGATGGCCACGAACTCGCATGTGGACTGCGCGAGGCCGGCTGCTAGTGCGCCGGCTTTGAAACCGGCGCGTAGCGTTCGGTGCAGCAGGATCGCGTCGATCCCCCGCTCCCGCAACATCGCGCTCGCATCGGCCGCAACCGCGACGCTCTCGTCCGTGCTGTCGTCGAGCATCTGAACGTGGAGCTTGTCGCGTGGCCAGTCGAGGTTACCGATCGCCTCGGCGATGCGGCGGACCAAGCCGCCCTCGTTGAAGCTCGGGATCTGCAGGAGAACGTGCGGCAGCTGCGAATCGGGAGGCAACGGAGAACTGAGCAACGCGCGCTCTTGCTCGAGCGCGGTGGCTCGAAGCCGCACGTGATTCACGCAGAGCCAGATTAGGGGCGCGCCGAATATCGAAAGAGCAACCAGTGAGACGATCAGAACCACGTGACTGGCACCGCCAACGAACTGCGCAGCGACGTGGAGGACATCAACCATTGGCGGACTCGGACCCGCGGCGGCGCGCGAGCGGAACCCGGAAACTGCGTGCGCCGACGTCAATCACGATCGACCAGCCGCTCCGCCAAGCCGCCGACGGAGGCGGCCGGTGCGCGGACGTCGCCGATGCCGAGGGCAACGGTTCCCTTCTTGACAGTGCGCACGAATGGAGTGGCCTTACCCCTGAGCCCGTCGAGCACGTCGGCTGCAGCGCGCATGTGCGCATAGATATGGAACGATATGGACGCCAGCGCCTTCGGGATGGACTGTCGCGCCCCGGCGCCGCGCAGGGTGGATTGCCCTACGACCATCATCGCCACTACCGACCCGCACCCCTGCAGCACCACGAATGCCGCGAGCGAGATGCTGAGGGCGGTTGGCCCAAATCCGGTCAGGACATCGATAACGCCCGTGATCAAAGCCATATCGAGGACCGCGCCGAACGTACCCACCAGCAGATTTGCCGCGAATACCAATTTTCTGCCGAAGGGCAACTCGCTGCGCCAGCCCTCGCTCCAGGACTGGCGCGCTACTTGGCTGAACCCCTTCGCCCACCGCGCCTGCTGTACTCTCCAAGTGCGGAGCGTGTCGGGAAGCTCTCCCGGGACCGTCACGCCGGAGAGGTACAATGCGCGCCAGCCTCGAAGCTGGGCACGGTAGGCGAGGTCTGCATCCTCGAGGAGCGTGGCCCCGCTCCAGCCTCCGGCATCGTCGATCGCGGCGCGCCGCCAGATCCCTCCGGTTCCGCAAAAATTCATGAGGTAGCCGCACCAGCTCTTGGTCGCGAACTCGACCGCGAAATGACCGTCGAGCATGAATTGCTGCGCCCGCGTGAGCGCGTTTTGGTGCGGATTTAGCCACTCCAGCCTAGCTTGCACAAATGCAAGCGCGGGGTCCGCGAGCAGGTGACACATGCAGCGGCGGAGGAAGTCGGGCGCAGGGACGTAGTCCGCATCGAAAAGGGCGACGTAGTCGTAGGACGACTGCCGCAACCCATCTCGCAGCGCGCCGGCCTTGTAGTCTGCGCGCTCGGCACGGTGCAGCAGCTCGACGTCGAGCCCACGGCCCCGCTGACACGCTGCGACCTCGTGTGCAATCGCGGTCGAGTCGTCGGTGCTGTCGTCGAGAATTTGGATATGCAGTTTGTCGGCCGGCCAATCCAGGGCCGCGGCCGCTTCGATAACCCGGCGGACCAGTTGCGGTTCGTTGAAGATCGGCAGCTGGACGAGTACATGCGGCAGTGGCTCGCCCGGCGCCAAGGTTCGTCCCAGCAGTGCTCGATCACCCGCAAGACCGCGCTGGCGAACAGCGAAATACCGCGCGGTCAACCAGACCGGCCACGTGCCGGCAAGGCCGAGCAGCGCGAGGGTCGCGATCAGGACGGCATGGTTGGCCTGCGCTATGAATTGAAAGGTCACGCCGCGTCGCCGATCACGTAAGGGCCGGGAGCAGCACGGCGTGGCTCAGTTGCCGCAAAATTTCGATGACCATCATGGCCGCTTGAATACACTGCTTAATCAGTTCCTTGGATCAGAGCTCGCGAGAGACGCCTAGGAATCTGAGGCGGCGCGACCATAACATCGCGGCCCTTGGCCTGCCACACGGCAAATGGCCGTGTCGCTGAAAAGCGGGTATTCCACCCGGCGCGATCTCGGTGTGTCCCGCGCGACCTCCCTCGCGGCCGGCAGCACCAGCCGGCTCTCGAAAGACACCCTCGGGCATGCAGGACCCGCGCGCGAGATTTCGATTTGCGCCAGATATGCGGCTCGCGCTCGCCGATAGAGTACCGAGTACCCGGCCAGTCAATGGAGCCTGCGAGGCAGCGAGCGACGATCACGCCCTGACGATCGCTCGGCTGTCGAGACCTATCCTCGGGTCCATGACGAACCTCCACAGGGTCACGATCCGCGAGCGATGGTGGAACCGGCCGGAATAATGCCGAGACGCCATGCTGCGAAGTCGGCCAAGCCGGGGCCCCGCCACGTTCGGGAAATCGTGATGCTCGACATGAAATCCGTGATTGATAGACACGGCGTTGATCGGGCCGTAGTAAGACGAGGTTAGCTCGGTGCCCTCGAAGAGGACGTGCTCTTGAAGGATGTGCGCGCCCGTGGGGTGAGGGCCCGCCGCGAAGTAGATGCAGAGTGCCAGGTAGACGAGGGAGAACGGCCCCATCCAAACGGCGATGGCAGCGGATGCTGAGAGAACCACGACCCAATTGGCAACGAGCCAGCCGTCGACGGCAATGCGCCTGCGCACCGCCAACGGGTTGACCAGCGCGTAGGTCAAGGGCTGCGCAAATATCCACAGAAGCTTCCGCCACCGGCTACGACCGACCAGCGCCACCTCCCAATCAAGCGGCACGTCCGCGTCGAGCCGGGGCCGTCCGAGGAAACGGTGATGCAGAAGATGATAATGCCGGAACGCGATGGCGCTCGGCAGCACGGTCGGGAGATTGGCAAATATGCCGAGAGCCTTGTTCAGCGCCGTAGAGCGAAACACGAGATTGTGCGAGCACTCGTGGATGACGACGTTGAGCCAGTGCGTCAGGAAGGCGCCGGCCGCGTAGGCGAGCACGAGCAGAAACCACCAAGGCGCGCCTGCCACCGTCCATGCCAGTCCAAGCTGACAGAGAACGACCATGGGTGCGCGCAGCGCGGTCCCGAGACAGGGTCCGAACAGACGCCGCGCCTCCGGGTGGTCCCGAAGAATCGCGGCCCGGCGCTCGCGATGGTCGCGCACTTCATCCATGGCGGGCGCGCGCAGGTTGGCCATT
>WNGK01051572.1_pt1 | contig 10267 bp, 10 predicted proteins | sample 5400601 | NCBI WGS metagenome assembly WNGK01 (sample SAMN13153376, study PRJNA577476) | soil metagenome | isolation source: 60 cm soil or saprolite under Garry oak tree replicate 1 | place: USA:California | collected 2016-06-15 | reverse complement strand
CTACATGATCCTGCTCTCGAAGCATGCGCAGTGGTCCTGCATGTGGATAGCGCCCCTGCTCAACCAGTTCTGCTACGGTCAACTCCTCTGGAGCGCTCGGCCCCTGTGGCAAGATCGCGAGGTGCAGGGCGACCTCCCTCGTGGACATGCGCGTAATGGCACGTCCATCGAGGTAGACCATGCCTGCCCGGGGAGGAGCAATGCGGGCAAGCGCTTTGAGTAACGTTGATTTTCCTGAGCCATTGGGGCCGACCAGCGCCGTGATCTTGCCCATCGTAATCTGAAGGGAGAGGCTGGGGATGACAAGCCGCTCTCCATAGCCTGCTGCCAGTGCCTTCGCTTCCAGGACTGTATTTTGAGCATCCTGGTTATCTGGACGATTGTTCATGGATGTCTCCGCCAAATGAGATACAAAAAGAACGGCGCACCTAGGAGCGCAAGGACGGCGCCAACGGGTAAGTTCATAGGTTGCGATATGATTTGCGTCAATATATCTGCTGCAAGTAAGATACCTGCACCCAATAGCATGCTGAAAGGGAAAAGGCGACGGGCATCTGAGCCGACGATGCGGCGCCCAATATGTGGTGCAATGAGACCGAGGAACGTAATTCCACCTACAACTGCAACCGAGGTGGAAGTTAGCAAGACTGCTGCAAAGAGGAGAGTAGCGCGGGCCCGGGTGACATTCAATCCAAGGCTTGTTGCACTCACATCGCCCAACTGGAGCGCATTCGCCAGGCTGGCGCATGCAAGGCCAAAGAGGAGCGCCATAGCCGCCCATGGCAGCATTACTTCCAGATGTACCCAGACCCGGCCATTGAGCGAGCCAATGAGCCAGAGCAGGATATTTCCCACTGCCTCCTGCCGCATTAGTAGGAGCATTGAGGTGCCGGAGCGCAGTACAGCGCTCACCAGTACACCTGTTAAGATGAGCCGGATGGATGCGCTCTGGCGTTGCCAGCTGAGCACATAGACTATTCCCCCGGCGGCAAGCCCGCCAAGAAGAGCAATAAGAGGCAGAACGACTCCCAGTTGCTCCGGTTGGCCGGCAGTCCAGGTCTGCCAGAGAACTGCCAGCAGCACCGCGCCTGAAGTAGCTCCCGTCATTTCTGGCTCGGCAAGTGGATTCCGCATGATGCTCTGCAAAATAGCTCCCGCCAGGCCAAACATCCCTCCTACAAGCAGGGCAATCAGGGTTCGCGGCAGCCGCAAGTCCCATACAATGACCCTATGAAATGGCTCGTAAGGCTGACCAACGAGCGCTGCAATTACCTCTATAGGAGTCAGGGCGACCGTGCCGACTCCAACATGCAGAACACTCAGAATGAGCACTCCACTACCGCCCAGGAACAACACGAGGCGGAAGTGCCGGACGGCAAATGGCTGCATCACTGCGCACCTCGTCTCGTACCCAGCTGGCGTCGCAGTATGATAAGCAGAAATGGAGCTCCAATCAGCGTCGTCCATATTCCAACGGGAAGCTCTTGTGGATCGAATGCCTGTTGTGCTAACAGATCGGCTCCGCATAACAGTACAGCGCCGATCAAGGCGGAGCATGGCAGGACAATGCGCGCGTCTGACGTACGAAGAAGACGCCGGACAAGGTGAGGGCTGAGTAAAGCGATGAAGGAGATCGGCCCGCAGACCGCCACGATCGCTCCTACCAGTGCCGTGCTGAGGACAAGAATCAGCAAGCGGAGTCGGAATACATGCAGTCCAAGTCCATGTGCGACGTTCTCTCCCAGTTGAAGAACGTTCAGTGGCTGGGCGCATAACAGGGCTAGGGGTATGCCAATCGCCGCCCATGGAAGAATCAGGTTGACGTGTTCCCATGTGCGGTTGGCAAGGCTGCCGACCAGAAAGAAGAACAACAAACTGATATCGTTTTGCGATCCCAGGCTCATCAGAATAATAACAAGTGAGTTGAGCAGAGCTGTCAATGCCGCGCCCGTCAATACAAAGCGTGCCGGGTCCCGCGCCTGGCGGATTGCCAGCGTTACAATGCTTCCTCCGGCCATTGCTCCTGCCAGGGCCAATACAGGTACGGCGCTAAATGCGACTGACAGGTGCAGGATAGTGATTGCTGCTACAACGACGGTGGCGCCGGCAGTTACTCCCAGCAGTTCAGGTCCGGCGAGCGCATTTTGTAATGCCCCCTGGAGCAGCGCGCCGCTGAGAGCGAGCATAGAACCGGCGAGCGTTCCCAGCACAAAGCGCGGTAGGCGCAGTTGTGTTACCACGAGAGATGGCAACGCTGCACCCCCACCGTTTGCGATGATCCACAGCTCACCAGATGAGACCCGGGGAGTGCCTATCATCAGGCTAAGCAGTCCAATGCCCAGATGAAGCCCCGCGCATATCACTACGAGTAGCAGCGTTTGTAAGCGCCTGTTGCGCCATACTAATGATCTCATCAGGAAAGTGGCTCTGGAAATACGTTCGGGTAGAGTCTGGTCATCGCATCACCCAGCGCCAGGCCGAGCGATATTGTTCCGCGACCAAAGATATAGTACGATGGGTTGACTTCGTAGACCTGGTTGGTTTTGACTGCTTTGAGATGACCCCATACCGGATTGCTCTTCAACTGCACTGAGAGAGGCTTCGCCCCTGGCGCAAAGGTGAGGGAGGCGATGAAGAGCACATCTGGATCGGTTGCCAGTATCTTCTCCAGCGAATAGGCGATGGCGCCTGGTTCATGATCGTTGGCCGGAGTCGTCCCGGGACCTGGTGCTGGCCATGGATACTTCGTCACTTGAGCGAGCAGTCCGCCAGGGAGCGAAGCAGCAGTGAAGATATTGAAATTCACATCCGAGCCGTATATCAGCAGCAGCGATTTCGTCTTCGGCGACTTCGCTTTATAAGAAGCGAGATTGTTGAGGAAGTGCTGAGCTGCTGTGTTTGCTGCATCGCTGCGGCCGGTCAGCCTGCCGATATCCTTGAGATAGAAGAGCGAGTCGTTATAGCTCGTCGGATTCATGATGTAGAGCGGAGCAACAGGTTTCAGGGCGTCGCGCAAGGTATCATGAACGTTAGCCAGCCCTATGACCAGGTCCGGGGTAGCTTTTGCTATATCCTCCACATTGGGATTAAAAAAAGCGCCGCCGATAACCGGGAAGCTTTTTGCCTTATTCCCGAAAAAAGCCGGGTCTTGCCCCAGTGTATCGTTGACGGCAACGGGATCAAGTCTCAACGCGGCCAACCAGGCAAGCAATGCGCGTTGGCAGCTTTGACAGCGTCACGGTTGTATGGGTAGCATCTGTGAAAGTAAGGTTGTTTGCGTTTGTAGTCTGGTGATTGCCGGTATTCGTTGGTGAACTTCCACAGGCCGCAAATACTGTCAGCATGAGAAGAATGGCAATGATGCGCAAGAAACGAGGCACCTGAAATTCTCCTTTTCTCGATAAAGTTCTGGCTGAGAAAGAATGAATATAATATGCCTCAAATGAGCAGAGAAGACAAGAGGGAAAGTTGAACCATTAGCTATCCCGGGATACCGCGTTCAGCATTTCCCTCAAACTCTGGCCGGTGTACGAACCGGGGGCCTGGGCGATCTGTTCGGGAGTTCCCTGGGCGACCAGTTTGCCGCCCGCTGCACCGCCTTCCGGCCCAAGGTCGATAACCCAATCGGCAGCCTTTACCACTTCCAGGTTATGTTCTACGACCATCACGGTGTTGCCTGCATCCACGAGGCGCTGGAGCACCCCCAGCAAACGGGCGGTATCGGCCAGGTGCAGGCCGGTAGTAGGTTCGTCGAGTAAATACAGCGTGCGACCGGTGACACGGCGGCCCAGTTCCTTCGCCAGCTTTACGCGCTGGGCTTCGCCGCCTGAAAGCGTGGTGGCAGGTTGCCCGAGCTGGAGATAGCCCAGGCCGACGTCGGATAGCACCTGGAGGCGGGAGAGGGCGGCGGGAACATCCTTGAACAGCGCCAGCGCTTCTTCGATCGTCAGATCGAGTACCTGGGAAATGTCATGATCACGGTAACGCACTGCGAGCGTCTCGCGGGTGAAGCGGCGTCCGTGACAGCTCGGGCAGCGCACTTCCACGTCAGGCAGGAGTTGCATTTTGACGGTCAGGACGCCGGCGCCTTCGCAGCGCTCGCAGCGCCCACCCGGGACGTTGAACGAGAAGTGCCGGGCGGATAACCCGCGGCGGCGAGCTTCAGGAGTAGCCGCAAATGCTTCGCGGATCGGGGTAAACGTCTCAGAATAGGTCGCGGCGTTCGAGCGTGGGATGCGCCCGATGTGCTCCTGGTCGATGGTGATGATCTTATCGAGATATTCGTAGCCTTCGATAGCGTCGTGTTCACCGGGGGCGTCGCTAGAGCCATACAGGCGCTGGCGGATGGCGCGGTCGAGGACGTCGAATACCAGCGAGGATTTTCCGGACCCGGATACACCCGTCACAGCGACCAGCAAGCCCAGCGGTAGGCGCACGGTGACGTTCTGGAGGTTGTTCTGGCGAGCGCCGTGGATGGTAATGGCTTTGCCGTTTGGCGCGCGGCGGCGCTGCGGGACAGGGATGGATGCCCGCCTGGCCAGGTAATCTCCGGTGAGCGACCCGGGTTGCCCTGCAACTTCAGCCGGTGTACCGGCAGCGACCACCTGTCCACCGTGCTTACCGGCGCCTGGGCCGAAGTCGACCACGTAATCTGCGGCGGCGATCATTTCCAGGTCGTGTTCGATGACGAGGACAGTGTTGCCAAGATCGCGCAAGCGGCGCAAGACGTTGATCAGGCGGTGGGTGTCGCGATGGTGCAGCCCGATGGTCGGCTCGTCGAGAACGTAAAGAACGCCGCTCAACCCCGAGCCGAGCAAAGATGCCAGGCGTAGACGCTGGGCCTCACCGGCTGAGAGGGTCGGCGAAGAGCGTTCCAGGGTCAGGTAACCGGCGCCGACTTCGACCAGCCGCGCGATGCCCTCGCTCAGATCGACCAGGATAGGTTCGGCGATGATCATTTCATCAGGGCTGAGAACGGCAGGGAGACCGCCCAGCCAGGCGCCAAGATCGCCGAGCGGCAGGAGCGAGACAGCGATGATGGTCTGCCCGTTGACGGTCACGACCCGGCTTTCAGGACGCAGGCGCGTGCCGGCGCAGTCGGGACAGGTTTGGGTGACCAGGAATTCTTCCAGCTTGTCGCGGTAATCGGCCTCGTGGATGTGTTCGTGGATGTGTTCAGCGTAGCGCCGCAGGAGATTGGTGGTGATGCCTTCGAAGCGTCCCTGGCGGACGGTGGTTGGTGGCTCAATATTTGGGAAATGGCGGCGAAAGAGGGGGCTGTCCACGCCAAAGAACAGCAGGTCGCGTTGTGGCGGGGTGTAGTCTTTGACCGGAAGCGAGAGGTCGAATTCGAACCCGTAATGAGCAGCGGCTGCCTGCAGGGGGGAGGTGTAGTAGTTGATGTGAAAGAGGTCCCAACCGGCAACGGCGCCATCTGGGATGCTCTTTTGCTCGTCGACCAGGCGTTTGATGTTGGCTTGATGGACGCTGCCCAACCCGGTGCAGGTTGGACAGGCCCCGGCGGGTTTATTAAAGGAAAAATGAGCCATGCCGATCTCTGGAATAGGCGCGCCACAATGTGGGCAGGGAAAGGTTTCTTCCGGAGCAGAGGCATCGTCGTCCGCGCTGGATTCACTTTCCCATTCCGCGTTCTCCTTGCGTGCCGCCTGCTCGAAGCGAGACGTGTGAGCGTCGGCAACCCTGTCCGGGGCGACAGGTAAAGCGGCACGGGTTTGTGCCAGGGAAGAGTCGAAGGAGGGCGGGACGTCTTTTCCACAGGTCGGGCAGGGGCGGTGTCCCAGGCGAGCAAACAACACGCGCAGATAGGTATAGACTTCGGTGACAGTACCAACCGTGGAACGCGGGCTGCGGTTGGTGAGATGTTGGTCCACGCCGATAGATGGGGAAAGCCCGGTGATGGCGTCGACCGGGGGTTTCGCCAGCCCAAAGGCAACCAGTCCGAGCGATTCCATGTATTGGCGCTGGCCTTCTTTGAGCAGGATGTCGAACCCAAGGGTGGATTTGCCCGAACCGGACACACCGGTCAGGACGACGAGCTGGTTCTTGGGGATCGTAGGAGTGACATTTTTCAGATTATGCAGCCGGGCGCCGCGAATAGTGATTTGAGCAGTCATTTGGCTTCCAGTGACCTCCAGGGTAGTGGTTCGTCAATGTGGATTTGATGGGTGAAATGTAGAATCCTGTCTGGGGGACAGGTATAGCGATCCCTTGCGGTCGCCAGGTTCCTACCCCTCAATTGCTGATGGACAGAGCAATAAATAGATAGGAGACGGAGTATGCGTGTTTGGTCTCACATGCTTCTCCCACAGGCGTGACTTCCCGCAAGCCCTGCGGTAGATGCGGAGTCTTTCACACCCCGACTGACTCGCACAAGTGTACTCTCTGCGCATGTCATTGTCAAGCGTTTTGGCCTGGGAACTGGTTTTACCCGACCCCTACCCCAAACAAGGACTCGCCTCTCATCGCGCCCCCTGAACGGGGCGGGTCTTCCCGGCTCGATGCATAACCCTGGTGTCCAAAGGGAGGGTTTGATCGCCGCGGTCGACCCGGACCGCAGCGGTGGGATGGGAAAGTCAGCAATTCTCAGTAGTCTGTTTTTGGATAATCTCTTCAACCAGGGCGATGATCGTGTATGCTCGTTGCTCCTGGTCGGCGAGCGTTGAGATCCAGCGGTCGGAGGCCAGGTAAACGTCTTCGTCTGGGCCAGGGGTGTCGAGCGCGCGGCGCAGATCGGTCTTTTCACCCCGGTCGAGTTGGATAAGCATGCGCAGGATGGCAGACAGGCTATAACCGGCGCGGGAAAGCATACGGATGACGCGCAGACGGCTGATTTCCCGCGCCCCATAGCGCCGGTAGCCGTTGGAAGGGTCGCGCGGGACGTCGATCAACCCGTTGCGGTCCCAGTTGCGCAAAATGTCGATCGTAACGCCCAATAAGTGGGCTACCTGCCCAATCTGGAGCGGCTGGATGGTGGCGTCGGCAGGCGTTACCTGTCCCCCAGACAGGGTCCCAAAGGCCCAGCGCTCGAGCAGGCCGGCGGCGACGTCGGCCTGGGCACGCTCTGATTGCACGAGTGCCAGGTGACTGTAGGCAAGCTCCAGCGCGCCTCCCTGGTCGCCGCTGACGGTGGCGTGGATGATGCGAATTCCCGATTGATGGATAGCTTTGCCAGGATATTGGTTGCAATAGACCTGGCGAGCCAGGCGCAGGCAATCGAGGTGGCGCCGGGTGAAACGGCGGTAGCCGGATGGGCTGTGCTCGACAGGAGGCTGTAAGCCCCGATCCACATAGCGACGCACGGTATTGGGATGGACGCCAACGGCTTTGGCCAGATCGGACGTACGCAGATATTTCATGCTGGACAAACTCTTTGCACCTGTTCTCGCATCGCTTGTCCTTTACTTTCCTTTCTCTTGCTCGATCTTGCGCTGCAATTGCCGGGCAAGCTCATGCAATTGACTCGGTACAAGCTCTGTTTCCACAGTATTCAAACGGTCTCGTTTGAACTTATCCAACATAGCATCAAGGTCCCGGTAGCGTTGCATGGGATGTTTCAGGCGCACAAGAGCCCGGTATGGCTCTGTAGTACGCTCTCTAGCTGTTAATGGCATCATGAGTACCGGGTCCGTCTCATGGAGCTCCTCTACCCTTGTGGAAACGGGATGCAGGATATGGGCATCCTGTTCGCGTACTATCTGCTGCGTTGCTTGCTCAGCATAGAAGAATCGAGCCGGGTGCAATACTTGAAGAATGGCCTGCAGGAAATTCAAAATTCGTTGAAGCATTCTTTCCTCCCTCCTACGTACATCTACATCTCTCTATATCATTCATTATACGAACAAGTCCAAATAACGAAGGAGTATGCAGCATGATCTAAAAAGAGGAGCAGGATCCTTCCTGCTCCTCCTTCTTCCGGCATTGTTTTCGGATGGTTTAGCGGTCAGCATTATTACGTTTGCTGAAGTATATGAGGGCATTTGCTTCCTGATAGGCCCACTACGTAGGACAGACGGCAGCAAGTTTGCGCGTCTCCATGACCGTCTTGGCATGCACGAGCGCATGAGCCAGAGCCAGGGACCAGTCGCCACTTTGCAGCTCGACCCGCTGCACCAGGAGGGCGACAACTCGCTCAGCTCCACCACAACGGCTTGCCAGTTCGGGACTGAGCTCTGTCACTTCCAAGATATGAGCTGACCCAGAGACACACAGCGCCACTTGGCTGGCATAGTTAGGAACCACCAGCGCCGCCTGTCCCGTTTCCAAGATATTGCCTATCGCCTCAAAGGCCCCATTGCCGGGATAGTCTGGCAAGAGGATGATTCCGCCAGGAACCCCGGTGCCCCACCGCGATGGTTGACCGCACACTGTCCTGCGCGATCCACCGTACAGAGGTAACAGAGCATCTGTTCAGCCAGAAAGGCGCGTACCGTCTCCGACAAAGAAGCGTGGCTGGAGCTAAGGAAGTCCGATGCCTGCCACGCGCGCGCTGACTCGGCTCCCACGGGAACGGTGAGCCCAGGAATACGCGTCTTGATGTATTTCGGACAGTGGAAGAAGGCTTGAGTAACCTGGATCCGGACCCACCCCACATGCTGGGCTTGCCCTGGAAGGGGGAGAGGTTTTCTCCCGAAGATCAGCTGCTGCAAATCTCCCCAAAGCGACTGGTGCCCGGGCCAAGGCGAAGCAAGTAAGGGATGGGCAAGCAGTTCTGCCGTTCCCTGTACACACAGTCGCTTCCGCGTGGCATGACACATACAGAAAAGACCGAGGTGGGCAACCTGGCCTGTGGATTGGGCGTGGCGCAATCCCAGGACGAGGCGAGAGGTTGCCAGGCGCGGTTCCAGTTGCACCAGACAGGTCTGTCTATCTGGTGCCTGGACAAAGCCGGGAGTTCCGAGTGCTAGCATGCCAGCCAGCTGATGGTCTGGTCCCAGCCCGGCAAGCACACACACCGTCGGCTCAGCGAGAAATTGCTGAGCCTCCTCGGTCAGATACGGGGTCTTCTTCCGGTCAAAAGCGGCACCACTAGCATGGGTTCCCCAACGGGTGCGAGCTGTGTATTGACCCGCGGGTAGAGAAATGTGGAGTTCCATGGAGTGACTTTCCTCCCCTAGAAAAGCATGACGCTTCTTGTAGCTCTTTCATGATGGTCTCTTACCCCTAAATGGGACAACCAACTACAAAGACCGTAGCAACTCTTGCTCCTTCTTTCCCTTCTTATTTGCCTGAAGTGGAAGCACGCCAGTAGCGGCGATAGGTCAAGTCGTCGCCAGGTTGATTAGCGGCACTGGCCACTAAGCCAGCATGTTGTAAATGTCGCAGAGCCTCAAACAGCACGCTCCATCAGGGGTGCGACTCATCTGCTCATGAGCCTGACGCATCGTCAGTAAGAGGTCACGTCCACTGTGCATCTGGCTGAGCAGGTAGGCGCACAGGTGCCTCGTCAAGCCATTGAGTATGAAATAGCGTCCATATTCTCGTAAGAGGGTATCGGCAGGAAGATGGGTCAGTTGACAAGCCATGCCTACTCCCGCCAAGAGCGTAGCGTCATCGTAGACACGACTCACAAGCGGTGCGGTTGCCGTCATCTCCCCAATCGCCTTGCGATATGCGTTGAGAAGAGAACTTCCAAAACGCTCGGATAAATATTTCTCCCAGGTCACAAAAATCAAACCATGCATGTCTTCTCCTCCTGGCATTGGTGTGGTCGTTACAGGCCTGGGAGGTGAGCAAGCATCACATCCATGCCATACTGCTTCTATCTTCAAAGGCAGATTTTTCATCTATACATTTAAGGAAAATGAACCAGTACAGTATACCAATCAAGGAAAAATATCAGCCGGGACATTACGGGAAGATAGTACTTTTAGGGGGAATAGTTTCATCAAATCGCTGTACAGCTTGTGCAATAGTAGAGTTGTGGTCCGTTTAAACGAAATGCGCTCATTAGTGTTCTACAATGTACATGAACGTAACATTTTCTTCTTGTCTCAAAAACGGATAGCCTCCCTATTTCGTACAGACAGGATGACCCTTGAGCGCGATAATGAACATTAACAAATAGATCTACCAACCTTTGTGGTCACGCATTGGTAAGTTTAAAAGTTAAGGCATGGTTCAAATGGACTTGACAGTGTGAGTGCTAGGCAACCCACCTTTCCGCGTATGTCAGAACGGTCGAAGGCTCTGTCCCAGGAACAGGAGGATAGCCGAGAGCGACTAACCAATCAGTGGTCTGCTTGATCTT
>WNGK01033691.1_pt1 | contig 10267 bp, 10 predicted proteins | sample 5400601 | NCBI WGS metagenome assembly WNGK01 (sample SAMN13153376, study PRJNA577476) | soil metagenome | isolation source: 60 cm soil or saprolite under Garry oak tree replicate 1 | place: USA:California | collected 2016-06-15 | reverse complement strand
AGGTGACGCCGTGGTTCGCGGCCTCAATCCCCACCACCTTGGTCATGCCGACGAGGCCGTGCTTCGCCGAGACATAGGCCACCTTGTCCTCGCTCGCGACCAGCCCGTGCGCCGAGGCGATGTTGTTGATGCGGCCCCATTTGCGCTGCTTCATCTGCGGCAGCGCCGCCTTGATCGCGTGGAAGGCGGCCGAGAGGTTGATCGCGATGATGGCGTTCCACTTGTCCTCGGGAAACTCGTCCACGGGCGCCACGAACTGAATGCCCGCGTTGTTGACGAGGACGTCGACCGAGCCCAGCTCCTTCGCCGCCTGCTGCACCATCTCCCGGATGTCGCCGGATTTCGACATGTCCGCGGCGGAGTAGCCGACCTTGACGCCGTGGGTCTTGGCGATCTCCTGGCGCAGCGTCTCGATCTCGGCCTTGTCGCCGAAACCGTTGAGCATGATCGCCGCACCCTGCGCCGCCAGAGCTTGCGCAATGCCGAGCCCGATGCCGCTGGTGGACCCCGTGACGATCGCCGCCTTGCCGTTCAACATGAGAGACGCTCCTGCCGTTGAGGGTTTGCTTTGGCCAGAGACTTAGGTCACGGGCCACATCGATGCCAGCCGGATTCCTACCTGTGCCCGTGTTACCGTTTGAACAGCTGCTCGGCGCCTGATTTTTGGGCACGCTTGCGGGCGATCTCGGCCTTGGCGCGCTCGATCTCGGCCTCGAGCCCGGCGATGTAATCCTCGAGCTCGGCGACCGCCATCGGCGCCAGATCCTTGAGCACCGGCTTCTTGCGCAGAGGTAAGAGATCGTCCTCGTCCATGCTTGCCTCCTCGCCTGTTGCCAGTCTTGCGCGTTCCCGCTATTGACGCAATCCGCCCCCCGGCCGGCTCCATGAACTTCCCGTGAGGATCACGAGATGACCAGCTTGCCCGCGACCATCACCGCCATCGAGATCAGCGAGCCCGGCGCGCCCGAGGTGCTGAAGCCCGCGAGCCGGCCGATGCCGCTCCCCGGCATGGGCGAGGTGCTGATCGAGGTGAAGGCCGCCGGCGTCAACCGGCCCGACATCCAGCAGCGCATGGGCCAATACGATCCGCCGCCGGGCGCCAGCGACATTCCCGGCCTCGAGATCGCCGGCAACATCGTGGCGTTGGGATTGGGCGTGCCGAACCTCAAGGTCGGCGACGAGGTCTGCGCGCTGGTGGCGGGCGGCGGCTATGCGACCTACTGCGTCGCGCCCGCCCCGCAGACCCTTCCGGTGCCGAAGGGCCTGACCATGGTCGAGGCCGCGGCGGTGACGGAGACCTACTTCACGGTCTGGACCAATGTGCTCGAGCGCGCGCGCTTTCAGCCCGGTGAAAGCATCCTGATCCACGGCGGCACCAGCGGCATCGGCACCACGGCGATCCAGCTCACCCGCGCGCTCGGCGCTCACCAGATCTTTGCGACCGCGGGGAGTATCGAGAAGTGCCGCGCCTGCGAGGCGCTCGGCGCCACCCGCGGCATCGATTACAAGATCATGGATTTCGTCAAAGTGATCCGCGAGATGACGGGCGGCCGCGGCGTCGATGTCATCCTCGACATGGTCGGCGGCGACTATCTCCAGAAGAACCTGAGCGCGCTCGCGATGGAGGGCCGCCTGGTCCACGTCGCCTTCCTCAAGGGCTCCAAGATCGAGGTGAACCTCGCTCCCATCATGATGAAGCGCCTCACCGTCACCGGCTCGACGCTGAGGCCGCGCACGGTCGACCAGAAGGGCGCCATCGCCGCGGCGCTGCGCCGCGTGGTTTGGCCGCTCCTCGAGAAGAAGACCGTGAAACCCGTTATCTACCGCACCTTCCCCCTCGCCGACGCCGCCGCCGCCCATCGCCTCATGGAAACCTCCGAGCACATCGGCAAAATCGTCCTCGTGGCGTGAGCGAAGGAAGTTTCACCACGGAGGACACGGAGGTTCTTTTGCGGCGAAGCCGCGAGAATCCTTTCTTGGCGTCCTTGGTGCCTGGCGGTGAACCTTGAAACCACCAAGGCGCCAAGAGGCAAGTACTGCGGCTTCACCGCAAACTCAGACCTCCGTGTCCTCCGTGCTCTCCGTGGTGAACCTAAGTTCCTGACGGGGACCAGTTGTAGACGCGGGTGAGGTTCTCGCCCATCAGCGTCGCGCGCTCGCTATCGGAGAGGCGGTCGGTCAAGCGGAAGGCGTCGACACCCTCCTTGTATGTCAGCAACGCGACCGCGCGCGTCCAGTCGGTGCCCCACATGCACCGAGAGAGGCCGAAGGCGTCGAAGATGCGCCAGAGCGGACCCCAGATATCGCTGTACGGGAACCGCTCGTGGGAGAGCGTGCACGCACCGCTGATCTTGACCACGATGTTGTCATGCACCGCGAGCGCCAGGAGTTTCGCCAGCTCGGCCCAGGGCTCGCGGGGCGGCGGCGGCTCGAAGGGCTGCTGCAATCCCAGGTGATCGAGCACCAGCATCGTGTTCGGGTTGCGCGCGGCGAGCTCGTTCACCTGCTCCAGGCGACCCCAGCAAAGCAGGTTCACCGGAAACGAGTGGCGCGCGGCCTCGGCGAGCACCCGGTTGATGCCGGGGTCCGCGGGGTCTTCCGAGACGCCACGCGCCAGCATGATCCGGATCGCAACCGTGCCGGGCGTGTGTTTCCAGTCCGCGATCCTCTCCGCGACTTTGGGGTCCGTCGGATCGACCGGCTTGATCAGACCGAACCGGCGAGGATGCGCCTTGTGGACCTCGAGCGCGTAGCTCGCGTCGTAGCGATACATGGCGTAGGGCGAGACCAGGAGCGCCCCATCGACGCCCACGGCGTCCATCGCCGCCACCATGTCGTCGCCCGTGACCTCCGGCGGCCCGTGGAGATGACCGGCCCACGGACGGCCGGGATGGTTGCGCTCGTAGCAGTGGACTTGGGCATCGACGATCGGCATGACGCTCTTCCCGATTGCGCGAGTGTCTAGAGACTTAGGTGCGCTAGGGACGGCGGCGAGTCAAACCACCCTCCCCCTCCCACCGCCCTCATCCCGAGCGAGGTCGAGGGACGCGGCAGGAGGGTGAGGGTCGGACGTAGATCGGTCACTCGCGGTCTCATAATCGCCGCGCTATGCTGCGACCAAGCCGGCAAACCGGCGCCGCTAACCCAGGGAGGCGAAGATGGCCGATGCGATCGAGCGGACCGCCCTAGGCAAGGTCTATGCGCGCCTGCTGCCGGTCACGCTGCTGATCTATTTCCTCTGCTACATCGATCGCATCAACGTCGGCTTCGCGGCACTCACAATGAACAAGGAGATCGGGCTCGACCCCTCGATCTTCGGCATCGCCGCGGGCGCGTTCTTCTGGGGCTATTGCCTCTTCGAGGTGCCCAGCAACATCGTGCTCGAGAAGGTGGGCGCGCGGCTCTGGCTCGCGCGGATCATGATCACCTGGGGACTGCTCTCCGGTGCCACGGCGTTTTGCACGGGGCCCTGGAGCTTCATGACCGTCCGGTTCCTGCTCGGCGTCGCCGAGGCAGGGCTCTATCCCGGCGTGCTCCTCTTCTTCACCTATTGGTTCCCGAACAGCCATCGCGCGCGCATCTTCGCGGGCTTCACGCTGGCGCTGCCGGGCGCCGTGGCTTTGGGCGCTCCGCTCTCGACCGGGCTGATGGAGCTCGACGGGCTCTGGGGCATTGCCGGTTGGAAGTGGATGTTCCTCGCGGAGGCCGCGCCGACGGTGGTGATAGGCTGCCTGCTCCCGTTCATCCTGACCGACCGTCCGGCCGAGGCACGATGGCTCAGCGACGCGGAGCGCACCTGGCTCTCCACCACGCTCGAGCGCGAGCGGCGCCAGATCGAGGCGCGGCGGACCATCGGCCTCCTGGAGATGTTCTGGAACCGGCGCGTGCTGCTGCTGGCGCTCAATTTCTTCGGCATCGTCACGGCGAGCCTCGGTTTGCTGCTCTTCCTGCCGCAGATCGTCAAGCAGATCGGGCTCACCAACATGCAGGTCGGCTGGGCTAGCATGGTGCCGTACATCTGCGGCTCCATCAGCATGGTGGCGTGGGGCTGGGTCTCCGACCGGATGGAAGAGCGGCGCTGGAACCTGTTCATCGCCTGCGTCGTCGCGGCGGCGGGACTGATGATCGCCGGAGTCTTCGTCGGCAGCTACTGGTCCTTGGTGGGGATGTCGATCGCGGCGATCGGCCTCTACGGAACCAAGGGCCCGTTCTGGACGCTGCCGGCGATGTTCCTCACGGGCACCTCGGCGGCGGCGAGCTTCGCCTGGATCAACTCGCTCGGCAATCTCGGAGGGTTCTTCGGTCCCTCGATCGTCGGCTGGGTGCGCGCAAGCACCGGCAGCTTCTCCGGCGGCCTTTACGCACTCGCGGGTTTCGCGCTCCTCTCGGCCGTGATCTCCGCCTTCTGGCTCAATATCGAGAAGCCCGCTGCCGTCGGCGAAAGCTCCACCGCGGCGGCGGAGTAGCGGCTCAGCTCCCCTCGCGTTTCGGCGAGAACGTCTTGCGCCGGCTGAAGCGGGTCTGGAAATAGACCTGCTCGTCGAAGGTTCCGGGCGCGTAGTCCCCGGTGCTGGGGCTGCCGGCGACCGAGAGGTTGCCGGTGCTGGGATAACGGGCGACCGCCTCCTCGACGATGTCGACGCCGAGGCCTGGCGTGTCGGGTACGGGCAAGTGACCGTCGACTGTCTTCGGCACCGGCGTGATCACCTCGTAGCGGCCCGGCCAATCGTCCTCGAGCCGCTCGAGGATGAGGGCGTTCGGGATCGCCGCCATCAGATGCAGCGCCGCGTACTCCGCCACCGGACCCAATGAGCCCGAATGTGGCGCCACCGCGATGTGATGCGCCTCGGCCATGGCGGCGATCTTGCGCATCTGCGTGAGCCCGCCGGCGCGGCCGGTGTCGGGCTGGATCACGTCGACCAGCTCGCGCTCGATCAGCGCGCGCATGCCCCAGATCGTCGCGAACCGCGAGCGCCTCGGCATTCTCGGGCGCTACGGGATCCTCGAAGAAGAGCAGATCGTAGGGCTCGAGCCGCTTGCCCGTGACGATCGCGTCCTTGGCCGTCATCCAGGGCGGCCCGTGCAGATCGACCATGAGATCGACCTCGTCGCCGACCGCCCGGCGGATCGCCTCCACCTTCGCCACGATATCGGCGACACCGCCCGTCTTGATCGCGGTGATGCCGCGATCCCTGAGGCTGACAGCAACCTCGGGCGTGCTGGCGTGTCCGTAGATCTTGATGCGGTCCCTGACCTTGCCGCCCAGCAGGTTCCAGACCGGCGTCCCCAGGGCTTTTCCCTTGATGTCCCAGAGCGCCATGTCGATGCCGCTGAGCGCCCCCGCGCCCACCACGCCGGTCATGCCATGCGCCATCATGGCGCTGAAGGACTTCTGCCAGAGCCGCTCGATATCGCCGGGATCCTCGCCCACGAGCAGCGGCGTCAGATCCTGCACCGCGCGCTCCACCACGCGCGGCCAGCCGCTGCACTCGCCGACGCCGGTGATGCCGGCGTCCGTATAGACCTTGAGGAAGAGCCAATTGCGCGTGGCGCTTCGGCCGCTCTGCCCTTTCGCCGCATCCGCCCGATGCGCCGTCGCATAGGCCTCCTCCGGCGGAAACTGCGCCTGCATCAGGAACGTCTTGATGTCGGTGATGCGCAAGGGGTGGACCTTTCAATGGCTGATATCATAACTCATAGGGATCGATTGCACGATCTGCGGTGCGTCCTTCGACACGCACCCTTCGGGTGCGCGCTCAGGATAAGGATGAATAGGGGATGGCATTGAGATGGCTCCTCATCCTGAGCGCACTCGCGCAAGCGAGTGTGTCGAAGGACGCACGATGTCACTCTTGCCGCAATGTCACCCAGACTGGCGCGTGGTCGCTGGCGCCCTCCTCGCCGCGGATGGATTTGTCGACGCCCGCGTCGACGAGGCGGGTCGCGGCGAGCTTATTGAGCAGCAGGAAATCGATCCGGAGCCCCGCGTCGCGCGGCCAGCACTCTCGCTTGTAGTCCCAATAGGTGTACATGCCGGCGTCTCCATGGCGGGCATGCACCGCATCGACCCAGCCTTGATCGAGGAGCCGGCGGAAGAGTGCGCGCGGCGCCGGCTGCAGCAGCGCATCCTTGATCCATGAGCGGCTGCGGTAGATGTCGCGCTCGGTCGGCACCACGTTGAAGTCGCCGGCCAGCACCACGGGCGCATCGAGCGCGAAGAGCGTCTGCGCATGCGTGAGGAGCCGCTTCATCCAGGCGAGTTTGTAATCGAACTTCGGCCCCGGCTGCGGATTGCCATTGGGCGCATAGATAGACGTGACGAGCACGCCGCCGATGGCGGCTTCCAGGTAACGGCTCTGCGCGTCGTCGGGATCGCCGGGCAGAGTATTGCGCGTCGGATGCGGATCCGTCCGCGCGAGGATCGCGACGCCATTGTAGGTGCGCTGGCCCACCGAGATCGCGTGATAACCCGCGCGCTCCAATGCGGCTTTCGGGAAACCGGCGTCGGTGGACTTGAGCTCCTGCAGGCAGGCGACGTCCGGTCTCGACCGTCTCAGCCAGGCGAGCAGGTTCGGGAGCCGTTTTTTGACGTCGTTGATGTTGAAGGTCGCGATTTTTATCGTTCGCCGCTTGGTCTGACCTCCCAAGCCCGGCGATGACGACCGTGAGGGTGCTGAGCCTGCAAGCTTATCCAATCGTCCGGCGAGCTGATTGAGCCCCCACTCGAGCGCGAGCACCGCGGCCTTGTCCCAAGTCGGCACTTGCGCGCGCAGCGAGGGCAGCGGCGCCGAGGCATCCATGGTGGCGATCTTTTTGTAGAGGCGCAGCTCCGCGGCCTGGCTCGCGAAGCGGCCGCTCGCGAGCACGCGCTCGAGGGTTCCGTAGCGCCGCAGCAGATCCGCGGCACCTTTGGCGCCCACGCCGCGTGCGCCCGGCAGCCGGTCGGAGGGATCGCCGCGGAGCGCGATGAAGTCCGGCACCTGCTTGGGATCGACGCCGTAGCGCTCGCGCACCTCGCCGGGTCCGATCCGTGCCATCTCGCCGGCGCGCAGCGGATAAAGAACCGTCGTGCGATCCGAGGCCAGCTGGAAGGCATCGCGATCGCCGCTCGCCACCAAGACCGTCCCGCTCTTGCGCTCCTCGCGTCTCGCGGCGGCCGCCAGGAAATCGTCGGCCTCGTAACCCGCGGCCTTGGCATTGGCAAATCCGCAAGCCGCCACGAACCGCGGCAGCACCTCGAGCTGCTCCACCAGCTCGTCATCGAACTCGCGGCCGCCCTGATAATCCGGGAAGAGCTCCTGCCGGTAGGTCTCCGCCTCCAGCGTGTCCCAGCCCACCAGTACCGCTCCCGGCGTCTCGCTCGCGACCAGCCGGAGCAGGAAATTCGCGAAGCCCAGCACGGCGCCACCACCGAAATCTCCGGCGCGCCGGATCGACTTCGGGAGCGCGTGGTAGGAGCGGTGCGCGAAGGAATCGCCGTCGACGACCAGGAGCGGCCGGCGGTCGAATTGTTCCCTGCGAGCGGGCATGCCCCAATCGGCCTCTTTGGTCTTCCCGCAATCTTTTGGTCTTCCCGCAATCTAAAGAGCAGATCGACAATCGGGACAAGCGTGGCCGCGGGACTCAGCGCCTCAGCCGATCAGCCATCCCGCTCCGTTCAACCGGCCTCGCAACTCCTGAAGAGCTAGAGGACGCGCGCCATTTCGGGGAACGATCTCGGCCACCTGCCGTTGAGTACCAAGTCGTACGAGATTGGCGATCACATCGTTTTCTGGGAGACAACCGATGCGCGAACGGAAAATGGCCGAGGCTCAAAAATCGCGGAAAATAGCCGATAAATCGCGGAAAATAGCCGAGGCTTATAGATCATGGAGGCAGGCGCTCGAGAATATGAGGGCGGCGCTGGCCATGAACCCTCTTGTCACCGAACCATTCCGGACCTCTACTCAAGCGTTCGATAGCGTCGGACGCGTTCTGTTCGGTGCCGAAGGCCAAGCCCCACTCCGGCAAACGAGGCGCGTGAGATCCGCTGCGGCCGCGTCCCGCACCCGAGGCAAAGTCAAGGCGCGATCGCGCCGGCGCAAGCGCTCGGCCAGAAAATAAGGGAATCGATGCGCTTGGCGGTCGTCGCGATTGATTGGTCGCGACGGGTCAGTCATCGGCCATGTGATAAATACGTACGTACAACTCCTGAGTGCAGCTCGACCGGGGCCTATGGCATCGTTGGACGTCTATGCCGGAGCACGGAAGCGCTTTCATGTCCGACAAGCTCAGACTCCTACGCAGACAGGCAGCCGCCTATTTGCAAGACGCGCAGTCGGCGGAGGATGACCGAGCCGCCGCACGGCTCCTTATGCTCGCGGTCCAATGCCAGGAGCGCATACTGGAACTCGAAGGGCAAATGGGCTCCGGCAGCCAGGGGTAAATCGCTGGGCGCAAAGGATCCAATCCCTCAACTGCCGGCGGAGCGAGCAGGCTCGGATTTCATGCCTGCCCTCTGCCGATCAACATTTCGAGGCTCAGGACAAGCTTGCCATTCACCTCAAACCGCGCAAGTCGCCCGTTGACCTCCTCGCGTACCGCCCGGCGATCCGCTTCCGAGAGGGTCAAATACACTTGAGGTATGGAGCCCACCCCCCGCTCGATCGGCTCCCAATAATCCTCAAGGCTCTCGACGATATCGTGCCGTTCCACGCGCTCTATAACGATGTCCCGGAAGCCGGCGCTGACAAATAAGGCATGCAGCCGGCTCTGATCGGCCAGCGCGAAGGATAGACCGAGCACGGGCCGGTGCGCGGGAAGCCGCCGTCCCAGTTCCTCGGCAAGGATTCCCCACATGGGAGCTTTGTCAGGCGTCGAGATGACGCATATCCCCGCGCTGGCGCCGGGGCGGAGGACACGCCGGAACTCGCTCAGCCCGCTCGCGGGATCCGGGAAGAATTGCAGGCCCAGCTGGCACACGACTGCGTCGAAGCTGGCGTCCGTGAAGGGCAATGCTTGCCCATCCGCGGCAACGGGCTGGAATGCTGCATCGCTCAACCGCTCGCGCGCGCTTGTCAGCATCGCCGGGGCGATGTCCGCGCCGATCACCAAGCCGGATGCACCGACGGCGTCCAGCGCGACAATGGCTGCCTCTCCGGTCCCCGTGGAAACGTCAAGAACCCGATCACCCCGTGCAATCTGGGCTGCCGCGATCACCATCGGCACGAACATCCGCGACCAGCGGCCGGTCCAACGCTCGTAAGCCAGACTGTCCACCGGTTTGCCGGCAGCTGCGTGAAAACCGCGGCCGAAGCTGGCGCTCATGACAATTCCTTCCAGCCACCATCAGGGCAGCGGCCAATCCTACTGCGCACCCGAAGTCCAACTACTTGGTTTTTCAAGTCAAAAAATTCCTTGACGGGATACCGACCGGTCGGTATGTTTAAATCCATGACCGCGGCCACAAGCCGGGCAATCGCCCAACCCGACGCCCGCACCCGCCTCCTCGATGCGGCGATGCAGGTGATCCGTGCCCAAGGATATTCGGCGACGACGGTCGATGACATCTGCCGCGCGGCGGGGCTCACCAAGGGTGCCTTCTTTCATCACTTCAAGAGCAAGGAAGATCTGGCAGTGGCCGCGGCCGGGCATTTCTCCGACATGGCCGAGCGGCTCTTCGGTGCCGCGCCTTATCGCGAGATCGCCGATCCGCTCGAGCGCTTCCTCGGCTACGTCGATCTTCGCGCGGCCATCCTGACCGGCCCCATCTATGAATTCACCTGTCTCCTCGGCACCATGGTGCAGGATATACGCAGACGGTGCTGCAGGGCGCCTTCATCCTCGCCAAGGCGAAAGGCGGTCCCGAGGTCGCGCGCGACGCCGTCGCGCACCTGCGCCGCTACATCGAATTCCTGTTCCATCGGCCCACCAGCAAGAAGGAGTGACGACCATGCCTGCACCACGCGGAAATTTCATCCGGTACGACGTGATGACCACCGACACCAAGGCCGCGGCCAAGTTCTACGCCGACGTGATCGGCTGGAGCGCGCAGGAACATCCGATGGCCGACGGCAAGACCTACACCGTGCTCAGCAAGGGTCCCGTGATGGTGGCCGGGCTCATGGCGATCCCCGAGGATGCGCGCGCCCAGGGCGTGCCGCCCTGCTGGTCCGGCTATGTCTCGACCGACGACGTCGATGCCGAGGTGAGGCGCGTCACGGCGGCGGGGGGCGCGATCAAGCGGCCGCCCGCGGACATCCCGAACGTCGGCCGCTTCGCCGTCGTA
>WNGK01026575.1_pt1 | contig 10267 bp, 13 predicted proteins | sample 5400601 | NCBI WGS metagenome assembly WNGK01 (sample SAMN13153376, study PRJNA577476) | soil metagenome | isolation source: 60 cm soil or saprolite under Garry oak tree replicate 1 | place: USA:California | collected 2016-06-15 | reverse complement strand
CATCTTCGCTGCTAAATGGTGGGATTGGTTTACGTTTGCTGTTCATATAGCTTTCTTTCCTTTTATTACTCTGGTTTCAGACGAACGAGCATGATACCAAACCAGAGGACCCAGACCGAAAAGAGTAGGATCGCGAGAGTAGTGATGAGCGACTGACCAGTACTTGAGGCAAAGGCAACTTCGGCAGCACTGACACTGAAGAGAACGGCGAGCGCCAGTGCCATATAGGCGAATGCAACCCATATGCCCGGCCAGAGCTTTAGTCCACTTCGTGCTATGACAGCGCCGAAAAATAAACACGATAGGGCCAAAAATCCGCCACCAACTGTGTAGGTGAGGATGGCAAGAAAGCCAGTCAAAGGAGCCGCATTTTCAAGGTTGGTGGCTATTGAAGGTAGAGAAGCTGCGTTCAAGACGAGGTAAAGAGTACTCGCCAGGATACCCAGCGCAAAGCAAAGAAGGCCAAAGAGCCCGCCCCATGCTGCCAGTACCGCAAAGCCTTTGCCACGCCAGGCAAATGCAGGCATCCCGTCTTCTAGATGGTTGTCCGATTGATCTTTGGCTTCATCCTGTACTACTTGCTCTTTGTCATCTTCCTCTTGTTCCTTTGCCTCGCGTCCGAGTATTTCTTGGGCTACTATGATGCGGAATAAGGTAAAAGGCATGCTAATAATGAAGGCAAACCCTGCGAAGAGTAAGGCTCGATAGCCGAGAAATTGGAGGCTATGTGTGTTTATCCAATGTAGGGCTAAGCTCTGAGTGGCAAGGGCATTGCTATAGCCTGAGGGTATGAGAATAAGGAACTGGTAGAGTGGTATGCCTACTAATAATAGGAGCGCACCGATGGCGCAGTAGAGGCCATTTCTTTGTAGTTTTGCTAAAAATGTACGTTTCATTGTTGGCTTTTTGTCCCTATTTCTGGCCTTTTCACATGGCTTCAACAGCGCTTATTCTACCTCTTTTTGTTCGCTGATGTCCACCATTGCCAGCAAAAGAAAAGCCAGACGATACAAAACCACGAACGCCGCCTGTTCGTGGTTTTGTATCTAGATAGACCGCATATACTTTGAACTCAACAAAAGTACCTATGAGTGCAAATTTAAGACTGCGTACCAAAGGCTTCCCTCACACCAGGGAGCATGACATAAATCAGGACGAGAGCGTTGAAGATGAAGGACACAGATACATCCTGCCAGGTTGTTGCACCAAACATCGAGAAGATGTCGAGCATGAGTTCGAAGACGGTGATGAACACCAGGAACATCCACGCTGCTGGATCAACCCGCCAGAGCATCCGCACGAGCCAGATGTACACCCAGAACAGCAACCCATACATCAGGGCATACCAGAAGCTAATGTAAGTCCGGACGGCAACATTTTGGCCGATAACGATTGGAAATAACCCCAGGAACTGGAGCGCATGGATGGCGGCCAGGACTGCAGCGATACCAGCAAGAATCGCGAGAATAGTGACTCCTACGGGACGTGCTTTGGCTTGAGATAACTCACTCATTTTGGGTAACTCCTTTCGATCTACAGAAAAAGATAACAATACAAATGCGGAACGTCTCACTTGTAGACGACCGTCGCTGAAACCATCTTCAACGACAGCCACAAGAAACTCAACCACTGCTTTTAGTATATACGCTTGAGGCTAAAAACACATCATGTGAACGCACTATTTTTCATGCTTTCAATATGTTGCAGAAACATTGAAATGTCGGCTCACCTAATATAAACATACTATGCCATCTGAGTTACCCGTATTCCTGCTCGCGCAAAATCGGGAAAAATAGTGTGTTCTGAAGATATAAAAGAGGATGGTCAACCAGGTTGATGTATGTCCCACCGCACATCAAAGACCAGGCAGCAGGAAGACGTTCGGTGAACAAAGAACACTAGAGCTTTTCTTTTTCAGTTGCAGGTGGCTGACCGCTATGATCCTTTACTATACTCGAGAGATTGTCTGTCGTGGAAGGAATTCCTTCGACAAAGAAGGCGTTGATTTCCGCTCCAACCAGCAGAATCAGGGCGAAGTAGTAGAAGAAAAACAAGAAGATAATGGCGAACCCTATCGTTCCGCTATAGCCGCTTAAGAAGTGTGTCACATAGAATGGGAAAAGGAGAAGATAGGCCTGTACGGCCACTGCTGCCAGGAGTGCTCCAAACCAGCTCTTGCGGAACCTTATACGCCAATTGGGCACTACCAGGTACATCACCTCTATCAGGACCCAGCAGAGAACCGATCCAGCAACGATGCCACCCAGGTCAAAAGAAATGCCGAACCCTGGTGCGTGGCTGATGGGAGTTCCTTGCAAGACCGAATGTACTAAGGCAGGAACAGTGTTTGCAAAGATCATAAGCGGTGTGAGAAGGACAAACAACAAGATCATGCCTACGGCCATCACGTACTGCTGGATCAGACCTCGCGTGTGTGTACGATAGATGATATCAAAATATCCCTCCATCGAGACGAAGAGTCCCGAGCCGCCAATGACTGCCGCTACAATCGCGATTATTCCCAGCAACCCCGCATTATTGTTCAGTGTATCCAGGGCAAGGCTTACGATTTCTTCTGAGGGTATAGGCTCTGGGAAGGCATGTTGAATAGTTGTGATGAGATCTGCCTGGATGGTAGGATCGAGACGCCCATAGATAAACCCGGCAAGGGCGATCATGGCAATCGTAATGGGGATGAGAGCTACAATCAGGTTAAATGCGAGTCCTGAAGCAAAGCTCAGCACCCAATCATTATTCAATTTGGTCCAACAAGCCAGCAGCGATTGGAAGCCCGTTGGAGGAGTCTGCGGGACGTCTGAAGACGTGGGATGGTCAGTGTTGGTTGACGGCATCTCCTTCATTCCCGCTCACCGCTTTTCCCGCGAGCTCTCCCTTGCGGCACGAGCATGGCAAAAATGGTGACCCCAGCCCGCAGGTCAGCCCGCAGCCAGCGCCGTTGATAGGTGCGGATCATCCTGACACCTGGGATCACCGTTTCGATCACACGCAGCGTGCCAGGCACAGAAATCTGTGCCTCGCTGAAGCTTTTCGTTTTCATTCCTCATTGACCTCGCAACAGCTCGCGGACGCCCAAATGATAGCCGCTTAGAGTAAAGCGGCCCTCGAGCCATCCCTACTGATGGCTAGATTCCCAGAATCTTTTGCTTCGAGGCCTCAAATTCGGCGTCGGTCAGTACTCCGGATTCGTGTAACTGTCCAAGCTGCTTCAACTGCGCAATACCCTCATCAGTTAAGCCAGTAGGCGCTGGTTCGGCAGCCTGTGGTGGAGGTGGTGCCGGTTGCTGGTAGGCTGGCTGCGCTGCTTGCTGCTGTTGCGCGTCTTGCTGATCCTGCACGTCAGCGATCTGCGCATTCTGCTGGGCATCCGTCTGTTGCTGCTCTGCGGATTTCGTGGCACTATGATGACCAGCCGCATAGGCTGCCCCTCCTACCACGGCGGTTCCTACAATGGCTCTTCTTCTCATTCTTCTTCGCATCATGATTGGTTTTCTCCTTCTTCGTTGCGCTACTCTGTAGCTCTGACTACCGGTTGTTTCTATCCGACATTTTGCTTCGCCATCTCAAGTTCTTCTTCCAGCTCTTGCAGCACATCAGGCGCCACCAGGCCTCCAGCTACGGGCACACCGCCTGCATTCTTGATCGCATCCCTCAAGCCGATGGCCCAGGTCTGCTCGATCAAGAGCAGACCAGCTGCGCTATTGTTAGGAATATTAGCTGCGACCTGCTCGATATCTTCATGAGCGAAAAAGCCCAGCAGATTACCAGCCAGAGGACCAAGCTCCGCTGCTTCTTCACCACTCAACTCACTTAATTCCAATGCGGTTACGTTGCCCTGATCATCTTTCTTGATAACGCACAGATCAACCACGCGGATGATGCCTTTCTCACTCGCAGCGCGTAGTTCCGCCAAAATCTGGCCTGAAAATCGATTGCCCTCAAAACCAACGACTAAGTATTCTAGTGGACCCAGTGTCATAACACTTCTCCTTTTCTAAGCACTACATTCCGTACGTATGAAGGGAAAACGCTTTCTACAATGAGCGATCTCCTTCTTCACCTGACTACTACCTAAGTATAGAACCAGGGGGACAAAAACACATCTTCCGAACGCACTATTTTTACACCTGTTGAGCTATGGCAGGAGTAGTAAACTATCATAGCGCATAATGTGTTTGCACTAGATTGTTTACGACATACTTAACCAAAAATGCCGATCAGTCCTATGACCAGCAACAGTGTGCCAAAGACCCCCAGCACCACCACATTGATCATGCGTTTATTGCGAGTCAACCACGTCCTCATCGATTTCATGGCGGCTTCACGGCGTTCACCCAGCACCAGGAATACAACGACGGGGATCAGCATGGGCCATACCATCAACAGGGCGAGCCATAACACGGAGATGAGGTTTTCTGTGGTTGACAGCCTGGCTTCCGCAATAACCGTCGCACCCACGAGTACGAGCGCGATAAAGCGGAATTGCATCAGCGACAGCACGACGCCCACCCCAAACAACTTGACCGGTCCCATCTTCAAAAAGATGACCTCCGAAAAGGCGCTCGTTCCTCCCGAGCTAGTAGAAGATATATGTCCGGCCAGTTCGAGAGACACCACACCCCAAAGCACATACACAAGGTATTTGCCCAGAATAAACGCGAGCGCCTTCACCAACCCTCTGTCATCACTCAGAAAAATGACGACCAGGCCGATCATTGTAGGGGCAATGGCAGCGAGGGCGAGCGGCAGGATTTGAAGGAAGACGGTACACATGTTTTGGACTCTCTATGACGTTCTTGTATTTCCAATCACTCGTTCGTTTATAGAACCTATCGACTTGCCCGTCAAGCTTCTTGATCTGTCGAAATTGTTCACAGTTGTTGCCATTGTATTCACTCCATCACTCTTCATTTGCAGGAGCCTCGGTCGAGTTCACTATTACTGCTGTATGCTTAGCATTATTGGTGTCACTTTCATCTTGTCTGTCTTCTGGAATGGTCACTGTCATGTCGCTGCCGCCCGGTCCTCTGAGCAACACGATCAGAAAATATGTCTCCTGGCGGCCTTGTAAGAGCGTTTCCACCGCGCCACACATCTTGTCAGCAAACGCCGGCCGTTCGTACGCCACGAACTGCGTGTGGATGGCTTGAACGAACCGAATGCCCTCTACAAACATCTGGAGAATTACTGCCGCCGCGAAGGCACTGCTCACCAGAGCGATGCATTACCTCCTGTTGTCCAGATACAGCTGGTCGGCACATTAGCTTTTGATGCAGGTTCGCTCGACCAGACATACATGGAGGAAATTGTACGCACCCATTTCCATTCCCTGTATGAGCGCGTTGATAACCATACCAACGACCAGGATTACATTCCCGATGGTGGGGATATCGATGGCCGCGACCGTTCGACCTGGCACGAATTGGAACGCCGCATCTTCGAGGACCTCGTCAGCCGTGATAATCGCTACCTTGCGACCAAAGAGCACTGGAGCGTAGTCCTCGCCGATCTAAAACAGATGACGCTGCAAAAGGATAATCCCGCGCAGATTGCGCAGTTTTTAAGAGAGAAGCGGGCGGAATTGTTGGGAGCATAGTATGACATAATGAAACTGTTAGAGAGACAAGCGTGTGTACCACCCTCCCGGCCCACGATAGCGCGCGTGCCACTCCGACATCAGATTCTGGTCCCAGGCCGCGAATTTCTTGGAGTCCGACGCGCAGGCAGTGGTCCCTTCTCCCCAGATCTGCGGGAGCCACACGAGGAAGATGGCTTAGTTGATATCTGCCCATCTGGGCCTGGCTTCCAACCTTTCAACGGACATGGCTGCCCCCACCCTCGTCCCTTTCACGACAATTGCTCATTGACAGCGAATTCTGTGACCCCCTTCTACGCACGTTCTTCACCTGGCGTAATAACTTGCTCAATCTTCTCCAGGCGAAACTCCTCGGTATGGGTCTTTTGGTAATACTGCCAATAAGCGCCCACTAATGCTTGGATCAGTCCCGCCGTCGGCGCCGCGAAGATCGCGCCCCAGATGCCAAACACCTGCGAACCGGCAATCATCGCCAGCAGCGTCACCACCGGCTTGATCTGCACCGCCCTGCCCAGGATGCGCGGCGAGAGCACATAACCCTCCACGCAGTCAAGCACAATCGTGTAGGCCAGCGTGATCAGCGCTAGCGTCCAACTCTGCGTCAAGGCAATCACCACTGCCACGAAGCCGACGACAATGGTGCCAATAACTGGAATGAATTCCATGATGGCAGCCAGAACCCCGATGAAGAGGGCGTACGGCACACCGATGATCGCCAGGCCCACTCCCTGCAACACCCCCATGATGGCTGACATCATGAACTGTCCGCGAATATAGCCACCCACCACCCGCTGCAAGATCTCCAGCACCGAGGAGATCCAGCCGCGTTGGGAGAGCGGGGAGCTGTTGACCAGCCAGCTACCGAAGCGGTAGCCATCGACCAGCAGGTAGATGCTGACCACCACGGTGATCAAGATGTTGAAGCCGGCGCTGATTAATCCCCCGATGAGCGACACCATGCCGTTGGCAATGTTAGATGCGATCGTGCTCAGTTGAGACTGCAGTTGCGTGGCAGCAGCATCGATCTGGCTCTGGGTGAAACCCACGCTCTTAAGCAATTGGTTTAACGGCGACTCCTGGCCATTGCTGCCAGGGGCCACGAAGCTCGTGATACTCTGAGCTAAGCTATTGAGTTGGGGGATAAAGGTCTTGAGCCCCAGGTAGGCGAGGACCCCAAACATGACGATCGCAACCACATACACCAGCATGATGGCCAGTGCGCGAGGCATGACGCGGTGCAAGAGATCAATGACCAGGACCACTGCGTAGGCCAGCAGTGCTGCCACGAGCAAGATGAGGATCGGGTTGATAACGAAGCTGGCGAGCCAGAACAGGATGCCGATGAGCAGCACAGTGATCAAGATGATCCGTAAGAAGAGCAAGCGTCTGGCCCAGGAATGAAGGTAGTGGAGTCTTGTGGTAAGAGTCCGCCTGGATTGGATGATCCTGGATTGGATGATGAGAGCATGGATGATACCTCCAGATGAAGGTCCTCGTCGAACAAAGGAACGACGCTCCTTGTTTGACCGATCTTTTTTACAATACATGCGCGTTGCACTGAAAATGAAGTTGCTTGTAACCGATGGTGTGAGTTTCGCAAGCCACGATGCCCATTCTACACGAAGTCCATTCTAAAAGAAAGAAAACCAGTTTACATCGTAGGGCAATCGCATCTAATTGACCCCAGCCAGAACCAGCTGGAGATAGGTGTTGTCCCAACCCGCCTTGAGACGCTTGGTATGGATACCCACGCGGGACGAGTGTTCCTGACGCAACAGATTGAGGCTGATGTGACGTAACACGGCCAGATTTTCGTCGGCATGGCCTTGCCGCACGCGGGATTCATCTTCACGAAATGCCAGGTCAAGGACCCAATGCACGCTGTTTTCAATACCCCAGTGACTTCGTACCGCGTAGGCGAAGGGTTTCACCTTGGGGAAACTGAGCAGAAAATAGCGGGTTTCCTTCGTGATCTCTTGCTCGATGCGTCGTTCCGCTCGAACCATCCCAATCCCTCTCAAGTCCTTCCATCTCTTCTCGGGATCAAGATACTCCAAAATCGCTGGATCACTGATGGTCCAGTACTCTCTGATTTCCAAACGCCCATGCGCTTTTTCGACCGTGCGATCCGACTCACACGCCACGGTGGCAAACGCCTCTTGCTCCGCCATGGTAAACGTCGCTTGCACCTCATCGTAGAGATTGCCATGGTTCTCGCTTCCGCGCCAGGGCGTAATCACCCTCTTGTTCGATAATCTGCTGCGCAATCTTGGTTTGCGTCCCCATAGCATCGATCGTGACGATGCAGCCCTCCAGCGCTAACTGCTGGAGCAGAAGCGGAATAGCAGTGATCTCGTTCGATTTCTCCTCGGTCGCCAGTTGAGCCAACACCAGGCGGTTTGCTACGGCCCATGCACTCACCAGATGCAGTGCCTTCTTGCCTGCTGCCCGATCATGCGTACGCCGACTCGTCTTCCCATCTATCGCGATCACTCCTTGGATGGTGGTGCTGATCCCCTGCACCCAGTGGTGAAAACTTGCTTCAAACTGTTTGGGATCAATGTGGGCAAAGACTCGTCCAAAGGTATCATGCGAAGGAATTCCGTTGGCCAACTGCAGCAACTCGGTGAACCATGCTTCCTTTGCTCTCCCAAATTCTTCGATCCCTACCCATCCGTCTGCTCCACAGATCACTCCACAAATCGCGATAATGATGATATCGCGCAATCGATGGTGCTTGGTTCGTTCGATACGTGGGTCCTCTACCTGAGCAAATATCGTTTCCAGGTCTCGTAGGTCTCTTTCTTCCATCCTCTCATCTCCCGTTTTTAGCTTGTATTCTAGCACCTCCTCGGAATTTAGATGCGATTGCCCTGGTTTACATCGCTCACAGCAACGTGTTGTCGATTGGATGGGATGGCACCAGGCTGAATTGTTGTTCTAGCATGCTCAGGTAATCACGTTGCACCTTTACCATGATAGGATCGTCTCCGAACAGACCTTTTTCTACATCTTGTGCGAGCTTTTTCACCAGGCCAACCAGCAATGCTCTGAACTCAGTGGATTGGGTATCTACACCCAGCGGCGCACTGGCTTCCTCGATATACAGGCGCAATGTGCGCCACACTGCTTCTCTATCTGAAAGCGATGAAAGACGCAGTACACGCAAGGGGATCTCAGTATCCTCGAACACGCCTTGAATCAGGGTATTGTCTGGATAGGCCTGTTTCAGCTCCTGAACGAACTTCATGTCCTCTATCACGTCTCGCAGACTGGTCTCGGGATCAGACACATTCATCGTCAGTACCAGCAGGAGGAGAGCGCCTGGCAGCCCCATAAGCCTGGCCTGTTGTTCTTCAGTATAGTACGTCATGAGTACGCTGCCTCTTGTAATGTATTTGGTAGACGCGACCTATCGATCTCATTCGCTTCCGTACTGCTTTGTTCTGGAAGGAATTGTCTCGCTGCTTACAGTCTACATGCTTGATGCTTCAAACACATCTTACGAACGCACTATTTTTATGTCCTGTGGGATAGGTCGGAACATGAGATGGTCGCTTCGTCTAGTGCATATGCGTTAGGCTCTCAATCAGTTCGAGTTCTCACCCATCACAGATGCTTCCAAGGGGTAAGGCAGGGAAGTGTTTTCTCGCTGCTGGTTGTATGACGCAGTGTTCTGTCCCGGAGAGCAATGAAGATGAGAAGTATTCGAGGTAGTACATTATGAACTGGATTGAGTTTAAAAACACAAGCATAGATTTGTGCTTTTGCTACCCATGATTTATACTACTTTCAGATGTACTGCTGGGTAGCAATCCTGCATGCGTGGGTAGCACTGTGCAGGCTCGATTGCTCTGACTCTTTCCTTTGCTGACTATGGGTAGCAATCCTGCATACGTGGGTAGCACCGTGCAGGAGGAGGTTCGTTCCTATGCCGAAGGCGGCTCCGTATCGTGTGACCTGGAACCCCGAGCGAGGGTCCTATGCACTCCATGACACCTCCAGCCAGCAAGCGCTTCCTATCGTTCCCGGCAATCATGCGTGGTTCGCCTGGCTGACGAGCATTTCGTCTTTCACCTTCCATGGCCAGCACGCTCAATTGACGATACGCCAGGAGTTCAGGCCATCAGGAAGTGCGTATTGGTACGCCTACCGGAGAACCGGCGAGAAGATGGCTAAGAAATACCTGGGTCGGACCAGCGACCTCTCCCTTGCCCACTTAGAGGAGGCTGCTCTCCAGCTTGCATCTCCCTTTGCCATCCGAAGCGAACAGGAACCGCCTCTCCTCGACCCAACTCAAGTGACAGCGCAAGCTCTCAGCAAGACACTCACACCGGTTCAGTCCAGAGCGAGCGCAGGCATGAAGGATCGCGTAGGGCAACGCCTGGGCAACTACCGGCTGACCCGCTGGCTGGGGAAGGGTGCCTTTGCCGACGTCTACCTGGGCGAGCACATCTACCTCAACAGCCAGGTTGCCATCAAAGTCCTGCGCACCCAGGCAGATACGCATGCCACCGAGGACTTTCTCACAGAAGCGCGGCACCTGAGCCACCTGATGCATCCGCATATCATCCGTGTCTTCGACTTCGGCATCGAGCACCAGACCCCTTACCTGGTGATGGACTATGCTCCGCATGGGAACCTGCGAGAGCT
>WNGK01015951.1_pt1 | contig 10270 bp, 7 predicted proteins | sample 5400601 | NCBI WGS metagenome assembly WNGK01 (sample SAMN13153376, study PRJNA577476) | soil metagenome | isolation source: 60 cm soil or saprolite under Garry oak tree replicate 1 | place: USA:California | collected 2016-06-15 | reverse complement strand
CTCCGCGTGCTTAACGTCGGATACGATTTGTTCCGCGTTCTGCGTAGTCATGCCTGATTAGCGCTTGCCTCGGGGCTTGGAGTGTATGTTGGTCCAGATGCGCGCGAGTTCCATCAGCGTGGCAGGAATATGGCTCGCGCGAACCGTCGAGCGACCCGCCGGCCGGGGATAGTGCCGCACTCCTATTTCGGTCATTCGAAAACCGAAGTATCTCGCTTTCGCCAGCACCTCCGCATCAACAAAGAACTTCTTCGATTCGATGGTCACCTTGTCAAATACTTCCCGGCGAAACAACTTGAATGCACAGTCGATGTCCCGGACGTTGATCCTGAATATGATTCTCACCAACAGATTAAAGCCCCACGATAACACCAGCCGCGTCAACGGGTCGAAGCGGTAGATGCGAAACCCGTTCACGATGTCGGCTTCTTCTATGAGCGGCAGCAGGCTGCTGAGCTCGCGCACGTCGAACTGATTGTCCGAGTCAGTGTAGAAGATGAGTTGGTGGCTCGCGTTGGTGAACCCGGTCTTGAGCGCTTCGGCATAACCGCGATTGGGGTTGTGATGAAAACTCCGGATGTGCGCCGGATCTTCGGCAGCGAGCTGATCGGCTATCTGCCCCGTTTCATCTGCCGAACCATCATCGACGACGATAACTTCCCAGTCGCGAAAGTCGAGCGAGCGAAGCACGTCAGCCAGTCGCTTCACAGCTGTCTCTATGTTCTCTTCTTCGTTGTAAGCCGGGAGAACGGCCGAGATGGTGTCGAATGGCATAAGGTTGAACGGGACAGGAGCCTAACCAAAGAATAAAACATCACAGATGAAAAATAGAAAATAGAAAATCTAGAATTGAACGTTGGCGCCTCTCGGCAACGCTTCTATTTTCTATTTTCTATTTTTCATTTATCCGAGGTAGCCGAGTCCTCTCAGTCGCGCGCGAATCTCTTCGCTCTCCTCTTCGGTCATGTCGGGGGAGTCGTCGGGCGCATCGTAGTCAAGACTGGCTGTCTTCGAAACTCGCACGGGGTTCTCTGCCAAGTATTCCTCAGTAAAGATCTCTTCCAGCACGCAGCCATCCATGTCCGAAGGCACCTCGACGCCAAATGAATGCAGAATTGTCGGCGCGTAGTCGATGATCCGAGCGCCTTCAAACCGCGCACCGCGCCGTAGCTCCGGTCCGCGACCCAGCATTATTCCGTGCATTCGATGATCGCCCGAGTTGCCGTAGACCGGCGTTATGAACCTGTTGGAAGTCAGATCGAGCGTGCCAAGCGGCTTGTTAGCCATGTCGCCTGGCAGGAATTGAATGTCTGGCGCTTCACCGATGTGCGGACCCGTGTACAAGTCCTCGCGACGCCAGATTGGACCGATCAGTGGTTGGTGAGCTTCCGGATCAACGAGTGCGCGCAGCTTATCGATGACCTGCCGCATTACACTTTCATACTCCGGTCCGGCTTCGACGATGCCGTGCTCGTCACGCCCGCGCAGATTGATGAATATCTGCCCGTAGTTGCCTTTTGAAAACGCGACCGTGCGCGACCAGTCGACGTCTTCAAGCGAGAGCATCAGTAGATTCGCCAGTTTCATCAACTTAGAACGGTTCGTTACACCCACCGACAATCGCAGGTGGGCGAGCCCCATCTTCATCGCCGAGCGGTAAGCAAGATCTGGTGTGAGACCCAGCCTAAAAATAGCGCGCTTTAATAGAGTCATCGCGTCCCGCTTCAACACGAGCAATCCTTCGTCGATCAACCACACGTTGAAGCAGAGGAACTTCTCGATTGGGCCAAAGCCGTGATCCGAACCCATATAAACCGTCGCGTCGTCCCCTACGTCGTCACACAACTCGCCAAGCGTCGAATCCACCACGTGCCAGTATTCGTGTATGCGGCTTATGTGAGCGTCGCGCTCCTTGCGGTCGAAGAACGGGTGCTTTTCATCCAGCAAGTGCCAAAGCTCGTGCTGAAACCGATCGGTTCCCCAGTAGTGAGTCGCAAACACATCCCAGCCGTACTGCTCCATCAGGTAGCGATTGACTTTGGTTTTGTATTCGATCTCGATGAATAGCTGATCGAGTATCTTATCGACGTTGCCGGGCGTGTAGACTTCGGTAATGTAAAGTTCATATGGACCGAATCTGCGTTCGACTTCTTCGATCAAACTCTCGGGATAGGTGAAGTCGTGGCGGCCGCGGGGCGTCAGAAAATCCGAGATCATCACACCGTTGACCATTCCCGGCGGGTAGGTACACGGGACATTGGTAACGATCGCTTGCTTGCCCATCTGGCCGAGCACATCCCAAAACGGCAACCCGTCACGCGAGCGCGAGCTGACCGGGGTATCGGGTAAAGCACCGCTTCCCTTTCGCCTCAGGAGAAACTCGAAAACGCCGTGTTTGCCGGGGTTCTTGCCGGTCATCCACGACACCCACGCGGTGGGAGTGATAGGGGGAATAGTGGTCTCGAGCGGCCCGCGGACGCCTTCGTCGATGAACTGTTTCAATCGGGGCATCAAGCCGCGATCGATCAACGGATCAAGCACATCGAAGGTCGCGCCGTCGAGGCCTATAAAGAGAACTTTCTTGCTCATAACAAAAGATCGAGACTATAACCGATCGTAGAAGCAGTTCTCAACCGCATTGACTGGGATCCGTCAGGATCACGCATATCATCTGAAGTATCTCGCCAAAGGAGACCGCGATGATCAGCCAGCTTCCGAGGCCCGCCGCCGCCTTAGTGTAGCCGACAGTTTCTGCCATATCTCGCCAATCCTGCGCATCTCACGTTCATCAAAAAAGTGAAACGCGAATAACAGCAGCGGGAACGTAAGCGCCAGCGAAGCCTTGATCGCCAACGACAGAAAGATGCGCGCGTCGTTGGGCGAATCGCCACGCAGCGAATCGTTCAAGTAGAACATGGCAATCATCGCCGAGCCGACGGCCAGAATCGTGAATACGCGGCTCCATTCGTAGCGGACTTTAAAGAACATATTCGAGGCCCAATACCTGAGACCACAAAACACGACGTACGACACCAGCGTTGAAACCGTCGCTCCCATGATGCCGTATCGAGGGATCAGCCAGAAATTCAGCGCGATGTTCACGGCGAGCGCCAGCACGATTACTATGGGCGCGAAGATCGTCCGCTTCTTTAGGGTTATGCCGACGTTCAGCACTCGTGACGCGCAGTCGAGCACTGCGGCCAAACCGAGCAGCGGAATGATAGGCGCCGCCCTCCAGTAGCCCCTCAAGCTGAAGAGCGTGAGCCCGTCTCCGGCAACCGCCGAAACACATAGCGCGATGAACATGCTCACGAACAAGATGTAAGTCAGCACCCGCGAGTAGTATTCGTCAGCGCCTTCTTCGTTCATCACCGAGAAGCGCATAACTGTCCACACCTGACTGAACGGCACGGTGACCAGGATTGTCACCACCGACACAAGGGTATTCGCCATCGCGTAAGCGCCCAAATCGCGCTCCGTCGTGAACCGTTCCAAAAAGAACCGGTCAATCATCACGAAAAGGTGAAACGATATCTGGCCGAATATCAACGGAGTACCGAAGGCTAATAACCCGCGCAACTCGGGGGCCGAAAACTTCAGGCTCAAATCCCGAAAAACCAACGCATAGAACAGCAGCGCCTCGAACGCCGCGCCAACAAGCCGTCCTATCAGCACGTTCTTGATGGTAGGGCCAACGCCGATGACCAGGTAGACGATAATAACAAGCTGGAACACAAACGCAGTGATGTTCAGCGCGGAGTATTGGGCTGACTTGAATTTTGCTCGGAGAATCGAGTCGGGAACTAACGAGATTACTTCAAAGAAGCAGATCAGAAAAACAAGCTGGACCAGGTTCGCTCGAGTCTGGTCGCCCTTGAAAAGAATTGCGCTGGTTCGCGGTGCAGCCATCCACAGCAGTACGCTGGCTGCGGCAGAAGATACGAACAGAAAAATCAGCGTGGAGCCGACAATCCTGCGGCGATGTTCAGGGTCATCGGTCTCGTAGTAGTGCCGGAAGAATGCGTGATTGAGCCCAAACTTCAGAACGATGGTGACAAGCGTCAGCGTGACGGTGAGCAGCGACAGCACGCCGAAGTCACCCGCGTTCAGTTTACGAGAATAGACGGGCACCAACACCAGCCCGAACGCGCTGTTGACCACGCTTCCGATGCCGAAGATCAGCGTGTGCTTAACCGTTTTTTTGATCTTGTCGTATATCGTGGCCGTTACTCCGCCTTCGTTTGAAGGCTGACAGAATCAGCGCGGCCAGCGTCAACGCAGTTGCCGCGACGCTGACATACATTGACACGAAAAAAGCCGCGGGCATAAACACGAATGATACCAGATGGCGGCCAGCCGGGACGTTGACCGCTCGCATGGTGCAGTTAGCTCTTAGGACTTCGGCAGGCACGCCATCTACTCGAGCGCGCCAGCCAGGATAATAGTTGTCACTCAAAACCAGCAGACCCTCGGTCCCATTTTCTGTCTGAATCGCAACGCGGTCACGTTTGTCCTCAATGATCGTCGCAATGGCTGGGGCAAGGAGTACGCTCATCTGTTTCATGAGGCCTGTGTACGGCTGCGTGACGTTTCGCACCTGCATGCTCCTGGTTATGTGCATAGCGGGCCTCGCCGCGGCTCCTTCACTGACGACCGTGGTACGGGGATCAAAGCCCGAACCAGAAAGAATGCGCAGAGCTTCAGCAGGGCCTGGTACCTCGATTATCTGATTCGCGAAGAATGCTCGCGGCATTGCGTTCTTGTTCTCGTACAGCGACAAGCCCTCGGCCGTTCCTAGCAAATCATATCCGTCCAGAGGCGCCGCCGATTCATGAGTCATAACGTATCTGACGTTGAGAACGTCGAAGAACGGGGAGCGGTATTGATCGAAGACGACGTGACTCAAATTCGATTGAGGTTCTATTAGCGATGCGAACTCACGGTACCACCTCGGAAACTGCTGGTTCTTTCCAGTCACAGTCGGGATCTGATAAGGCAACAACGTGTTGGGCGGCGCGATGATTTTCTCCGGGCCTGCTCCTGCCGAAGCGCTGCGATTCGTCTCCAACCCCGATGGATAGACTAGTACTCTCCCGGGCGGAAGCGATCGAAGGAGATCAGTCATTTCTGTTCTTGGAAACACGCGCGACCGATCAAAAGTGTGATCGAACTGATTGCTGTTCCAGAACAGATCGACCAGAAGCAACACCAGCATGCAAAGAAAAGCGCTTCGGCCTGTCAGTCGGCCCTCAACAAGAGCCCAAAGCAAGAGCACGGCGAGGAAGAGAACGACGAGCGGGATGAATATGCCGGCCTTGGGCGGAGTGAACTGGGCGCTCAGCGACAACACCGCTCTGCGAATGAAAGCTAATCGCCCCCTGGCCCCTTCCTCAACCGCCACCCCAACTACCTTCACCAGATACGAACCAATCACCGCAATCAGTACGAACGCCGCAATCCCGAGGGCGAACCTTCGCGCGTGAGCCGTGAAGCGGCGAAGCGCGTCTACTCCGGACTCGAGAAGCAAATCCGTTCCAAACGCTACTAGCACCGCGGCCGCAAAGAGAAACAAGACTCCTGCGCGAACAGCTACGCGAATCACCTGCAGGATTGGAATGAATCGAGTGAGGTGAACGTAAACTGGTGCTGCCATCATCAAGACCAGCGAGCACGCTCCCAACGCGACGAAGAAGATGACCCGCTGTAGAGCTGCAATATCCATTTCTGCAAACTGTAGTCCCGAGTCAGCACGGTATTTCTTACTCGTTCGCCTCAGCCAGTAAAGACAAAAACCAAGCGGCACAAGCGCAACAATGCCAAGATAAAGAATATGATCGTGTGAGACCCCCAGCGCCGTAAACAGCGTTAGCGCCTTCGCGTCATAAGCCGACCCGAATAAGTTTGGAAACACCAGCGTAGCCGCGTACCACGGCGGCAGATAGACGTACCCCAGTTCGGCGCCGACGATCTTGCGATTAGAATAGGAGAGCAACTCCAGGGACGGCATCCATTGCGTTGCCGAAAGAGCTAAACCTACCGCGAGCGTCACGGCCATCATCGCCAGCAAGTGCGCCACTCGGCGGCTTCCACTTCCGCTGCGACGCGCGACAAACGCGAAGAACGCGTAATACAAAACCACGGCGCCAACATAGTAGATCTGATTCGGAAGGTACCCGCAGAAAAACTGCACCGCCAGGAACACACCTGCCAGCATCGCTTGCGTGTAACTTCCTCGCCTTATCCCGCGATCGACAAACAACAGAATCAGCGGGAGCCACAACAGTCCGCCCCACCAACCGAGCCCCGTCAGGTGCAGCATCGAGTGAGCCGAGAACCCAAAAACAAGCGAACCCATCAGCGCACCGTTCGCCCTTGCACCGATCGCGACAAGGAAGATGTACATGAAGGCCGCACCCAGCATCAGCTCAGATAGCCGCGCGAGCGAATAGCCGAGCGGGACGTCGAAGAACTTGTAAAACAACAGAAACGGTGACAGCGTGCGCGTAACGCCGTCGGCATAGATTGGGTGCCCCGCCATCGTATATGGGTTCCACAGCGGAAACTCACCATCACGATATGCGGACACTACGAAGTAATCGCGCGTCACGTATGTATCAGTCAGGTCGCGCCGATTGTACGGGTAGTCCGATTGGCCGGCTGAATAACCCCAGGGAAGCTGGTTGTTCAGCGTGTTGACGTCGATGAGGGTCTCGCCGACAAAGAACACGCGCCAGAACAGCGCGATGATCGCAGCGACAATCAGGGTTACATTTATCGAGTGTCTTGTGAAGGGATCGCGGGTTCGGGATGAAGGATGAGGCGCGGGCGTGTTGCTCGTTGCCGGCGAAAGCTCGACCTCTGTCTCAGGCTTCATCCGTCGTCCTCTACAAGTAGCCCAGGCCGCGCAGCTTCTCTTCGACCAACTGCTCTTCTTCCGCGCTGAGGCCGACCTGATCGGCAGCGGACCTGAAAGCTGCGGATTCGACCTGTACAGAATGAGCGGCAAGAAACTCGGCGGTGAATACTTCTTTGATCACGCGGCCATCCAGATGATCCGGCACGGGCAAACCCGCCGCGAACATTATCGTCGGCACGAGATCGCAGACCGTGGGCGAAGCAGAGAGAGAGGTCGAGTTGAGGCCCGGCCCTTTGCAGATCAAGACGCCCTCGAGCCGGTGATCGCCGCTCCACCAGAATCCACGACTGCGGACTTCCTCGGGTGGCTCACCCACATTGGCGCCTGGATTCCAGTATACATAGAGGTCGCTGGCGCGTGCGGTGAACGGCCCGGAATAAACCTCGTCGGGCCGGACCACTCTATCAACTACCTTAGCGCCTGTATTGTCGATCCATTGACACAGCTCGTCGATGATTCGCGAACAGACATCGGTGTAGTCGGATGGCGTGACACTGCCGCCAACGTTGCGTCCCTGGAGATTGATATTGATGACGTGTCGCCCGCGGCCGTCTGCAAGCGCCCGATGCGATCTTCCCCGATTCCAGCTTTCACTCGTTCCCTCAGTGACACAGGCAAAAGGGTGCGCGCAGCCTTGCGGCTAGCGCCGATGACCGAATGACGCGTCAGCGAACGCCCGCTTCGAACCATGTAGCCTTTTGCTTTCAGCCATTCAGCGAGGTGATAAGACGCACCGGTGTGCGGTCCCATCCCGTGGTCGGAGATCAGGTAGACTTGAGTCTCGCTGTTCGCATGCTTAAGCAGCCGCTCGATCGCTTTATCAAGCGCGCGATAGATTTCAAGTAGCGCATTCTCGTTGGGAGGAACCTCCGCATCCTTCCAGAGATTGTGACCGGCCCAATCGCTCGCCGTGTAGACCGTCATGAAAAAATCCACCGGCCTGTTTGCGATCAGATACTCGGCCGCAGCCGTCTGAGTTTCGATCAACTCAATCCAGGCCTTAATCGCATCATCGAGCCGGCCCGCTCTCATCAGATCACCGAGACCTTGAGGCGAAAACCGATATTTCGGGAACCGACTGAACAATTCGTCACGCAGCTCATCAGGACAGAACGCGCGCTCGTTCAAAGACGGCGCATCGAGGCCGCTGACCATGAAACCACCCGATTTGCACTGAGCCGGATAGGTCATCGGCACATTCAGGAATCCGGAAGCGAGTCCGTGCCGTGAAAGATGTGAGCTTATCAATTCGCCTGTGCGGTCGCCGCCCTTGAAGAAGATTTGTTTGCCGGTCGCAAAGTCGCGATCAGAAAAAACGAACAACCCGTGACGGCCGGGATTCAGTCCCGTGAGGATCGAGGTCCACGCCGAAGCGCTGTGCATGTTCGGCGTGGATAGCAGCCGCGCCGCCGCGCCTTCGTGCATCAATCGCGCCAGGGCAGGAAGATGGCCGGCCGCAGTCCAAGGCTCAATAAGGTCCATCGTGGCTGCGTCCAAACCGATAACCAGAATCTTCATAAACAGCTCAATGACATCAGGAACGGGGAAGGCAGTGAAAATTGAAAAGTGAAAATTTTCACTTTCACCGTTTGGCTCGCTCAATCGTCAATTTGCAATTTTCATTTTCAATTTGCAATTTTCAATTCCCTTCGGCCTCCACGGAGTAAACCTGTGCGCCGCGGCTTCAGGTCCGCACTTACTCAATATAGCCGAGCGCTTTCAGACGCTCACGAATTTCTGCCTCTTCGCCGACGTTGTAGACTGACTGAACCGAGGCCCCGCTTGTTACTGCTTCGTTCTTGTATGAACTTCCCTGCCGCTGAGGTTCCGCCGAGTCACTGAATACTTCCATCAACCCGCGTCCGTCCATATCCTTCGTCAGAGGACAACCGAGCGAGGCAAGCGCGGTCGGTCCAACATCCCGAAGGTTCGGCTGTTTCGCCAAAGTCTCGCCAATCTTGACATCGCAACCCCAGGCTATGAATATCCCATCGCGCGAGTGCGTGCCGGTAGTCGAATCGGCAGGAACGATCACATCGCCATAGCTCGGTCGCTCATTGTAAACGTACTCGTCGCGTCGCGGGACCATCACCAGATCGGGAAGGTTGCTTGACCAGGCGCCATTGAATACTTCCTCGCGACGCATCACGCTCTCAAACACCGGCTCGCCATCTTCAGGAGAAGTCAGCCGCAACAGCGCGCTCCGAGCTCCTTCAATCACGCTTTCGAATTCGCCTTCACTCACGACGCCTTCGCTTTCGCGGCCCGCCAGATTGATCCACACGCCTTTGTCTTGAGCAAAAAAGGAACGTGTTCGTGACCAGTCTATCTCATCAAGAAACGCGCTGCCGTATTCCACTTTCCTATCGAGCACGTTTCCTTCTGGAACGCTGGGCGAAAACCGACGCGAGACTTTTTCCTTGAACGTTTTGACCCGGGCGATGCTCTTGCGCGAAGCGGGTGACTTGAAGGCGAGCAGTCTCGGATCGTGCCGCGGGTGCTTCGGGTCCATATCGGCCCAGTAGTCGTGCTGCGCGCGATCCAGCACCGAGAAGACCACCATCAGGAAATCCCACGCGCCTCGCTGCATCAGGAACTTGAGAGCCCGTTCGCGGACCTCGATCGCCCGTCGAAACTCCTTCGCTCGAGCGTGCTTGTCAGGGATTCGCTCGGGCTCGATCACGTAATTAGGAAACTCGGCGAGCAGTTCAGTTTTGAGCGAAGCTGGATGCGTAAACGCGGAACCCCGGCCTGGCGTGAGCATTCCGGTGACCATCAGCCCGTTGATCGGTTCGGGCGGATATGTGGTCGGAACGTTGAGCACAATCGAGCGCCCGCCGTGTTCGGTCAAGATATCCCAGACCGGCCGCGTCATTATGTCGCGTCCGCTCATCGGGCGAACGGTGTACTTCGACGGATTCTTGATGAACGGCGAGAAGACTCCGTGCATGCCTTCGCTGGTGCCGGTGGTGCAGCTCGCCCAGCCGGGAAAGCTGTTAGGCAGGATAGTCGAACGAAGTGGCGCGCTCACGCCTTCGCGCATGAGCCGCGATAGAACAGGCATGCGGCCCGCACTCACAAGCGGCTTGATTATGTCGAACGTCGCGCCGTCGAGTCCGATGATTACGGTCTTCATTCCTGGTTCTTAGATCTCAATTGCATCCCAAAGCAGGCGGAGCGGTTGGGAGCAAACACTACAAGCACAAAGGCACTAAGACAGAAGATCTTTGTGGCTTCGTGCCTTTGTGTTTAGGTTCCGTCGTCTACACATAGCCAGGTGCTTCAAGCTGGCGGCCAACGGCTTCTTCATCCGCCTCGGTGTAGCGGCTCGTTTGGGTTGCGACGAGTGACATC
>WNGK01010657.1_pt1 | contig 10270 bp, 6 predicted proteins | sample 5400601 | NCBI WGS metagenome assembly WNGK01 (sample SAMN13153376, study PRJNA577476) | soil metagenome | isolation source: 60 cm soil or saprolite under Garry oak tree replicate 1 | place: USA:California | collected 2016-06-15 | reverse complement strand
AGTATGGGGTACGAATCGCACGCTGCCGGTGCGCTTGACCAGCTTCAGCATTACAGAGGAGGCCTTTGACCCCAACTTGAATCCGATTCGCGCCAAGGTCAGCCTGGACTTCACCGTGCTCAATTACGTGGACCTGGGACTGCCGAGCGATGGCGGCCAGATTTTCCTGGCGCATCAGAAGCGCAAAGAACAGATGGCAAAAAATAATACGCCTGGCAATCCCAGTGTATAGATCGTTCTTTGTAGTCGTGAGGAAACCCACGCCGCTTACGCGAGGAGGTGACAGCGATGTTTGACTCGACCAGTCGCTACTACAACAGCAAGATTGCGACCGTGGATGTGCCCAACGGTGATGGTACGACACGCACTGTACGCTACGTGCAGAGGCGCATCATCCCGCCCGCGGACAACGGACTCACAGTCATTGAACATACCGTGACGGAGGGCGACCGGCTCGATAACATCACGGCTCGCTACCTGGGCGACCCCACCGAATTCTGGCTGGTGTGCGATGCCAACAACGTACTCAGGCCTAATGATCTCACAGATACTATCGGGCGCGTCATCAAAATCGCGTTGCCGCGTTTGTAAGAGGAACCTATGTTACAGAATCTCTTAGGCATCCGCCTCGCCCTGAAAATGGGGAAGCCGGACAGCAGACCAAAGCTCGTCCCTTACGACGTGATCATGGCACTCACCAATGTGGGTGTCACCGATAACGCCGTGGAACGCGACACCTTTCAGATGACCTTCTCCCTGGGCAAGCGCCAACCGAGGGACTATAGCCTGCTGCGTACCGGACTCTTTGAGCCGCGCACGAGAGTTGCACTTCTCCTGCAAATCGGCGCGAGGGTAGAGCCTCTGATATCAGGCGTGATCAGACAATTCGAGCTCAATCCCAGCAATTATGCCGGCATGTCCTCCTTCACCGTGACGGGCGATGGCATCGATATGATGCTCGACCTGGAAGAAAGAAACGCCAGCTACGAACGGCACTCGGACACGATGATCGTGCAGCAACTGATAGGTAAGGCTGCGAAATTTGGACTGATCCTGGAGGTAGCGGAAGAGGCACAAAAGCTGAGTCAGCCAGATGGGAACCGCTATATTGCACGCCAGTATGCAACCGACCTGGAGCATATCCAGCAGATGGCGCAGCGCAACGGCTTCGTGTTCTACGCTGATCCGCTGCCAACGGGTGACGTGAAGCTCTATTGGGGGCCGGAGAACCGCAAGGGGTCTACTCAACCTGCCCTGACGATGAATATGGGGACGGCTACCAACGTGACGCGATTGGACTTCAGGCAGGACTCAGGCCTACCCGTCACGGCAGATGGAGATATTATCCAACCGGATGATAAGCACAAGAGCGACGACTCGGTATCACCGCCAACGGACTTTGACGTGGATAATCTCGCCTCCGCAGCGACATTCGTTGACCGCGTCGTGTTGATGCGCGACATCGCCAAATACACTGCGGAGCGGGCGAAAACCAGGGCGACTGAGCTGATGAAGGCGAGGTTTGGCGCGGTGAGCGCGAATGGCGAGGTCGATACCGTGCGCTATGGCCACATCCTGCGAGCAGGTCAACTGGTTGGTGTGCGCGGGGCCGGGGCGCTTTATAACGGGGATTACTACGTAAAGCAGGTCACGCACAACATCGAGCGCAGCAAATCTACACAGCAATATACGCAGAGCTTTGAACTCAAGCGAGAAAGCCTCGGCGCCAGAAAAGATAAGGAAACTGCATGAGCAAGACGTTCTACGGCAAATACCGCGGGATCGTCACGGACACCGAGGACCCGCTGAAGATGGGGCGCATCAAGGCCCGTGTGCCGGATGTGCTGGGGGAGGAGCCCAGCGGCTGGGCGTTGCCCTGCGTCCCCTTCGCCGGAGACGGCATGGGCTTCTACGCTCTGCCGGGCAACGATGCGCGGGTGTGGATCGAGTTCGAGCAGGGCGACCCGGACTACCCGGTATGGACCGGCTGCTGGTGGGGGTCGCAGGACGAGCTTCCCGATGAAGCGGGGCAGGAACCTTACAAAAAAGTGGTCATTAAGACCGACGGAGGACATTTTATCTCGCTTGATGACTCCGGCAGCGGCGATATTACCATCCAGACGTCGGGGGGTCAGAAAATCGTGATGAACTCTACCAGCATCAAGATCGATAACGGGTCGAATGCCACCATTGAACTGAGCGGTCCAAAGGTGGCTGTGAATAACGATGCACTGGAGGTAGAGTGATGCCAGGGTACTTATTGCATGTTGGAGCGACTGTGCAGTGTAAGCATCTTGCTCCGGCGATGCCAACTTCTCCAGATATGCGAGTCAAAGTAAGTGGACAGATGATTGTGGCCAGGTCATGCTCTTATGCTGTTTCAGCGTGTAGGAATCCCCCTCCCCCGCCATCACCCGGAACAGGTCCGTGTACCATATGCACATGGCTCACTGCTGCGACACGCGTGAAGGCAAGTGGAATCCCAGTATTGCTAGACGACAGCAAGGCGACCTGTATCTCACCAACCACCCCGCTGAGTATCATTATGACGCAGAAACGCGTGAAGGGGACCTGATGCAAATTGACTATCCGTATCACTTTGATAGCCGCGGACACACGGCTGAAACGACCAGCCACGACCATATCCGCGATATGATCGAGCAGATACTTTTCACCTCACCTGGTGAGCGCGTCAACCGCCCGGACTTCGGCTGCGGCATTCAGCGCCTGATCTTTACGCCGAATAGTGATGCCATAGCCGCTGCCACCCAGGTGATAGTACAGGGGTCCCTGCAACAGTGGATGGGCGATTTGATCGAAGTTGAGGGAGTGGATGTGCAAAATGTAGACTCGTCGCTGATCGTTCTGGTGCAGTACGTTGTGCGGCTCACCCAGGAACAGCGTGTAGACAAGTTTGTGCAGGGAGTGTAGGAACGATGATCTACCTCAATAGCCATCCTGCCAACGAGGCTACGTCTCTACCTACGGTCAGGCGGGATGAAAGGAAGTACCTGTGCTGTAATGAACGCCGGCGTGAGGCGGTACGAGCACTGCTCACCTTGAAGGGCATTGATTTTAACGGCATAGACTACCTGGAAGTGCCGGACGCGCTTACGCTCAGGGTACACTTTATTCATCCGCTTGTGACTGAGCGTACCGAGACGCTGCATACTCATGCACTTAGTAAAGATAATGTGAGCATTACAGGTGGAGAGCGCATCCGCGACGTAGCGGTCGTAAAGGTGAGCGTTGTCGGCGAGCAGCACAATGTTCTGCTAGTGACATTGAATAAGGCAGGCGATCGCTCAGCCTATACCCTGCTGCTGAAGCCGGATGCGCACATTCTCAAGCTTGACCCGCAACTCTCGGAGGTCGACTTCAACTTCAACGACATCGATAGCATCGATCCGCATAATATCGACTGTAAAACGGCCCAGGTCTGTCAACCTGAATTGGCGGAGACGCCCGAAATTGATTACCTCGCGAGGGACTTTGCGAGCTTCCGCCAGTTGATGCTTGATCGCCTGACCCTCCTGATGCCACAGTGGAATGAGCGCAGCGCGGCTGACATTGGCGTCATGCTGGTTGAAATACTGGCCTATGTTGGTGATCACCTGAGCTACCAGCAGGATGTTATCGCGACGGAGTCGTATCTCAGCACGGCCCGCCGGCGCATCTCGGTACGGCGGCACGCCCGGCTATTGGATTACTTCATCAGCGAGGGATGCAATGCACGTGCATGGGTGCAGGTGCAGGTCAACCAGGACATGGTGCGGCAGCCATGTGACAGGCAATCACCACTACCCGCGGGAACTCAACTGCTCACCAGGGTTGTTGGGCAGGATGCTGCACTTCTGGATGCGCCGGCGTATATGCAAGCCATCACAGTCCAGGCACCACCAGAGGTGTTTGAGACGATGTATGACGTCGATGGGCTGTTTAAAGATCACAACGAGATATCTTTCTACACCTGGGGGGCGCGTGAGTGCTGCCTGCCCAAAGGGGCCACGCATGCGACGCTCGGTGGACGGCTCGAACGTTTGCTGCCGGGGGACGTACTGATCTTCAAGGAAGTGCTTGGCGCCCGCACAGGAGCGCCTGAGGACGCCGAGCCTGCTCACCGGCATGCTGTACGCCTGACCAGCGTCACCGTCACGCAAGACCCACTTGGGACATTGTCCACGCAGGCGCATGCCAAGGGAAAGAGGATCGAGGAGGAAATCCGCGTGGTCAAGAAAGAGCGTCTCGTCGAGGAAACCACGATAAAGCGAGGGCACAGTGTTACACGCGAAGAGCATTCCATAGAGGAGACTCGCACTACAGATGAAGAGCGCGTCATAGAGGATGGTCGCGTTATAGAGGATCAGATCAAAGAAGAAGAGCCCATTATTGTGGAAGAGGACGAAGACACGCAAGATCTGCCTGTTATCAGGACTGAATTGCGGAGCGAGCATGCATCGCACAGGGACAGTAGCGCCAGGAAAAAAGATAAGGGCAGACCTAGAAAGAAAAAAGCTGAGCGTGAAGAGGAGGAAGTAGTAGTAGAAGAACCAGAAGAAGAAAGACATGCCGAAGCCACCACAAAAGATTCAGCCGCTGGTGAGATGATAGAAGAAGAGCGCACCGAAGACGAGACCATAAAACGCGCTGTAGAAGCAGAACTTGTAGAGGGAAAAGGCAGAGGTGTCGAAAGGGTCAGCGTTCTGACGGAAACGGAGACTGTGGAGAAGGAAGATATCAAAAAGGAAAAAGAGGCTGATTACTCTCTAGACATCACCGAGATCGAGTGGCACTTTGAAGATGCACTGCCCTTTCCACTCTGTATCTCGACCACGACGGACTACGAACACGGCCACCAGTACCTTGAAAATGTGAGTATCGCACTTGGTAACATCGTGCTGGCAGATCACGGGCAAACCTTACAAGAGGTTCTCGCGCCTGTCCCGCCAGGTGCGATCCGTTGGGTCTCTACAAGCGGCGATCGTTGCGCGGATCAGCAGCCCATCCCAGTGGTACCGCGTTTTAATCCATCTCTTCAATATGCACCTCTCACTTACACATCACCCTATGATGTGGGCAATCCCCCGGCATCAGCGAGCGCTGCGATGCAACTCTCAGCTCACAATGCTGCACCTGCTATCGTATTGGGAGTGCAAGCGCAGAATGCTGTTGTTTCAGCAAAGGGTGCCAGGGATGCCCTGGCTCATCCTCTCACGAACGCGTGGTTACCAAAGCGTGATTTACTGAGCAGTAGAGGATTTGATCGTCATTTTGTAGCCGAGAGTGAGAGCGATGGCATAACTTACCTGCGTTTCGGTGACGACCAGCACGGCATGCGTCCCAGGGCGGATATCTCATTTGCGGCAACCTACCGTGTCGGCAATGGGGTGCGTGGCAACATCGGGGCTGAGGGCCTCTACCATATCGTCATCAATGATACGAGGATTAAGGGGATCGATAACCCTCTCCCGGCATGGGGAGGCGTTGAGCCGGAGAGCATCGAGGATGTGCGGCAGAAAATATCGCGCGCCTTCAGCACGCAAGAACGTGGTGTCACGCCGGACGATTATAAGGAGATAGCCGAACGCCATCCCCAGGTCTCTAAAGCGAATGCGGTGCTTCGCTGGACGGGTAGCTGGTATACCGTTTTCCTGGTGATGGAGCGTGTCGGTGGAATGCCTGTTGACGACGCGTTCAAACGCGAAATACGCCAGTATATGGAGAGCTTTCGCATGGCTGGCGGCGACCTGGAGATTACCAGCCCCGTTTATGTACCCCTGGAAATCTGGATGAGTGTGGATGTCCAACCTGACTATTTCCGCAACAATGTCAAGGCCGCCCTGCTAGAAGTCTTCAGTAATCGTCAATGGCCTGATGGAGAGCGGGGAATCTTCTATCCCGGTAGCTATAGTTTTGGGCAGTCAGTCTATCTCAATCCTCTCATTGTGGCCGCCGCAGGGGTACCAGGTGTCGCCTCTGTAGATGTTACAAGATTTCAACGCCAGGGTATACCTGGGAGCGGGCTGACCGATGGCGTGCTTGCTTTGGACTGGTTAGAGCTCGCCCGCCTGGACAATGACCCGAATGACCCGGAGCGGGGCACCTTTCTTTTGAATGTGAGGGATGGAAAATGAGCGATATTGATCAAAGCGGCTGCAACTGCTGCGAGGGTATAGCGGTACAGACTCCTGCCGAGATATATAACCGCCCCGGGCTATCGGCCATCGCATACCGGGTAGGCACCTTTTCACAATTTAAATACAGTATGCAAGCCCGCCTGGCAGATGTCGACCTTCCGGGATTGACCTCCCTGAAAACACGCGCTGACAATGACTTCACTATTGCTCTGCTCGATTCCTGGGCTATGGTTGCCGACGTGCTGACGTTCTACCAAGAGCGAATCGCGAATGAGTTCTACAAGCGCACGGCAACGGAGCCACGCTCGCTGTTAGAACTGGCCCACCTGGTCAATTACAAGTTGCAGCCAGGCGTTGCCGCCAATACCTACCTGGCTTTTACACTGGAAGACGCCATAGGTTCACCTGATCAGACCACTATCGGTATAGGTACCAAAGTGCAAAGTCTGCCCAACCCGGGTGAGAAACCCGTGGTATTTGAGACCACAGAGGAGATCGAGGCCCATTCCACCTGGAGCGCATTAAAACCTGGCCTAACAAAAGAACAGGTTATCCCATCAGACATGCTCCAATCGGACACGCTCAAAATTATATTACTTGGCACGAATACAAATCTGCGCCGACGTGATGCAGTGCTGATTATTGTTGAGGATACTAAGGACAAAACCGGGTTTGCCAAGGAGTTTCGCCGTGTAAAGAGCGCAGACATTGATACTCCTAAAAAACAGACAACCGTGCAATTCGAACAGCTTGTATTTTCGCCTACCATTGTACAGACCCCCTCTCCGGTAACATCACCTGCTCCTGAACCTCTTCTAGCGTTACCTGCTGCTGGACAAGTCACGTCTGCAGCAACGCCACCTGCTCCTGAACCTCTTCTAGCGTTACCTGCCGCTGGACAAACTACGTCGGCAGCAGCATCGCCTGCTACAGGACAAGCTCCGATACCGCCGAGAGCAGGCGGTTGGCGTTCTCGCGTCGGGTCTTTCTTCACAGGAAACAGAACATCTGGCGATGGTCAGGTTGCACCAGCCGCTGCCGCTCAACAACAAACAACGCAGCAGACTCCTCCGCCTCCTAGCCAGAACTCCAATGGACAGCCGTTAACAAGTCTGGCGTCTTTTAAAGATGTTAAAACATTAGATAACACGATCGTTAGCAACCTTATCAGCGTTCCCGGTCTATCTCAACATAATCTTCAAGACCTGGCTCTTGTGAAGGGCTGGTCTATCAAAGATGTGTTTGCAAATATTGCAGCCCTACCTCCTCAGACGCCAGTGAGTTTGAATGGTGCGACAATGGCCACTTCTGATGCGCAGGCAGCGGTTGAACCCGGCATCTATGCTTTGCGAGTGCGTGCATCGCTCTTTGGCTACAATGCCCCTGACTGGAAAACGATGCCCGATGATATTCGCTCGCAGTATCCGAGCCAGGGAGGCGATTGGAAGTTGGCTCCTCAGCAGCAGCCGACGGACCAACTCGAACTTGATCGTGTCTATCCGCAGATCGCTCTCGGAAGCTGGCTTGTTGTAGAACGGCCAGGGAATGACTCGGTGATAACCGAGATTGCCCAGGTTATCTCAGTGACAGAGACCGCAGCTTCAAACTATACGTTGAGCGACAAGATCACGCGGCTCACCCTCGCTCCGCCTATCACACTTCCAACAACGTTCAAAGAACATCGACAAGTGACCATCTACTGCCAGAGCGAGAAGCAGACTCTAGCAGAAGTTCCAAATACTGACTTTGTGCAAGACTATAGCATTGATATTCCCGGATTGACTGAAGGACCGGAAAGCGGGCGGACCGTAATGGTGATGGGTCAGCCTGCTAACTCTAGTGGACTGCCGCAATCTGAGATCACTATTCTGGGCGATTCCAAAGTTTCTCGCGGCAAGACTACGCTCAATTTCAAGGGAAAGCTGGCAAACATATACAAGCGTGATACGGTGATCATCTATGGCAATATTGCCCGTGCCACGCAGGGCGAATCCATTCAAGATGAAGTACTTGGCAGTGGCGATGCGAGCCAGCCCTACCAGCGTTTCACCTTGCGCCAATCCCCACTCACCTACGTTCAGGCACCGACACCAGATGGAAAAGCCGCTACCCTCTCAATCTCCGTTGGCGGCATTCCGTGGAAGGAGGCCGATACGTTCTACGGACACGGTCCCCGCGAGCACATCTTTGTTACGCATATTGAGGATGACGGTACGGTCACGGTAGAGTTTGGTGATGGGATTACTGGCGCGCGCCTGCCTACCGGGGAAGATAATGTACATGCAACGTATCGTAAAGGTACCGGCCTGCAAGGGGTTGTACAGCCGGGCCAGCTCAGCGTGCTGCAGAAGCGCCCGCTCGGCGTCAAGAGCGTGACCAACCCGCTGGCGCCCACCGGGGCGGACGACCCTGAAACGGTTGAGGATGCGCGCCGCAACGCCTCAAACACGATCTTCACCCTGGGTCGCATCGTCTCAGGGGAGGATTACGAACAATTTGCTCGCTCCTACGCCGGGGTCTCCAAAGCGCAGGCCACCACGGTCTGGGCAAATCGCGCATGGAGCGTCTACGTTACCATCGTCGGGCCACCTACATCGGATACACTGGAAGGCACAAAAATCACGCCAGATACCCCGCTCTACGCAAAAATCTACTCGGGGATGCGCCGCGTCAGTGATCCGACGGTACCTTTTACCTTGCAGACATACTCGCTTATCCTGTTCAGACTGGCGGCCAGGGTCAAGGTTGATCCAGATAATCCTCCCGACCAGGTGCTACGAGCAGTCGAGCAAGCTGTGCTTTCACACTTCTCCTTCGATGCCCGCTCCTTCGGCCAGGGGGTGACTTTGAAAGAGGTTACCACCGTCATGCAAGCTGTGCCAGGCGTAGTGACACTACACATAGATACATTCTATCAATATCTCAAAGAAGCCGAAACTAATAGGGATGAACGTATCGACGCCGCGCTGCCGCATGTGCAGGCAAATGGGGCTGTTTCCTCCGTCGCAGAGTTGCTCATTGCGGCTCCTCATCCTTTTGATAGCCTGGAGGTGATGCTTTGAGTTTCGACCTGGAAACCCTCTATAAACTGCTCCCGGCAGTCTATCGAATTCGCGACCTGGAGCAAATCGGAAATGGTCTCCCTTTCGATAGTCTTCAAGGAAGTCTTCAAGGAACGGCGGACAACAATGGCATACACCTTCCGCTGAAGGCGCTCCTGGAGGTCATTGCCGAACAGATCGCCGTACTTGAAGAGAACCTGGATCAACTCTACGATGACCAATTCATCGAAACCTGTGCAGAGTGGGCCATCCCCTACATCGGCGACCTGGTAAGCTATCGTACACCGCACAACACCTCATCGCAGAGTCTACGAAGTGAAGTAGCCCATACCATAAGTTACCGGAGGCGCAAGGGCACTGCGACGCTACTCGAGCAATTAGTGCGAGATGTCACGGGTTGGGATGCGCACGTCGTCGAATTCTTTCAACTGCTTGCCGCGGCGCAGCAGATGAACCTCCCCAGGCCGGACAATAGCCTGGTTGATCTGCGCAAGGGCGATGGGGAGCCGCTTGCCCGCCTCAATACACCTTTCGATAGCCTCGCTCACACGGTAGATGTGCGCAACATCGGCGCAGGACGCGGACGCCACAATATTCCCAACATCGGCATCTTCGTCTGGCGTCTGGGGGACTACTCGCTTACAAAAGTACCCGCCGTGCGTGCTCCCGGGAACGACGGTCGATGCTACTTCTTCAGCCCTCTGGGCAATAATGTGCATCTATTTACTCACCCGGATACCGAGGAAGAGGTTACACAACTGGCAGGACCAAAAGCCGTTGCCATGCCCATCACACGCAGCAGGCTCACCCGCTTCTTATCGGACTACTATGGCCCGAACAAGAGTATCCTGCTCACTGTCAACGTTGACGGTGATGACAGGGATATTCTCCCCAATCCGCAACTGCCTTCGAGCAGTCTTAAGAGGCTCATCAACATAGGAGATGCTTTGTGTGATGGCCTGGATGACCTGGACAAAGGCCTGGCCTCTGAAAAGAAGCTGGATTTATTGAAGCTCCAGAAGCTAATGACGAAAAGCGAAGATATCGATAACGGCCTGGACGATCTGTACA
>WNGK01032083.1_pt1 | contig 10272 bp, 6 predicted proteins | sample 5400601 | NCBI WGS metagenome assembly WNGK01 (sample SAMN13153376, study PRJNA577476) | soil metagenome | isolation source: 60 cm soil or saprolite under Garry oak tree replicate 1 | place: USA:California | collected 2016-06-15 | reverse complement strand
CTCCGACCATCCTCACCGCGCAGCCGCGGATCCGCCTGGTCACCCTTGAGCGCCCCTTTGCCGGGCGCGCCTGGTGGCCGACGCCCGCCGACGCCGCCGCACCTCCGCCCGCGCCCTGGCCCGCGCCGATCGACTTCGCCGCCCTCGACACGCCATAGAAGCAGGACCCGATGCCGAACCCGACCATCGCCCAGACCGCCCAGCAGGTCACCGACGGCGCGCTGCGCGCCCTCAATCGTGGCGACGACGTCGTCATCGCCGCGCACGCCGGCGCTGGGAAGACCGGCGGGCGCAGCAGCGGCACCATCCGGATGGCCGCCGCCCTTGCCCGCTCCGGGCTGCGCGTCGCGCTGCTCGTCGCGCAAAACGACCAGGTCGTCGAGACACTACGCCGACTCACCGATACCTGGCCGAACATCACTACCACGTTCCTGCCCGCCACGTCGAGCTGGGCCCAGATGCCGGACTGGATCCGGCTTGCCGCCCTGCGGCCGCCGAACCTGGCCGTCGCCCAGAGCAGGACCCTGGCACGTCAGCACCTGCAGCACCGGGCCGGACTGTTCGTTATGACGCTGTCGAAGTTCACATTTCTCGCGCCATTCAACGCGGGTGGCCTGCACAACCAGCTACTGCAGGTCCTCCCGTTTGATGTCGTCATCATCGACGAGGCCTGGATGGCGCCGTCCGCACTGTGGCTGCGGCTTAACCCACTGGCCCGCCAAATCGCCCTCGTCGGCGACAACGGCCAGATCTTCCCGTGGCTACCTGACGTCGAGTACTACCCGGGCATGCTCGACTCACCGGTTGAGCCGCTGCCGTCCCTCGTCACCCGCGAGCGCGGCCGCGTCCGCGAGTTCGTCCTGCCGGTCTCTCGGCGTAACCCGTCGCACACTACTGACCTGACCGGCACCCTCCCGGCATACGCCGACAGCCCGACCACGCCCATGTACGCCGCAAACGAGGTGCCCGTCACCCTCGGTGCCCTGCCGCTGCAGCGCGACCCGCTCGACGCGACACTGCGCCGGATGACCACCGACGGTGTCGTTCTTGACCGGCTGACCACAGGCGCCGCACCACAGAATGACACCCTCGTCGCCACTGCCTGCGCCCGCACCGCGGACCGGCTGCTCACGCTCGGCGCCCAGCTCGGCCACCCCGACGGCGACCGGCAGCTGACCGCCGCGGAAGTCGCCATCCTCGTCGCACACCACGACCAAAAGGCGGCCGTGCAGCGGGCTCTCGCCGCACTCGGGCGGGCCGGACCGGCCGCCCCGACGGTCGCAACGTTCAACACGATCCAGGGTGCGACGACCGCCATCAGCATCGTGTGGCACCCGCTTTCCGGTCGCGACGACGTCAGCGCCTTCCACGCCGACGCCGGTAGGCTCACCGTGGGCCTCACCCGGCACACCCATGGCTGCGTCCTCGTCAGCCGAGATGGCGTCGGCGACCGCCTCACCGGCGCTCCCGTCTCCGACGACCTCGAGGGTGACGCGGCCGACGGCCGCTATACCGGACTCCTCGCCCACCAGCGCATCTGGGACGCGCTCTCCTAAACCTGCGAATGCTACGGTCAATTGAAATAATGAATTGATAACGTAAGTTATCAGTACATCGATTCATTTATGTGTACCTGGCCGCTAGATTTGTCAGTGGCAACCGGTGCGCAAGAGCAGAGGTGTGATGTCAGCGAGTGTCCTAGCCGAGTCCGCCCTGCTTATGACGATGACGGACATCGCCGAGCTCGCTGGGGTGCAGCGCCCCGTCGTGTCGAATTGGCGGCGTCGGCCCATCGGCTTCCCGGCTCCGGCGGGCGGGGATGAGGCACAACCGCTGTTCGGTCCGCGGGAGGTGGCCGACTGGCTGATGGCGACCGGCCGGATCGACCGGGAGCGGGCGGAACAGGAGCTGAGCCTGTTCATGCTCACCGCGCTCTCGACCCGATATGACGGCTCGGACGTCATCGCTGCCGTGACCGCGCTGATCTGTCTTCGTTACCTCGCCGGGGAGAACGGCCCGCTATCCGATGATGCCGGTGATCCCGTCGCTGCGGTCCATGCGCTCGCCCTGAATCTTGATCCGAACGACTGCGTAGTTCTCACCGAGATCCGCTCCATCTCTCCCGCCGCGGGCTGGCTGGTCCGCCTAGTCGACGACCTCGTCGAGGCGTCATGGAACTGCCGGGACGCGTTCGAGCGGGTGATGGCTGCCCGGCACCGGTTCGGCTCGGGCTCGGTGGCCGCCACTGCGGTGGCCCCTGCGCTGGCTCAGCTGGTCGCCGAGCTAAGCGGCGCCGCCGAGCGCGCCCGGCGCGGCGGCCAGATCATGGTGGCCGATCCGGCGGCAGGTCCTGGTGACCTGCTAGCCGCCGTAGCGCACCTGCTAGGCCCGGACAGCCCCTCGGTGGTCGCCGCAGCCGAGGCGGATCCCGCATTGGCCCGGTTGACCCGGCGAAGGCTGCTCGTACACGGTGTTCCGGAAGCCAGCCTGGACATTCGCGTCGGCACCGAGTTGCCTGACGAACCCGGTGATCCAGACGTGATCGTGACCCAGGTCCCCTACGAGCCTGGCGAGGCCCGCGACGTGGCCGCAGTCATCGACCGGGTCGATGACGTCGCGGTTCGGCTCTCCTCGGGCCGGTACGGCGTGGTTCTCGGCCCCGCCGCCGTGCTCACCGGTGAGCTCACACCGTTCTCACTGGAAGAGCGCGCCCGCGCTCGCCTGCTCACGGACGACATGGTGGAGGCGGTCGTCCGGCTGCCCGGTGGCCTGGTGCCGTTCCGGCCGGGGTACGAGACCGCGCTCTGGGTGCTCACCCAGGCCCGCGACTCCCGCTGGCGCGGCCGAGTGCTGCTCGCCGACGTCTCGGATCGCGAACTCACCCACGAAGTGATCAGCGACCTTGTCGAGGACGTCGTCACCTGGCGGCGCGAGGGGTACGTGCCGGGCGCGCACCGCCGCGTCTACGGCGTCCAGGTCGCGGTCGGCGATCTCGTCAACCCGCCGAGGCCTCTAGTGGTCAGTCAGAGGCCATCCAGCCCGCGGGAGCGCGCGGCCGACGCGAGCACGAGGGTCACGATCGTCACCCAGTGCGGCGTGGACCTGGATCGGATAGGCGCGACCGCCACCGCCGATCGTCAGCACGTGTCCGCCGAGGTCCTCGCGGCCGCGGACGTACACCCGACAGTGGAGACCATCGGTGCGTTGACACGCAGCCGACGGCTCGCCCTGCGCCATGGCACCAGGATCGCGGCGGCGCACATCACCGGGTCAGGTCATCACGTGGTGCTCGGTACCGAGGAGGTGCTCGGCATCCGGCGTCCGGGGCAGCGACAGGTTGACCGCGAGGCGTTCGCGCGCGCTTACCCGAACGCCCGGTTGACCGAGCCCGGCGACATCCTGGTCACTACAGTTCCCCGGCCCGGCGCCATGGTGGACAAGCACGGGTACGCGATTGCCGAGTTCCCGGTCCGGATCCTCCGTATTCCCCCAGCCGAGAAGGAGCAGTTTACGCCTCAGGTCCTGGCCGCCCTGCTGTTTGCTGACGGCTCAGGCAGCCGCGCGGCGGGGGCTGTCCGCGCGGGCCGCGCCCTGGAAGACCACCGTGTTCTCCTGCTCCCGCCCGCACAAGTTCGTCGGCTCGACCACTTGCTCGCCCAGATTAACGCCCGCCGCGACCTTACTGAGCGGGAACTCGACGTGCTCGATGAACTGCAACAAGTCGTCACCGGCGGCCTCATTGATGGAACACTCACACTCACCAGTAACGAAGCGAACGGACAGGAAGAGTAATGCCAGCGCGGAAGAAGAAGGACCAGCCGGCGCTGCCGGGCACGCAATCGACGGCCGAACTGCACGCCATGCTGTGGAAGGCCGCCGACAAGCTCCGCGGCTCGATGGACGCCGCCCAGTACAAGGACTTCGTCCTCGGCCTAGTCTTCCTCAAGTACGTGTCTGACGCATTCGCCGAGCGCCGCGACCAGATCCGCGCCGAACTCGTCGCCGACCAGGTACCCGAGTCACGGTTCGGCCAGTTCCTCGACGACGTAGACGAGTACAAGCGCGAGGGCGTCTTCTGGGTACCCGAAGGCGCCCGCTGGAACGCCCTCGCCGCGCAGGCCAAGAGCGCGGGCATCGGCGAGCTGATCGACAATGCGATGGACGCCATCATGAAGACCAATGCGTCCCTCACCGGCGTCCTGCCGAAGATCTTCAACCGCGACAACGTCGACCAGCGCCGCCTCGGCGAACTGGTCGACCTGATCAGCGACGCCCGCTTCACCGGCCATGAAGGCAAGAAGGCCCGTGACGTTCTCGGCGAGGTCTACGAGTACTTTCTAGGCCAGTTCGCCCGCGCCGAGGGTAAGCGCGCCGGCGAGTTCTATACGCCGTCAAGCGTCGTCAAGCTCCTGGTTGAAGTCCTGGAGCCCTTTGCGGGGCGGGTCTATGACCCGTGCTGTGGGTCGGGCGGCATGTTCGTCCAGGCTGAGAAGTTCGTCCTGGCGCACCGCGGCCGCCGCGACGACATCGCTATCTACGGTCAGGAGTCGAACGAGCGGACCTGGCGCCTCGCGCAGATGAACCTGGCCATCCACGGTATTGCCGGAAACCTCAGCTCAAGCTGGGCCGACACGTTTGTGGAGGACAGGCATCCAGACCTAAAGGCGGATTTCATTCTCGCGAACCCCCCGTTCAATATGTCCGTCTGGGCACGCAACGCAGAGGACAAGAAGCGTTGGCAGTACGGCATCCCGTCGGCCAGCAACGCGAACTTCGCCTGGCTCCAGCACATCGTCTACAAGCTGAGCGCCCGAGGCTCTGCCGGTGTGGTCCTTGCGAATGGTTCGATGGCTGGCAAGCAGTCCGGCGAGGGAGAGATCCGCGCCGCGCTGGTCGAGGCAGACCGAGTCGCCTGCATGATTGCATTGCCGCCACAGCTCTTTCGCACCACCCAGATCCCGGCATGTCTCTGGTTCTTCGCCAATGAAAAAGGTTCCCAAGGCGCCAGGCATCTCACCGACCGCCGCGGCGAGGTTCTCTTCATCGACGCCAGGAGCATGGGCAAGATGCTCGACCGCACTGAGCGAATCCTCGCCGATGATGACATCGCCAAGCTCGCCAGTACCTATCACGCCTGGCGCGGGACAGCTGGCTTCTGCTATTCCGCAGGACTGGAAGAGATCCGCAAGCATGACCACATCCTCGCCCCGGGGCGCTACGTCGGCATGGCAGAGACGGATGAAACCGACGATGAGCCGATCTCTGAGAAGATTGACCGCCTCACGAAGGAACTCTTCATCCACTTCGACGAGTCAGCGCGACTCGAGCAGATAGTCCGAGAGCAGTTGGAGAGGTTGATCTAATGACCGTTTCTGCCTCCGCTGGTGACGCGATGCTTCGCGTCTCGGAAAAGCTTCGTGATTTCCCTGAGAATTGGTCATGGGGACGCCTTGAAGATCTATGCAAAGGTATATACGACTGTCCACATTCAACGCCCAGAATTATCACGACAGGTCCATACGTCGTCCGAACCCAAGATATTCTAACAGGTGTCTTCCTTATAGACTCTGCGGCGCATGTCTCTGAAGAAACGTACCGTGAGCGCACCATGCGGGCAGTTCCTGGACGAGGCGATTTGCTTTATAGCCGTGAAGGCACATATTTCGGCATCGCCGCAGAAGTACCGTCAGGGGTGAGGGTATGCCTTGGGCAGAGGATGGTTCTGATTAGGCCTGATGAGGAGGTGATGGACTTTCGCTTCCTGCGGTACTGGTTGAACTCGCCAGTGATGGCCGCATACATTCACGGCTTCCGGGATGGATCCGTCGCAGAGCGCCTGAATCTCCCCACAATTCGTTCTTTGCCTGTCCTAATGCCTCCGGTAGGCGAGCAATCAGCTATAGCTGGTGTCCTCAATGCGCTCGATGACAAAATCGCTGTAAACGACCGGACCGCGGGTGCTGCTGATTCTCTGCTCAGAGCTCATTTCTCAGCCATATCGCGGAACGCGGAACGTGAAGTGAAGCTCGGAGACCTCATTCAGCTGAAGTATGGTAAGGCGCTCAGGGAAGAAGATCGCTCGCCAGGACGGATTCCGGTGTTCGGTGGAAACGGGATTTCTGGCTGGAATAATATTCCGCTAGACGGTGGTCCAGGGATTATCGTCGGGCGTAAGGGCGCGAACGCAGGCTCGGTGTCATGGTCGCAGGGGCCATTCTGGGCTATTGACACGTCGTTCTATGTGGAGCCTATAGCGCCGAAGATTCCTCTTGAGTTCCTTTTCTTCCTGCTTGAAGATGCAGGACTTCGCAACCTCGTGGGCGACTCGGCAATACCCGGGCTCAATCGTGAGATAGCTCTAAGTTGTACTGTCCGGCTCCCTGCAGAGAATGTGGTTCATCTACTCGCAGAGACTGCTAGACCGCTGCTGGCTTTGAACGCGCAGATTGCAGAGGAATCGCGTACTCTCGCTGAGTTGCGGGACACGCTGCTGCCGAAGCTCATGTCTGGTGAAATCCGCGTGCCGGACGCGGAGAAGGTTGTTGAGGATGTGACGTGATGGCGGGGATGTCGGAGGCGGACTGGGAGCAGTTCGTCATGGATGAGCTCGCGGAGCTCGCCTGGGAACCAAAGGAGGGAAAGGAGATTGCCAAGGGGTCGGGGGAACGTGACTCCTGGACCGAGCTGATCGTTCCGCGGCGCCTGCGAGAGGCGATTACGAGGATCAACCCGGCGCTTCCGGCGTCAGCTGTCGAGGACGCGGTCAAGGTCGTGATCACGGCAACGTCGCGGGACGCGCGGGCCGAGAACTTCCGGATGCACGAGTTCCTAACCCGGGGTATCCGGTCGGTCGTCTACACCGACGAATACGGCGCGGAGCGGAACCCGACCGTTTGGCTGATCGACCGGCGGGACACGGAGAACAACGACTTCATGGCCGCGCACCAGGTGACGGTGGTGGACGGGGAGCACCGGCGGCGTTTCGACATCGTGCTGTACGTCAACGGTTTGCCCCTCGGAATCATCGAACTGAAGAAGGCCAGCGCCGACGGCGGGGACCTGAAGTCGGCGCACGCTCAGCTGATGACCTACGTGGACGAACTGCCGCTGGCGTTCCGGTGCAACGTGGTGTGCATGGTGTCTGACGGCCCTGGTGCGTTGTGCGGGACCGCGTTCACGCCATTCGAGCACTTCGCGCCGTGGAACATGGACGACGACGGTCACCTGGTCAAGCAGCCTGCCGTCCGGGACGTGGACCAGCCGATCATGCTGCTGATGCACGGCATCTTCCAGCACGCCCCGTTCTTTGAGCTGCTCTTCGGCTACGTAGCGTTCGCACGGACCGAGGATGGCTTGGCCAAGCGTCTAGCGAAGGCACACCAGTACTTCGCGGTGTCTGAGGCGGTCGGCAAGACCATCGAGGCGGTGCGCGGTGACGGGCGGGCCGGAGTGGTCTGGCACACCCAGGGGTCTGGCAAGTCGATGGAGATGGAGCTATACGCCAACCAGGTGCTCACCCATCCATCGCTCGGCAACCCCACCATCGTCGTGCTAACCGACCGCACCGACCTGGACGACCAGCTCTACGGCACCTTCCAAGCGAGCGAGCTGCTTCCAGAGAAGCCCCTCCAGGTCGCGACCCGCGACGAGCTGCGCACCGAGCTGGCGAACCGGCGGATGGGCGGGATCATCTTCACCACGCTGCAAAAGTTCGGCCGGACCAAAGAGGAACGGGAGAACGGCTGGCCCCACCCGCGCCTGTCCGACCGGCGGAACGTCATCGTGATCGTCGACGAGGCGCACCGCTCCCACTACGACGACCTGGACGGGTACGCCCGACACCTGCGGGACGCCCTGCCGCACGCCACGTTCATCGCGTTCACCGGCACACCGATCTCCGCCGCCGACCGGAACACACGGGCCGTGTTCGGCGAATACATCGAGCTGATCTACGACCTGACGCAGGCCGTCGAGGACGGCGCGACCGTGCCGGTGTTCTACGAGAGTCGGCTGATCCCACTTGATCTCCCCGCCGACGTGGACCCCGAGATGATCGACGAGCGCGCTGATGAGGCGACCGCGGGCCTGGACGACTCCGAACGCGAGCGCATCCAGCAGGCCGTGGCGGCTATGAACGCCCTCTACGGCGCGCCGGACCGGCTCCGCCAGCTCAGCGAGGACATCGTCCAGCACTGGGAAGCGCGCAGCACCGAAATGCGCAAGTTCATCGGCGTTCCCGGCAAGGGCATGATCGTCTGCGCCACGCGCGAGATCTGCGCCGACTTGTACGAGCGAATTATCGCCATAAAGCCGGACTGGGACCACAACGACCTTGACAAGGGGAAGATAAAGGTCGTCTACACCGGCGACGCCACCGACGAGGCCAAGATTCGCAAGCACGTCCGCCGCCCGTCGCAGAACAAGGTGATTCAGCACCGCGCCAAGGACCCCGACGACGATCTGGAGCTAGTGATCGTTCAATCGATGTGGCTCACGGGCTTCGACTCCCCGCCGCTGCACACCATGTACGTGGACAAGCCGATGCGCGGCGCCGCGCTCATGCAGGCCCTGGCCCGGGTAAACCGCACCTTCCGCAACAAGCAGGACGGCCTCCTGGTCGGCTACGCCCCGCTAACCGAGAGCCTCTACGCGGCCCTCGCCGAGTACACCGCTCGCGACCAGAACACCAAGCCCCTCGGCCGGGACATCGACGATGCAGTCGCCAAGGTCCAGGACCTCCTCGCCGTGATCGGCGACGAGATCCTTACCGGCTACGACTGGCATGCCCGCCGCGGCGCCAAGGGGCCGAAGGCCCACATGAACGCGGTCCTGGGCGCGGTGGACTACCTGCGCGACCCGAATACCTCCGGCAACCAGGTCAAAGAGGGGGAGCCGAACCTCGCCGAGCGGTTCCGCCGCGCGTCCGGCCAACTCGCGCGGATGTACGCGATCTGCTCAAGCAGCGGCAAGCTCGCGGACTGCCGGGCGGACATCGCGTTCTTTGAGGAGATCCGGGTCTGGATGGCCCGCTTCGACGCCGAGGAGCGCAAGGCGCGCGGCGAAACCGTATCCCCGGACGTCGAGCTGTACTTGAAGTCGCTAGCGGCGGGCGCGATCGAGGCAGGTGGCGTCACTGATATCTACGCGGCCGCCGGCATCGGCCGCCCCAACCTGTCCCACCTAGACGACGCGTTCATCGCCAGGATGCGCGAGCAGCGCAACCCCCACCTGGCCATCGAGGCGCTCCGCCGCCTCGTCGAACAGGAGATGCGCAAGGTCACCAAGCACAACATCGTCACGCAGAAGTCCTTCTCCGAACGCCTCTCCGACCTGATGCGCGAGTACACCAACCAGAACCTCACGGCCGCCCAGATCATCGCCGAACTCGTCGCCCTAGCCAAGGAGATTTCCGCCGACGCGGACCGCGGCAGCGTCTTCTCCCCGCCGCTGAACGGCGACGAGCTCGCCTTCTACGACTCGGTCGCCCAGAATCAGTCCGCCGTCACCGAGATGGGCACCACGGTTCTCGCCGACATCGCCCGCGACCTAGTCCGCACCCTCCGCCGTGACGTCACCACCGACTGGGTCTCTCGTGACGACGTGCGCGCCAAGATCCGCTCCACAATCAAGCGCCTCCTCGCCAGGTACGGTTACCCCCCCGACGCTCAGCAAGACGCTACCGACCTGGTCCTCCGCCAGATGGAAACCTTCGCCGACGAATGGTCCCCCGAAGCCAAGGCCTAGTAGCAAGGAGCCTTCCCTGTCGGCGTGGGCGGGGCGGTAGGGCCCCGGCGGTGGCCGGGGCTCTGGCTCGCGAGCTTGTCATCGCCGGTCCGGGCTGTTGTCCTGGGACGCGAAGTCAGCGTGGACCGATTCCAGGGTCTTCCTAGTGATCCTTTCGGTGCCGTCCAGGACAGCGTTGATGGCGGTGCTACGGATCAGCCAGAGCTGGCTGACCACGCCGTCGTCCAGGCGCGCCAGCACCTCCAGCGGAGTGGAGTCCATCTGCATCACCTCGCCAGGCCGGTCCACCTGAGGGCCTTCCGTACGGGCCTGGCCCGGCACAAAGGGGTCGTTCAGAAAGCACTCAATAACATCAGCCTGGCCGCGTCGTCACCATTCAGGCGCGCCGCGCGGCCGGGTGAGCGTGTTTGGCGGGCCCCTCGGTGGTTCGGCTTCGCCGGCCGCCGCCATCAGTGGCTGCCAGGCATGGTTCGGGCGGTGTCAGCCGAGGTGCGCCCAGCGCCTGCCTTGGTTCAGGGTCTGCCGGAT
>WNGK01018349.1_pt1 | contig 10272 bp, 10 predicted proteins | sample 5400601 | NCBI WGS metagenome assembly WNGK01 (sample SAMN13153376, study PRJNA577476) | soil metagenome | isolation source: 60 cm soil or saprolite under Garry oak tree replicate 1 | place: USA:California | collected 2016-06-15 | reverse complement strand
GACAGTCTTCAGCTAACGCAGCAGAGGGCAGTTTGAAGCCTCCCCCCGAAGGGCGGCTCCGAAGGGCCATCAGTCCTTCATCTCTTGTGCAGCACCGCGTTCAATCGCATTGCTACCTCACGCGACCTCCCGCGCTCGTGGCACACCGGCTTTTTTCAGGAACTCGAGCTCCATCCTCTGTTCCCGGGTTTCCCGCTCCAGTTCTCGCAGCCGGGCCCGCTCGGACAGCTGCAGCGGCGGCTCATCCTCAGCGTGCTTTTCCCGGTACGCCTTCGTCCAGTTCCCCAGCGTCGTCTCGTTAATTCCGAGTTCCCGTGCCACATCGGCGATAGGCCGCGAAGTCTCGACGACCATGCGAGCTGCTTCCTCGCGGAACTCAGGGGAGAATTTCCTGTACTTTCCTGTCACGTGATCCGGTCCCTTCCGGTAAAGATCCTATAAGGATCCGCAGTCCGGAAAGAAGGAGGCACCCCAAACCCCCATTGACAATGTAGGCGGTTTCCCCGTCCGGCGTGATCGCGATAGCGATGGGGTCGGACCCGACCGGAATCGGGGTACCTGCGGTATTGGTGGCGGTCTGGATCGGGGTGACGGTGCCGCTACTGGCATTGGCGACGTAGGCGGTTTCCCCGTCCGGCGTGATCGCGATGGCGAAAGGGCTCTGCCCGACCGGGATCGGGGTACCTGCGGTATTGGTAGCGGTCTGGATCGGGGTCACCAGATCCGACCCAAGTTCGTCAGCGTAGACGGTGTTCCCGTCCGGCGTGATCGCGAGGGCGAAGGGATAGGAATCGACAGGTATCGGGGTACCTGCGGTATTGGTGGCGGTCTGAATCGGGGTGACGGTGTCCGGGTCAGAGCCTGCATTGCCAACATAGACAGTCTTCCCATTCGGCGTGATCGCGATGGCCAGAGGCTCGGTTCCGACCGGGATCGGGTCGCCCGCCACGTTGGTGGCAGCTCGGATCGGAGTTACCGTATTCGAACTGGCGTTGGCGACATAGACGGTCACCTGGTGCCGCGTCCGCTGGGAGACAGGCGATCGGGCCATAGAGCCGACGCCCGCAGCAGTATCTCGTGTGCCAGCTGTTGTATTCATGGCCTGCGGGGCCGCGGCAGCGACGCCGCAGGCAGCAGCCAGTGCCAGTGACGCCACTGCGGCCCCCGCTGCGGCGGCGCGCAAACCCCGCGTCATACGCATGGGCATTAGACAACTCCTTCGCCCAGCTTCCTGGGATACTCTCGCCGTCCCAGGATATGCGCCAGCGATATACCAGTCATGCGTAAGGCGTAATCCGCCAACCTGAGCCAACTGAAACGTGTGCCTTATTCACTGGAGATAACCCTCATGCTCAGACCAATTGTATACTCATTTATGCTTATATCTCACCGCCCGCTGCAGGCAGCATTAAGTGTTAGCCACGTACGGTGAGAAGAAATCGCCGGAAGGACCAATCCCCGCGCGCTACAGCTGAGCCACCATCAAGACGCCACGACGTACAGATCGGGCGGCTCCGCGCGCTTTCCCCACCACAGGCTCCAGTACGCCCGGTGACCAGTCGGCGAACGACCGTCATCATGCAGAACCGGACTGTTTGTTTCCGGCGCCCGGGTCCTAGATGATCACCCGGTCAATGTCTAGAGGCAGCGGCGCCGGCCTGCTGTCCGCGCAACCGGGCAACGCACTCCGCGCTGCCGCAGGTCCGGCCAGAGCCCAGCCGCCGCCTGCCGCACGAGCAGGCCGGCCGCAGGCGGGCCAGCCACGCGGCATACGCCAGCAGTTCGGCTGTGCCGCCATTGCCCGGGACGGAGACGACGGGCCGGATGCGGCCGCCAGGCAGGGCAAGCCACTCCCGCGGCCTGTCCGCGGCGGGGCTGCCTGGCATGGGACCCATTGTCCAACCTTCGCTGCTGCGGAACCCGCCAGATCCGTTCCCCCGCGGAGCCGGTGAGCGACTCCATGATCGACGTCCCGGCAGCCCGGCGAATCATGCCGGCCAGAGTTCGCAGCCAGCAATCGTGCCCCGTTACCGGCCGAACCTGGTCGGCCGCCTGGGTTCGACGGCGATCAGCTGCCGCGGCCCACCGTTATCCGCCCTGATGGTCGTCCATGCCCCAGCCGGTCGGTTGCAGCCTCAATCCTGGCTGCCGATCCCGTTCGGCGCGCAGGCACTTGGTCAGGTCTCCCGCCGTGCGGCTAGGCGCCGACGATCATCTTCGATGAAGGCAACGTCGTCCGTCCCGCCGATCGTTCCGCGGATGAGAGCCTGAGCGTGCAGCAAGGTCCACAGCCGAAGGGCCGCCCGGCGGCTACGGCTAGGCCGTCCGCCCGCTTGGGATGTCCGGTCTTCGGCCGCAGGAGTCCGGGACGCTAGCCAGATGCGGGTTTCAGCCATCGTTCAGCGTTTCCTAGTGCCGTTTGAGTGGCTCCGCTGGCCAGAAGACACCGTGATAACCACGTCCGCCGGCCACGGGAGTGCTCACAGGCTTCCCCCAGCCGGGCCGAAGGCGTGATCTGCGCCGGGACAACCGCGGATCCCAGCCACGCTGGGCAAACTGGCCACGGGGCAGCCTGCCGGACAACCTGCACGCCGCCTGCCCCGCCGGCATGCAAGATCGCGAACACGAGGGTGACCTGGACCAGCACATGCGGACCGGAGAACGGGCCGGCCGATCCACAGCGGCCGATATGCGCGCATCACCACAAGTGTCAAGGGACGTGACTAACCGCACCCCAGAAGGCTAAGCAGCCACCAGTCCAAACGGCCGCGCTGCAGCCCAAGGGACTACGCTCCGTCCGGGACTTCGCCCGGAAGGAGTGGCCCTTCGGGCAGTTCGGCTGACGGGCCGCGATGAGCCTGGCACGTTCGGTGCGTGGCTGATGACTTCTCCGCGCGGTACGGGGACCTGCTAACTGGCAGCTATGACTGCGTGGACCGGATCGTGCTGAACGCCTACTTCCCGCTGGGCCATAACCCGGGCGGGTTCCGCTTCTGGTGGCGGCGGCTGCACGGCGGGTCCGACGACGAGCTGGACAACACCCACCTCATGCGGTTCGCGGGCCGGTTCGCCCGCCGGGTCAAGGCCTGGGCGAACGCGAACGGCGTCCCGGTGATCTACTGCAAGGCCGGGCAGCGCAAGCACCTGATCGCCGAGGAGTACCTGGCCACGCACGAGGTGGGAACGGGGGTATTCCTGGTGCTGGCCGCGAAGGCCCCGGCCTCGGTGTGGGAGGTCCGCCGCTCGGAATCCACCGGCGTCATCGGCAACATCGCGAAGAAGATCACGTACGTGAACCATTACTCGTTCCACATCATGGACCCGGCCTGGGGCCATGTGACGATCAAGATGTCGCCGCACCCGCCGTTCCCCGCGCAGGTCATCCTCAACGGCCACGAGTACGTCGCGGCCGTGGCCCGGACCGCGGGCATCGGGTTTGTCAAGGAGGGCAACTGCTTTACTGAAATCGCGGATCCGCAGGGCCTGGCCCGGGTCGCAGATGCCTTGTCGCAGCACGCGGCTATAGGGCGCCTGGGCCAGGTCTGCGACCGCTGGATCTACACCGCCTGCCTGTGCTTCGGGCTGGACCTGGCCGAGCAGGACATCAGCGGGTTCCGCTACGCCTACTCCATCTACCAGGCCGAATACAGCCGCAACCTGCTGTTCCGCTCCGGCGGGCAGATGGAGAACCTGTTTGACCGGATCCTGGACCGGACCCGGTCCCGGCTGGACATCCCCACCCTGCGGACCCTGTTCGGCCTGAAGAACCGGCCCCATCACAACCGCGCGGCCGGCCCGCCCGCGCAGGAGATCGTGACCGGGAAACCTCAGTACGGCCTGGCCTGGTTCCGGATCCGCTTCGGGCTGCTCCAGCTCAAGGCCTACACCAAAGGCGAACATGTGCTGCGCTTCGAGGCCACCGTGCATAACACCTAAGAGCTGCGCTGCCGCCGCAGCCTGGACAACTTCCCCGAGATCATCATCCGCCTCGCCGGCATGGCCGAGCGGTTCGCCACCGCCCTGGACTGCGCCGACATCAGCTTCCTCGCCGACGGCACCCTCGATGAGCTGCCGCTGCCCTCCCGGCTCGGCGCCACCCGGGCCGGCGGCATCGACCTGAACAAGCCCAGGATCCGCGCTGCCCTGGCGGCGGCACTGACCCTGGCCGCCGCGCCACACGGCTTCACCGTCGCCGAGCTCGCCGCCAAGGTCGCCACCATGACCGGGCATGCCGGCTACACCATCCGGCAGGGCGCCTACGACCTGCGCAAGCTGCGCGGCAAAGGCCTCGCCGACAAACCCGGCAGGACGCGCCGCTACCACATCCCGCCCGAGGCGGCCCGCACCATCGCCGCCCTGCTCGCCCTCCGCGACCAGGTCATCGCCCCGATCATCGCCGGCGTCCGCAGCCCCCGCCGCGGCCGCAAGCCCGCGCACTGGACCGCCATCGACCGTGACTACGAGACCCTCCGCACCGGCATGCAGGCTCTCTTCCACGACCTCGGCATCACACCATCCGCAGCCGCCGCATAGACAACATTTTGTCGATCGGAGAAATGCAAGTTTCTAGCGGCAGACTAGCCACCGGCCGTGCAACTGGACTCACGGCCGGGGTGACCACAGCTGACCTCCCGCGGCAGATCATGCCGCCCGCAGCGTACGCAGCCAGGCAATCGCGGAACCTCAAATCCTGGGCTCATGACCTGTTGCACATGTCAAAACCCTGCACCGCCCAAAGCAGGTTCAGCTTCACGTTCCCGTTCCCGCACATCAGCAGGCTAACGGCGAACAGGACGTGCCCCCCGAAAGCGCCCCTCGGACGGGACCACTCACCAGTTTGGTATTCGAATTATGCGCATGACCTGCGTGGAGCTAAGGGGACTCGAACCCCTGGCCTCTTGCATGCCATTCCTGCCGATTCCGTCCGGCTGCATCGCGCTGCGTCGGATACCGGCAGGTCAGGCGGCCTGCATTGTCCGGCTGGGTCTGGCTGCGTCTGATGCTGCCTGACCCGGTTGTCACTTGGCTAGTCACTGGATGCCCTGGCCTCACAGGGATGCGCAACTGGTTCTTCGAACTGCATATCACTTGCTCAGGGCTGCGCCTGAGGCCATGCAGCGCGGCCGCCCGCAGAGCCCTCCGGCAGCCAGGCCATCGCGCCGACAGCGGCAGGCCGCACCGCTGCCGGGCGTCGACGACCATGACCACCAGGCCGTCGTCACCGGCGCTGCGAAAGATCCGGCAGTCCCAGGCAACCCGGACCCGCGGGACACCGGCATCCTGGCACCGGCGGCCGCGGGCCATCCGCCCTTTTCGCCGCCAAAGCCCTGACACGCTCTGGGACCTGCCGCACAAGCTCACGCTGCGCCGCCGGGGCGAGCCGAAGCCCATACCGCAGGCACACGGCCACCACCTCGCGGCGACGCACAAACCGACCCACCTTCCTGAGCCGCCCTGCCACAGGCCGGAACGTCCGATTCTGCCGATGTGAGTGTGGGGCACAAACCAACGTGCGTCGGCTTCGCTTCGAGGTTTCCCTGCGGTTGGGGGACCTGGCCTCCGAGTGCGCCAAGCATCAACTGTCGCAGGTCCCGCCATCGCCAAACGGACGCGGAGGTAGGCACGGCTACAGACGTGGCATCCATGCGCCGAGCGCCACGTCCCTCGGGGGAAGCAATCTGCGGAGCTCCGTCCTGAGGCGCTCATGCCTAACAGCGCGTACGCTACGAGATGCTTGCTCGGGTCGCACGAGATGGACTGCAACCCTCCTTGGCCTGGCCCGCTGCGTCGGAAGGGGTAATCAATTGCCGAGTCAGAGTTCCGACGTAGTTCTAGGCTATTCCGCTGCGGACGGTGATGTGATGAATAGGCTGTACGACGACCTCATCGCCTACGGCTACAGGGTACGCAAATATGACCTCGATATGGTCGATAATCGTCCGATACAGAGCGCTCTGCTAGCAATTCGAGACGCCGGATATTTCGTAGCGATACTGACGCCAACTTCGGTAGAGTCAACGTTTCTACGTGAATATTCCTCTTTGCTGCAAGAACTCGAGACGGACCAGACGCTTGTAGTTCCCCTTCTCTATGAAAGCTGCGCCATCCCCGAAGTCTTGTCGCCCAAGCCTTACATTGACTTTACCGAGTCATACGGACGAGGCCTAGACCAGCTCCGAAAGACATTGCACGAGACCAAACTCCTTCCGTCAAGTATCGTAACAATATCCGCATCAGGCGCCCGCCTCGCAGACACAACCGCAAAGTTGACCGCTGCTCTCACCGGAAGCCAGAACCTGTATTTGGCTGTTGACGTAGGCGGCACAAAAGCATATATCGCACTAATGACCTCTGACGGTGAACGACTTTTCAACCGCAAGTATTCCACCAGGAGCTACAGAGATGAAACGGCTCTTCTGGAGTTCATGGTCTGGAGTATTAAAGATACCATATCCGGTATCCACAACGCCTCTCGTCGCCCGACGGTTGATGTCGAGGAAAAGATTAGTGCGATCGGCATCGCGTTTGCTGGGCCAACTGACTCAGCCAACGGAATAGTTCGAGCTGCTCCAAATTTGGACATTAAAACGGACTTCCCGCTGGCCACAGCGCTCAGTCAAGCGCTCGAAGGTAAACCAGTTTATGTCGGCAATGATGCAGATCTTGGGGTTCTTGGCGAGACCTGGAAGGGGGCTGCACGTAGCTACAAGAATATCATAGGAATAATCATCGGCACCGGCATTGGAGGTGGAATAGTTGTTGACGGCCAGCTCTACGGGGGTGCGACCAGCGCCGCCGGGGAGATCGGGCATATGGTAGTTGACCTGGACAGCAAATATCAATGTGGTTGCAAGCAGTATGGGTGCTTTGAGGTACTTGCGAGTAGACAGGCGATGGCGCGAGAATTGCACCGCCGCAAAGCGATGAAGCGGTAGTCTCGAAAGCTGCAGAAATATGCGGTAAGGCAGTTTTCTCGCTTTTGAATATTTTCAATCCCGATCTGATTTTCTTCGGCGGTGGATTTATACTTCAGCTGGGAGAGGAATTCCTCGATCGAGTGAAGGCGGAGGCACGGAAATGCATGAACTCGATCTACGAGTCTGACGGAAGGACAGTGCCAATAGTAATCGGTACACTTGATAACCCAATGCTTACCGGGGCATGCTTTCTTGCAAGTCGAGGGCATATGGTTCAGACCACAAGGTCATTGCTCGTCGAAACTATTATGGATGGTCTTAATGAACATGATTTTGAAGTGCTTCGATCACTATGTAATGATCCAGGGTTGATTGCTGGCGATTCGATAAATGATTTTTACAAGAAAAAGCTTCGCACTTTGCGGGATCGTGGGTTGATTAGAACCGATAATGGCCAGTCGCTTTCGCATGCATCGCAGGTAGAGATTACACGCCTTGGCCGCATTATTGTTGATGGAATAGACTGGTAGTGCAGCACAAGTTGCGAGGACATCGCTGCCGAGACGATCCGCCGCGCCACACGGCTTCACCGTCGCCGAGCACGCCGCCAAGGTCGCCACCATGACCGGCCCTGTCGGCTCCACCATGACCGGCCCTGTCGGCTCCACCATCCGGCAGGGCGCATACGACTTGCGCAAGCTGCGCGGCAAAGGCCTCGCCGACAAACCCGGCCGCTCGCGCCGCTACCACATCCCGCCCGAGGCCGCCCGCACCATCGCCGCCCTGCTCGCCCTCTGCGATCAGGTCATCGCCCCGATCATCGTCGGCGTCCGCAGCCCCCGCCGCGGCCGAAAGCCCGCGCACTGGACCGCCATCGACCGTGACTACGAGACCCTCCGCACCGGCATGCAGACCCTCTTCCACGACCTCGGCATCACACCATCTGCAGCCGCCGCATAGACAACATTTTGTCGATCGGAGAAATGCAAGTTTCTAGCAGGCACTGGGCTCGTGCGCCTGCCGGATCGGGCGTAGGCAGACCAGGTGCAGAGGCAGGCGGAAACCGCCGCGTCTCCCCTGCTAAAACGTTCGACTTCACGCGTACGCGCCAACGTTAACCTGTCGGTCAAGCTCGCGGAGCAAGGTGTCGAGCTGGTCGAAGAGCGATGTCATCTTGGCGGCCCAGGCCTCGCCGAAGGGAGTGTCTGGCTCGTCGCTAGGTTGCTCCAACTCGCGCGCAGCAGTTTCGAGCTTAGCGACGATGCTTTGCAACTGAGATGCCGTAAACCGTGAACTTCGCATAGTCAGCTCCGCGAGGCGCTTGACGTCGCTCGAGAGTTTGGAGGCGGCGGCGGAAGCGGGCGTTCTGCCGGAGGCGAACTCGTCTGTGGTGCGCCGCAGCCGATTCACCATTGCCCGAGCTTCGCGGACTGACGGATCCGTATGCCGAGTGGACTCAGCTGCTGATACGTAGGGTGCCAGGTCATCAACTTCCAATACGGCTTCGGCGTCCCTGCGCAAGTACTGCACAAACCCTGCCGGGAGTGCAATCTTGACGCCGGACAGCCACACTGTGGCCGACGGCTCGGGCTCTTGCATTGTTTCCCGAAGCACCGATTGGAAGAGCTCGGGATCGGCAGCCAGGTGCTCATAGAGTTCGCGCCAGTCTGGCCTGAAGCTCATCACCTGCAGCGCGAGTACGACGTCTGGATGAAGCCGTGCACCCAACCGCGAGCTGAGCATCTTGAGCTGCAGGATATAGGCGTTGATCAGACGTTTTATCTCCCTAGGGTTCACTGAATCCTCGCTAGGCAAGAACCTCAGATGACGCCGGATGTTTCGATGAAAATCCTCACGTTGTCCATCTTCGAGATCTGCATTGGCTTCAATAGTGGACAGGTAGTCCTGCAACTGTCGGGAGCTTATCCGCGGCAATGCGAATGGCACCTGAAAAATCTTCTTCACATAGTCGTTGCCACTGACTACGCCCAGTGTGCCTTTAGAGTCTACAATGCTATATTTTGTCGCTACAGCCAGTTCCGCGATCTCTTGGTCAAGGCCCACAACGAATACACAGCCCTCAACGTCGAAGAAGAGCTTCATTGACTCCAGTACTTGAAGGGCGTTGCTCGGCAGACAGCGGTCGAGATCGTCAACGAATATGACAACGCGGCGCCGACCATTGTCCGATAGCTGGCTGATGGCATCACGGAGCATCATAAAGCCCGCTTGATAGAATGAGAGTTGTTTTGTACCGGCATCATTCTCCGCCTCAATTGCCTCTATCACCTCGCCGGCGTCGACTTCTATCCCGAACCCCGGCAGGCCGACCGATAGCCTAAGGCCCGCCAGGAACGCGCGCGCAGCGCGAGCCACCCCTGACGCCGCCTCACGCGCCCAACTGGAATTCTCGCCCGCACGCTTGTCGAGTGCTTCACGCAGCACGTCGAGCAAGGGCACGATCAAGTGTGGGTCTCTTTCATACCGCCATGCGGTGAACCAGACCGCGACCACGCTGTCGTGTCGCGCCAAGGCTCGCTCGATTGCTCGCATCAGAGTGGTCTTGCCTGACCCCCAGCTACCAAAGATCCCGACTGCGAACTCCGCCTTACTACGGAGGATGACCTCCGCCAGCGCCGAAGCGTAAGCATCAAAGCCCAGCCCTGGGATCTCGGCTGGATCATCGAGCAGCACCTTGAAGTCCCTATACGTGTCCACGTGCCCTCTTTCTTGCCATGACCTGTCCGCCGGACCCTTGGCTTGGGTCCAATGTAGTCACATGGGTCGCCAGGTGGCGCCCCAGCGAGGGAACATCATTCGCCGCCCCACTGCTGGCGATCAGTCGCCAATGCCGGTCGGCGAGCTGCGCTACTGGACAGCGGACCTACGCTGGCGGAGTCGGCGCGCGAGGGTCGTTATTGGCATCAGCGTCGTGCTGACTGGCATCCTGACGACTGTTGCCTGGATCGGGTGGGTCATGATCGCCGCCGCAACCCTTGTCGCATGACTGCGCTACAGCGATGTCGCGATGATGTGATCCCAGCATCGGTGACCGCAGGGCCGTCGCTGGCAAGCAAGATCCGTGTCGTTCCGGACGCGGATCCGCGGATTGTTGGCCATTGACACCGGGAAGATTCCAGGTCAGGGAAACAGAATTCTGCATGGCACATCAGCGCGGTGCTTCGCGGCGCACCATGGCCATCGCCGGTAGTGACGAATCAACAGCAGTGGACCCCCAGACGTTCTGGCCTCCCTGCGGCCCGACGCGATGCGCGCTCATGCTGCGACGGGTGTGATTGTTTGCTAATGCTCCCTTCCCAGCCGGCGGGTGTGGCGAGTGGCTGCGGTCCAGCCT
>WNGK01009049.1_pt1 | contig 10272 bp, 10 predicted proteins | sample 5400601 | NCBI WGS metagenome assembly WNGK01 (sample SAMN13153376, study PRJNA577476) | soil metagenome | isolation source: 60 cm soil or saprolite under Garry oak tree replicate 1 | place: USA:California | collected 2016-06-15 | reverse complement strand
GAGCAGTTTTCTGAAGCGGGGAAACCCATGCGTGTTCGTAACTTACGATAAGGCGCCCGGTGCGCTTAGGGATCAGATGAAGAAGATTGGTGCTGATCCGTCGGAGGCCGAGTCTCAATACCGGTTTTTGCTCGTGGACGGGTTTTCGGCCCAGTCAGACTCGTTCAGTTTCGAGCCTTACTATGTCGAGAAGGCGTTTGACTTTGACTCGATACAGGACGCGCTGGTCAAGAACAGTTCCATGTTCATCGGCGAGAAGACGAAGATCCTTTTCGACTCGATCGATCAGGTTGTCGCGAAGGTTGCCTCAAAGGATTTTGTCAAGAGACTAGGGGAGACCTTGGACAAGCTGAGAGACTCGAACGTGACACTGGTTCTGACGGTGGATCTCTCGAAGGCGCCGAAGGATGTTGTCAAGTGGCTGGAAGATACTGCATCGTGCGTTATCGACTTGGACAAGGACGATTCTGATCCGAACGGGCGAGAGCTGAAGGTCAGAAAGCTCAACGGGTCCACGTCAAAGCTCGACACAGAGACTTTCGAGATAGACTCGGGCAAAGGACTCGTCTTCATAAAATAGCCTCGTCCGTACACGGACTGGGGAATGAACAGGGATTAGTTACTCGTCATCTTTCGAGTCGTCCGTCTTCTGGGCTAGTTGGAACGCTTCCAGGGGCACCCATCTGTTCTTCTGGGTACCTTTCACCCAGGCGCCTCCTCCGTCGATCCATTCGACGACACCTTCAATGGTCTCGCCGCTCATCAACGTCACCTTGACGTTGTCGCCGGGCTTGGGAAGAGACATGACGCGGAGCGAACAGGGGGATTGAATCGACTCTGATAAAACCCTAACCTGGCGATATCGGACAAACCGGTCACATATTCGGGAGAACCTGAGACATACTTTCGTAAGGGTCCGCGGAAACCACTCACGCCGAGCAAAACGGTTGAGACATACCCACCTTTTTCCTGGGACCATTTCCTGTCTGGTAGGATTATCGGCGAGACAGGCTGAACAAGGCGCAATACAGGCTTGAATACTGAGGCAAGAAGTCGAGAGATCTTAACCGGTTCACTAACGATTCGCAGGGCAGTCTAGGGGGTCCCTCCCAGATCCGAGATCAGGGCTGATAATGGGCGAATCTGGTCCTTGAAACCAGCTTCGCCCTGCAGAAGATCGAAACCCAATCAAGGGATGTTGACGCCAAATCGGGAGGCTCGGCTTGAAGTCATGGGCAGGGTCACTGCTTGAGTTGATGGCTAATGGTTCCCTTCTCCAGCAGAAAGATGAATGTGACGATGTGGAAGATTGCGGCAAGATACGCCCCGAGCAGAATACCAAAATCATTCTCTAGAAGATATGTGTCGACACCTGTGACATAGGCTAAAGTCTGCGCGTAGAACAAGTTTGCCAGTCCGAGACTGTTCCAGACGAGACTAGCGGCTCAGGTCTTGGGCCCTCCACGCCCAAGAGCGTATGCGATAATGGGCGCGAAGATCGCTGTGCTGCCGTCTCCAAAGACTGTGGGTATCACAAAGCCAGCTGGTAAAGTGCCATTCTGGAGTAGGGGAATGAGCGACAAGCCAATCAGGCAGAGAACTTGGACTGCGATTAAGATCCCAGCATATTTGAGAACCGAAAGTGAACCTGGCGTCTTCAGCGAGCCACTTGATTCCATACCGGGGTCATGAATAAAGAGACGATATAACGACAGGCTGGAGCCTCTCTGCAGGAAAGTGCAGAGTTTGAGAAATTCTTTCTATTCAATGAAGGTCAGAGGGGTTCCACGTAGCCGAAACCTTCACGAATGATCTTACGCACCTGCTCAGCTCTTTCTTCTGTATTCTTGTCCAAGAAAATCTTGACAATATGACCTTTTTCGGTCTCGAAGCGCAACCCTTCCTTCCGGAACTTTTCTAGGGCGTCGTTTAGGGTGAAATGGTTTCCGAATGTTGCGACAATAATCGCCCTGCTCTTCTTCTTGCCGCCCAACCGTATCGCGGTCTTTCTGAAACCCTCAGCTAAACCGTAAGCCATCGCAAATCCAGCTTCTATTTAGAGCCAGGCGGTTCCGCTATTATGACTATCGGGTCACGCGGCCAATTCAATCGGCAGCATCTTCTCAGACGGCCTCTTTCCTAAGACCTTCCCTAGCTCCACCGCCACAACTCTACGGTTTGACCTCTGACCACCATACCACCTACTCACTTGATCATCGCCATACTTCCGCCGGAATAGATTCAAAACATGCTCTAGCTGTTCCTGAACGAGATTTCCACTTCCCTCGAAAAGGATCTCTCCAACTTCAACTTCCACCCTCGGAGTCTTCTTCATATTCTTCCACCATTTGGAATCTTCGTGGGCTAGAAAGAACAATTTACCTTCCTCGAAGGCGAACCATAGCTCGACAGTACGAGACACGCCGGTCCGTCTACCCTTGGTAGTCAGATTGAGGTAAGGTGCCTCTTCGAGAATAATCTCACTAGTAGCCAATCCGTTTCCCAACCTACCACGACCTGTCGGACCCTCCGTTATAACCCTGAGTTCTTCTTGGCAGATCTACTCGAAAGACTCGCCTGTTTCGTCGCTGGCGACAGGCTCGCTTTTCACGGGTCGGGAAGATGGAGTCCGTTCGGGAAGCAGAGAATATCTACCATCCGAGGTCCGATAGATAGCCACTCGATGAACAGTTTCCCAGCCAGCGCTACCCTGGCGCCGGATCTGGATGGTCAACACCTCAGCGGTCGGGTCACTCTTTCCAGGCCAGACGGTGAGTCCGAGAAAGTCTCCATTAGGCAGTTTGCTCGTGAACCTTGCCTTGTACTTCTGCCGCTCAGCCATCATAAGAACAATAGAAAGCGACCTCAGCGTATTAAGATGAATCCTTCATCTACAGAGCCTACTCCTGGAGGGCCTTGTCTTATTACTTGCCCGAAAGCAGAACATTGAACGATTGACTTGCTCTCCGGAATGCTTGTTGTTCTCCGAGCGCTGGAACGAGAAGATCTGATAACACTCCACAAGTGGCAGAACGACGAAGAGATCATGCGTTTGGCCCGCTCGTTTCCCGACCATGTGATCTCAAAGGAAGCGCTAGAGATCGAATTCGCGAGAGAGCTGAAAGGAGACGATACGGGAAGAAGAGCCTACATTATCGAAGAGAAATCCAGCAATAAGCCGATCGGCTGGGCGACAATTCGAATTCACCAATTCCAACGAAGGGTGACAACCGCTGATGTCGGTTTGGCACTGGGGGAGACGACTGCTTGGGGCAAGGGATACGGGACAGAAACAGCTAACCTACTACTGGACGAGGTGTTTAGACAATTGAACCTTCACCGAGCCGAATGGTGGACCTATGCCGAGAACAACGTCAGCGTCCAACTGGCTAAGAAACTAGGCTTCAAAGAAGAAGCCCGCCTACGGGATGCCGTATTCTTCGACAACCGCTACCACGATCTGGTTGTACTTGGACTGCTCAGACAGGAATTCGAATCGATAAGAACCGCGCCCGAAACCTCCCGCGACAAGACCGTTAGCTATTTACAGAGCCCGTAGCAGAAAACCTGCGACCGGCATTGAGTAACCTTGAGACGAAGGCCCAGAAAGGAGACACCGTATCCGTACATTATCTCGGACGATACCCAGGTGGGAAGGTTTTCGACACTTCAATGGAGAAAGAAGCGAAGTCCGCAGGACTCTACAACCCTGCCCGAGACTACAAACCCTTGCAAGTAACACTCGGAACCGGAAAAGTCATCCAAGGATTTGATGAAGCCTTGATCGGCATGAAGATCAACGAGGAGAAAGAGGTCGTAATTCCTCCCGAGAAGGCCTACGGAAAATCGGGTAACCATCCAATGGCAGGCAAGACTCTACAGTTCAAACTGAGAGTAACCAACATCAAACGGCCGTAACGAGATCCCAAACGCAACCTAACACGGGGGACTCCGTTGTACCGTGTGAGGCTCATTCACTGGAACGCAGCCGAAGCCAGAGAGAAAGCAGATCACCTGCGCTCTGCCGGATATGCTGTGGAATACGACCAGTTCACCCCAAGCATGCTTCGCGAAAGAGAAGATCCTCCAAACTTTGTGGTCATTGACCTGTCCCGGTTACCTTCTCAGGGACGTGATGTGGCAATGGCACTAATCCTACAAATCAACCCGAACAATACCCTTGGCCTTTGTCGACGGAGAGCCCGAGAAAGTAGAAATGGTCAAGGCTCAGATTCCCGACGCACACTACACAAACTGGGATCAGATCCTCGAAAGGCTGGAAGACGTCATCAAGCACCCTCCTGAAGGACCTCCTAAAGCTCGGTCACGCCTAGAAGGCTACGCGGGGGCGTTACTTCCCAAGAAGCTCGGAATCAGACCGGGATACACCGTTTCCCTTGTCGGAGCACCTCCAGAGTTCCGACAGACATTGGGCGAATTACCAGAGAATGTGGTGTTGCGAGATGGTGTAAGAGGCCAGTCCAACCTAACCCTCTGGTTTGCAAAGTCTCGAAGAGAGCTAGAAGAAAGACTGCAACACATGAGAGTGTATTCAAAGAACGCTGGATTATGGATTCTATGGCCGAAACAGTCGTCTAAGCTTCAAACAGACTTGGGGCAGCCCGTTGTCAGGGAGGCAGGGCTCGCGGCAGGCATGGTTGATTTTAAGATCTGTTCGATCGACAAGACTTGGTCCGGCCTCCGATTCTCTATGAAAGAAAAGTAAACGTCGTCTGCCACGGTTGGCGTGCTGGCTCTAGCCTTAAGCCGCTCTCGGTCTTGGGTTGAGGTCGATCACTTTACCCGGACTAAGTCCCCTATGGTAACACAATGTCAGTACATTCGTCTCTTCGAAGTAGAGATACGACTTTGGATTTGGCGGTCTTGGAACGGTTTGTGAGAGACGAGCAAGAACGTCGTAAGGACTGGAGGCGCGAGGAGTGAGCTTGGTGGACCTTCTGATCTCAATCGGTAGCGCTGGGCTGGCCGTGTTTAGTCTGCCCACAGTACTGAACAAGAATTCTCAAGTTCCGAGAAGGACTGCAAGCATTCCTTCAGCGTCAATTCTAACCTATTTCGTTCCTCTATTTGCGATCAGCGGACTAGAGCTTACCGCGATAACGATCGCGGGACAAGCAGTCGTGTGGTGGCTAATCGTTGCCTTTAGGCCTGTCAGAAAGACGGGATAGTTTGTGGTCTGGTGCGGCCGCCGAACACCACACTATAAGTGCAAATCCCATACGCCAAACCCGAAACCGCCCAACTTCTCAGAAGCATTTCAACCCGCAGGAGATCGTGCGAGAACCGATCTCCGGCGTCAGTTCCTAAGCAAAGATCCGAATCCGATTGTTACACCAATGCGGACTGGGCCATGTACTAGGGTGGGTTCGCGCACCGGTTTACTGGTACATATAAGCGGCCTTACTCTCGGCCCGTAGTCGAGCCAGGAAAGATCCTGTCTGGCCCGCGAGCAGAAGGGGGCTGATTAGAAAGGATTGCCCGTTTGCCTGATCAGTAGGGGGACCTTCAACTCTTCAGACAGATGTTTTGCTGTGGATTCGAACCGGTCGGTTCTTGCAGTGAGACCTATGGCCTCGATTCCGTGCTCAAAGTGGTTCATGATGTACCACTGGATCTGCCTCAGAGAATCCTTTCTTAGAATATCATCATGTAGCGTGAATAATTGTTTGTCCCAATCCGTGAGCGACTTGTTTGTGACAGCGAATACGTAGGGAATGTCCTCCCAACCTGCATACGAGGAATACCAATGATCTATCTGCGCGAGTTCTACGTTCGCCACATGGATGAACTTTGGTGGGGATTTCTGTAGCCAATTGCTGAGTCGTCTTTTACCGGAAACCAAATTCTTTCCTTCGACGAAAGGGAGACTGCTCTTGCGGACATCACTCACAATCCGTTCGTATTCGTGATCTTGAGGTGCACTCAAGAACGCGTAGGTGTGACTTCCCGGCGACATGCAGGTTCCTAAGAACTCCACGAAGATCTGATGCAACTCCTCGCCAACTGACCAACCTGTTTTTTGGTCCTGATCAGTTGGTGAGTAAAACAGGCTCACCCATGAGATTTCGTCATCTTCTGGAGACCAATCAACCTCTACACACCCGTGAGGTATGGTTTTCTTTGTAAGAATTAGTTCCAATTAGTCAGCCCCCGCTCGAAAGCACTCAAGATAGTGAGAAATGAACCCTTCTACAATTCGGAGACACCGCTCCCGCAACCAGAAGACGAGTAAACGGCAGAGCTGAAACCCCATGCATTGCAGGGTGGAGGACCGCTGTAGCCATGAGATGCAGTTGGGTTACCCCAGTCTTGAACAGCTTGCGCGCCATACGTGAATCCGACTATGGATCCTACAAGTCCGCCGATCGCACCACCTACAACAGCACCTTCAGGGCCGAATTCCAGGCCCAGCGCTGCTCCATACGCCGCTCCCGCTTCTCCCCCAAGGTAGGCTCCTACCCAACCCGCCGCCTGAACTTCCGATTCATGTATGGTCCTATCGTAGCCATGTCCAGCGTTGTAGTCCGAAGTCGCTGTTGACCAAATATCCCAAGCAGTTAATCCGACGCCAAGAAACCCAAGCAAGTCCTCTCCACTCGCGAGTTCCGAGTACCCTTCCATTGCCGACCCTTTCAAAGGGTCATATCCCTCGCCAGGAGGATGAGACATTCTTCCGTACTTGCCGAGAGTGGGGTCCCACCCGCCCTCGTGATAGCCAGTACTTGTCTCGGGGCCAACCTCAAGTTTCCATGCCAAGCTGGCTCTTCCTACAAGGCTCGTGTCGACCACCTCGACGAGGGTGTGGAATTTTCCTGCCTCTGCACCAGGGTTCCAGCTTATGACTAACGATGAGCCGGGAATTCTCATCAAGGATGCGGACGAGAGAGCTTCGTAAAGTGCTGCCATTGCGGCACTCGCTGCGTAAACAGGGCTCGCACCGTTGGGATCAACGTACATCGTGGGGCTATCAAAGCACCAAGTGTATGAGTTAAGACTCTGAGGTTCGAGCAACGACCCTGAACTGGGGTCCATTGAAACAAAGCGTCCCATACTTGGGTCGTACCATCGCTCATAGTTATAGTACAAACCGGTCGTTTGGCTTGCCGGTTTGCCCGTGAACTTTAGCGGTGGAGGAGTAGGGCACGTAGGACAAGTGGGTGTTCCGTTGTCCTGCCCATAAGGCTGGTATCCGTCGGTGTACCAAACAGTAGCATCGTCCTTAGTCATTAGTCGAACGCTGCCAAGTGCATCCGTATGATAATATCTCGGTGTGTGATAGCTAAGATTGTCCGACGTGAACGCGATCAGCCTATTTCCTGCGTAGATATAATCCGTGCCATTCTTCCAGAGTGTCGCCGTGTCCAGATACGCATAGAAGTTGGTTTGCGAGGCTTCTCTTGATTCTATCATTCGCCCGTTGCCATCGTAAGCGTATACTCCTTGAGTTGTCCCGTTTCCAGCCTTCAAGAGACGATTGGATGCGTCCCACGTATACGTCCATCTCAATGACCCGCTAGTCTTTGACTGCGTGTTGCCGTCGTTGTCGTAGGAGTAGGTGGTTGTTCCGGCAGAGATAAGCTCATTGTTCGTCGAGTTGTAGTTATAGTTCGTTATTGAGCCATTGACCGTTTGACTGAGCCTGTTCCCGAGATTGTCAAAACTGTAAGATAGTACCCTGTTGACTCCTTGGCTAGTTACGTTGGAGTTGATAAGACGCTGGAGTGGGTCGTACTTGTATTGTTCGTTTATCTTGACTTGGTTATCTTGGCCCGTCAAGCTGGCTACTGTTCCCGTGTTATTGTATGTGTAAGCGAGTCGGAGGAGTGTTGTGTGAGTGCTGGTGTTATTGAGCTGCCCCAAAGAGGTCCTGGCTAATGAATCGTATGTATAGTTCATCAAGAGATTATTTCCATACTGAATTCCCTTTGTCAGATCGTTCTGGTAGTAGCTGAACTTGGCAAAAACGACGTAGGGTGAATATACACTGGTCAATCTTCCAGCACCATCGTAGGTGTAATTGACGGCGATGTTTGGCTTCTGCACGTTTGTGGTCGGATAGACTAGCCCGCTCAGGACCTCGCCGGAGTAGCTGAAAGTGAAGCTGTAGGTCTTTACACCTCCTCCAGAACGGGTTATGGTTCCCCCGCTACCGAAACATCCAAGATCCGTGATAGTTCGACTTGTTGGGTTAACCCTGTAAGTTTCATTCAGGACTCGATTGCGGGTATCATAGATGTAATTGATAGTCGCATTCTGGTTCTGTAAGGACACGATGTTACTGTTCTTGTCATAGCTGTAACTGTTGCCGGTTGTCAACCCGGTGTTCGCGCCGCAAAAAGTAACTGTCGTGAGTCTATTCGTCGAATCGTAAGCTGAGAGAGTCTTCAGGGATGCTCGGTCGATCTTGCTGATGAGATTTCCATTCTTGTCGTAACTGTAGGTTTCAGTCGTTCTGTCCGGATAGCTTACACTCAATAGTCTGTGAAGATTGTCGTAGGAGTATGTTGTTGATTTTGTGGCTGCATTGGTCATTTTCACTAGGTTTCCGACCTCATCGTAAATGTAGTTGGTAACGAAGCTGTAGCCGTTCAATAACTTGGCTGTACAGTTTGAATTGGCGTATTCGACGACACTGAGGAGGCGCCCGAGACGATCATAGCTGTAACATCGATAATTGTTGTCTTGGTCAGTCCTGCGGCTCCATGAGGCGGTATCGTTGTAGAATTGAGAGACGACCCTGTTATCCGGCGTAGTCGAGCTTGTTGTCCTACCTAGTGCATCGTATGCGTCTTGGTAGATGTTCCGAAGCGAGTCCGTCGAGGAAATAGTATCACCTAGCCAGTTGTACGTGTACGATATAGTGGAGTAGGGTAGTCCTCCAAGAAACTTCTGTAGAGTACTAGTTCTACCGAGGCCATCATAGACTTGTCGACTCAACCATCCGATTTCGTTTGTCGCATCGACATAATTTCCTGCGTCGTTGTAAGTGTACCTTACGTAGTCCGGGTAGCTCACTTGGTTCGACAGTTGTATCGCGTCAGCAATCTCCTGCCAATACGAAGAAACGCCGAAACTGAAAGTGACAGCGAAATTGGTGACGATGCTGTTTTCGATTTGGTACTCAGCACCATAACCCCCTATAGAAATTATCGAGGTGAAGCCAGATTGGGGAGACGCAACCGCCCCGGTGCCATGCTGAACACCGGCAAATACTAAGTCCTTAGAGTTGGTCGTCGATATTGTTGCTGAAGTAGTTGCCTGTTGGCCGCTGATGGCGTCAGTACCTGTTCCCGGTAGAGCTGAGTTCGGGTCGAATGGGCTGTTGAAGTTAGCACCGCTAATCGCGAAGACCTGGAGCCCGTTGTAGTTGGGTCCACAGTTCGATATCGACTCATTAATCATGTCAGAAGACAACGCGCCGGTGCTCTTCGCCCAGAACTCCGCAATCTGGTCCCGATTGCTACCAGTGGTTCCGTCGTTCCTTCCCGACACACCGGCCCTGAGCGTCCAAGACAGACCAGCAGTGTCAGAGACCGAAAAAGTACAACTTGCTGCGACCTGGTCAAGAGTCTCAGACGTAAAGACGATGATGATGTCATTGGGGTGTGATGTCTGGAAGGCCACGGAGCAAGACTGGGTAAGGTTGGAGCACTCAGCGATAGCCGAGCCATCAATTTGTGGTTGACCGGGACTGTTTGTTGGATAGTCGGTGCTCGTGAGACGTCCGAGAATGTCGTACTGATACGTCGATATGTTCCCATTCGGATCGGTTCTAGATCTAAGCGTACCCAAGTTCATGTCATAAGTGAAGAGCTGGGTGATTTTCGTTGAGCCGGGGTTTAGTACTTGAGTCTCATTTGTCACATACGCAAACAAATAGCCTGCCGAATAGGTCAGGTAAGTGTAATTGCCTCGAGGGTCCATCACAGACAGCAGATTCCCGAATGCGTCATACGTCCTTGACGTCTGCAGCCATTGAGTAGCTCCCCCGGTGCCCAGCCGGGTTTTGGCCTGGTTCAGCCCTCCCCAGGACGAATAACTATAGTATGTCTCGATCGGGGCCGAACTCGTCCCGTTTTGGAGCGCTGCTCGTCCAGCCGGGAGTCCGTGGACTGTCGTGCCGGGAGCGCCATTTTGGTAGAAAGAGTTTGAGAAGCTTGTTCCGGTTATTCCTAGAGCGACGGTTGTAGCGGTGACGTTGTCGAAGAGTGCGGAATATCCTCCTGAGTATAGGCCAAAGCCCGTGGCTAA
>WNGK01025859.1_pt1 | contig 10274 bp, 8 predicted proteins | sample 5400601 | NCBI WGS metagenome assembly WNGK01 (sample SAMN13153376, study PRJNA577476) | soil metagenome | isolation source: 60 cm soil or saprolite under Garry oak tree replicate 1 | place: USA:California | collected 2016-06-15 | reverse complement strand
CGACAACGACAAGCCAGAAGACAACGCGGTGCTGCCGACCGCAAACACCCGATGTGGAGGCTGGAGCCAGCCATGAGTGACCAGTTCTCGCTGCCGCGGATCGATGACTTGATCTCCCGCCGGAGCCTGCTCCGCGGGGGAACCGCCACGGCGGCCTTGGCGGCGCTTCCATCCTGCGACAGCACGGCATCCCCTGTGTCGGCAGGACCGGCATCGGCGGTCGCTGCGAACGTCCGCGTCAGCCGCGACCGGTACCGGGAGCATGTCGGGCCGTCGCTCGCGGCGAACCCCCGGCACCCTCGCCAGTTCCTTGTCGCCTGCCAGGGCTCGCCGTTCACCCCCGAGTTCATCGTGACCTATCTCTCGGTTGACGGAGGCGCGAACTGGCACATCGGCGGCATGCCAGCGCAGCCTGCGGCCGGTCCGGCCGGCGACGACGTGACCGTCGCCTTTGGCGGGGACGGCCGTGGCTATGTCTGCGCCGCGCGTTCTGGTCACGGCTCCAACCTCAGCCCCACGAACCCCGACGCTAACCGCGCCGTGTACGTGTGGCGGACCGACGACGGCGGGCGCAGCTTCTCGGCACCGGTGACCCTGGTCGAGGGCGTGTATAGCGATCACCCGTGGGTGGCCGCCGGGCAAGGCCAGACCCCGGAAGGGCACAACGTCTACGTGGCCTGGGGCGCCGGCGCCTCGCACACGGCTCTCGAATTCACCCGCTCCACCGATGGCGGAGCGAGCTTCGAGCCGCCGCGCAGGATCCTGGGGGAGGCCAGGCCCCCGTCGCTGGTGAGCGCGGGCCCCCAGTTGGCCGCCGGACCGGACGGCCTGGTGTGCGCGGTCTGCGACTGGACCACCAAGCAGGACTCGTCCGGGGACATGATCGGCCAGGTCGTCGCCGTCTGCTCGACCGACGCGGGACGCAGCTTCGCCGCGCCGGTCCACCTGGGGGCCGAATCGGCGGCGATCGCGCTGCCCGGCGACATCAGGCCCAACAGCGGCCCGACGGTCGCGGTCTCCCCCCGGGGCGATGCCCTGTACGTCGCGTTCCCCACGCACAAGCCGGGATCCGCGCACTCGGACATCGCGGTGACCGTTTCCCGCGACCGCGGCCGGACCTGGTCCAAGGCGGTGCCCGCGACTCCCGGCGACGGCGTGATCTACTTCCAGCCGAACGTGGCGGTCGACGAGGCGGGCCGGGTCGCGATCTCCGCCTTTGCCCTGGCGAACGGCCGCATGGACGAGGTCCTGCTCGTCTCGAAGGCTGGAAGGCTCCGCTTCGGGCCGCCGCTGCGGGTGACCACCGCCCCCTTTAATCCCCTCGACCCGGCGACGGCCTCCCGCGGGAAGTACGGCATCTGGTGGATCGGCGACTGGCAGGGCATCGCCAGCAGCGCCGGGGCTTTCCACCTCGTCTGGAACGACACCCGCACGGGAAAGCTGGACCTCTTCGCGGCAACGGTGCACCCATGAAGCGGCGCATCGGCGCCGCGCCGTCCGTGCCCGTCCGTGCGCTCTGCCGCCCCGGAAGCCGGACCTGCACGGACGCATAGTGGACATCGGCAATGCGGGCCGTTTCTTCTCTGTCCCGTGGTGTGTCACCTTGTAACGCTGTAGGGCGCTGTGTTGCGGCATCCACGGACGTATAGCGGACGGCGTCCGTGCCGGTCGCGCGGTCGGCGTAGCCGTCGGCTTTCTGCGGACGGCCACGGACAGGCCGCGCTGGGGGGAAGGCCACTTCTATGTCGAGGCCGCCTGCGGGGCGGGCACGGGCGGTGAGGGCGGCGCCGTGGGCCTCGGCGATGGCGCGGACGACGGCCAGGCCGAGCCCGTGTCCCGCGCCGCGCCGGGTCCGCTCGGTGCCGAGCTGGCGGAACGGCTGGAACAGGTCCTGAACCGCGTCTGGCGGGACGAGTGTGCCGGTGTTGCTGACCGAGACGACGGCGCCCGCGGTGGTCAGCGCCGTTGAGACCTGCACCTGGCCGCCGGGCAGGTTGTGCCGGATGGCGTTGTCGAGGAGGTTGGCGACCAGGCTTTCCGCCAGGCTCGGGTCGGCGGTTACCGGGGCCGCGGCGAGTGCCGTGCGCAGGCGGATGCCACGGCGCTCGGCTTCCTCCTGACGGGCCAGGAGCGCATCCCCGGCGATGTCGGCGAGGTCCAGGCATCCTAGCTGCCCGATCCCGCGCTGGCTGCTGGCCAGGGCGAGTATCGCGGGGCTCATGCCGCGTAGCCAGCCCGGCGCGGGGGGGCTTGCCCGCGATATCCGTCAGGTGTTCGCGCTCGCGGGGCTGCCCGAAAGCGCCGAGGACGACCCGGTCGGCGGATATCACATCTCCAGCTACGGCGATCGCGTGAAGGTCAGCTGGTGGACTGAGAGCGGGTTCTATGACCAGGCCGGGAGTATTGGCGTCAGCCATCCCCCGCACCCCAAGACCCGGCTCGACCGCATGATGATCTCGGTGATGGAGCGCGCGCTGGCGGACGTTCTGTACGCGGCGGGCTTCACCGTCCTGCTCCGGCCGGGTATCCCGAACGCCGACCCGGAGAAAGAACGCGACCCCGAACTCATCGTGGTGGCCGGCCCGGATTTCAAGGCGTGGGTCGTCTTACACCGGCCAGGAAATCCGCAGGCTAGGAGTTCTGGGTGCTCAGATATCCCGCCAGGTGCTCAGGTACTGCTCAGCTATGAGGCCCGATGCTCACGTAAACCGGCTCCTTGCATGACGGGTGCCGGCCGGGTGTACGGATTCCGTGCGGGCCTGTAGGGATCAGGCGAACCTGAACGCTCCGAGCTGGAGCGTTAGGGGTAGTTGGTCACGGTGCGTGAATGGAACTCGCGCATGGCGGGCTGGTCAGGGAGTGAGGATGGCCCAGCCGTGCGGGCCGAGGCCGATGGACGCGTCGGGAGTGCTGGCCTGGTGGAGGTCGCCGGCTCCGGCCTGGATGGTGCGTGCGTGCGGTGCGGGCAGGCGGGCCGGGTTGCCGGCGACGTTGAGCGCGGTGATCAGCCGGCAGCCGTCGTGGCGTGCCTCGTAGGCGACCTGTGCGTTGGCAAGGTGCAGGATGCTGGTGCGGGCGCGGTGCAGCCAGGGGTTGCGGCGGCGCAGCCCGATGAGATCCTGGTGGAGGCGGTAGGTGTCCCATCCGTAGGGCGCGAGCTGGGCTGGGGTGCGGGGGAAGGCGGGGCGGATCGCGTCGTCGCCGCCGGGGCGGTCTTCCTTGATGCCGCGGAAGGCCTGCTCGTCGCCGTAGTAGATCGACGGGGTCCCGGCCACGGTGAGCAGGATCGCCAGGGCGTGCGGCAGGTGGCGGGTATCGGTGAGCTTGCTCGCCAGCCGGGTGACGTCGTGGTTGCCGGCGAAGGTGAGCGGGGCGAAGGCAGCGGTGAACTGGTTATGCCGGTCCAGCGCCCAGGCCAGCTCGAAGAAGTTGGCCTCGTTGAGGCAGCTCCAGATGGCCTTCCGCAGCTCGTACTGGGTGACCGAGTCCATCCCCGATTCCCGCACGATCGCCGCGTAGTCGCCGTGGATGACCTCGCCGGCGATGTAGGCGTCCGGGCGGGCGGCGCGTACCCGGGGCAGGACCTTGGCCCAGAAGCCCGGGGGCACCGCGTAGGCGGCGTCAAGCCGCCAGCCGTCCGCCCCGCGTTCCAGCCAGTGCGTCATCACGGCGGCGACGTAGTCCGCGACGGCGGGCTCGTCATGGTTGAGGGCGACAAGCTGCCGGTGCCCTTCGAAAGTGCCGTATCCGGGTTCGGTTCCCGGCCGGGCGCCGTCGGGCCAGGTCAGGCGGAACCAGGAGGCGTCCGGAGCGGCTGGCCCCTGCTCGAGGACCGCGGTGAAGGCTGGGAAGCCCCGTCCGACGTGGTTGAACACCCCGTCGAGCAGGATCCGCAGCCCGCGCTGATGAGCGGCGCCGGCCAGCCGGGCGAAGTCGTCCTCGTCGCCCAGCCGCGGATCGATGCGGAGGTGGTCGATGGTGTCGTAGCCGTGGGTATGCGAGGCGAACACCGGCCCCAGGGCCAGCCCGGACACGCCGAGCTCGACCGCGTAGTCCAGCCACGCCTCCAGGCGGCCCAGCCGGTGGACGACCGCCTCCTCGCCGGATCGCGCCGGGGCACCGGTGAACCCCAGCGGATAGACCTGCCACCAAATCGCGTGCTCGACCCAGCCTGGCAACGCCCCTCCTAGTGATGACGGCTCACTAAACATTAGTGACCATACCTCACTAGCCCTGGTAGCGTGCAACGGTGACCCGCTCCGATCGCCGCCCTCGCCAGCGCCTCGACCCCGCGCAGCGCCGCACGGCGATCCTGGATGCGGCTCGCGACGCGTTCGCCCAGGCCCCTTACGACCAGGTCAGCCTCGCCTCGGTGGCCAGCGCGGCCGACGCCTCGGAGGCTCTGGTGCACAAGTACTTCGCGACCAAGGGCGCCCTGTACGCGGAAATAGTCCGGGAGGCCATCGAATCCCGTCGCCAGCACACCGGAAGGCTGGGCGGCCCCCTTGCGCGACCCGTGCGACGGTGCCGCCGAAGCAGCAAGCCTGCGTGCTGCGGCCCGGGAGCGCTACGTCACCCTGCTTCGGGCCGTCCTGGGCCTGCCGCCGGGCCGGCCCCGCGACCACGCCCTGCACGGCTACCTCGGGTTTCTTGACGCGGCCTGCCTGTCCTGGGTCACCGCAGGCTGCCAGCGCGACCAGCGGCCAGCCCTCACCGCAGCAGCGCTCGGCGCCCTCGACGGCGCCCTGGCCGCCCTGCCTCCGGCTCGCTCTGGAACATCACCTTATGTAATCGGAGAGGAGTGATTGTTCACATAGAACATCGACTGTTCAGGTAGGTGTTCAGATAGCCGGTCGATTGTTCAGGAAGATCTGATCCCTACACCGCCAGTCGGCATTCCATACCGTCAGCTAATCCGTACTCTATTCCGTATTCCTCTTACGAGGCCGGACCGACGACCTCTCTGGTCTTCGAGCCGGCTGTAGGGATTCACCGAAGATGTCATTTCCGCGCAGCCTTGTCGTCATCTGGAGGGTCGGGATATCCGGTCTTGTGACTCCCAGCGATAAGTGGCGTTTCCCGGGTTTACTTGGCGTGGCCGCTGCCGGGAGAGTCCGTGGCCGCAGGAATGGCGGCATTGCTCGGGTGGTTGTGACTGGCGGCCGGCGGCTGCGGGTATCGGCTGAGACGGCGTCGCTCTCCTGCCGTCGCGTGCGCTGCCTCCCTCACCTGCCCGGTAGCGGCGGCCGGGGTTCCGATTCAACCATCGCGGCGAGCTGTGGCGACGACGTAGCGGCTGGTTACCCGGAACCCGTCGCGGTCCTCGTTGGCGTTCTCCAGGATTTCCAGGAGGCGGGCGCGCAGCGCCTCGGCCTGGCCGAGCGGCTCCAGGACACCGAAGCCGGCGACCGCCAGCGGATGGTTGCGGGATTCGGTGCCGAGGAAATCCCGCGCCGACGACCCGGTATACGCCAGGCGGTGAGGCGCGGTCTCGACCCGGAAACCGTATGGCGCGAGCAGGCCCGACAGGGCGTCCCGGTCATGCCAGGCAAACGGCTGTGGCGCCGGGGGCGCCCCCACAGCCTGCCGGACGGCCTGTGCTGCCGCCGAGTTCAGCTCGAACATGGCCCCCGCGGGGATCCACGCACTCAATACGATGCGCCCGCCCGGAACCAGGACGCGCGACATTTCCGCCGCCACGGCGCCCGGACCGGGGGCGAAGATCACCGCGAACACCGACAGGATGACATCCACGCTCGCATCGCCGGCCGGCAACGATGTGGCCTCGCCACGAAGGAACGTAACCTTCTTCCCTTCACCGGCGGCCCGGGCCCGGGCCACCTCCAGCAGCCGCGACGCCGGATCCACTCCCGTGACCTCGCCGCTATGGTCCGCGGCGAGCAAGGCGGCATTCCCGGTTCCGCACCCGAGGTCAAGCACACGCTCACCAGGCCGGATCGCGGCGCTTTCGACGACGGCGCGAGCGGCCGGGAAGAGCTGCTCCGCAGTGGTTTCGTAGTGGCCGATTCCCCAATCGGCCACCTGTTCCCCGGCCTGGCCGCGGTGCCTCATGGCCGCCTCCCCACAGTAATGAAGCAGCATCGTATCGCAACGGTGCTGAACGCGAGACGGACCACGCTGCCCCGGCCGCGGATCCTCGAGATGCTCGCGCACGCATGCCATGCCGGCACAGAAACCTGGACAGTTGCCTGGCAGGCCATCGCCATGCGCGACTTCGAAGCAGGAAGCCCTCCGCTGCCCCTCTGCCGGTAAGTGGCAGTTGACCAGCACGCCAACTGAACCAGGGAAATCACGCCAGCTAAGTTAAACCTGGCAAGCTCAGCGAAGCGCCACAACAAAGCAAGCTCACAAGCCATCTAACGTTTGTGGTCACAGGTCTTCAGCGCAGGGAAGTTGTCATTTCCCTCAACCGGCGGTGTTACGGTACCGGGCCGGCTGGTGTGACTGCCGTAGCTGAAGGGCGTGCGGTCTGGCGCTGCCGCTGATCCAGATGAGTGGGTGACCCGCTGTTCGGCGACCCGGAAGCCGTGCTGTCGGATGATCGCTTGGCTTGGCGGGACTCACCACTTTTCGTCGGCGCCGCATGGTGGGTCATCCGGGTTGGTCCTGTCAGTGTCCCGGCGTGTGCTGGGGCGTGTGGTAGTAGACCTCTTCGCGGACGATAGCCGCGCCGACGACGGTGTAGAGGGAGATCTTCACGGCTGTCTCGCGCTTGCCGGTCGGCAGGTGGGTCCGGTCGAAGGCGAACCGGACGGCGAACTGGTCGCCGCGCACGAACGGGTCATCGATCTCGACGGCGTGGATCTGGTAGTCGGCGTTGAACCTGCCGCTGTTGTCCATGATCTGCTGTACCCCGCGCAGTTCGCCCGGCCCGTCCCCGGTCTCCAGTGGCGCGACCCGCAGCACATCGGCTGCCAGGAGCTGCAGGGCCGCGTCGAGGTCGCCGGCGCGGAATGCGGACACGTACCGGTCGGCCACCTCGACCGTGGATGGCAGGCGGAAATCGCTGGCGTGATCGGCTGCCCACTGCCGGAAGGTGCGGGCCGGGGTGCCGGTGATTTCCTCGACCGTCCTGGTGACCGGTTCTGGCCGGGTGACCAGCCTGGCCCAGGTGGCGAGCGCGGAGTCGACGAAGCCAGGGTCACCCCAGGCGGTGAGTAGCTGTCGCCGGGCTTCCTCGGGTGACAGTTCCTCCCAGCGCACGGCGCGGCCGGTTGCCTCGCCGATGATCCGCGCCTGATCGGCCTGGGTAATGGCCTCCGGTCCGGTCAGCAGGTACCGGCAGCCAGCATGGCGGTCCTCGGTCAGCGCTCGGACCGCCACGGCGGCGAGATCGGACTCGTGGACCAGCGACCGGGTCGCCGCGCCGTAGGGCCACCGGACGACACCCTGGCCGCGTATCTGATCCGCCCACATCAGCGTGTTGGCCGCGAACCCGGTCGGCCGCAGGAACGTCCAGGCCACGCCGGAGTCTTCGATTAGCCGCTCCATCACCGCCCAGAACGAGTCCGGCCGCCCGGCCGCGGCCTGCGCAGACAAGTAAACGACGCGGGCGACATGGCGGGCCAGCAGCTCGACTACCCGCGCGCCCGGGCCAGCGGCCAGCTCGGGTGAGGTAAACGGCCACACCAGGAACACCGAGTCCGCTCCCGCCAGGTGCGGCTCCAGCGACGCCGGATCGGCCAGGTCGCCGCGCACCACCTCCACGCCAGCCGGCTGTCCGGCCGACGCGGGATCGCGGGTGACCGAGCGCACCGGCAGGCCACGCTCGCTGAGCTGCGTCACGACCTGCCGCCCGACTGTCCCGGTCGCCCCGGTAACCAGAATCACGATGATCTCCTTCGCTGCATCCATCGCTGCCCCAGGCCGGGCAGCCCCACTGCTGCCGACGCTAGAACCTCAACTAATGTTGAAGTCAAGAGCGAGCGAGCCGGCATTCATTCGCGGACCGCACCGATCGAGGCAGGGCACAGCGGGGAGCAGTCATGGACGCGGAACCCTTCGACTGGCACGAGGCCGGGCTCACGGTCGGCCAGGTCGCCGCGCGCAGTGGCGTCGCCCCCTCCGCGCTGCGGTTCTACGAACGGCAGGGCCTGATCATCAGCGACCGCACCGCCGGCAACCAGCGCCGCTACCACGCCGATGTGATGTGCCGCGTCGCCATGATCCGCGCCTGCCAGCGCGTGGGCCTGTCCATCGCCGACATCCGGACCGCCCTGGCCGAACTGCCCGAAGGCCAGGTCCCCGGACCCGAGGACTGGGACCGCCTGTCCCAGCGGCTCCAGCGCGAACTACACGACCGCATTGATGACCTCAATCGTGCTCTCCACGCGCTTACCCACAACGACCCGGGCTGAGAACCCAACGGCGAACGAGTCCGCAGCGGGCCTCTTCAGGCCCAAGGCCGACGGTCCGGCGTGGACGAAAGAGTCCTCTAACTGGCCCAGATGACATCTTCACCGGACCCCTACACCGGCACTCTGCCTTCCGTCGGAAGAAAAATCGGGGCTGGCAATGAAAAAAGGGGCCGAAAACCCGATTTATGAGTAGTCAGCGGTTTGCGGCGGCAGCGGGACTGGGTCCCCATGTCCATACTGCCATGCCCTCATCCCGTGCCCCCGCTGTCAGGGGCACCGTCCAGAAAACAGATCGCTCTCCCCATCGTGCATGGTGCCGACAATACCGCCCCACCTGAACGCCTGAGCGCCCGCCCACGGCGGCCCGCTGCGCCGTCCCCGGCACGTTCTCCGTGGGCCGGGCGCGCGCAGCGCACGTGCGCCGCGTCCGGGCCGGACAGCGGCAAGCCCGCTGACGGCCAGCGCCGCCGTCCCCAGGCGCCCAGCGCTCGGCCGGCGGCACCCGCACGGTGAGGCAGCGGTGCTCCTGCTCAGCGAGCTGGTCAGCAGGCCGCGCAAGCCCAGCGTGACCTCACCTTGTCGCACCTGCTGCAGTACTCGCTGATCACGGTAGCCGTTGTCATCGCCCTAGCCGCGGTCCTCGGCTGGATCGTCGCCGGGCGGGCGCTGCGCCCGGTGCAGCTGATCACGACGGCCGCCCGCGCCGCGTCCGAGCGCAACCTGTCGGCGCGGGTCGCGCCGAGCGGCCCCCGCGACGAGTTGCGTGAGCTGGCCGAGACGTTCGATGCGATGCTCGGCCGGCTCCAGGCCGCGTTCGAGGGCCAGCAGCGGTTCATCGCCAACGCCTCGCACGAGCTGCGGACCCCGCTCGCCGTCATGCGCGCGACCGTCGACGTCGTGCTGGACAACCCGGATGCCACGCCCGGCGACCTGCGCGGCATGGCGACCGACATCCGCGCCGCGGTCGATCACGCCGAGCACCTCATCGCCGCGCTGCTCATCCTCGCCCGCAACGAGCGCGGGCTCACCGTCCGCGAGGACGTCGACCTGGCCACGGCCGCCGAAGACGTCCTCGACACCGCCGCCCTGGGCGGCCGGCGGGCGCACGCCACGCTGGAGCCCGCCGTCATATCAGGCGATCCGGTGCTGGCCGAACGCCTCATCGCGAACCTGGTCGAAAACGCGGTCCGGTACAACCACGCCGCCGGCGACATCTGGGTCAGCACCCGCACCATCGCGGGCAGCAGCCAGCTGACCGTGGCCAACACTGGCCCGTTCATCAGCCCGGCCGACATCGGCCGCATCTTCCAGCCGTTCCAGCGGCTTAGCGACCGCACCTCCCATGACGGCTTCGGGCTCGGCCTGGCCATCGTCGCGTCCATCGCCGCGGTCCACGGCGGCACCGCCACCGCCCGCCCCGCGACGACGGCGGCCTGTCCGTCACGGTCACCATCCCCTCGGCCGGCGCCCCGGCCCACAGCACTGGCATTCAGGCAACCGAACGACCAGGTGTTTCACGCCCAGGCTGACGTATGCCCGTTTCGCGGCCGACAAGGTGGTAGATTCCACGCCGGTTGAGTGCGGCCGGTCCCGGGAGACCGCCCGGCGCTCAGAGCTGGCCGGATGGGCGCAGTACGGGTACCACGCCAGCCACTCGCGGTACTTCTGGGGACTGCGGCTGCACCTGGTGTGCACCCCGCAGCGCTTGCCCGTACTGGGGTTGACCGGCGGGTTTGGGGTAATGGCCGGCTCAGCGACCCGCCCCTGCTCCGGCATGACCCGGATCGTCACCTGGCTCCCCGCGAGTTATTGTGTCCGTGAGGCTGCGGCGTAAGGGAGGTGGTGCCCGATGCCGGATGAACTCATGGTTGCACCGCTCTCCAGCAGGATCGCTTA
>WNGK01009941.1_pt1 | contig 10274 bp, 11 predicted proteins | sample 5400601 | NCBI WGS metagenome assembly WNGK01 (sample SAMN13153376, study PRJNA577476) | soil metagenome | isolation source: 60 cm soil or saprolite under Garry oak tree replicate 1 | place: USA:California | collected 2016-06-15 | reverse complement strand
AGCAGGGCTCGGGTGAACAGCTCCAAAATCCTTCGCGACCAGGTGGTCTGGAGGCTTGTAAGCGGGCTTTCGAAAAGGGTTACACCGCCGGGTTCAAGAGGACGCATCCGCAGCAGTGAACCGTTCATGCATCATAAGCAGCTTATGATGGATGTGATCAAGCGCCGACCGCAGTCAGCGACAGCGGCTACAAAACGCGGCTGACACAGCCGCTACTACACCCGTCGAACTCACGCATCGTAAGCGGCTTATGATACGGTGCTCGATAGTTGAGGTTGAGAGCTAAGAGTTGAGGACGTAAAGAGTTTGCACGCCCCAAGGACACTGAGCAGAGCGTAGTCATCGAGAGCTCCGAAATCCTTCGCGAGCAGGCGGCGCGGCAGGCAACTGCTATTTGATCTTCGCAAGAATGCCTTCCATCTCCTCTTTGCGGAAGGCGCGCAGCGTTTGACTCTTGGCGTTACCGAGCGCGCCGTTCTTTAGTACGAAAGCGCTCACGGTCTCGTCATCGGGCGCTTCGAACAGTGCCACTACATCGTAAGCGCCCATCGTCCAGAATTCCTCAATGAGCTTCATGCCCATTTTCTCGGCCTCGGCCATGGCGGCGTCGCCTCGTTTAATGGTGTCCTTGACGTTGCGGATGCCTTGATCGGTAAACTGAATAAGACTGACATAGGTAGCCATAGTGCTTGCTCCTTTCGTGAGGTTTTCCTGAAAGATTATTGCAGGTTTGCGTCTGCGCAAAAAATAAGGATGAAATCAAGGTCGCGTCTAAACATTTAACATTCAAACTGGCTAGGATCAGCGACTCGAAAAGTTGCAGAAGGTCAAAGCGAAGTTTCGTTTCTGAGAAGCGCCAATATGAAAGACGAACACACACAATTTCTGGATCCATCCCGGCGGCGTATGATCGCTATCTCGGGCCGATGTTGTTCCAGCCGTACGCCGCGGATCTCGCGGCGCGTTTACAGGTCGCGAAGAACGGTTCGGTTTTGGAATTGGCCTGCGACACCGGCATCTTAACGCGCGTCTTGCGGACTCGTCTGCCTTCGACAGTAAAACTGACCGCTGATTAGAACCCAAGAGGCGGTCTCATTCACCTGTAGCGGCGCCGCTATAATGGCCGCATGTTTGCACATGCATTCACGGCGCGCTCCCCGCCCCAAGCGCAACGCTGCGATGATACGCACTGTCATCGACGTGTCTCATTGGGAAGACCCGATCGATTTCGAGAAAGTGGCCGCTGACGGCATTGTCGCGGTAATCGCGAAGGCGACACAAGGCGCGGCCGGCATAGATAAGACTTACGCGAAATACCAGAAAGCCGCTGCACCGTATAAGTTTCTTTGGGGTTCGTATCACTTCGGCACCGGCAGCGAGGTGGACGCGCAGGTCGAGCATTATCTGAGAACCACCAAGCCTGGCGATTCCGAACTGGTCTGCCTGGATTTCGAACCAAACCCAAGCGGCCCGACCATGACGCTCGATCAAGCGCGCGACTTTGTTGTGTTGTTCCAGGATCGAACCGGCCGATACCCGGTGTTGTATGGAGGCTACTGGCTGAAAGAACGTCTCAACGGCAAAGCCGACGAGATCCTCATCAAATGTCCGCTTTGGCTTGCGCAATACGGACCAAAAGCCGTTCTGCCAGTGGGCTGGAAGGAATACGCTCTCTGGCAATACACCGACGGCCACGATGGTCCCCCGCCGCACGCCGTTTCCGGCATCGGCCCCTGCGATCGAAGCCAATTCCGCGGCACCATCGATCAACTGCGAAAGCGGTGGCCGTTTAGCTAATTAGTCACTCCTGTCATCGTTCAAACTCCGAAGCGTTCGCCCGCCGCTCCCCGCGGCGAGCAAGCTTTGGGCAGGCTGAGCAGAGCGTTTGAGATTCGTCCAAGCGCGCGCCCTTATCTGGCGGATATACGTGCGCTATTCTGTGAAATACTTCGCGGCGAGGGATTGCGCGCCAGCGCCTAACACATTGGTCGCTGCTTTGCTACCCAGCAGTTTTCGCAACAAAGATTTCGCTTCGTTTTTCTCCTGCTCCGACACATCGGCTCGATTGATGGCGGTGATCACGTTCTCCAGTGCCTCCGTAAGCGCCTCCTGCTGCGCAGTGCTCGGTACGATTGGCGCTTGTTGCTGCCGAGGAACGCTGGCTCGTCGACTTTTATCGATAGATATTGGGATCGGGGGCGCGACACCGGCTTCGAGCACTTTGACTCCAAAGTCGTTTATCTTAGCAAAGCCGGACAGCAGGCCCATCCCGCTCTTATCTTCAAGAGGCGTCCAGTCGATGAGGCGATACTCTGAAAGCTGGGCCACGGCGCGCAACCAGTCACGGCGACTTATACCTGGTGGCGGCGGGACCGCCTGCTCACCGTGTCCGAACGGAATGGAACCTTCGCTTCGACGTTCATAGAGAAGCTGCAGCAAGCATCCTCTGACGACCGAATCCTTCATAAACATTGCCAATATGCTCCGCATCCCGCGCACCAACAACTCATGTCGTCGGGTGCAAGTCTGTGGCTTTTAGGATGAGAACGTTCCTGCAGCAACTCGCGTTTTCCTAGATTTCGAAGGTCAACCGCGCCGACGCCGTCGGCGGCGCAGCAACCGGCGCACTCCCCACACGACGAGAATCAATACCGCAACCGCGATAATTGCGTTTGCTGCTGCGAATCAAGCAGCGCCTGAGGATCGCCGCCGAGCAGGAGATAAAGAACTATGAGAACGACGGCGCCAATTCCGCCAATTCGGCTTCGCTTTGCTCAGAGCAAGTTTTTCGAGTTTGTGAAGTTCACGATGGCGAGGGCGCAATCGGCCCAAGCTGGACTGGCATTAGCACGGCGAGGCGCCCGTTCGACTGCGTTCAGGGCAGGCAGTGCGCTCCCCTATTCCGCGAGCGTGTCGATTCGCTCCGCGAGCCCGAAGTCGAGCTCGGTCAGGCCGCCCTTGCTGTGGGTCGAGAGAACCAGGCGCACTTTGTTGTAGCGAATGTCGATATCGGGATGGTGCTCTTCTTCTTCGGCCACTTCCGCGACCCTATCTACAAAATCGATCGCATCAGCAAAATCATCAAACTCAAACGTGCGTTCGATGTGCTTTTTCTCCAGCTCCCACTCGGGTACTTTTTTCATGCGCCCTTTCAGCTCGCCCGGTTTGATCAAGTCAGCCATAACCGGACAACGAGTAACACCCGAAATTTGTTTTGCAACGCCAAATCGAGCGGATTTTTTGCGCCGCGTCGCCGTCCAGTTTTTCGCCGGTCCCCCCGCTTTCGCCAAGGCTACAGCGTGACCTAATAGGCCGCTACGATACAGAAACAAAATTTGCGCGAGCAGAGGCAGGACATTAACTTTCCTCAGCCTTGCCGGCTTCGGTTTCTCTGCATTCCACGCGGTTTAATCATGAGCCGCGGCAAAACAACCCATGCAGAACGAAGAACTTTCCTACGTCATCGTCACGCCCTACTCGATCCGCAAATCGCGCACAGGCGGGATCGTCGGCCGGCTCATTTCGCGCACGGGACTCGATCTGGTGGGCGGACGAATGTTTGCTCCGGGCGCTGAGTTAACCAAACGCTACGCCGACACGATTGTGACAGAAACCGATCCGCGTCATCGCGCGACGCAGGGATTGATTCGCGATTACGTTCTGAAAAATTTCACGGGCGAAAAAACTGGTCAGCGCCCACGGGTCTTGTTTCTCATTTTTCGTGGACCGGATGCAGTAGAAAAAATGCATCGCACAGTCGGTCACATCGTGCACGAGCGCACCAGCGGCGAGACGATTCGCGACACATATGGCGACTACATTACCGACGATTCCGGCAGGGTAACCTATTTTGAACCAGGGGTGCTGGCCGCGTTCGATCCAAACGCAGTCGAGCGCGATTTGAAACTCTGGGCGGAATTTTCAAATTCCGACGGTGGAATTCTGGATTATGCTGTCCCTTTTCCGCCAGACGCGCAAATCGAGAAGACGCTCGTCCTAATTAAGCCGGACAATTTTCGGTTTCCAAATTTACGGCCGGGCGGCGTGATTGAAGTATTTTCCCGCTCAGGCCTTTCCATCATCGGCTTCAAAGTTCATCGGATGAGTGTTGCGCAAGCGGAGGAATTCTACGCGCCGGTGCTGCCCGTGCTTGAAAAAAAGCTCGACCCGAAAAGCGGGCGTGAGAACTGGGAGGGTATTGTGGAATTCATGGCGGGGCGAAAACCCAGCGAGTGTCCGCCCGAAGAGCGAGATACTCCGGGGACGGAAAAATCGATCGCCATTGTTTATCAAGGCGTGGATGCGGTGCGCAAGATCCGCGACGTGCTCGGTCCGACTGATCCAGCCAAAGCGCCGCCGGGTTCGATCCGCCGAGAATTCGGCCAGACGATCATGATCAATGCCGCGCACGCCTCCGATTCTCCTGAGAACGCCAAACGCGAAATGGAGATCATTCAAGTCGACGAGAATAACTTCAAACCTCTGATTGAAAACTTCTATCGCCGCCAATAGTTTGCGCTCTCATTTTGAACAACTTCACGACTAGTCCCGTTGCCATGGAAATTTCCGAACGCGCCGCTCAAGTCAGTCCCTCCCTCACGCTTTCGATTGATAGCAAAGCCAAAGCGATGAAAGCCGAAGGCATCGACGTCTGCGGCTTCGGTGCTGGCGAGCCTGATTTCGACACGCCTGAGCACATCAAAAAGGCCGCGATCAAAGCGCTGGAGGCAGGATTTACAAAATACACACCCAGCGCGGGCATTCCGGAATTGCGCCAGGCGATCGCGGAGAAATTGGCCGCCGACAACCAACTCAACTATCGCGCGGCTCAAGTGATTGTGAGCAACGGGGCAAAGCATTCGTGTTACAACGCCATTCTCGCAACCTGCCAGCCCGGTGATGAAGTCATTATTCCGGCACCGTATTGGGTCAGTTATCCCGACATGGTGAGACTGGCTGGCGCCGAGCCGGTGATCGTCCCAACGAGCGAGCGCAACTCCTGGAAGATGCGCTCGGAAGATTTCGAAAACGCGATGACGCCGCGCACCAAGATGCTGATCATGAACAGCCCCGGCAATCCGACCGGCTCGGTCTATACGCGCGAAGAATTGCAGGCGATTGTTGATGTTGCTGCCGAGGAAGACATTTACATTTTATCGGACGAAATTTACGACAAACTTGTCTATGACGACGCAAAGCACGTGAGCATCGCGTCGCTTTCCAAGGCTGCGTACGATCTCACGATTACGATCAACGGCTTCAGCAAATCCTACGCCATGACCGGTTGGCGCCTTGGTTATCTCGCTGCGCCGGAAGCGGTGGCGAAGGCAGTCGATTCCATCCAAAGCCATACCACATCCAATCCATCCTCCTTCTCGCAATATGGCGCACTCGCAGCCTTGAAGGGCGATCAGCAGCCGCTCATCGATATGCGCGAAGAGTTCGATATGCGGCGCAATTATATGGTCGATCGCATCTCGAAAATTCCGAACGTGACCGCGGTGAAACCGCGGGGCGCGTTTTATGTGCTGGTCAATGTCAGTCAACTCGGGCTGACTTCACAAAATTTTGCCGATCGTTTGCTCAGCAAAGCGAATGTCGCGGTTGTTCCTGGAGCCGCCTTCGGAGACGATCGCACAATCCGGCTGAGCTACGCCACAAGTATCGACGTAATCAAAAAAGGTCTGGACCGTTTCCAGGATTTTTGCCGCACGCTCTAACGATCCCGGATTGCGGGAACTGGACAGAAATCCGATCGAATCAGTTATTTTTTACTTTCAGGTCTCCCCTTTCCGGTTTCCGGTTTGAGGTGTGGGTTACCTCGCGCTCATTCTCCACGCGCATCTTCCTTTCGTTCGCCATCCGGAGCACGAACATTTTCTTGAGGAAGACTGGCTCTTCGAAGCGATCACCGAGACTTACATCCCGCTGCTGCAAATGATGCAGCGATTGGTAAACGACCGCGTGCCGTTCAAGCTTACCATGTCGATCACGCCGACGCTCTGCGCCATGCTCGGAGATCAGCTTTTGCGCGAGCGTTACGTGCGACATGTCGATCTTCTAATCGATCTGGTGAAGCGCGAGCAAAGACGCAATCGCACACATCCAAAGCTCCGGGAGTTGGCCGACTTCTATTACGATCTATTTTTGGAGAGTCGGCGTTTCTTTGTCGATGAATGCAAATATGATCTGCTCGCCGCTTTTAGCTGGCTGCGAAAAACCGGCGCGCTTGAAATTATCGCCTCCGCCGCCACGCACGGTTTGCTTCCGGTGCTCCTTCAACAATCACGTGAAGCCGCACGCGCCCAGATTTTGATCGGACGCGATATCTATGTCGATCTCTTCGGGGCAGAGGCTGCCGGGTTTTGGCTGCCGGAATGCGCTTACGCGCCTGGCTTGGAGTCCACTTTGCAGGAAGCAAACATCCGCTGGTTTGTTCTGGACGCGCACGGCCTCTTGTTTGGACAACCGCGGCCGGCCCGGTCGATTTACGCGCCCTCTTACACGCGCGCGGGACCGGCCGCCTTTGCACGCGATTGTGACTCGAGCCGACAAGTTTGGAGCGCACAGGGCGGTTATCCTGGCGATACCGCGTATCGCGAATTTTATCGCGACGCGGGGTTCGATCTTTCCATGGAGCATCTCGGACCTATCGCACGCGGAGCCAGAAAATTCTCCGGTGTGAAATATCACCGCATCACCGGACGCGGTGAAGAAAAAGAGTTTTACGATCCAGTCGCAGCGGAAAAAGTCACGGAGATCCAAGCGGCTCATTTTATCGAGCAACGACGACGCCAAATCCGCGAAGTCAGTGTGGCAGGATTTGATCCAATCGTGGTGATCCCATTCGATGCCGAACTGTTCGGACACTGGTGGTTTGAAGGACCGCGCTTCCTGGAAATGTTCATCCGCAAAACGGCTAATGAACGAGAGTTCTCTCTCACAACCCCGAGCCAATACTTGGCGGCGCATCCCACACAACAAATCATCGAGCCGGCGACATCGACATGGGGCGAGAACGGCTACTTTGAAGTCTGGTTGAATCAAAGCAACGCCTGGATTTATCCGCATTTACACGCGGCGGCGCGAAAGATGACTGAGTTGGCGCAATATGTTTCTAATGTCGTAGGGCAACCGCCTCGGTTGCCAAACGAGACACCGGCAGGCGGAGCGTCTGCCCTACAATTCACCGACCGTGTTTTGAAACAACTGGCCCGCGAACTTTTGCTTGCCCAATCAAGTGACTGGGCGTTTTTAATGAAAACCGGGACCGCGCGTGAATACGCAACCAAGCGCACCAGCGATCATCTTGCCCGGTTCAATCGATTGCACGACCAGTTGGTTGCAAACGATCTCGATGACGAATTCCTTCGAAAATGCGAATGGCGTGACAATCTGTTTCCAAACCTAAACTGGCGTTATTATGTTTGAATCGCGAAGTACAGACTGCGGGCTGCGGATTATAGCGGTATGTATCGTCACGGCCGCAATCGCTGCTGCACAGGAATCGCCGACGCCAACTCCTTCCGCGATGCCGGAAGAATCTCCTGCTTCTTCGATATGGCCGGACGAATCTGTCACCCCTCTGCCCAATCCAGAGCAAACGCCCTCAGCCTCCCCTACGAAAAGTGTCCGCATCAGTTTCATCCCGCCGCCGCTTGAGGGAACGATCAGTCTTGGTATTTACGATAAGAACGGCGAACTCGTGCGCGTTCTGCATCAGGAAGCCGAACTGAGCGAATTCGCAATCGGCCCAGATGCTCTCGTGACCCAATGGGACGGAAAGAATGAGAGTGGCGAAGATTTGCCGCCGGGAAAATATCGCGCACGTGGTTATCTCGTCGGCCACTTGAAAGTTGAGGAGCTCAGCCAGTCCGCAACTCTGACCCGTGAGAACAACGCGACTGCCAGTGCAAAAGTGAAACTCATGCCGAATCCGTTAGCCAACGACAAACAATCGATTGTCGATCTTGGCGTGGGATTCGATAGCGACGGAAGCTATTTGAAAACGATGGATGACCTGCCATTGCTCACCGTGAGTGAGACACCGAATTTAGTGCGCGTCTTGATAACGAAAAACAGCGATCGATCCGTCAATATTTGGCAGGATAATGGCGCGGTCGTCCATCAATTTCGGGTCTCAAATGTGGACAAGATGATGGCTTTCGATTGCGGCGAGCTCGAATTGAAATGAATGGCGCTTAATCCAAGCGACCGACAACGTCTGGCCACACGACAAAATCTCTGTTACTTAAAGGCTTATGCCTGCCTCTCCCGAGCTTCAGCATACCCTCGGCAAGACCAGCGGTTTTAGCGGCACTGCGCTGCACACAGGCGAAAAGGTCACGCTGAAACTTCACCCCGCGCCGGTGGATCACGGAATCAAGTTCAGGCGCAAAGATCTGCAGGATGAGCCAACCATCGACGCAAAGATCGAAAATCTAAAGACAGTTGAGCGCGCCACGACCATCGGAGAAGGCCCGGTTCGCGTACACACAGTCGAGCACGTGCTGGCCGCGCTCTGGGCGATGGGCGTGGACAACGCCATCGTGGAAATGGACGCAAATGAACCGCCTATCGGAGACGGAAGCGCGCAGCCCTACGTCGATCTCATCAGAAAAGTCGGTGTGACCGCGCAGGAGGAGCCGAGAAAATTCTTCGACGTGCGTGAAACGATACACGTGGGATCTAAAACGGGTGCGCTGCTCGTTTTGTTGCCGGACGACAAATTTCGCATCTCGTGCACGCAGACCGGACCAAATAATCAATTCACGCAGTTTTTGTCACTGGAGCTTACGCCGGCAATTTTCGAACGCGAGATCGCCCCGGCGCGGACATTCGTTTATTACGAAGATGTTAAGCCGCTCATGGATAAAAATCTGATCAAGGGCGGCAGTCTTGAAAACGCGATCGTCGTGCGCGGCGAGGCAGTGTTAAGCAAAGAACCCTTACGGTTCGCGGACGAATTCGTGCGTCACAAAATTCTCGACATCATCGGCGACCTCGCGCTGGTTGGGCGGCGCGTTCGCGGACATGTGGTGGCAATTAAGCCGGGTCATGCCGCGAATGCGGATCTGGCTCGAGCCGTCGCCCGCGAGCAGAAGCGACGAAGTGCCGTGGCAGTGACGCGAGCGATTCCAAGCGGCGACGGGGGCCTTGATATCGACGAAGTGATGCAAATTTTACCGCATCGTTTCCCATTTCTTATGGTGGATCGCATTATCAGCTTCGAAACTGAAACCAAATGTGTCGGCGTCAAAACGGTCACGATTAACGAGCCGTTCTTTCAAGGACATTTCCCGGGTCACCCGGTCATGCCGGGCGTGATGCAGGTCGAAGCAATGGCGCAGGTGGCCAGCATTCTCTTATTCAAACTGGCAAAGAGCACGAGCCGCATTGGCTATTTCATGAGCGCCGACGGGGTGAAATTTCGCAAACCAGTCTTGCCGGGAGATACCATTTTTATCCACGCCGAGCTCACGAAATCGCGCGGTGAACGCCTTGCGAAAGCGAAATGCTATTGCGTAGTGAACGACACCGTCGTCTCTGAGGGTGAATTGATGTTCACGTTTCTGTGCGGGAACAATTGTCGGGCCGTATTGCGTAATCGGACCCGATGTGATACTCGGCCCAAACTGCTGGCTCCAACATCATGTCACGCTCTGCGGACCGATGAAGGCCGGGGCCAAAAACAGATTCTACGCGTATTGCTCAATCGGCCAGCAGACCCAGGATTTAAAATATGGCGGCGAACCGACGTATCTGGAAATCGGCGATGGAAACACGTTTCGCGAATTCGCAACCGCACACCGCAGCACGACGAGCGAAGGCAAAACGCGGGTCGGCAACCGCGGAAATTTTCTCGCTTACAGTCATATCGGGCACGATTGCACCGTGGGAGACGAAGTCATTTTTTCCAACAATGGAACATTGGGTGGCCACGTTCAGGTGGGGGATCATGCGGTGATGGGCGGGCTCACCGCCGTGCATCAATTTTGCCGGATTGGCCGGTTCGCGATCACCGGCGGCTGCTCGAAAATTGTGCAGGACGTTCCGCCATTCATGATCGCCGATGGCAACCCTGCTGAAATTCGCGGAATTAACCTGGTAGGCTTGGAACGCAAAAATTTTCCGGCCGAAAGTGTGAAGCTGATCAAAGAAGCGTTTCGCCTGATTTACCGCTCGAAGTACAACACCCGCCAGGCAATCGAAGCAATGCAGAAGGAATTACCCCGGACGGAAGAGATCTCCGAGATCATCCAGTTCATCGAACA
>WNGK01009044.1_pt1 | contig 10275 bp, 7 predicted proteins | sample 5400601 | NCBI WGS metagenome assembly WNGK01 (sample SAMN13153376, study PRJNA577476) | soil metagenome | isolation source: 60 cm soil or saprolite under Garry oak tree replicate 1 | place: USA:California | collected 2016-06-15 | reverse complement strand
CTCGCCGGATCCGGCGCGCTCCCCTTCGCGCGCACGGCGTTCGAGGCGGCGATCCGCCGCGGCCAGGTCGGGGTCAACAGCAGCCTCGCCGCCTTCGCGGCGGGCTTCGAGGCCGCGCACAGCGGTGAAGCCGCGGTTCCCGCAGCCGCGTCCCTCGAGGACGGCGCGCGCGCTGCGTCGCGCGCGGTCCGCGACCTCGTGGACGCTGCCGCGCGCGACTTTTCCGGGGAAACACGCGCGGTCGTGATTACCGCCATCGCACGGCTCGACGACTATCAGGACACGGGTTACGCCCGGCATTTCCTGGCGCGGCTCGCCCGCTTCCAAGACATCGAGCGCCAGCACGGCGACGGCTCCGGGCGGCTGCTGGCAGAAACCGCGCGGCAGCTCGCGCTCGGGATGGCCTATGAAGACACGATCCGCGTGGCAGACCTCAAGATTCGATCGAGCCGCTTCGCGCGCGTGCGCGAGGAAGCGCAGATCAAGGACGGGCAAATTCTCCAAATCGCCGAATTCTTTCATCCCCGCACGCAGGAGATCGCGGATACGCTGCCGGCGGCGCTCGGACGCTGGCTCCTGCGCAGTCCTTGGGCGCGCGGCTTGGTCGATCGCGCCACGCGCAAGGGAAGGGTCGTCAAGACGACGTCGATCGGCGGCTTCCTGCTGCTTTACGCGCTCGCGAAGCTCAAGCCGCTGCGCCGCCGCTCGCTGCGCTTCGCCACGGAACAGGCCGCGCTGGCGAATTGGCTCAACCTGGTGGCGGCGACGGCGCGCGCGGACTATCCGCTCGCGCTGCAGATCGCGCGCATGCGAAGCCTGGTCAAAGGCTACGGCGAGACGCATGAACGCGGGCAGGCCAAGTTCGACAAGCTCGTGGTCGTGGTCCCGCGTTTGCTCGGGCGCGACAATTCCGGGGCGACGCTCGAAGGCCTGATCAAGGCCGCGCTCGCCGACGAAGACGGCCAAGCCTTGGACAAGGCCATCACCGATCTTGGCCCCGCGAATTCGACGAGTCCCCTCTCCTCACTTGGAGAGAGGGTCAGGCCGAGGGGGCTACAAGACCGTCGATAGACCTTGGTCCTCATGCTCGCGTAGACCGCGTGTCCCGGATGCGGTGCAGCGCCATAGCGCGTTAAGGACGCGCGTGAACGCGCTTATAGCGGTGCACCGCTGATCCGGGACCGCCACAGACCTTGACGGTCCCGGGTCTGCAGCGCACCACTTCGCTTTCGCTCGTGCCGCGCTGCGCCCGGGACACGTCACTTGTATCTGGCGCTTGCCGGCGCGATGAGCGAAGCTAGCCACCCTCTCGTCCGCAGGAGGCAGCAATGTCCTACGACCTCAATAAATTCGTGTCGGATTGCCGTGCCATTCTCGCCCGCGACAGCGGACCCAAGGGCCGCGAACAGGTTCGCCTGAAACTCGAGCAGCTGCTCGCGAATCGGGACTTCGTCGAAACCTATTGCGGCGAGGATGTGCCGCGCGGCTTGAAGGTGCTCTACGAGGACCCCGATCTCGGATTCCAGATTCTCGCCCATATCAACGACAAGGCTCGGGTGTCGCCGCCGCACGACCACGGCGCGTCCTGGGCGATCTACGGCCAAGCCACGCACTACACCGACATGATCGAGTGGGAGCGCCAGGACGACGGCTCCAATTCCGGACAGGCCAAGCTCAAGCCGGTCAAGAAGTATCGCCTGTTGCCGGGACACGCCGGCATCTATCAGGACGGCACCATTCATTCCATCGACTATCCCGACCACGCCCGCTTCGTCCGGGTGACCGGCACCAACCTCGACAAGATCAAGCGCGTGCGCTTCGATCTCGCCTCGGGCAAGGTCGAGCAGATGACGCCGCAACAGGCGACGTGAGTCCACGAACGGCCGACGGGAATGCTGCCGATATTGGTGGATGCCGGCGCCCTCAAGGAGATGCTCGCCGACGGGCAGGAGCTGGCGATCGTCGATCTGCGCGAGGAGCTGATCTTCTCGCAAAGCCATCTCCTGTTCGCGCGTTCGGTGCCGTTGAGCCGGCTCGAGCTCAAATTCGCCCGCCTGGTGCCGCGGCGAGGGACGCGCATCGTGCTGTGCGACGACGCCGACGGCCTTGTCGAGCGCGCCGCCGACATCCTCGCGCGCGCCGGCTACACCAACCTCTATGCACTCGACGGCGGCGTGTCGGCCTGGGCTAAGGCCGGGTTCGAACTGTTCTCCGGCGTCAACGTCCCGAGCAAAGCATTCGGCGAGTTCGTCGAACACGCCAGCGCCACGCCGAGCATCGACGCCGCCGAGCTCGCGCGACTCATGCGCGAGCGCAGCGACCTCGTGGTGCTCGACAGCCGGCCGTTCGACGAATACCAGCACGTCTCGATCCCCACCGCCGTCAACGTGCCCGGCGCGGAGCTCGTGCTGCGCATCCGCGACCTCGCGCCGTCGCCGCAGACCATAGTGGTGGTCAATTGCGCCGGGCGCACGCGCAGCATCATTGGCGCGCAGTCGCTGATCAACGCCGGCGTGCCCAACAAGGTGGTGGCGCTGCGCAACGGCACCATGGGCTGGACGCTCGCCGGCTTTGATTGCGACAGCGGCAAGGCCTACCGCGCCGGCGACGTCTCGCGCGACGGTCTTGCCTGGGCCAAAGCCGCCGCCGATCGCGTGGCGCGCCGCTTCGGCGTTCCACGCATCGATTTCGCCACGGTCGAGCGCTGGCGCGCCGACGATGCGCGCACGCTTTATCTTTTCGACGTGCGCGATCCGCGCGAATACGACGCCGGGCATGTGGCGGGCGCCGTCTCCGCTCCGGGCGGGCAGCTCGTCCAGGCCACGGACCAATATGCCGGCACGCTCGGCGCGCGCATCGTGCTGATCGACCCCGCCGAGGTGCGCGCGGTCATGACTGCATCCTGGCTGCGCCAGATGGGCTGGCGCGACGTGTACGTGCTGGCGGAAGTGGGTCGCGAGACCGCGCCGCCGGCCGCCCAGATCTTGGGCGACCCACCGCCAGCAGAGCTGCGCATCGATTGCGCCAGCCTTGCCGCGCTGGTGGCGCGCAACGAAGCCACGGTCGTCGACCTCTCGGTCAGCCGCGACTACCTCAGGGCGCACATTCCCGGCGCCTGGTTTGCGATCCGCTCGCGGCTTAAACGCGCGCTCGCGAAGATACCGCTGCAAGGCACGCTGGTGCTCACGTGCGAGGATGGCGTGCTCGCCGGCCGCGCGGCGCCAGAGGCGCGTGCGCTCGTCGATCGTCCGGTGCCCGCGCTTGAGGGCGGCAACGCCGCCTGGCTTGCCGCCGGGCATGCGCTCACGGCCGCTGACGCCCGAATGGCGGACGAGGCGGTGGACGCGTGGCTCAAACCTTACGAGCGGCCGAGTGACCGCGCCGCGGCCATGCGCGAATACCTGTCGTGGGAGGTGGATCTCCCCGCGCGCATCGCCCGCGACGGCTCCGCCAATTTCACTCAGTTTCAGCCTTAGCGCCGTCTCAAAGCGTGTCCCGGGCGCAGCCCAGCACCTCAAGGGCGTTTACGCCCGTCTTCGCGGGCTATGGTGGTGCGCTGCAGACACCGATCTCGGGTTTACCCGAGATCGGCCCTCAAATGCGCGCAAGTCGGGTAAACCCGACTTGCGTGGACCGTTACGGTCTGTAGCGGTCCCGGATCAGCGGTGCACCGCTGCGCTCTGCTCCGCGCTGCGCCGCATCCGGGACACATGGTGTGTGGCGCAATCGCAACACGCAACACCAAACGCGTGCTGCGGCTCATCCTTAACCCAACCTTAACCGCAGCCGAGCGATCCTGCATGGCTAACTGCTATGGAGCGGCGCGATGCTGGATGGGAAGGCATACAGGGCTCATTTTCCCGATGACCCCGCCTACGAGCTGCCGCCCGGCGTCCCCCGGCAACTCAATTCCGCCGCGCTGATGGAAGCGCTCGCCGCGCTCGAGGCCGAGTTCAGGGACATCCTGCGCCAAAGCACGCCCGAGTAGGACAGCCGGGCGCACACACATTCCGACCAGCAACGGCTGGTACCAACGTGCGTCATTGCCGGGCATAGCGCGTCGGAAGACGCGCGTGAACGCGCTTATGACCCGGCAATCCACCCATCTTCGCAAATGCTATCTTGCAAAGAAGATGGACGCCCGGGTCAAGCCCGGGCATGACGCGTCGAGGATACGACGTCGCGGCGCGGGCCATGGCGGCGTGCGAACCAATGGCATAGGCTCGACCTCGGCACGCGAACGCCGGGGACACTAACGCCATGCGCAAGCTCGTGGAATATCCGACGCCCTCGCTCGCCGAGCGCGACCGGCGCTGGGCGGCGGTGCGCAAAGAGATGGACGCGCGCGGGCTTGAGTGCCTCATCCTGTGCGGCTGGCCGGCGATGTGGGACTTCAACATCGCCAACGCGCGCTACCTCTGCCCCATCGGCGGCAATGCCGAGTTCAACGTGCTGGTCTTTCCGCGCGCGGGCGAGCCCACGTCATTCATCTATTCCCCGGTCTTCACCGACTACTGGCGCGGCGCGCAGAGCTGGGTGTCCGACGTGCGTCCCAAGCGCGGCACGTTCGGCGACAGCGTCGCCGACCGCCTCGCGGAACTGCGCCTCACCGGCGCCAAGGTCGGCATCGACGGGCTCGCCGGCCCGCTCGATCCCGACGGCTGGGTGCCGCACAGCATGTACACCCGCCTGCAAGAGCGATTGCCCAAGGTCACCCTGGTCAATCTCGACGACATGATGGAGAAGCTGCGCACCGTCAAAAGCGCCGAGGAGATCGCGATTCTGGAAAAAGCCGCCGCGCTCGGCGATCTCATGCTGCAGGCGTGCCGCGACACCGCGCGCCCCGGCGTCAAGGAGTGCGAGGTCTATGGGCGCATGATGGAAGTGATGCTCGCCAACGGCGGCGAGGAGCCGACCTTGTTCCTGTGGGCGGCCGACGCGCATCCCTATCCGCATCCGTTCCGCGTGCCGACCACGCGGCCGCTGGCGAAGGGCGACATGATCATCTGCGAGATGCATCCCAAATTCGGCGGCTATTTCACCCACGTCGAACGCACATTCTGCCTCGGCGAGCCGGAGCCGCGCTACCTCGATATTTACGACGCCTGCCTTGCCGCCTATCGGCGCGGGCTCGACCTGTTCAAGCCGCGCGCCAAGATTTCGCAAGTCATGGACGCGGTGCGCGACACCATCGAGGGCAGCCGCTTCGGCATCTGCGAAGCCGGAATCCACGGCCATGGGCTGGCGTCGCTGGAATATCCCCGCTACCGCCACCATGCCAAGGGTGCCGACGCGGCGGCGCTCGCGGCGATCGGGGACGAATTCCGCGCCGGCATGGTGTTCGCCATGAACATCGACCTGGTCGACCCGAAGTGGCGCGACGGCGAGACCGGCTGCGTGTTCGCCGAGACGATCGTCATCACCGAGACTGGCGCGCGACGGCTGCACTCCTTCTCCACCGACTTTCAGCGGCTGCCGGTTTAACCCGAACTGCCGTTGCGCGGTCGTGCGCAATGGCGGTGACAGAGCGGAATTCTGCCCCCAATTTTCCGCCATACTGCATTTTCTTTGCGCCTCAAGCACATTAAGATCCGCCCAGGTGGCGACGATACCTTGAACGACGGTCACGGGCCGAAGGGCGCCCCGTGAAGGAATCATGTTCTCGTCATCCGACACCGCAAGCTCCCTATCCTTTTTGCGCATCGTCGACCTCATTCCGGGGAGCGACAGCAGGGAAGTCGATCAAAACTCCGAGCCGAGCATCGCGGTCAATCCGGTTGACCCCAGGCAGATGTTCGCCGGAGCCTTCGTCTTCGACGCTACCGGCCAGCCATTTTTCGTCTCCACCGACGGTGGTGGCACGTGGTCGATCTTCGGCACGCTCGACCACCACGACAAATCGATCGCGTGGAAGGCGGACGGATCCGCGGTGCTGGTTGCGAGTCTGTTCGACGATACCACTACGAATTCGGATATCATCAATACGCATTCGGCGACCGTCACCGACAGCGGCTTTGCCTCTCCGATCCAGCAATACGTTGGCAGCGGTGACAACGACCAGCCGTGGATCCGAACCGGCCCCTCCAACCACGTCTACGTCGGGTACAACAATGATGGCGCCAGCGATGGAAAGACCGCATCGGTAAACGTCTCCACCGACGGCGGCTCGAGCTATACGCCGGTGACGGTCGACCGCGTGGGGGCGCAGGCGGGCCCGGGCGGCAATGAGGACAGCCCTGCGGTGCGCTTGGCGGTCAACGACAGCAGGGTCTATGCGCTTTTCAACCGCTATGAGAGCGTCGTAGAAACCGGCGCCAACGGGGATCGCTTCAATTCACAAATCGTGGTCGTGCGATCCGACAATGGCGGAGCGGACGACTTCATGGCCCTAGGGACGGGCGGGAACGGGGTCACAGTCGCCACTCCCGTCAGCGTATTCACCGAAGATGAAAACACTCCTCTGACCCTGGGCCAAGAGCGGATCGGCAGCGACATTGCCATCGCCGTCGATCCCAACAACGCAAATCATGTCGTGGTCGCCTACGGCGACGCGCCCGGCCCGAACGGTGCGGGCATCGTGCAATTGGTCCTGAAGGAATCGACCGATGGCGGCGCGACCTGGAGCCAAGAAATTCACCGGACCCCCTCCTCGACCCGGTCCGCCCTGCCGGGTTTGGCCATACTCCCAAACGGCGCGATCGGGCTGCTCTACGCCAATTACGACCCGGCGACGAATGTACTGTCTCAGCACTTGCTGACGACGACCGATGATTTCGCGACCACCAACGACATCACTCTCGCCAGCCAAAGCAACAGTCTCCCCACGGCTAATGGAGATGACCCCTATATCGGCGACTTCTTCGATCTCACCAGCCGCGGGAACACGTTCTACGGCATCTTCAGCGCTTCAAACGCCGATGACGGGACGAACGCGCAGTTCAAAAATGTAACCTTCAATCGCGACTTCACCGGAACGCCGGGCACGAGCAGTTTCCGGCTCACCGACGCAACCGGAAATGCGATTCCGTTCTCGATCGACCCGTTCTTCTTTAGTTATGCAGTCTTGATCGCGCCTGCGTTTGCATCGCCGACATTCCAACTCTCGGCCTTTGGTTCCAGCGCCGGTGGCTGGAGCAGCAATGATACCTACCCGCGCGCGCTGGCGGACGTGAGCGGCGACGGCATGGCCGACATCGTCGGCTTCAGCTCAGCCGGCGTCTATGAGTCACTGGCTACAGGAGGCGGCCAATTCGCGATGCCCACGTTCGAGCTGGCCGCCTTCGGTGTCGACGCCGGCGGCTGGAGCAGCAACGATACCTACCCGCGGACGCTTGCAGACGTAAACGGGGACACCAGAGCCGACATCATCGCCTTCAGCGCTGCCGGCGTCTATGAGTCGCTGGCCACCGCAGGCGGGCACTTTGCGATGCCCACGTTCGAGCTGGCCGCCTTCGGTACCGACGCTGGCGGCTGGAGCAGCGACGACACCTACCCGCGCGAGCTGGCAGACGTAAACCTGGACGGCAGAGCCGACATCATCGGCTTCGGCGCTGCCGGCGTGTACGAGTCGCTCGCCACCACAGGCGGGCACTTTGCGATGCCCACGTTCGAGCTTGCCGCCTTCGGCACCATCGCCGGCGGTTGGAGCAGCGACAACACCTACCCGCGCGCGCTGGCAGACGTGAACGGGGACACCAGAGCCGACATCGTCGGTTTCGGCGCTGACGGTGTCTATGTGTCCCTGGGCACCGGAGGCGGGCACTTTGCCGCGCCCACGTTCGAGCTTGCCGCCTTCGGGACCAACGCCGGCGGCTGGACCAGCCAAGACCTCTACCCGCGCACGCTTCCGGACGTTAACGCCGACGGTATGGCCGACATCGTCGGTTTCGGCGCTGACGGTGTCTCTGTGTCCCTAGCCACCGGAGGCGGGCACTTTGCATCGCCGACATTCCAACTCCCGGCCTTTGGTCCCAATGCCGGCGGTTGGACCAGCGACAACACCTACCCGCGCCAGCTGGCCGACATCACTGGGGATGGAAAGGCCGACATCATCGGCTTTGCTACGAACGGCGTATGGACTTCTACGTCCTCGGCGTGAACGGACACGACGAAAATCGAATTTCAGCTTCCAAGTTCCAGTGCCAACCCATTCTCGATTGCGTTGGGGTTGGATGGAAACGCTTCACCGAGGTCGACGGCAACGCGATTGGCCGGCGCCATTACCGAATTCCCGTGGCGTGGCAATCCCGGGAGGCATTACGACTGGGCCGTTTAGTGGCGCGCCGGACCGAATAAAACTGCGAACACCTATGTAATTGAGATTCCATTGTGAATTGAGGAGGGCTCGTCGCTTACCCGACCGGAAGTCCGCTTAACTTCGACTCCAGTCGTACACGGACTGCGGCTGCGGACTCCGCTATGGGCAAGATCAGACATTTCTCCGGCTTGTCCACCTTCCTGTTCGCCCCCCACCGGTCGGGAACGGCGCGATCAGCCGAATGGTCCGGTTCGGGTAAGCCTGTGCTTGAACGTTGTGAGCGACTGCGCTCGATGCTGCGAACGCCGCAGAGCCGGGCGAGTTATTGCCATCCTTGCCAGTCCGCAAGCGCAGGCGGTTCACAGGGAACAGCCATCAGTTGGGAGCGTTCCTATAGCGGCCGAGTGCGTAATCTTCTCGGTCTGATGGAAAGCCAGCGTGCGGATCGCGGTAACAGGGGCTTTCGGCTTCTCAGGCAAGTACATTGCCCAACGCCTGCTCGCGCTGCGACACGAGGTGATCACACTTACGAATTCGCCGCAGCGAGCCAATCCGTTTGGCGGATCTATTGAGGCGTTTCCCTACAATTTCTCCGAACCGCATGAGCTCGAAAACTCGCTGCGCGGCATTGATGCTCTGATCAACACCTATTGGGTACGGTTCGACAATCCGCCGCATTTTACTTTTGCCCAGTCACTCGCCAACTCAAAAGTTTTGTTCGATGCTGCCAAGCGCATGGGCGTCGGTCGCGTCGTGCACATCAGCATTACTAATCCTGATCGCAAATCGCATCTTCGCTACTTCCGCGGCAAGGCGGAATTAGAGGACTACCTCAAGCAGACCGGCATCTCATACGCCATTCTCCGGCCTGCAGTGCTGTTCGGAAAGGAAGATATCCTGATCAACAACATTGCCTGGGCACTACGGCATTTGCCCGTGTTCGGCATCTATGGCGACGGACGATATCGGCTGCAGCCAATCTATGTCGACGACCTTGCCGCGGCGGCGATCGACCGCATGACCGGAGCGGCAAATGAAACCATCGATGCCATCGGGCCTGAAACCTACTGCTACCGCGAAATGGTGGAAATGATTGCGCGCGAGATCGAGTCGCCCGCCCTGGTCGTGTCGATGCCGCCGATGCTCGCTTACCAGGCTGTCCGCGTGCTTGGCTGGATGGTCGGGGATGTGATCAACACGCGCGATGAGGTTAGGGGCCTAATGCAGGAAAAGCTCTACGTGCGATCACCCCCGATCGGCACGACCAAGCTCAGCGATTGGGTGCGCGCGTCACGCCAAGACATAGGACGCCGATACGCCAGCGAATTACAGCGCCGTCTCGATCGAGGTAGCGATTACCGTAGCAAGTGAAACGCGGCGCCTGGCTCCGGTCAACCGCGCCCGAAGTGCGCCCTTCACCTGTTCGAGGAACCCGTCAGCCTCAACGCGGCGGAGACGCTGCCGGCACTGGCGGGGGCCGGCGTGCGCGCGATCAAGATCGAAGGGCGCCAAACTTGTCCTCGGGCATGTGACCTTCGTTCTTCAGCAGCTTTTCCAAATCAGCCTTGAACGTGGCCTCTGCTTCAACCATCGCATCGAAAGACTTCTTCACCGCGGCAGGCAAATCATCTGCATCGATGTTCTGCCACTTCAATTCTTCCCGTACCATTGTCTGCACCGAATGTAGGCCGCTACCAAGCCGAAAGCATCGCCTCCTCAGCGAACTGGCCGGCTTCGTTTTTGTGGGAAAGAGACTTTCTTTCGTGTCACGACCTCGGCGTCTGCAATGCGCGTGTTAAGGGCGCCGCGTTCGATGGCGCTCGCACCTCCGCCGACTGGCCAGCAAAAATAGCAATATAGCCCGCGCCGTCGCTATCGAGATACTCCACCCGCCATGCCCCCTCAAGTTCGAGGTCAGCCGCCAGGGCGAGATCGCGAGGTTCGAGGCGTCGCAGTTTTTTGGCCATATTGACGACTCAACACCTATTGTTGGTCGCATCCATCGTAAGCGCAAGTGA